>Ga0209568_1000168_pt1 | contig 23101 bp, 21 predicted proteins | sample WorMetOlspDAHAB2_FD_187406 | JGI IMG/M metagenome (GOLD analysis project Ga0209568, IMG submission 187406) | Marine gutless worms symbiont microbial communities from Max Planck institute for Marine Microbiology, Germany - Olavius sp. DAHAB.2... ...
GCCCGAAAACGGAACCCGAAATCGCAAGGTTCCGGCAACAAAAACCAGAAAAAACTGCAAATATAACGACTTCAGAAACCGGAAAAACAATGCCAACTCAGAGCGTTATGAGTTGTTCACACGCGACGAAATAAACGCCGATGCCCGTGGCGAAGGCGACCGGAATCCACAGAATCCAGCGGTCCCGTTCGGCGTTCAGCACATGGATAACCCCGGCCATGGGCCGAGTGTAGGTTCATCGAGAGGGGTTGGTCCAGGCGCGCCGCGCCGGGGCCGATCAGTAGACGTAGGCGAACCCGACGGCGCCGTTGGTGGTGAATTCCGTCAACACGCCGACAAACAAGGTCGTCTCGTGGTAGTCGTAGCCCCCCGATTGCAGGGGAACCAAATGGATTTCGGCGGTTTTCCCGGGGCCGATGGCCACGTTCTGCAGGCACGGCGTCTCCGCGTCTTCGCCGTCGTAGACGGCCTTCAGCACCGAAGACGCCATGAACAGGGCGTGGGCATTGAACGACCGGACGCCGTCATCATTGTTGGTGACGCGGATGATGTAGGGCTTGTCCTTCCACATGGTGATCAGGCCCGATTGGTAGATGTCGTCGCGGATTTCCTCCTCGACCACTTCGGCCTTCTTCCAATCCGCCTTCTTCGCCACTTCGCCCTGTTTCGGGTTGCAATCGTAACGCAGGGTCGGATCGGCGCGCACGCCCTCGGTGAAATGGAGCTTGTTGTCGGTGACGGAGAGACAGCCCGCCAAGGGGGCGATCAAAACCAAGCAAACGAGCCATCGAAAATTCATCTGGCACCCAAGTATCCGGTGTCGAACCGCAGTCGTCGCTCAGTTTACTTATCGGCGTGTCGCTGACAACCGCATATTGCGGTGGATATGCCGTCGATTCGGTGGACAACTCACGGGACGTTATTATGCCGACCGTATATTTAATATATTTTTCAACGATTTATCAAGTATTCGGCGGGCCCGAAGAAATTTCAACGACGTTGCTGCAACTGCGAACGGAATGTGCTAAACAACCGCCACCCGAACCTTTTTCAAATCGGAGCGCCCGCGCGTTTAGATGAACGTCGTCACTCGATTCGCCCCTTCGCCCACCGGTTTCCTGCACATTGGCGGGGCCCGCACCGCCTTGTTCAACTGGCTTTTCGCCCAGCACCATGCCTGCCATGGCGGCGGCGGCAAATTCCTGCTTCGGGTCGAGGATACGGACCGCAAGCGCTCCACCACCGAAGCGGTGGATGCCATCTACGACGGCCTCAGTTGGCTGGGCCTGGAATGGGATGGGGACGCCATCTCCCAGTTTTCCCGGGCCGACCGCCACCGGGAAGCCGTCGAACAGCTTCTGGCCGCCGGCCGCGCCTACAAGTGCTATTGCACGCCGGAGGAATTGGCCGAAATGCGCGAACGGGCCCGGGCCGAGGGCCGCCAGAAGATGTACGACGGCCGCTGGCGCGACCGGGACCCGGCCGACGCCCCCGCCGGCGTCGCCCCGGCGGTCCGCCTGAAGGCGCCGGAGGACGGCGAAACGGTGATCCATGATCTGGTTCAAGGCGAGGTCCGGGTCGCCAATGCACAATTGGACGATATGATTCTGCTGCGCGGGGATGGGACGCCCACCTATATGCTCGCCGTTGTCGTCGACGACCATGATATGGGGATCAGTCACGTCATCCGTGGCGACGATCACCTCACCAACGCGTTTAGGCAAACCCAATTGTTTCAAGCACTTGATTGGGAGACGCCGGCCTTCGCCCATATCCCCCTCATTCACGGCGCCGACGGCGCCAAGCTGTCGAAGCGGCACGGGGCGCTGGGCGTCGACGCCTACCGCGACCAGGGTTTCCTGCCGGAAGCACTGCGCAATTATCTGCTCAGGTTGGGCTGGAGCCACGGCGACGACGAAATCATCTCCACGGACCAGGCCATCGAATGGTTCAATCTGGAGAGTATCGGCAAATCGCCGGCCCGGTTCGATGTCGACAAACTGACCGCCCTGAACGGCACCTATCTGCGGGACTCCGACGACGCGCGGCTGGTGGCGCTGATCCTGCCGGGGCTCGCGGCGCGCCTCGGCCGGGACCCCTCGGAGGCCGCCCGGAAGCGCCTCCTGGAGGGCATGCCGGGCCTTAAGGAGCGTGCAAAAACAGTCCCGGAACTTGTTGAAAGTTCGTTGTTTTATGCAATGGATCGGCCCATCCAGTTGAACGAAAAGGCGGCCAAGCTGGTGGACGGCGACGGGCGCGCCCGGCTGCGTTCGGCACGGGACGGTTTCGCCGCCCTGGACGACTGGTCGGAGGATGCCCTGGAAGCCTGGGTGCGGCGTTTCGCGGAAGAAACGGAGACCAAGATGGGCAAGATCGCGCAGCCCTTGCGCGCGGCGCTCACGGGCACCACCGTTTCGCCCAGCATCTTCCAAGTGCTGGCCGTCCTGGGCCGCGAGGAATCCTTGGCCAGGCTGGGGGATGCGATCGTCGAAAAGTGAGAATTTCCAGGGGATTGCTTGAGTATAGGGGGCAAATAGTAGATGGTGGCGCCGAATTCCACGGCAGAATGGGGGGGCGCTTGATGAATGGAGAGGGTGAGTATGAACGCGACTGAAAACGGTAAGAATGCGACTTTCACTTTAACCGACAACCGCTCCGGAGACGCCTACGAGTTACCGGTTCTGTCCGGGAGCGTCGGGCCCGACGTCATCGACGTCCGCAGGCTCTATGCCGAGACGGACTGCTTCACCTACGATCCAGGATATACCTCCACGGGAAGCTGTGAATCGAAGATCACCTACATCGACGGCGAGAAGGGTGTGCTGCTCTACCGCGGTTACCCCATCGACCAATTGGCCGAAAACTCCGATTTCCCGGAGGTCTGCTACCTGCTGCTTTACGGTGAACTGCCCACCGCCGAACAGAAAGCCAAGTTCGAGAACGGCATCACCTACCACACCATGCTGCATGAGCAGCTCAACTACTTCTTCCGCGGTTTCCGCCGCGACGCTCACCCCATGGCCGTCATGTGCGGCATCGTCGGCGCCCTTTCCGCCTTCTATCACGACTCCACGGACATCACCGATCCGAAACACCGGATGATCGCGTCCTACCGGCTGATCGCCAAGATGCCGACCATCGCCGCCATGGCCTACAAGTTCTCCATCGGCGCCCCCTTCATGTATCCGCGCAACGACCTGAACTACGCCGAGAACTTCCTCTACATGATGTTCTCCAACCCCTGCGAGGACTACGATGTCAGCCCGGTCCTGTCGAAAGCCATGGACCGGATCCTGATCCTGCACGCCGACCATGAGCAGAACGCATCGACCTCCACGGTGCGGCTCGCCGGGTCCAGCGGCGCCAACCCGTTCGCCTGCATCTCGGCCGGGATCGCGTCCCTTTGGGGGCCGGCCCACGGCGGCGCCAACGAGGCGGTGCTGAACATGCTCGAGCAGATCGAGCACCCCAAGAACATCGCCAAGTTCGTCGAAAAGGCCAAGGACAAGGACGATCCCTTCCGCCTCATGGGCTTCGGTCACCGGGTCTACAAGAACTTCGATCCCCGGGCCAAGGTTATGCACCAGACCTGCCACGAGGTTTTGGGTGAACTGGGCATCAAGGACGAGCCGTTGCTGGATATCGCCGTGGAACTGGAGCGTCTGGCCCTGGAGGACGACTATTTCGTCGAGAAGAAGTTCTATCCCAACGTGGACTTCTACTCGGGCATCATCTTCAAGGCCATGGGCATCCCCACCAGCCTGTTCACGGTGCTGTTCGCCGTGGCCCGCACGGTGGGCTGGGTGGCCCAGTGGAACGAGATGATCGAGGACCCGTCCCAGAAGATCGGCCGGCCCCGGCAGCTCTACACGGGGGCCACGTCCCGGGATTTCGTCCAGGTGGCGGACCGCTAGGCGGTCTCCGGAGACTTAATCAGGTTCGACGGCGCCGGGGTCACCCGGCGCCGTTTTCCGTTCTGGCCATGACCTGGAGTACGGCCCGGGCGGCCCGCCGGCTCGGCGGTTCCGCCTCGCGGCCGAGGATCGCCAGGGCTTCCGCATAGGCATCGCGCTGCGCCTGGCCGGCCGCCGGGTCTTCCAGCAGGGTGGCGACGGCCGGCGCCAGCTCGCCGGCGTTGCAGTGTTCCAGCAGGTATTCCGGAATGGCCGCCCTGTCCAGGGCCAGGTTGACCAGATTGGCGAAACGGACCTTGACCAGGCGCTTCGCCAGCCAGGCGGTCACCGGGTTCATGCGGTAGGCGATGACCGCCGGCGTGTCCGCCATGGCCAGTTCCAGACTGACCGTGCCGGATGCCGCCAGGGCCGCGTCGGCGGCGGCGAAGGCGTCGAACTTCTCGTCCGGATCATCGACGACGATCACCTCCATGGGCCAGCCGGCGACGCCGGCCGTGAGCATCTCGCGGGTCGGCGAGGCCGGCACGGTGACGATCCTGAGACCGTCGATGTGCCGGCTCAGCGCCGCCACGGTCTCGGCGAACACGGGCAGATGACGGGCCGCCTCGCCGCGGCGGCTGCCGGGCAGCACCAGAAGCAGCTTCTCTTGGGGCTCGATCCCGTATTTTTCGCGGAACCGCGCCCCGTCGCCGGCCTCGGCGCCACTTTCCAGCACCGGATGGCCCACGTAGGTGGTGGCCAGGCCCTCCTTCTCGAAATAGGGCGGCTCGAAGGGCAGCAGCGTCATCAGGTGGTCCAGGAACCGCGCCACCTTGGCCGCCCGCCCGGGCCGCCAGGCCCAGACCGAGGGGGCGACGAAATGGACCATGGGGAAGCCGCTGCCCTTCAGGCGCTTGGCCACCCGGAAGTTGAAATCCGGTGAATCGATGGTCACCAGGACGTCGGGCCCGGCCCCTCTGGCGTCGGCGACGGTCTCCAGGATGCGACGGCGCAGTTCGGGGATCCTGGGCAGCACCTCGGCCAGGCCCATGACCGCCAGTTCGTCCATGGGGAACAGGCTGGCCAGCCCCTCGCCGGTCATGGCCGGCCCGCCGATCCCGGCGAACCGCACCCGGCCGGCCGTCTCCGCCTTAAGGGCGGCCATCAGCCGGGCCCCCAACTGGTCGGCGGAAGGCTCGCCGGCGATCACATAGATCAGCGGTTCCGGGCCCGCCGGGGCCGTGTCCGCCGCCATGCCGACGATGAACAGCCCGGCGGCGTCGGCCGCCCGCACCGTCTCTTCGCGCTCGATGATGATGGCGCCGCCGGCCTCCAGCGCGATCCCGCCAAGCCCGGCCCGCTTCGCCGCGGCCACCGTCCTGGGGCCCACCGCCGGCAGGTCGGCGCGCCGTTCCTGGCCCGGCTTCACGGTCTTCACCAGGACGCCGCCTGTACCAGCGCCGTCGCTCAGGCCGGCCAGCATGGCGTCCGTTCCGGACCGGTCCTCGCGGGCGACCACGGCGCCGGCGGCGACCACCACGCCCTGGCCTATGTCGCGGCCGCCCAGCTCCTTGGCGGCGGCGAAACCGAGCGCCATGTCGCCCTGCTGAGCGGCCGTGGGCGCCGCGCCGGTCAACGGCCCCGCCGGCACCAGCAGGTGCGGGGCGAGATCGGCGATGCCGATGATCCGGAAGCCCTCGGCGGTCTCCAGGTGGTCGATGAGGGCGCTGAGCAGGCCGTCGTCGCCCAGTTGGTAGGCGCCGGTCTTGGCCAGGAAGCGGGCCGTCCAGAGGTCCGGGCGCAACTCGGCGGCGCTCGGCTTGTCCACGGAACCGGCCAGGATCAACTCGCTGACGGCGTTGTCACGAAGCTGTTTCAGGGCCTCCCCGGCGGCCCCTAGGCGCACCCAGGCGTGCGGGCCGTCGCCGGCCACATGGGCGTCGGCCTGGCCCTTCAGGGCGACGACGAAGTAGGGCCGCCCCTGTTGTTCGCATTCCTTGACAAGGACCTGTGGCAGCGCACCGCCGCCGGCGATGATCCCCAGCTTAGGCTGCATCATCCATGACGGGTTGACAGATGGCGCGCGATGAATCGGCGCGGATGAACTGCAGGATCTCCATGACCGCCTCGTTGGTGCCGAAATCCTCGGCCACGTCATCGAGGCGTTCCGCCATGGTTCCCTCGGCGGCGAAGATCAACCGGTAGGCCTTGCGCATCTCGTGGATGTCGTCGCGGGAGAAATCGCGGCGCTTCAGGCCGACGATGTTGAGGCCCTGCAGGCGGGCCCGGTTGCCGGTCACCGAGCCGTAGGGGATGACGTCCTGCTCGACCCCGGACATGCCGCCGATCATGGCGTGCTTGCCGACCCGCACGAACTGGTGGATGGCCGAAAGGCCGCCGATGATCGCCCATTCGCCGACCGTCACGTGGCCGCCCAGGGTGGCGTTGTTGACCAGGATGGCGTGATCCTCGATGCGGCAGTCGTGGGCCACATGGGCGCCGACCATGAACAGGCAGTTGTTGCCGATCTTGGTCAGCATGCCGCCGCCCTCGGTGCCCGGGTTCATGGTGACGTGTTCGCGGATCACGTTGTTGCAGCCGATCTCCAGGCGGGACGGTTCGCCGTGGTACTTCAGGTCCTGGGGCCGATGGCCAATGGACGAGAACGGGAACACCCGGGTGTTGGCGCCGATCTGGGTCTGGCCCTCGACGACCACGTGGGAGAGCAGTTCCACGCCCTCCTCCAGGACGACGCCGGCGCCGACCACGCAGTAGGGGCCGATGGCGACCCCGTCGCCGATTTCGGCTTCTGCGCTGACGATGGCGGTGGGATGGATGTCACTCATTGGTTTCTTCCACGATCATCGCCGAATAGGTGGCCTCGGCCATCAGTTTGCCGTCGACCCGGGCCTCGCCGCGGAATTTCCAGACGTTGCCGCGGCTGCGCTGTTTCTCCACGTGCAGCTCGAGCCGGTCGCCGGGAACGATGGGTTTGCGGAACCGGGCGTTGTCGACGGTCATGAAATAGACCACCCCGCCGGCCCGCCGCCCGGTGGTCTCGATGACCAGGATCGCCGAGGTCTGGGCCATGGCCTCGATGACCAGCACGCCGGGCATGATCGGATGGCCCGGGAAGTGGCCCTGGAAGAAGGGCTCGTTGATGGTCACGTTCTTGATGCCGACGGCGGTCTCGCCGAGGACCAGGTTGGTCACCCGGTCGATCAGTAGAAACGGGTAGCGGTGCGGGATCATTTCCATGATCTCGCTGGTTTCGATGACCCGGGTCTCGTCAGTGACTTTGCTATCCATGCCTTGCTACTTGCCTTTGCTCTTGGTCAGCCGCTCCACGAAGGCGACTTCCTTCAGCCAATCGCGCATGGGCTTCGCCGGCGAGCCGCCCACGGTGGCGCCGGCTTCCACGTTGCGCATGACGCCGCTTTGCGCGGCGATCTTCGAACCACTAGCGATTTCCAGGTGCCCCGTCAAACCCGCCTGGCCGCCGATCATGACGAAATCACCGATTTCCGTGCTGCCGGAGATCCCGACCTGGCTGACGATGACGCAGCCCTTGCCGATACGCACGTTGTGGGCGATCTGCACCAGGTTGTCGATCTTGGTGCCGGCGCCGATCACCGTGTCCGGCCCCGCACCCCGGTCGATGGTGGTGTTGGCGCCGATTTCCACGTCGTCCTCGATGATCACCCGGCCCAATTGCGGCACCTTCTCGTGGCCGGCGGGGCTCATGGCGAAACCGAAGCCGTCCTGGCCGATGGAAGCGCCCGGGTGGATGATGACCCGGGCCCCGATCAAACAATGCGAAAGCGTCGTGTTGGCACCGATCCGGCAGTCCTCGGCCAGCTCCACGCCCTCGCCGATCACCGCGCCGGCGCCGACGACGCAGCCGGCGCCGATTTTCACACCCGCTTGGATCACCGCCTGGGCGTCGATCCGCACCCCGTCGCCCAACTCGGCGCGGGGATCGACGAAGGCCGCGGGCGAAATGCCCTCGCCCTGTTGCCCGGCGGGATAGAAGCGGGCCGCGATCCGCGCGTAGCCCAGGTAGGGCTGGTCGGTGAGTAGAAGCGCCATGCCCGCCGGGGCCCGTTCGGCGAAGGCCGGTTCGACCACGCAGGCGCCGGCGGCGCTTTTGGTGAAGGCCTCGGCGTAGCGTTTGTTGTCGAGGAAACTGACGTGGGTCGGACCGGCATCGGCCAGCGCCCGGACATCGTCGAATTGGCTTTCCGGATCGGCGTTTCCGGCGATTTCGGCACCGGCGGCATCGGCCAGTTCCGCCAGCCCCAGGGGCGCCGAACGGCGAAAAAACCGTGCGTCCGCCATGCTATTTGGTACCGGGTTTGGCGACGGTGACCGTCTTGAGCTCCGCGTTGAGCCGATTGAGGACTTCGCCGGTGATGTCCAGGGAGCGGGCCACCAGGATGGTCTGCCGACGGCGCATGACGACGCTGATCCCCTGCTTGTTGGCGATCCCGGCGATGATCCCGTTGAGTTTCTTCTCGACCTCGATCATGGCCTTGGTCTGGGCCCGGTCCAATTCGATCTTCCGCTTCTGGACCAGTTTCTGGACGCCGATGACCTTCTGTTCGAACTGGCGCCGTTCCTTGGCGAAGGCGTCCGGTGCCAACAGGGTGCGTTTTTTCGCCAGCTCCTGGTTGGCGGAACGCAAGGCGTTTTCCTCTTTCTGGATATCCGCCTGGAACCCCTTACGGAACTCGTCGATCTGCGCACGGATGCTTTTCACCACGGCGGCCTCGCGCCGGATCATGTCCAAGTCCAGGATCGCGATCTTCAGGGCGGGCTCTTGCTGTTGGGCCTGTTGCGCCGCGGCCGGCGGCGGTGCCATTGTCAAAACCCCGAGGCCCAGCACCCAGCAAAGGCTTAAAATAGTCATGCGTGTCGGCAAAATGGCCTCCTAGAAGCGTGTTCCAAAATTAATCCGTATGAGTTCTTCCCGGTCGAAATCCTCTTGCACCAGGGGGACGCCGGCATCGACGCCGAGCGGCCCGAACGGCGACGCCCACGAGATGCCGAAACCGGCCGTGACGCGGACGCTTCCCGTATCCTGGACGTCGGAATTGGTGGGTTCGATCTGGCCAGAGCTGCCGAAATCCGAAAATACCCGGCCCTTGACGCCGAGTTCCGCGGGCAGGCCCACGGGGAAGCTGAGTTGGATCAGGCCCGTGTACATCCACTCACCGCCAAGCGAGTCCTGGGAGACCCTGTCGCGCGGACCGACACCGGAGGTCTCGAAACCGCGCAGATTGTCGCCGCCGATGAAGAAGCGGTCGAGGAACTTCACGTCCTTGCCCAGCCCAAGGACGTAGCCGGTCTTGCCGCCGAGCGACAGAACCCATTCGTCGACGATCGGGAAATGCATGCCGCCGCGGAGCACGTTCTTGAAATGCCGGACGGTGCCGCCGAGACCGGTGAGACCGCTGGCCAGGCTCAAAACATATCCTTCGGTCGGCGAAATGGGATCGTCCAAGGTGTCGTAACTGATCGTATGGCCGATTTCGGAGGTATATTCCTTGCCCTGCTGATCCTTGATCAACTGTGCGGCGTTGGTGTCGACCTCGTCGATCTCCGACATGCGGAACATGTAGGACCAGCGTTGCGAAACGTTGTCGGTGATCTTATAGCCGGCGCGCAGGCGCAGGCCGGTGCGGTTGGAATCGATGGAACTGAAATCCTGCAGGTTCTGGCGGACATGGAAGACGTCGAACCCGGCACTGACCTCACGATCCATGAAATAGGGTTCGGTGAAGGAGAAATCGATCTGGCTCCGTTCCGCGGCCAGGGAAAACTTGACCGCCACCGATTGACCGCGGCCGAGGAAGTTCTTCTCCTCCAAACCGATCTCGCCGATCACGCCCACCGATGACGAGAAGCCCGCGCCGAGGGAGATCGAGCCGGTCGATTTCTCCTCCACGTCGACCTTGATGACGGCCTTGTCCGGGGCGCTGCCGGGAACCTTGCCCACCTGCACCTTCTCGAAGAAATTGAGCCGCTGGATCCGTTGCCGCGAGCGCCTGAGCTTGGCGGTATTGAACGCGTCACCCTCGACCAGTTGGAACTCGCGCCGAATGACCTTGTCCAGGGTTCGGACGTTGCCGGCGATATCGATGCGCTCGACGAAAACCCGCGGGCCTTCCTTGACCTCGAAGACGATATTGATCTTGCGCTTGTCCTTGTCGCGCTTGATCCGCGGGCGCACGTCGACGAAGGCGTAGCCCAATTCGCCGACCTTCTGGGTGATGGCGTTGATGGCGTCGTCGACTTCGCTGATGTCATACCAGTCGTTGGGTTCGATCTCGATGACCTTCTGGATATCGGTGGGTTTCAGGTCCCGCAACCGGGCATCCACGTCAATCTTGCCGAAGGCATACCGCTCGCCTTCGTTGACGCTGAAGGTGACGAAGAAATCCTCCCGATTGGGGGTCAATTCGGCGATCGCCGAGGTCACCCGGAAATCGGCGTAACCGTCGGAAAGGTAGAACCGGCGCAGCAGTTCGCGGTCGAGGGTGAGCCGGTCCGGATCATAAACGTCGTCGCTGGAGAAGAACCGCCACCAGGCGGATTCCTTGGTCTGCACCACGGAACGCAGGCGCCGGTCGCTGAACCGTTCGTTGCCGACGAAGCGAATGCTGCGGATCGCAGTGGGCTCGCCCTCGTTGATCTCGAAAACCAGATCGATGCGGTTCTGGGCCAGTTGAATGACCTTCGGCTCGACGGTCACCGCGAAAAGGCCGTTCCGCCGGTATAGCGTCAGGATGCGCTTGATGTCGCCCTGGACCTTGGAGCGCGTGTAGATGACCCGCGGCCTGAGCGAGACTTCCGTTTCCAGGGTTTCGTTGTCCAGCTCACCGTTGCCCTCGAAGGCGATGCGGTTGATCACCGGGTTTTCCACCACATTGACGATCAGGCCGGCGCCCTGGCGCTGAATGCTGACGTCGGCGAACAGGCCCGTGGCGAACAGGCTTTTGAGCGATCGGTCGATCTGAAGCGTATCGAAGGCGTCCCCTTCGCGGATCAGCAGGTAGGATTTCACCGTGCCCGGTTCGATGCGCTGGGCGCCGCGTACGATGATTTCCTGGACGATCCCGGACTGGGCGATTTCGACGGACTCGGCGTTCGCCGGCGTCATAAATTGGCCCGGCGCCAAGGGCGCGGCGCCGAAAAAAATCACCAAGAATAAAAACAGTCGTCGCAAGTAATCCCCCGGTGGATCGATTATCTAAATCTGTGTTCTCGCTTAATTTTTGTCGATTTTAGGAAAACAGATACACGAGGTCATTCCAGGTCACGAACACGAGCAAAAGCAATACCAGAATCAGTCCGAATCGAAAACCGTATTCTTGCGCCGTCGGACCCAGCGGACGGCCCCGAATCCACTCCGCCGCATAGAACGCCAGGTGGCCGCCGTCGAGCATGGGAATGGGGAACAGGTTGATCAGCCCCAGGTTCACGGAAAGCATGGCCATCAGCAGAATAACCTGGGAAACGCCCATTTGCGCCATGTCGCCCGAAATCTTGGCGATCCGCAGCGGTCCGCCCAAATCATCGGTGTTTCGGGCGCCTGTGATCATGTCGCCCACGTAGGCCAGGATCCGGTAGGTCAGGACCGCCGTCCGTTCGGCGCCAAGCCACAGGGCGGACAATGGGTCGTGACGCTCATAGCGCAAATGCTCGAGGTTCGGGCGGATGCCAAGCAGCCCGATACGTGATGCCTGCCCTTCCGTTCCCGGCGCCGATTTCGGTGTCGCGGTCAGGGTCAGGATTTTACCGTCCCGCTCGATATCGAAGGCGAGTTTCCGTTCCGGGCTCTTGATGACGATCTGGCGGAGATCCTCGAAGGTCTCGATCTCCTGGCCGTCGATGGCGACGACCCGGTCGCCGGTGGCCAGTTTGGCTTCCGAGGCGGCGCTGTTGGGCAGAACCTCGCCCACCACCGCCAACGGGACCGGGTTCCCCTCGAACACGGCCAGACCGGCGAAGGCGACGATGGCGAACAGGAAATTGACGATCGGGCCGGCGGCGACGATGGCGGCGCGCTGGCCGAGGCTCTTGTGGTGGAAGGAAACGGCTTTCTCCTCGGGCGTCATTTCTGCCGGCTCGCCGTCCTCGCCGTCCTCTCGGCTGTCGTCCTCGCCGAACATTTTGACGTAACCGCCGAGCGGGATCAGGCTGATTTTCCAGCGGGTGCCGTGGGCATTGTCCCAACCGAACACTTCCGGCCCGAAACCGATGGAAAACACCTCGACCCGCACCCCGTTGCGCCGCGCGACCCAATAGTGGCCCCATTCGTGCACGTAAATGAGAACCGTCAAAACGATAAGGAAAACAATAATGTAGTTCCAAGTGAAGTCGAAAAAGTTCATTGCCTGTGCCTGTTCGTGCGGTCCGGTTCCTGGGTTGGTCGATAGGCCATTCCAAATGCGGCCATTTTATGTCGCGTCATAGGGCGGCTTCCGCCGCCTCCCGCGCCTGCGTATCGGCGTTTTCCACGTCGGCGAGCGTATTGATGGTCGTATTCGGCACTTTCTCAAGTGTTTTTTCGACCACCCGGCCGATATCCAGGAAGCCGATCCGGCCGCCCAGGAAGCCCTGTACGGCGATTTCGTTGGCGGCGTTCAATATGGTCGGCGCCGAGCCGCCGGCTTCCAGCGCCTCGCGCGCCAGCCGAAGTGCCGGGAACCGCGTCGTATCCGGGGCCTCGAAGGTCAAGGTGGCGATGTCCGCGAGCTCCAGGCGCGGCGACGGCGCCGGCATGCGCTCCGGCCAGGCCAGGGCATAGGCGATGGGCGTGCGCATGTCCGGGGTGCCCAACTGGGCGAGGACCGAGGCATCGACGTATTCCACCATGCTGTGAATGACCGATTGCGGATGGACTAGGATTTCGATCTGCGACTTGTCCACCGGGAACATATGGAAGGCTTCGATCAATTCCAGGCCCTTGTTCATCATGGTCGCGGAATCGACGGAAATCTTCGCCCCCATGTCCCAATTGGGATGGGCCACGGCCTGTTCCGGGGTGACCGCTTCCATGGCTTCCCGGGGGCGGTCCAGGAACGGTCCGCCGGACGCCGTCAGGATGATCCTGGCGACCCGCTCCGCCTGCTCGAAATCGAAAACCTGGTAGATGGCGCTGTGCTCGGAATCCACCGGCAGCAGCGTCGCCCCGGATGCCTTGACCTCGCCCATGAACATGTCGCCTGCGGAAACCAGGCATTCCTTGTTGGCAAGGGCCACGGTGGCGCCCTGGCGGATGGCCTGCAAGGTGGGCGGCAGGCCGGCGGCGCCGACGATGGCCGCCATGACCAGGTCGACGGGCCTATCCGCGGCTTCGGCAACGGCCTCGGCGCCCGCCGCGCATTCGATGCCGGACCCGGCCAGGGCGGATTTCAGGTCGGCGTAGCGCTCGGCGTCGGCGACCACCGCCAACCGGGCCCCCACCTCCTTGGCCTGGCGGGCCAATTCCTCGACATTGGTGTTCGCGGTCAGCGCTTCGACCATGAACCGGTCGCGGTTTCGACCGATCAGGTCCATGGTGCTGGTGCCCACCGATCCCGTGGACCCGAGAATGGTGACCCGCCTGGGCGCGGCCATGGGGCTCGCTTCGGGAAGCGTCACAGCCATGTCAGAATGTTCTCCTCCGTTAGGCGGTCAGCGATCCACGCGGCAATGGCCGCGGCCACCAACCCGTCGGCGCGGTCAAACAAACCGCCGTGCCCCGGGATCAATTTACTCACGTCTTTCCTATCGAATCGTCTTTTGATCCAAGATTCAAGCAAATCGCCGCATTGTGAGGTGGCGCCGAGGACCGCGGAACAGGCCACCAGCACCGAAAGCGAGTTCTTTTCCATGTAAATCCCCACCAACCCGCCGGCGGCGCCGGAAAACAGGAGCGCGCCGCCGAAACCGGACCAGGTCTTGTTGGGGCTGATCACCGGGGCCAGTTTGGGGCCGCCGAAGGTCCGTCCCGTGAGATAGGCGCCCGTATCGGCGGCCCAGACGAGGACGAACACCCAGGTGACGGTCAGCAGGCCCATCTCCGGCGTGCTCCTGAGCGAGACCAGGGCATAGGCCGCCAGGGCCACGTAGGCGACGCCGAAGGCCGTCCACAGGAGCCGCCGGTCGCAAAGCCCGAAGATCTCACCGATCAGCACCAGGCCGCCGACGGCGACGAGGACCTCGAAGTAGGGTGAACCGAAGTAAATGGCGGCCAGAACCGGCGGTATCAGGACCGCGGCGGACAGCAGGCGCAGACCGAATTCTCGGGAGATGGTCTCACCCTCCCGTCGCGCCGTAGCGACGTTCCCGGCAATGGTACTCCTTGACCGCCTCGGCCAAGTCGTCCCGTCCGAAATCGGGCCAGAGTTTGTCGACGAACATGAACTCGGAATAGGCCAATTGCCAGAGCAGGAAGTTGCTGATCCGTTGCTCGCCGCTGGTCCGGATCAAGAGATCCGGGTCGGGCGTATCCGCCGTATAGAGATGCCCATTGAATGCCGCCTCGTCGATGTCCTCGGGATCGACGGTGCCGGCCCGCGCCTTGGCCGCCAGTTCCCTGGCGGCGCGAACGATTTCCGCACGGCTGCCGTAGCTGAGCGCGATGGTCAGGACCAGCCGCCTGTTGCCGTCCGTCGCCGCTTCGGCGTCGTCGATCAGGGCGACGATGTCGTCGGCGAGCTTGCTGCGGTCGCCGATGACCCGGAACTTGACGCCTTCCTGGTTGAGTTTCCGTACCTCGTTCTTCAGATACAGGCGAAGCAAGCCCATGAGATCCTTGATCTCGTCCGCCGGGCGCTTCCAGTTCTCCGAGGAAAAGCCGTAGAGGGTCAGATATTCGATGCCTTCCTCGATGGCCCCTTCGACGGACCGGCGAACCGCTTCCGCGCCGCGCTGGTGGCCGGCCGTGCGCGGCAGCCCGCGCGCCTGGGCCCAGCGGCCGTTGCCATCCATGATGATGGCCACGTGGCGGGGCGGCGGCGGTGCATCCGCGGGTTTGACGGAAATCGCTTTCATGCCGTTAGACCTGCATGATTTCTTCTTCCTTGTGACCCAGGGCCTCATCGATCTTGCCGATGTGCTCGTCGGTCAATTCCTGGACTTCCTTGCCGTAGTCGTGGTGCGCGTCCTGGGAGATCTCGCCGTCCTTTTCGGCCTTCTTCAGGTCATCCATGGCATGGCGGCGGATGTTGCGCACCGCGATACGGGCGTCTTCCGCGTATTTGCCGGCCACCTTGGTCAGTTCGACGCGGCGCTCCTCCGTCAGGGTCGGGATGGGCACCCGGACCACCTGGCCCTCCGTTTGCGGGTTCAGGCCGAGGCCCGATTCCAGGATCGCCTTCTCCACGGACTGGACCAAGCCCTTGTCCCAGACCTGCACGGTGAGCAGCCGGGGTTCCGGCGCGCTGATGGTCCCCACCTGGTTCATGGGCATCTCCGAGCCGTAGGCCTGTACGACCACAGGCTCCAACAGGCTGGTCGCCGCGCGGCCGGTGCGCAGGCCGCCGAACTCCTGATGCAGGACATCGACGGCGCCTTCCATGCGTCGCCGGATGTCCTTTCTTGCCGCGTCCATGTCGCTAAACGTCACGATGGCCTCCCTTCAGCCGTTCCGTCCCGAACTATTCGATCACCGTGAACGTGCCGTTGCCGTGAACGACGTCGCTCAAACCGCCCGGATTGTGGATCGAGAAAACAACGATGGGAACCTTGTTTTCCCGCGCCAGGGCAATGGCCGACGTGTCCATGACCCGGAGGTTTCGGGTGATCACCTCATCATAACTCAATCGCTCGAAACGATGGGCGTTTTCTGCGGTTTTCGGGTCGCAATCATAGACCCCGTCCACCTGCGTGCCCTTCAACAAAGCGTCACAGCCCATTTCCACGGCCCGGAGCGCCGCGGCCGTATCGGTGGTGAAGAACGGATTGCCCGTGCCGGCGGCGAAAATCACCACCCGGCCCTTCTCCATATGGCGAATCGCCCGGCGCCGGATGTAGGGTTCGCAGACCGTGGTCATGGGGATCGCCGACTGAACGCGGGTCGGCACGCCCTTCGCCTCGAGCACGCTTTGCACGGCCAGCGCGTTGATGACGGTGGCCAGCATGCCCATGTAGTCGGCGCTGGTCCGCTCGATACCGGCGGCGGCGCCGGAGATGCCGCGGAAGATGTTGCCGGCGCCGATGACCAGGGAAACCTCCACCCCCTGGGCATGGACATCGGCCACCTCGGCGGCGATGCGGTCCATGGTTTCCGGATCGAGACCGAACTCGCGGGGACCCATCAATCCCTCGCCGGAGAGTTTCAGGAGAATCCGCTTGTATTTGGTCTCGGCGGCCATGCGCATCCCCTTGCCGGTCGCGGGGGCGCGGTCTTCGCGGCGCGCCTTCCCTACGCTGTCATCACTCTACGCCACATATCACATACGGCGCCCAAGGCCAACCGCCGGGCCGGTCCGGGACCGGGGCTCAACCGCCGGCGGCGGCGGCCACCTCGGCGGCGAAGTCCTCTTCCTTCTTCTCGACGCCCTCGTCGAGCACCATCAGCGCGAAGCCGCCGACGGAAACCGGCGAACCGAGCTCCGAGCCGGCATTCTCCAGGACTTTCGAAATCTTGGTTTCGCCGTCGATGACGAAGGTCTGGTCGAGCAGGCAGACCTCCTCGAAGAACTTGCGGAGCCGCCCTTCGACCATCTTCTCGACGATGTTCTCCGGCTTGCCCGATTCCCGGGCCTGTTCGGCCAGCACGGCGCGCTCGCGCTCCAGTTCGGCCGGATCGAGATCGTCCTGGGAGACGGCCAGCGGCTTCGCCGCGGCCACGTGCATGGCGATCTGCTTGCCCAGCGGCGCCAGCTTGTCGGCGTCGGCTTCCGATTCGAGGGCCACCAGCACGCCGATCTTGCCGAGGCCCGGGGCCGTGGCGTTGTGCAGGTAGCTGGCCAGCGCCCCGTTGCCCACGGAAACCGTGGCGGCGCGCCTGAGCGTCATGTTCTCGCCGATGGTGGCGATCAGGTGGGTAAGCTCGTCGGCGACGTTGCGTTCGCCGCCCGGGATGTCGGCGCCGTTGACGGCGTCCAGGTCGTCGCCCACCGCCAGCACCACGCCGGCCACGGTGGTGACGAAGTCCTGGAAGGTGTCGTTGCGGGCGACGAAGTCGGTCTCCGCGTTGATTTCCACCAGGGCACCGGCGTTGCCGTCCACGGCGACGCCCACCAGGCCTTCCGAGGCGGCCCGGCCGGCTTTCTTGGCGACCGCCGCCAGGCCCTTGGTGCGCAACCAGTCGACGGCGGCTTCCAAATCCGCGTCGGTTTCCGTCAGCGCCTTCTTGCAATCCATCATGCCGGCGCCGGTTTTCTCCCGCAGTTCCTTGACGAGAGCGGCTGTAATCTCTGCCATCTTCGTATCCTCGATATCTTTGCTGTGCTTAACGGCTGAAGGCGCCCGACGTCAGGCCGGGGCCTTTTCGCCCTCCTCGGCCGGCGCGTCGGCGGCGGTTTCCTCGCTCGCCGGAGCATCCGCCTTGGCGGCCTCGGTTTCGGGCGCCGCATCGGCTTCCGGCGCCGCTTCGGCTTCCGGTGCCGCTTCGGCGGCCGGTGGGGTTTCCTCGGCCGGTTTCTCCTCCGCCGCCGGGGCTTCCTCGGCGGCCGCTTCCGGCAGGGATTCCGCCGGCACCTGGTCGGCGGCGCCGATGTCGCCGCCGGCCTGGCCGATTTCCGCCTGCAGACCGTCGAACACGGAACCGACCATCAGGTCGCAATACAGGCTGACGGCGCGGATCGCGTCGTCGTTGCCCGGAATGGGGAAGTCGATGCCGTCCGGGTTGGAGTTCGAATCGATGACCCCGATCACCGGGATGCCCAGTTTGTTGGCCTCGGCGATGGCGATGGATTCCTTGTTGGTGTCGATGACGAACAGGATATCCGGCAGGCCGCCCATCTCCTTGATGCCGCCCAAGGCCCGGTCCAGCTTGTCGCGCTCCCGGGTCAGGCCGAGGATTTCCTTCTTGGTCAGGCCCTCCGTTTCGCCGGCCAACTGCTCATCCAGGTCGCGCAGGCGCTTGATGGAATTGGAAATGGTCTTCCAATTGGTCATCATGCCGCCGAGCCAGCGGTGGTTGACGTAGTACTGGCCGCAGCGTCCCGCCGCCTCGGCGATCCGGTTGGTGGCCTGGCGCTTGGTGCCGACGAACAGCACCCGGCCGCCGCCCTTCACCGTGTCGCGCACCGCCGTCATGGCGCGGTGCAGAAGCGGTACCGTCTGTTGCAGGTCGATGATGTGGATGTCGTTGCGGATGCCGAAGATGTAGGTCTCCATCTTCGGGTTCCAGCGCCGCGTGTTGTGACCGAAATGCACGCCCGCCTCAAGCAGCTGGCGCATGGTGAATTCTGGAAGAGCCATGTCGATTGGTCCTTTTCCGGTTGAGCCTCCGCGGGCAACGTCCGGAACGTCCGGACACCGGAGCGACCGTCGGCGAATTTGCGCCGGGGCCGCAAGCCCGCGTGTGAAATCGCGCGTATTTTACGCGCTGGCGCGGGGGATTGCAAGGGGTTCGGGGCGGATTATTGGCTGAGCTCGAAGGTCTCGACGCGGCTCACCCCCGGCACCTTGTCGAGGGCCACCCGCGCATCGGGAGACAAGGTGTAGCCGGCGCCCAGGTCCAGGTCGGCCTCCCATGCGCAGCCTTCCGGCCGGGTGTGGATCCGGACCCGTTCCCTTCCCGGCTTTTCCTCGGCCAGGATATCGCGGATCGCCGGCAGGGTCTTCTCGTCGGTAACGTAGATTCGCAGGTGCTCGACGGTGCGCGCCGCGGCCGCCTCCAGGGGCTGGAACTCGTTGGCCAGGAACCGCATGCCGTCGCCGTCCTCGGGCTGGGCGGTGGCCTTGATGAGCACCGAGTTGCCGGCCTCCAGGAAGTCCCGGGCCGCCGCGAGCGCATCGGAGAAGACGGTCACCTCATAGGCACCGGAGGCATCGGAGAGCCCGACGAAGGCGTAGCGGTTGCCTTTCGCCGAGGTCCGCTCCTTCTTCGCCACCACTGTGCCGGCCAGTTTCACAGGCGCGGCTTCCGTGCGTTTCATGGCCTGGGCGACGGTTTCCACGCCCAATTGCCCGAGCCGGCTGCCGTAGGCATCCAGCGGGTGCCCGGAAAGATAACAGCCCAGCGCCTCGAACTCCTCGTTCAGGCGCACCATGATCGGCCAGTCGGGGATGTCCGGCAGCTTGACCTCCACCGCCGGGCCGTCGTCGCCGCCGAACAGGCCGATCTGGTTGCTTTCCCGGTCCTGCTGGGCCGCCTGGGCGTGGCGCATCAGGGTCTCGATGCCTTCATGGACCTTGCGCCGGTTCCCGTCCAGGCCGTCCAGGGCCCCGGCCCGGGTCAGGTTCTCCAACTGCCGCTTGTTGATGGTGTGGGTATCGAGCCGGCCGACGAAGTCGGAAAGATCGGCGTAGGGGCCGTTTTCGGCGCGCTCCGCTACCAGGCCGGCCATGGCCGCGCCGCCCACGTTCTTCACGGCGGCCAGCGCATAGCGGATGGCCGCCGCCTCCCCGCTGCGGTCGACGGTGAACACGACGTCCGACTTGTTGACGTCCGGCGGCAGCACCGGGACGCCGATGCGGTCCAGTTCCTGGCGGAAGAAATTGAGCTTGTCCGTGTTGGAGATGTCCAGCGTCATGGACGCGGCCATGAACTCGACGGGATGGTTGGCCTTCATATAGGCGGTCTGGTAGGCGACCAGGGCGTAGGCGGCGGCGTGCGACTTGTTGAAGCCGTAACCGGCGAACTTGTTGACCAAATCGAAGATCTCCGAGGCCTTGGCCTGGGCCACGCCCTTGGCCACCGCGCCCTCGACGAAGACCTGGCGCTGCTGGTCCATTTCCGCCTGGATCTTCTTGCCCATGGCGCGGCGCAGGATGTCGGCGCCGCCCAGCGTGTAGCCGGAAAGCTCCTGGGCGATCTGCATGACCTGCTCCTGGTAGATCATGATCCCGAAGGTCTCCTTCAGGATCGGCTCCAGGGTGGGATAGAGGTAGTCGGGCTCCTCCTCGCCGCGCTTGCGCCGCACATAGCTCGGGATATTGTCCATGGGCCCCGGACGATACAGCGCGACGACGGCGATGATGTCCTCGAAGGTGTCCGGCTGCAGCCCCTTCAGCACGTCGACCATACCGGAGCTTTCCAACTGGAAGACGCCGGCGGTCTCGCCGCGGCTGATCATCTCGAAGGTGGCGCGGTCGTCCAAGGGCAGGGTCGCCAGGTCGATCTCCACGCCCTTTTCGCGGACCAGCCGTTCCGCCGTGGCCAGCACGGTCAGGGTCTTCAGCCCCAGGAAGTCGAACTTCACCAGGCCCGCCGATTCCACGTACTTCATGTTGAAGCCGGTCACCGGCATGTCCGAGCGCGGGTCGCGGTAGAGCGGGATCAACTGTTCCAGGGGCCTGTCCCCGATGACCACGCCCGCCGCGTGGGTGGAGGCGTGCCGGTAAAGGCCCTCCAGGCGCTTGGCGATGTCCATCAGCCGGCGCACGTCCGGGTCCTCGTCGATGTATTGGCGGAGCTGCGGCTCGCCGGCGATGGCTTCCGGCAGGGTCGTCGGGTTGGCCGGGTTGTTGGGCACCAGCTTGCAGAGCTTGTCGATGTAGCCGTAGGGCATCTCCAGGACCCGGCCGACGTCGCGCAGCACGGCCCGGGCCTGCAGTTTACCGAAGGTGATGATCTGGGCGACGTGGTCGCGGCCGTATTTCTCCTGGACGTAGCGGATCACCTCGTCGCGGCGGTCTTGGCAGAAATCCACGTCGAAATCCGGCATGGAAATACGTTCCGGGTTGAGGAAGCGCTCGAACAGGAGGCCGAAGCGCAGCGGGTCGAGATCGGTGATCTGCAGGGCCCAGGCGACCACCGAACCGGCCCCGGAACCGCGGCCCGGCCCCACCGGGATGCCCTGTTCCTTGGCCCATTGGATGAAGTCGGCGACGATCAGGAAGTAACCGGGGAAGCCCATCTGGTTGATCACGTCCAACTCGTAATCCAGGCGTTCGCGGTAGGGCCGCGCCGCCGCATTGGCTTCGTCGGGGCTCATTCCCGGTTCCAGGACTTGCGCCTCCAGGCGTTGTTCCAGGCCGGCCACGGATTGGGCCTTGAGTTCGTCCTGCTCGCTGCGGCCCTCGCCGCAATTGAAGGGCGGCAGGATGGGATCGATGTTGTCCACCATGAAGGCGCAGCGCCGGGCGATCACCACGGTGTTGTCCACGGCTTCCGGCAGATCGGCGAACAGGGCGCGCATCTCGTCGGCGCTTTTCAGGTAGTGGTCCGGCGTCAGCCGCCGCCGTTCCTGCTGCGAGACATAGGTGCCTTCGGCGATGCAGACCAGGGCGTCGTGGGCCTCATACATGTCGCGGTTGGCGAAGAACACCTCGTTGGTGGCCACCAGCGGGATCTCCCGGGCGTAGGCCAAGTCCAGGAAGCCCTCCTCCGTGGCCTGTTCCTCGGGCAAACCATGACGTTGGATTTCCATGTAGAGGCGGTCCGGGAAGGCCGCCTGCAGGTGGTCCAAGAGGGCTTCCGCCTTCGGCCCCTGGCCGCCGGCCAGCAATCGGCCCAGGGGACCGTCGGGGCCGCCGGTGAGCGCCAGCAGCCCTTCGGCGTGCTCGGCGACCACGTCGAGGCTCACATGCGGGTCGTGGGCGTCCTCCGTCTCCAGATACGCATGGGCCAGAAGCTTCAGCAGATTGCGGTAGCCGGTATCGTCCTTGACCAGGAAGACCATGGCGCCGGAGATTTCCGGCGCGTCACCGGGCCGCGCGTTGGCCCGGTCGGTACGCTCCTCCTCGATGCGCAGTTGGCAGCCGATGATCGGCTGGACGCCCGCCTTCGCCGCGGCGCCGGAGAATTCCAGCGCGCCGAACAGGTTGTTGGTGTCGGTGACGGCCACCGCCGGCAGGTTCAAATCGCGGCAGAGCCCCGCCAGGTCCTTGACGTGGATCGCCCCTTCGGAGAGCGAATAGGCGGAATGAACCCTGAGATGGACGAAATCGGCGTGCGGCATGGGTCTAGAATTCCACACCCGACGCGGGCCGGAAACCGCAACCATCCACAGCCGCGCCAGATCGCCGTGGATAACCCTGTGTTTATTGTGATTCCAATGATTTGCTCAATGTCACGACGCCGGCTTGCGGCACGCGGGCGGCCCATGTCATTCTTGGTCGGAAGCGTCGGATGCTTCGGAATCAATGCGAATCGGAAACGCCCATGCCCCATGACGGCCACGACCATACGGATCCGCCGGATGACCTGACCCTCCGGGTGAAGGCCCTTGAGAGCCTGTTGGTGGAGAAAGGCCTGGTCGACCCGGCGGCCCTCGATTTGATCGTCGATACCTACGAACACAAGGTCGGGCCGCGGAACGGCGCGCGGGTCGTCGCCCGGGCCTGGACCGATCCGGAATTCAAGGACCGGCTGATGCGCGACGCCACCGCGGCCATCGCCGAGATGGGCTATGCGGGCCGCCAGGGCGAGCACATGTGCGTCGTCGAGAACACACCGGAAGTCCACAACCTGGTCGTCTGCACGCTGTGCTCCTGTTATCCATGGCCGGTCCTGGGCCTGCCGCCGGTCTGGTACAAGTCGGCCCCCTACCGGTCGCGCGCCGTCAGCGACCCGCGCGGTGTTCTGGCCGAGTTCGGCACGGTGCTCGGCGACGATGTCGAAATCTGGGTCTGGGACTCGACCTCCGAAATGCGTTACCTGGTGCTGCCGGAGCGCCCCGTCGGCACCGACGGCCTCGGCGCCGATGAATTGGCCGAACTGGTCGGCCGCAACGCCATGATCGGCGTTGAGAAGGCGAAAGCACCGGGAGACGGCGCATGAACGGCGCCCATGATCTCGGTGGCATGCATGGTCTTGGGCCCATCGACCCCGAGCCCGAAGCCAGCGAACCAACCTTTCACGCCGATTGGGAGCGCCGGGTCCTGGCCATAACCTTGGCCAGCAGCGCGCTCGGACGCTGGAACATCGATATCTCGCGCCATTCGCGGGAACGCCAACACCCTGCCGACTACCTAATACCAAGCTGTAAAAAGTTTGACTCATTAAGGGACTGTTAGGCGGGGTGTGATTCAACATGGAAAACAGAGGAGTTTTTCCATGGCACGCGGCATTCCCCTACGCACAGACTTCACTTGCGACG
>Ga0209568_1000169_pt1 | contig 23066 bp, 24 predicted proteins | sample WorMetOlspDAHAB2_FD_187406 | JGI IMG/M metagenome (GOLD analysis project Ga0209568, IMG submission 187406) | Marine gutless worms symbiont microbial communities from Max Planck institute for Marine Microbiology, Germany - Olavius sp. DAHAB.2... ...
AATCCTACAACGACATCCTCGATCACTGCTGCTTCGCATGGAACCAACTCGTCGATCAGCCGTGGAGGATCATGTCCATCGGGCTACGCGATTGGGCCCATCAATGATTGTTTTTGCAGATTGGTATAATTCAGGGTTTCCCAAGAAACCCTCATGCTGAGCTTGTCGAAGCATGCGGCGACGAATCCGAAAAATGCGACCGCCCCGCTTAAACAAACCCTCGCAACCCATTGATTCTCGACGACCATCGGGACTTCACGTCGATTCCTGACTCTCAGAAGTCAGCATGGGTCTACATCGGTCTACATTTGGCACGGTGTCGAAAATTCTACCTTCGATTTCAACGGCTTGCACCGCTGACTAATGTAGACCAATCCGTTTACCCGGTACGCAAAAGTAAGCATTCGGTCTACATTTCCCTGATCGCCGGCTCCGGACCAACACCGCGCCCCGTGTCCAACCGCCTCTCGTCATTCCCGCGAAGGCGGGAATCCAGGGCCATGGGGCACGGACAGGCGGCATGGATTCCCGCTTTCGCGGGAATGACGGAGGAAAGCCGTGCAGCAGCCATCGGCGGACGGCCGCCGCGCCTGTTGCTTCTTCAACCGCCCGTCACAACGCCTTGGTCGCTCCCGGCGGTGCCGCACACCCAGCGTCGAGCACGCGGCCCTATTCACAAGGTCAAATAGCGCGCAACGACCAACTCACGGCCGCGCGGAAAGAAAAGAACATAACACGAACATAATAGGATGTCAATGACCGCGCCCTGCAATTGAACGAAACGGCTCAGACATATCCCACGTTCGAGATTGACGGGCCCGATTCGTGCGCGGCCGTACCCGGCCACCGGTTCACCGGCGTGCCGGGTGTCCCGTCGGCTCAGTCGTTCAGGATGCGGCCGCTACGGCGGCCAGGGGAAGGGCGGCTTGCTGTTCGGCCAGGGCGGCGCGGCCCTTGCGCTGTTGGTTGCGGATGAACTCGAGACGCACCATGAGGCGGCGGCGCCGGGGCAGGGCGGTTTCCGTCGCCAGTTCGTCCAGAATGCTTTCCGCCATGCTGTCCATCTCGCCGAGGACGCTTTCCAGGGACGAAACCCGATCGGCGTTGGGTTGGTCGTCGATGTCCGAAAGAAGGTGCATGAAGCCAAAGATGGTCATTCGGTTTTCCTCATTTTGACGTGTCCCACTAAGTCGAGTGGTCGAGGTGACCCCATCACGTCTAGTGTCGCCGCATAAGGCGAAGAATTCATTAACGTGGGCTTCCGCCTGGAAGCCCGGCATCCTTTCGATGCACGATTCGCCCGAAATCTATGGGCGTTGGATTACCGAAATATGACAGGGCCGTGAAAATCCCGGGTCAGCAACGGGAATTCACACGCCGTTCACGGAAACGGAACACGGGCGTCGGCTGCCCGGTTCACCAATACGCCGATCGCGGGATGTCATCCGCCACGTGATAGACTGAAACCATGACCGAGAACATCTTTGCCGGTCCGTCGGCGGTCCTATCCGTCCTCAAGCCCGAGGAGTGGGCCCGCCTGTGGCGCCGGGCCGAGATGGCCGACATGGTCATCGCCGTCCGGGTCCTCGACGACGACGTGGCCGAGGCGGCCCTCATGGCCATGCCCGAAGGCCTCGCCGAGCCTGAAATCCCCGAGCGCACGTCCGTCGAGGAAGCCATCGCCGCCGTCGGGCGGCTCTGCGCCCTGGCCGAGGACATCATCATCGGGCCCGCGGGCGCGGCGTCGGAACCGGAAGCCTGACGGACAAATTCCGCCGAAACCGGTTTTCTCGGGCTATAGTTGCGGACCGCGCCGTTCGTTCGCCATCGCAACGGGAGGAAACGCCATGCGCTTGCCCATGAAACTCGCCTTCGTCGTCGCCGCCGTGCTGGTTCCCATGTCCCTGCCCATCGGGTCGTGGGACGAGGCCCGCGCCGTCAGCGGCGGGCCTACGGGATGGTGCACGGACCATTCGGGCCGCAATTACCGCTGCGCCTCGGGGAGCGGCAGCTCCGGCGGCGGGGGCGGCGGCTGCGCCCAAGCGATCCGTGAGCAGCGCTACGCCGACGCCGAGGCGCGGCGCACCGGTAATTTCATGAACCGGGAGGGCAACAAGCTCTATAAGCAGCGCCGTTTCGCCGAGGCTGCCGGAGCCTACCACACGGCCTTCATCCAGGACCCCAGCAACCACGTGGCGAAGCGCAACTACGGCGGCGCCCTCAACGAGATGGGGGTCGTCGCCTGGAACCGGGGCGACCGGGAAAGCGCATTGCTCTATTACGAACGGGCCGTGGAATACAAGCGCACGGAAATCATCGACGGGAACCTGCGTGACGCTCTCAACAAGGCTCCCAACGCGCGCAACAAGACCTGCCGGCTGTGTTCCACGGCGCTGATCAGCGACATCGGCTACGGCCTCGATTCGTCGGCCGAGTTCTCCAACTACGCCTCCCAGGCAATCCAGAATTTCGGCAACTGTTCGCGCCGGCTGTCGCGCCAGTGCAAGGGTTCGGCGGGGCACGATCTCCGCGAGCAGATCATCTACTGCAGCCGCAACTTCATCTCCCGGGGCATGAACGCCTACAAGGGGTGCGTCCGCCCGGCCCACGCCGCCGCTAGGCGGAAGTTATGAGGCGCTAACCCGGCCTCAGCGCTTGCGCGAGATGCGGGCCAGGATGTCCAGGCCGACGACGGCGACGCCGAGGAGGGCGAAGATTCCGAGAATTCCGGGAAGCTGAGTGGTCAGGTTCTGAAGCATGCGGAGGGGACCCTTTCCTTACGGGACCCGAACACCCTAGCGGCGTTCCGTTACGGCATTGTGTCGGTTTCATGAAATGTTGGTGCGGCGCAGCGGATTTCATAAAACCTTCATCGAACTTAAACCTGGGCGACTCCTTCCGGTGTTCTCATGGGACCCGCAAAAGTCTCATGCGATCCGGAAAAGGAGCCCGATCATGCCGACGCTGAAGGGCCAGTTGTTCTCATCTCGCCCGCACCAGCTTGACCATGGCCTACTGGACTTCATGGGGGCCGGATTGGGCCGTCTCAAGGGGTCCGCCGAGCGCCCGGGCCTGCTGGCCCGGCTGGACGCGATCATGAAGCCGGCCCGGCTGGACAACGTCTTGCCCCGCTACCTGCGGGAAGATCCGCTGCCGGAAACCTCGGAGACAATCCCCGCCGATCCCCTGGCGGAAACCGAGGCGCCGGTGACCGACGGGGACGACGCGATCCTGGAGCCCGACACCGCCTTCGATCTGCAGGCGGCCATCGAGCATACCTTCGCACCCGAAAGAATCGACCGGATGGAGCCGGCGGAGACCGAGCAGCCGCGCCTCGACAAGGCCGGCTGACCCGGCGGGCCTCAGTTCTTGGGGTAGAAGATTTCCCGGGTGCGGCCCGAATCGTTCAGTTCGATGAGGATCTTCTCCATGGCCGGCACCAGGCGCCGGTGCTTGACGTTCACGTAGTGATAAAGGGTGACCGTCTCCATGGGCGGTGTCAGAACGACCAGGCCGCCCAGGTCCGCCGCCAGCCGTTCCGCATCCGAAGTGACCAAAAGCCCCACGTCGATGCGCCCGCCCTTCACCATGCGGGCCACCACCACGGGGTCGCTGGCCTTGGTGGCATTCAATCCACGGGTGCGGATATTCATGATCTGGTAGCCCCGGGGATAGCCGATCCGGTGTTTGCGGATCTCCTCCCAGGCGCTGAGCCAGTGTTTGGACCGCGCGTTGACGATGGCCGAGAAGCTCAAGGCCAGCACCGGTTCGGAGACCCGGACTAGGTTCGGATATTCCATCTCGGCTCCGGTGACCCGCGCCATCTCGGCGTCGGACTGGCCCGCGTTGACCTCCACCAGGCTGCGCTTGGCGGGCCGGAAGACGACGCTGATCTCATGGCCGAGCCGCCCGTAGACCTCTTTCAGCAGTCGCGTCAGCATTTCCGATTCGGGGAACTCGGGGGCCGAAACGCGGAAGCTGTCGGCGCCGGCCGGCGCCGTCCACAGAAACGCGAGCAACAGGAATGCGTACATCCTCGGCATCATTTCATCTCTTCACCTGAAAGCCGACCATGGAGATGTCATCGCGGCGGACCTCTTCACCCTGGTAGGCGGCGAAGGCGGCCAGGATGGCCTCGGCCTGGCCGGCCATGTCCAGGTGCCGGTTGTGCATGAGGGCCTCTTTCAGGCGCCGCTTGCCGAAGGCCCGGCGTTTATCGCCGCCCACCTGGTCGATGAGGCCGTCGCTGGACATGACGTGGGACGCCCGTTCCTCCAGCGCCACCCGGTGGTCGGTGAAGGCATGGTCCATGGCCGTGCGCCGGTAGCCGACGCCGACCTTGTCGCCCTTGGTCTCCGCCAGCCCCTGGTCCGTCACCGACCAAAGGGCGAAGCGCGCGCCGGCGAAGATGATCTCGCCGGCCTTTTCGTCGACCAGGCAGAGGCCGCATTCCAGACCGTCATCGGATTCGCCCTCGGCACCCACCTGGCCGAGGGTCCACTTGACCAGTTGGTTGATCCGTTTCAGCAGCGCCGCCGGGGTGCCCTTCGGGATCTCGATGATCGCCTGGTCCAGGGCGCCGGTGACGATCATCGTCATGAAGGCCCCGGGGACGCCGTGGCCGGTGCAGTCGGCCAGCATCAGCAGGTGACCGTCGGCGTAGGCGCGCAGCAGGTAGACGTCGCCGCCGACCACGTCTCGCGGTTCCCAGATCACCATGTGGTCGGCGAAGGCGTTTCGCCATTGCTCCGCCGTGGGCAGCACCGAGCGTTGAATGCGGCTCGCGTACTGAAGGCTCTCCCCGATCTTTGCCATGGCGTCGGCGATCACCCGCTCGGCTTCCTTGCGCTCCGTTATGTCCGTGTAGGCGATGACCAGGCGGCCATCGGCGGTGCGGTTGGAGTGCGCGTCGAAGCTGCGCTCGTCGCCAAAAGAGATGTCGGCCCGGTACTCGCCCTTCCACAGCTGCTCGACCCGCTCGCGGGCCATCTCCGTCGGCTCTCCGCCGTCACCGTAGTCGCCCCGGGCGGCGACGATCAGGGTCAGGTCGTAGAGCGGCAGGCCCGGCGTGAGCAGGCGCTCGTCGATGTTCAGGGTGTCGGGATAGCGCGGGTTCCAGGCCACCAGCCGCTTGTCCTGGTCGAACAGCACGATCCCCTGCTGGACGTTGTCGAGGATATCGTGCAACTGCGCGCGCTGCGCCTCCACCTGGCGTTCCGCCTCCTTGCGTTCGGTGATATCGCGGAGCACCCCGACGAACAGCCGGTCGTCGCCGGCCTCGGCCACGGCGACGGAGACCTCGACGGGGAAGGCGGTACCGTCCTTGTCCTGGGCCATGACCTCGCGGGCGCCCCGGCCGATGACCCGCGCCTCGCCGGTCTCCAGGTAGCGCGCCAGGTGGGTATCGTGGCGCTCCGCCATGTCCGGTTCCATGAGCACCTTGACGTTGCGGCCGATGAGTTCCCCGGGCGCGTAGCCGAACATGGGCCCGACGGCGGCATTGGCGGACTGGATGCGCCCGGCGGTGTCGATGGTGATCAGCGCGTCGGGGACGCTTTCCATGATCGCGCTGATGCGTGCCTCCTGGGTCCGGATCTCCGTTTCGTTGCGCCTCAACTCCTCGCGCGCCTGGTTGATCCGCTGGATGTAGTCGGAGACCTCCCGGGCGGCGATGTCGAAGCCGCGGGCGATCTCGCCGATCTCATCGTCCCCGGCGTAACGGCTGAGATCGACGGGCTGGTGGGTTTCGCGGAAGGCCTTGATGGAGCGGCTGAGATCCTCAAGCGGCGCGGTGATGGACCGGGAAAGCAGCATCCCCCCGAAGGCCACCAGGAGCGTCATGCCGAGGCCGATGAAGATCACCGAATCGCGCATACTGTCGATGGGCATCTGAATCTCGGCCGTGTCCTTCTCCGCCATGATCGCCCATTCGGCGCCCAGGAAGTTGAACGGCTGGAAGGCGGAAACCACGGGGATGCCGCGGTAGTCGTCGACGATGTCGACGCCGCTTTCGCCTTTCAGGGCCCGGGCGACGGTCGCCGTGCGCACCGCCGTCTTCAGGATGGTGGTGTCCTTGGAGAACCGTGAATCGGAGCGCATCAGGCGATCGGCGCCGACGATGTAGGTCTCCCCCGTGTCGCCCATGCCGGCGGTCACCTGCATCACCTGGTTGATGCGGCCGATGGGCATTTGCAGGGCCAGGACACCTATGGTCCGCCCGTTGGCCACCACCTTGCGGGCGATGAAGGCGGCCGGGTCGTCGTTACTGGGCCGGTAGGGTTCGAAATCGACGAAAGCCGTGGGCGCGTTCCCGTCGGCGGCGATGGCCCGGTTGAAGGCCCGGGAGAGGCCCGTATCCCGCCATTTCCCGTGCAAGAGGTTGCTGGCGAAGTCGGCCTCCTTGAATACCGTGTAGACCACGTCGCCCAAGGGGGAAATCAAGAACAGATCGTAATAGCCCTTCAGTTTCGACGCCACCTGGAACCAGGCATGGTAGCGGTTGTGGGTGTGGTAGTACTGGATCAAAGCGGCTGAGCCGGCGCCCTTCAACAGGTCCGGGTCGCCAGTCGGGGTTTCCGTCGTATAGACCCGCCGGAAGGCGGCCTCCTCCCGGCGCCGGTCGGCCTGGTTCATGTTGCCGAAGGTCTCGCGCAGATCCGTCAGCGCGCCGATGACCTGGTGGTTGGACGCCAGAAGTTCCAGGTCCTCCTCGATGGATTGGAAGTACTGGGTCAGGGAGGCGAAGCGGGATTCCCTCAGCGCCACCAGCTTGGCGGTGGCCTCGCGGTGCATCTCCTCCGACGACTGAAGATAGGAGAAGACGCCGATGGCCAGCGCCGCACAGGCCGTTGCCAGGACCACGATGGCCGGCAACCGGAACGAAATCTTCCAAAGTCTCCTCAAGGCGCTGGATGTCCCCATGCCGGCCGTTCGGTCCCCTGCGCCGCCCAGGATGATGCGGCGCAGGGCACAGGGCAACGAAAAATTCCGGCCCTCAGGCGCCGGATCGTGCGGCGATTTCGGCCGCCACCCGGGCGACGCCGTCGCGCACCGGTTCGCCCAGCGCCTCGCCCGGGGCGAAGTCGGCACCCTCGATGCCCCAGACCGTCAGCCGCGGCGGCAAACGGCCCAGGAGACGCGCCGTCTCCACCGCCTTCGCCACGCCGAAGGCGTGGCTGGTGTGCAGGAAGGTATCGCGGGGAATCTCCTGGTCGCCGGCATCGAAGCGGATCACCGTGCCCGGAGGTGCCCCGGAACGGGTCGCGTCGACCACGTCGACGGTCTCACGCCCTTGCCACAGATCCATCAGCCGGGCGCAGTCGCCGGCCAGTTCCCGGGTTTCCAGGCCGGCCGCGCCCAGCCCTTGCAGGGCGTCCAGGACCGCCGGTCCGGCGCCGTCGTCCTTGCGCGCCCGGTTGCCGACGCCGATCACCAGCCTGAGCTCACTCATGGGTGATGGTCAGGTCCAGGAAGTGGGTGGCGCAGGAGATGCAGGGGTCGTAGTTGCGGATGGTCTGTTCGCAGCGCCATTTCAGGGCTTCCGTCTCCATCTCCAGGTTGGCCGAGACCACGGCCAGGAGGTCGGCCTCGATCTGCTTCTGGTTCTGCGAGGTGGGCGGCACGATGATCGCTTCGGTGATGCGGCCCTCGGCGTCCAGCGCGTAGGTGTGGTGGCAGATGCCGCGCGGCGCTTCCGTGCAGCCGAAGCCGCGGCCCGGGCCCGGCACCACCTCGAAGCTGGCCGCCTCGGGCCTCTCCAGGTTCTCGATCAGGCGCTTCGCTTCCTCCAGGGCGTAGAAGCTCTCGACCATGCGGACGATGAGGCTCTTGTAGGGGTTCATGACCTGGGGTCCGAGCCCGCACTCGGCGGCCAGCTCCTTGGAAGCGTCGGAAAGCTGGGCGAAGTTGTTGTTGTAGCGGGCGATGGGGCCCACCAAATAGGGCGCCTCGCCGCCCGTATAGAGGCCCTGCAGGGCGTTCGAGTGGCGCACGTGCTCTTCGGCGAAATGCTCGGCGAACTCATGGACGGCGATATCGAGCCCCTGATTGGAGACGATGCGGCCCTCGCAGATGGCGTATTCGTCCGGGTGCTTCAGCGACACACAGTGGTAGTCCTGCTCCAGGGCCGGGAAGTCGAAGCCGGCGAAGGCCCGGGCCACGTCGGCCGCCGCCCCCATGGCCCAATCGAGGCGCGGCAACAGGGCTTCCAAAGCGCCCGATGGCGGCAGGCTGTAGAAGCCGCCCACCTTCAGGTTCACGGGATGCACGGCGCGCCCGCCCAGCACCTCGATGATGTCGTTGCCCAGCTTCTTGATCTGCAGCGCCTTCTCCACCAGTTCCGGGTTCTCCCGCGCGATCAGGAGCGCGTCGTCGAGGCCCAGGAAGTCCGGCGCGTGCAGCATGGCCGCGTGCAGCACGTGGCTCTCGACCCATTCGCCGCAGTAGATCAGGCGCCGAAGATCGCGGAGCGGTCCGGTGACCTGGACATTGAGCGCGTCCTCCATGGCCTGGGACGCGCCCATCATGTAGGCCATGGGGCAGATGCCGCAGATGCGGGCCGTGATGTCGGGGGCGTCGGTGAACATGCGGCCCCTGAGCAGCGCTTCGAAGAAGCGCGGCGGCTCGACGATGCGGAACTTGATGTCCTTGATCTCGCCGTCCTTGACCCGGACGGTGAGCGCCCCTTCGCCCTCGACCCGGGCGAGCGCCTCAACCTTGATGGTGCGCGTATCAGTCATGGGCTTCGCTCTCCTTGCGGAAGGGCTCGGCGGCGGCGGTGAAGCCCCGGAAGTGGTCGCGCACTTGGCGCCGTTCGCAGCCCAGCTCGTCGGTCATCCACCTGGCCAGGCTCCCCGTATTGGGGGTTTCCTTGGGCCCGAAGCAGCCGTAGCAGCCGCGGCCCACGGACGGGCACAGGTTGCCGCAGCCGGCCTGGGTGACCGGCCCCAGGCAGGCCTCGCCGCGGCTGACCATGACGCAGACGGTGCCCCGTCGCTTGCATTCGATGCACTGGCTGTAGGCCGGGACCACCGGCTTGCGGCCGTTCAGTTGCGCGTTGATCACTTCCAGGAGCTGGTACTTGTCCACCGGGCAGCCGTGCAGCTCGAAGTCCACGGCCACGTGGTCGGCGATGGCGGTGGACTTGTTGAGGGTCGAGATGTAATCGGGCCGGGCGTAGACGTGGCGGGTGAATTCTTCCACGTCGGCGAAATTGCGGAGCGCCTGGATGCCGCCCGCCGTGGCGCAGGCGCCGATGGTGACCAGAAGCTTGGACTGGCGCCTGACACGATGGATGCGTTCCGCGTCGTGGGGCGTCGAGATGGAGCCCTCCACCAGGGAAATGTCGTAGGGCCCTTTCACCTCGGCCCGGGTGGCCTCCAGGAAGTAGGCGATCTCCACGGCTTCGGCCACCTGCAGCAGTTCGTCCTCGCAATCCAACAGGCTCAACTGGCAGCCGTCGCAGGAAGAGAACTTCCAGACCGCCAGCTTGGGGCGTTTTTTAGGTTTCGACGCCATGCTCACACCTCCCTGACCGCCAGCAGCCGGCGAATATCCGCGTGGGCGTAAACCGGCCCGTCCTTGCAGACGAAGCTGCCGCCCAACTGGCAGTGGCCGCAGAATCCGACGGCGCATTTCATGTTGCGCTCCATGGAGAGATAGATGTCTTCCGACGAGACGCCGGCCCGCAGCAACGCCTGGACCGTGAAGTTCATCATGATCTCCGGGCCGCAGACCATGGCCACCGCGTCGTCGGGCGAGAAGCTGGCCAGGTCGATGAGCCGGGGCACCACGCCCACCTTGCCGGCCCAGCCGGCGTCGGCCCGGTCCACGGTGACGTCCACGTAGGTGTCGAAGCGCGAGCGCCACTTGACCAGGTCCTTCTCGAACAGGAGGTCGGCCGGCGAGCGCGAGCCATAGAGGATGGCGACGCGGCCGTAGTCGCCCCGGTTGGCGAGGATCTCCAGGATCGCCGGGCGCAGCGGCGCCAGGCCGATGCCGCCGGTGACGATCAGCACGTCGCGGCCGCGGGCCGCCTCCACGGGCCAGGCGGACCCGTAGGGACCGCGCAAGCCGATCACGTCGCCCTTCTTGAGCGCCTTCAGGCGGTCCGTGACCGTGCCCACGGCGCGGATGGTGTGAATCAGCGGCTCGCCGGGTTTCGACGAGATGGAGATGGGCACCTCGCCCGCGCCGAACACATAGAGCATGTTGAACTGGCCCGGCCGGAAATCGAAGGGGGTGCCGTCCTCGGCCTCCAGTTCCAGGCTGAAGGTGTCGGCCAGCTCGCGGCGCCGCGCCGTGATCCGGAAGGGCCGCGGGATCATGGGGTCCATGGGCTGGGCGGCGGGCATGGCGGTCACGGTGGTGCGTCTCCTCAGCGTTTCGGGCCGTAGACGTCGAGCAACTGCAGGCGCAGCGCCTCCATGCGCTCGGCCATGATCGGGATGAACCGCTTAAACAGCTCATAGGCCAGGGAATGGTCGGCGTCGCACTTGGTGCGCAGGCAGTTGGCATCCATGGAGACCACCCGGCAGAGCTCGATGGCGCGGGCGTCGAAGGCCCAGATGTAGGGCGCCACCATCCAGCTCCAGCCGAAGACCTCGCCCTCGTGCAGGGTCTCCAGCAAAAGCGGGTCGCCGCCGGGCATGGGGTATTCCAGGGCCACGGAGCCGTGCCGGATCAAATAGAACGCCTCCGCCGCCTGGCCCTCGCGCAGCAGATGCTCCCCCGCCTCGAAGCGGTGGTTGGCGGCGCAACCGGCAAGCAGCTCCCGGTAGGCGTCGCTCCAGTCGGCGAAAAACGGGTGTTCGGCGAGCAGTTTCTCAAGGCCGTCGATCTTCACCATGTCAATTGCTCCCTTCTGTATCTTTGAGTGTGCGGGCCTCCTCGGTGATGTCGATGCCGACGGGGCACCAGGTGATGCAACGTCCGCAGCCGACGCATCCGGAACTGTCGAACTGTTCGAACCAATGGGCCAGCTTGTGGGTCATCCATTGCCGGTAGCGCGCCGCCCCGGAGCGGCGCAGGCTGCCGCCGTGGATGTAGCTGAAATCCATGGTGAAGCAGGAATCCCATTTGCGCCAGCGCTCGGCGTGCTCGCCGGTCAGGTCGGTGGTGTCCTCCACCGTGGAACAGAAGCAGGTCGGGCAGGCCATGGTGCAGTTGGCGCAGTTCAAACAGCGCGCCGCCACACGCTCCCAATGGGGGCTTTCCAGGTTGCGCCGAAGCACCTCGGCCACGTCGCCGATCATCTCGCGGCCCATGTTCTGGGCCGCCTCATTGACGCGGGCCTCGGCGGCGCCGATCTCGGCATCCGTGGCGGTGGGCAGCCCGAGGCCGGCCAGGATCTCCTCGCCGGCCGAAGACCCCGATTCGATGACGAAATAGCCCCCGTCCGGGACCTCGGTCAGGGCCAGGTCGTAGCCGGTCCGGGCCCGGGGCCCGGTCCCCATGGAGGTGCAGAAGCAGGTGCCGCCGGCCCGCCCGCAGTTGACGGCGACGATGAGGGCGGCGTCGCGCCGCGCACCATAGGCGGCATCGGCGAAGATACCGTTGTCGAACACCCGATCCAGGATACCCAGCGCCGCCAGGTCGCAGGACCGGACGCCGAAAAGCACCCGTCCGGCGGCCGGCTCGGCGGGCAAATCGAGGCGGAACCCGCCGTCGGAGGCGGTGGCGGAAAACAGCTTCTGCTCCGGTGGATAGAGATAGCGTTTCCAGGCCTGCGGCCCGACCACGTGATCGAAGTAGGCATTGTTGTCGGTCGCGGCCAGGCGGTAGCGGCCCGGCCCCTGCTCGTCGACGATGCCCAGGGGCAGCTCACTCACATCCTTGATGGGCGCGTAGACGATGGCGCCGTCGGAAACGGTGGGGCCGATGATCTCCCGGCCGCCGGCAGAGAGCGCCGTCAGCAGGTCGGGGAGCTTCGCGCTGTCGAGGCGGTGTTGCATGGGCCGGCCCTCACTGCCCGATGGCGGCGATGAAGATGCCGGCGAAGATGGCCGACGTGATGACGCCGCTTATGGATGCGCCCAGCGCGTGCGGCAGGACCACCGCATCCGGGGTCACCTCGGCGACGCACTTTTGGGCCACCTTGGCGCAGGTCGGCAGGCAGCTCACGCCTGCGATGCCGATCACCGGATTGAACTTCTTGCCGGTGGCGAAGTAGAGGATGTAGCCGCCCATCAGCCCGCCGATCCCGGAAATGGTCAGCGCCAGGATGCCCAGCAGAAGCAGGATCAGCACCTGCGGGTCCAACAGCGTGTTGGCCTCACAGAGCACGCCCAGGAGCAGCCCCAAGAAGAAGGTGGCGCCGTACAAGAGCGGGCCGCTGAACAGATCGGCGAAATAGGTGAGCCCCGCCTCGCGCACGATGACCCCGGCGAACAGCGACAGGAACAGGGGCGCGGCCACCGGGAACAGCAGGCAGAGCACGGCGCCGGCGACCACGCAGAAGGTGATCTTTTCCCCCGACGTCACCTCGCGCACCTTTTCGGGGGGCATGCGCATGCCGCGGATGTGTTTCGGCACCAAAAGCTTAATCAGGTAGGGATAGCCCCCATAGGTGAGCCCCAGGTAGAGATAGGCCACCACGGTGATCGGCACGAACAGGTTTTCCGATAGGATCAGGGAGGTGAACAGGATCATCGGCCCGTCGGCGCCGCCGATGGTCGCCACCGCCGCCGCGTCGCTGAGCGAGAACCCGAAGGCGTAGGCGATGGGGAACACCGCCACGGTGCCCAGCTCCGCGCAGAGCGCGATGAACATGGAGCGGAACGGCCGGGCCATAACGAAACCCACGTCAAGGAGCACGCCGATGCCCATGAACACCATGCAGGCGATCAGCCCGTTGGAGAAGGTGAAGGTGTAGACGGGCTGCAGCCAGTCGATCTGCAGCGTGGTCATCAACTGCTCCGTCTCGGTGACCAGGGGGTCCACGAAAAGGGTTCCATGGCGGCCGTCCTTGAGGAACAGCACGGCGGCGTTGACGGTGGTCATGCCGAGGCCCATGGGCACCATCAACAGGGCCTCCAGAACCCCCTTGCGGCCCAGGTAGATGAGCAGCATGCCGAGCCCCATGAGGAAGATCCGCATGGCCATGACCGCCGGTTCCGAATCGGCCAGGGTGGCGATGCCCTGGAAGATGTTGAGGAGGTTGATCTCGTCCAAGGCCCCGGTCCGCCTATTCGATCTTCATGAGCAACTGCCCGGCGACCACCGGGTCGCGGGGTTTGACGGCGATCTCGGCGATCTTGCCCTGCTGGTGGGAGACCACCACGGTCTTCATCTTCATGGCCTCCAGGACCGCCAGTTGGGTGCCGTCCTCGACGGCGTCGCCGACGGCCACGTCGACGGAGACCACGACGCCGGCCAGCGGACTGACGATGTCGCCGGGCTCCGAGGCCTGGCAGGTGGCCGGCGGCGGCGGCGCGCTGGCGGGCGCCGCGGCCGGTGGGGCGGCGGGTGCGGCGGCCGGTGCCGGATCCTGGACCAGGCTCGCGGTGTCCGAGTAAGCGTTCCCGGCGCCGTCGGTGGTTTCCTCGACGGTGACGTCGTAGGGATGCCCATCGACGGTGATCTTGAATCGTCTGCCCATGGCTTCGGCCTTTCGTTTCCTTGCCCGTGTCCTCTAGTAGCGGCTACGCCGCGAAATGTTGTGCGATGTCTGGTGCATCATCCGGCCCTCCGACGACCAGGCCCGCGTCCCGGCGGTATCCTCGATGCGGACGATGCGATAGTCGCGGGTGACGGCGGCGACGGCGGCGGCGATGGCCGCCACGTGTTCCGGCGGCACCGCGTCCGGCGCCTCGGCCGCCACGGCGGGCGCCGGGGCCGCCGCCTCGGGTTTCGGTTCCCGGCGCAGCGCCGGCAGGGCGATGACGATCCCCATGATCAACAGCGCTACGCCGAAGGAGATGGCGGCGGCCATTCCGTAGATGGTCAGGGAGACGCTGATCAGATCGGTGGTTGCCATGGCCCTGTTCCCTCCCCTACATGGGGGAATTGCCGTGTTTCTTGGGCGGTCGGAGTTCCCGCTTGGCCAACGACTTGCGGAGCGCCAGGGCAACCATCCAGCGGGTCTCGGCGGGCTCGATGACGTCGGTGATGTAGCCCCGGGACGCCGACAGGTACGGCGAGGCGAACTCGGCCCGGTACTCGGCGGCCAGCTCGGCGTGCCGGGCGTCGCGGTCCTCGGCTTCCGACAGCTCCTTGCCGTGCAGCAGGTTGACGGCGCCCTCCGCGCCCATCACCGCGATCTCGGCGGTGGGCCAGGCGTAGACCATGTCGGCGCCCATCTCCTGGGCGCACATGGCCAGGTACGAGCCGCCGTAGGCCTTGCGCAGGATCACCGTGATCTTCGGCACCGTCGCCGCCGCGTAGGCATAGAGCATCTTGGCGCCGTGGCGGATGATGCCGCCGCGCTCCTGCTCGATGCCGGGCAGGAAGCCGGGCACGTCGACCAGGGTCAACAGGGGGATGTTGAAGATATTGCAGAAGCGGACGAACCGGGACCCCTTGTCCGAGGCGTCGATGTCCAGCGCGCCGGCCTTCTCCGTCGGCTGGTTGGCGACGATGCCCACCACCATGCCCTCGATGCGGCCGAAGCCGACGATGATGTTGCGCGCCCAGCCGGCCTGGATCTCCAGGAAGTGGCCCGGGTCCACCAGATGGCCGATGACATGGCGGACGTCCAAGGGCATGCCCGGGTCATCGGGGATCAGGGCGTTCATGCCGTCGTCCGGGGTCAGGGTCATGTCCACGGAGGGATGGTGCGGCGGGTCTTCCATGTTGTTCGACGGAAGATAGCTCAGCAGTTCATGGACCAGTTCCACGGCGTGGCGGTCGTCCCGGGCCAAAAGGTGCACGTTGCCGCTGACCGTGGCGTGCATGGCGGCACTGCCGACCTCGTCCATGGTGACCTCGCGCCCGGTGACCGCCTTGATGATCTGCGGCCCGGTGATGAACATCTGGGCGTTCTTCTCGGTCATGATGACGAAATCCATGAGCGCCGGCGAATAGGCGGCGCCGCCGGCGCAGGGCCCGGCGATGACGGCGATCTGCGGCACCACGCCCGAGAGCAGCACGTTGTTGTAGAACACCCGGCCGTAGCCCGAGAGCGCATCGACGCCTTCCTGGATGCGCGCCCCGCCGGAATCCTTGAAGGCGATCAGCGGCACGCCCACCTTCTTGGCGTAGCGCATGAGGATGACGATCTTCTGGGCGTGGGCCAGCCCGAGCGTGCCGCCGGCGACGGTGAAATCCTGGCTCACGGCGGCGACCTCGCGGCCCTCCACGTAGCCCGTGCCGACGACCACGCCGTCCGCCGGCAACTCCTTCTTGTCCATGCCGAAATGGCGCGCCCCGTGGCGTACGTGGGCGCCGAATTCCTGGAAGGTATGGGGTTGGAACAGGACGTCGAGGCGCTCGCGGGCCGTTATCAGGCCCTTCTCGCGGCGCTTCGCCGCCTTTTCCTCGCCGCCGCCGGCGGCGATGGCGCGGCGGCGCTCCTGCAGCTTGGCCAGCAGTTCGTCAGACAGCCCCATGGTCACCCTCTCCCGTCCGGCGGTTGTTGGATTTGTCCTGGCGTGATCCGCCGTTGATGCCGAGCCACCAGACTACCGTCTGGGCCAGTGGGGAAAAATGATCCTGGTCAAGACTGCCGCCGGTGCCGGTTGAAAGTCCCGCTCATCGGTGGAAGAAAGGGCCCAGCGACGGATGAGGTGTTCCATGCGGATGAATTGGTGGCATATGGTTTGGGCGGTGATGTTGGTGCTGGCCACCGGCCCCGGCCAGGCCCACGAGCCCGGCGGCTTGACCCTCTACATGACCCAGATCCCCGGCCAGACGATGATCGACGACACCGAGCCGGGCACCGCCCTGGAGATCGCCCGCGCCGCCGCGATGCGCGCCGGGGTCAAGCTGGCCGAACGGTTCCTTCCCTGGAACCGCGCCGTTAACGCCGTCGAGACCGGTACCGACGGGATTATCGTGCCCTTCTCCCGGACCCCGGACCGGGCCGGGCGGTTCACCTGGATCGGTGTGCTCTACGACCTTCAGTTCGGCTTCATCTCGCTCTACAAGCCCATCGACAGCAAGCAGGCGGCCAGGCGTCTGCAACGCATCGGGGTCTGGCGCGGCACTTCCATGGAGGAGGAACTGCGCCGCGAGGGGTTCGACAACCTGGTGCCCGTCTCCAACGACCAGGCCCTGGCGCGCATGCTGGTGCGCGGCCGCTTCGATGCCTGGTACGGTTCCATCAACGAGGCCGCTTACATGTTCCGCGGCATCGAATACCTGAACCGGGCCCGCATCCGCTACGGCAAGGCGGTCAATGCCTATCCGGTCTGGCTGGCCGGTGGATTGGACTTCCCGAAACCGGTGGCGAAGCGCTTGCGCGAGGCGCTCAGGGAACTCCGCCGGGACGGCACCGTCGCCGCCATAATGGCGCGCTACGGCATGTAGGGCGTTCGCTAACGGGGGGCGTCCCGCGCGGTGGTGGTGGCCCAGTCCGTGGTGACCACCCGTTCCGGCGGCAGGTGGACCCGGACGGTGGTGCCGTGGCCGCGGCGGGATTCGATCTCGAAGCGGCCGCCGTGCAGATCGATCAGGCCCTTGGCGAGCGGCAGGCCCAGGCCGGTTCCTTCGTGCTTGCGGTTGAGGCCCGAATCCACCTGCCCGAACTGGGTCACGGCGGTGCGCAACTCGGCCTCCGTCATACCGACGCCCGTATCGATGACGATCAGGGTCATGCCGCCGTCGGCCGCGGTCTCGGCGAAGATGGTGATGGCGCCCCCCTGGGGGGTGAACTTGACGGCGTTGCTGAGCAGGTTGATGAGCACCTGCTTGATGCGCCGCTGGTCGACCCGGATCTTCGGCAGATCGCCCGGAATCTGGGTTTTGACGGAGACCTGGGCCAGTTCCGCATGGGGCTTGATCAGCCTGAGCGGCACCTCCAGGAGCTTGTCGACGGTGATCTCGTCGTTCTCCAGTTCGATCTTTCCGGCCTCGATGGCGGAAATGTCCAGGATGTCGTTGATCAGTTCCAGGAGGTGTTCGCCGGAAGAGACGATGTTGCCGGCGTACTCCACGTACTGCTTGTTGCCGACGGGGCCGAAGATCTCCCCCTTGATGACGTCGGAATAGCCGATGATGGTGTTCAGGGGCGTGCGCAGCTCGTGGCTCATGTTGGTCAGGAACTCGGTCTTCGCCCGGTTGGCGATCTCCGCCTGTTCCATGGCCACGTGGATCCTCGCCTCGGCCTCCTTGCGCCGGGTGACGTCCCGGCCGACGGCGACGATTTCGGCGATCCGGCCGGACTTGTCCAGGGTCGCCCGGTGCGACCAGGAAACCCAGCGCATGCCCTTGCGGCTGATGCTCTGGCGTTCCTCGGCGTACATGAAGGGGGGCGCGTGGAGCGCCGCCTTGACCGTCGGCAGTTCGGCGGCGGCGATGAACGCGGTGCCGAGCAGATCATCTTCCCGTTGATCGACGAAATCGCAGTAGTTGGCGTTGGCGAACAGGATCCGGCCGTCCCGGTCGAGGTTGATGAGCAGGTCCGACTGGTTCTCGATGAGATGCCTGTAAAGGCTCTCGCGTTCCTGCACGGCGCCGTAGGCCCGGGACACCTCGTCGGCCATGAAGTTGAAGGCGTCCTGCAGGGCCGACCATTCGTCGTCGCGGCCGAGATCGATGCGTTCCTCGAAGTCACCCTTGCCCAAGGACGCGATGCCCTCGGTCATACGGACCAGCGGCGCCTCGATGTGGCGGCGGATGATGAAAGGCCGATCAGGGCGACCACGGCGATGGACAGGGCGACGGCGGTCATCCTCGAGGTCAGGAAGATCTCGTCCATGCGGGCCCGGGACTGGGCGGCGACCCCGGCGGCGACCCGGTCCAGATCGACGCTCACCGAAATGGCGGCGGTTTTCGCCGTCTCCAGGCCGTCGCGGTGTGCCCCGAGATCGGAAAGGCCCAGGTAAAGGCCGTCGGCGGCGGACCGGTAGCGGGCCGTCAGCTCGGCGATCATCTTGCCGTGGCTGGCGATTTCCGGGGCCGACGCGGTGATCGTTTGAAGGCGCCGGTGCAGGTCGTCGACCATGGCCAGGACCTCGACGCCCTCCGACAAAGCCCGGCGTTCCGCATAGGCGGCGTAGGATTCGGCGTGCCGCCTCTCGATGATCAACAGGCTCTCGCGGTAACCGGTGACCAGGGCCAGGATCTGGTCGATGGGGTCCGTGTCCTCGCCCTTCAGCGTCAACTCGATGAGCCACTGGCTGAGCTGTTCCTCCAGGCCGCTTATCTCGGTCCAGATCTGGCTGGCCAGGGCGCGCCGTTCCGCCAACACCGCATTGACCTTCCCGCCGGCCTCCAGATAGGCGCCGAGGCGCGCCGTCATGGTCTTCAGGGCGGCGGCCAGTTCCGGTCCCGTGGCGTGTCCGGAGACCTGCCCGGCCAAGCGGACCAGGGTTTGGCGGCGCGCGTCGAAGACGTCATCACGCCCGTAGAAGGCGCGGTCGAACAGCTCGATCTCGGCGAACAGGTCGGAAAGTTCGCGGGCGATATTGGCACTTTCCGTCAGTTGCGCCGTCTGCATCTCGACCACCTCCGTGGTCAGCGACTTCAAGCGCCAGTTGGAGACCCCGACGATGGCGATGATCAGGGCGAACCCGGCGACGTTCAGCAGAACCAGGAGCAGCATCTTGCCCCGGATGGTGTTGAACAGTTCGCGTAGGGTGCCGTTCATGATCCCGATTAGCGCCTCGTCCGTACCAGCTTGGCGCCGCGCAGATCGATGGGCCGGGGTTTCAAGCCGAGTTTTTCCATGGTGTTGACGTTGATGATCCGCCGGCCGCCGTGGTTGCGGGTCACCGGAAGGCTTGAGAAGGGCGTGCCGCGCAGCGCCTTCAGCAGCATGTCGGCGGCGGTCCGTCCCTGTTCCTGGCCGGTCTTGATGACGGCGGTCAGCGCGCCCTGCTCCACGTGGTAGCGGTTGGCGCCGACGATGGGCCCCTGGAAGGTGGCGAACAGGACGTCCAGGACCTGCTGGTTGGCCAGCGGCCGGCCGGCGGCGTCCAGGACCCCTTCCAGGCTGTCGATGAGAATGGCGTCGCTTTTGTCCCTGAGTTGGCGCCCCAAGGCCCGCAACTCGCCGGTTTCCATGACCAGGTGGACGCCTTCCACGTGGGCCGAGTAACTGGCCTTTTCGGCCATCACCTGGCGCTTCATGGCGCGCCCGGACGGGCTGTCCTTGGTGACGAAGCTGATGGTCTTGATGGACGGCTTCAGTTGCTGGACGTAGGCGATGGACTCGCGCAGGTGGCCGCGCTCCAGGATACCCGAGACGTTGGCGGCGGGATAGCCGTAGGCGGAGGCTTCCGCGTTGACCCCGCAGAACATGACCGGGACCTTGCCCTTGCCCTTCAGGTGGGGGACCACGAACATGCTTTGCGCGTTGTCGTCGGCGGCGATGACCCCGTCCGGGGCCAGGGCGCGGAACTGCGCCAGGGCCTGCTTCGCCTTCGCCGGCCCGCCGGCCGGGTCGGCCTTGGTGTCCATGTAGAAATACGAGATCTCGGCGACCTGGGCGAGCACCGCCTCGATGCCGTCCTGGATCTCCTTGACCCAGGGGTTGTCCCGCTCGTAGCTCATCACCACCAGCACCTTGTAGGCCTTGGCCCAGGCCGGTGCGGAAAGGACCAGCGCGGCGGCGAAGGCGAGGCCGGCCACGGATCGCATGAAAACCCGCGAATCAAGAAACGCCCGCCAACGGAATTTGGTCTCAGAAAACATCGTTTTCCCGGGATATCCCCTGCCCCTTTTCTCACCTGTAGCGGCTGGGGGTGCGGGATTCAACCGGTTCGGGCGCATGGCCGGGGTATCTCAATCCCCCGAACATGACGCCCCCGTGCGGATGCTGGGCTTTCGCTTGATGCGTCGATCCCGCCCATGTCCCCATACGCGACCGGGCCATGGTAGCACCGTCGGGCATTTCAGGGGATGGCGAAATGTTTCAAGGGATTCCCGCGCCCGCTGATCCTAGGGGTCCGCGAGCGAGGTCCGGCCGCCGGTTCAGCCCTTGCCCAGGATATGGCCGGCGTTCTGGTTGTAGAGGAGCGTGTTGTTCTCCGCCGTCTGCTTGCCCTTGCCCCGGTTCTGGGAGTCCTTGTGGAGGTTGATGGCCTCGACGACGGCGGGGCGCGCCTTGATGCGGCCGCGCCACCCGGCGACGTTGGGGAAATCGTCCAGCGACGCGCCCAGGGGCTTGGCGATGAAGGCCCAGGGGAAGGCGATCATGTCGCAAATGGTGTAGTCGGCACCCAGGATGTAGTCGCGGCCTTCCAGGCGTTTCTCCAGCACCGCCAGGTTGCGTTCGTATTCGCCGGCGTAGCGCTTGTGGCCGTAATCGCGCTCCGCCCCCGGCGCGTAATTGACGAAATGGCTGAGCTGGCCGCCCATGGGGCCCTGGTTGCCCACCTGCCAAAACAGCCATTCCATGGTTTCCTTGCGGCTCCGCGCGTCCGTCGGCATGAAGCGGCCGGTCTTCTCCGCCAGGTAAAGCATGATGGCGCCCGATTCGAAGACGCTCACGGGCTCGGCGCCGTAGGCTTCCGGCGGTGCGTCATCGACGATGGCCGGCATCTTGGCGTTGGGGCTGATCTCCAGGTAGGCGGGCTCGAACTGGTCGCCCTTGGCCAGCCTGAGCAGGTGCGTGGTGTAGTCGAGCCCGCACTCGTTCAGCATGATCGCCACCTTCCAGCCGTTCGGGGTGGGGGCGTAGTAGAAATCAATCATCGCCGTTTTCCTCAATCGCTTGCCAGGCGCCGCCGCTCTCCAGGAGCGCCTTGATCTCGTCCTTCGCAAGGCCGGCCTCGGCCAGCACGGCCTCAGTATGGGCGCCGTAGACGGGTGCCGCCAGACGCATCTCGTCGCGGGTGTCCGAGAACCGGGCCGGCTGGCGGGCGAACCGCAGCCGGCCGGCCTGGGGATGGTCCTGCTCGACGATGATGCCGTTGGCCTGGATCTGCGCGTGGTCGCGCATCTGGCGGCGGGTTAGCACCGGCGCCGCCGGCACGTCATGGGCCTCCAGCAGGTCCAGCAGTTCCGCCGAGGTGCGGGTTTTCAGGGCGTCTTGAGTCAGGGTGATGCGGGCGTCGCGGTGCACGTCGCGGCCCTCCGCCGTGGTGAAGCGTTCGTCGGTGAGGAAGTCGGGGCGTTCCAGGGCCTCGGCCAGGCCCCGCCAGTGCTTGTCGTGCATGGCGGAAACGCTGATGTAGCCGTCGGCGGTCTCGTAGATGAGGTCGATGAAGGACTGCGCCTCCTCCACTTCCGTCTCATTGCCGACGAAGGTATGGCCGCCCATGTCGGAGCGCCACAGGAAGGCGACGACGGTATCCAACATGGAAAGCCTGACGTGCTGGCCCCGGCCGGTCCGCTCGCGGGCGTAGAGCGCCGCGGTGATGGCCTGGGAGGCCTGGATGGCGGTGAGCTTGTCGGGGAGGATGGTGCGCACCAGGCGGGGCCGGTCCTCGTCGTTGCCGGCCTGCACCGTGGTCAGGCCGGCGAGCGCCTGGATCAGCGGGTCGAACACGGGCTTCTGGGCGTAGGGCCCGTCGAAGCCGAAACCGCATATGGAGACGTAGATCAGCCCCGGGTTGGCCTCCCGGAGCGCCGCCTCGCCGACGCCGATGCGCTCGGCGACGCCGGGCCGGAAGTTCTGCACCACCACGTCGGCGCCGGCCGCCAGCCGGCGCAGGGTCTCCAGCCCGGCCGGGTTCTTCAAATCCAGCACGATGGAGCGTTTGTTGCGGTTGTTGTTGACGAAGGACGCCGAGAAGCCGCCGCGCCGGGTCGCCACGTGGCGCGAGAAATCGCCGCCGCCGGGGGCCTCCACCTTGATCACGTCGGCGCCCTGGTCGGCCAAGGTCATGGTCGCCAGTGGGCCGGAGATCATGGAGGTGAGGTCGATGACTTTGACGCCGTCCAGGGGTCCCGCCATGGTGCTGTTCCTTTCCCTTAGCCCAGCAATGTAGTCGCCGGGGCGCCGCCGGCTCAATCGGTGTTTCGTTCAAACTGCGGTGAACGGGAGTCCCGAAAGGGAGCCGTCAGGGGCCCTGTTTCTCCAGCACGAACAGGGCCCGAAGTGCCAGGCGCGCCATCACCGACGCCGGCAGCAGCCCTTCCAGCAGCCGGAAACCCCTGATTACCGGGGCCGGCAGGCCCATCTTCTGGAAGCCGCCGGTGAGCACGAAGGAGACACAACCGAAGGGTTCCCGTCGCACCGGCCGCAACCCGGGCACCCGGTGGGCCAGTTCGGCGGCGCGCTGGTGCAGGACCATGATGGGAATGGCGCTGTTGCCGTCGAGCGGCTGCTTGGGGCCGGGGAAGGCGTCGTCCCAGGGATCATCGGGGTGTGAGCAGTCCTCGTGATGGACGTGGCGGAAGAACCACCAGCCGAAGGTGCCGGCCCAGGGCTCCACCAGGACCAGGCGCCCGCCGGGCCGGAGCACCCGGGCGCATTCGGTTAGCGCCCGGGCCGGGCGGGCGAAATGGTGCAAGACGTCGATGCCCACCACGCTGGCGAAGGCCCCGTCGGCGAAGGGCAGGTCGTGCACGTCGGCAGCCACGTCAACGCCGTCGTGGCCGGTGATGTCCGTGTTCACCAGGCCCGGGCGGTGGCGCGAGAAAAATCCCGCACCGGTGCCCAGTTGCAGGCCCGGCCCGTCGGTCATCTCGGCCGTGACGCGCCGGAAGATTTCCGTCTCGTAGTAGTGCCTGAGGCCCGACTTCCGCGCCCAGAGTCGGCGCTGCTCGGAAATCCAATCGTCACCGGGTGCCTGGCTGAAGGTCATGATCGCCGCTCGATAGGGGGTTGGCCTCGTCGGCACCATAGCCCAATCGGCCCCCGGGGCCACCAACATTGCCGGGCACCGCCGGTTTCCTCTAGGCTCAATTCGCGATTCGTAGGCATTGTGGTAGAATCCCTCTCGATACGCTTTGGGAGTCAGAGAGATGGATCACGAGCGCTTTCGGGACTGGTTCTCGCGTGTCGATGAGTTGACGGCGGC
>Ga0209568_1000170_pt1 | contig 22966 bp, 23 predicted proteins | sample WorMetOlspDAHAB2_FD_187406 | JGI IMG/M metagenome (GOLD analysis project Ga0209568, IMG submission 187406) | Marine gutless worms symbiont microbial communities from Max Planck institute for Marine Microbiology, Germany - Olavius sp. DAHAB.2... ...
AATCCTACAACGACATCCTCGATCACTGCTGCTTCGCATGGAACCAACTCGTCGATCAGCCGTGGAGGATCATGTCCATCGGGCTACGCGATTGGGCCCATCAATGATTGTTTTTGCAGATTGGTATAAATTATTGTTTTCAAAAGATAAATTCGTGTTCCTGTAAGGTTCGTCGTCGGGTTTCGCTTGCGGAGGAAACGGTTTAGGTTAAATCATTGGGTGTAAATACAATCATGTATTGTGCCCGCCGCAACGCCGGTGGGATCACCGTCCGCTCGATGGAAGAGGAGTAAAGATTATGGAATTCTTTGATGCCATGAGTGCCTCCGCCGTATTCGTTATCGCCTTCGTCATTTTGGGCATCGTGCTGGTTTTCCTGGGCGTGAAGACGGTGCCCCAGGGCATGGAATTCACCGTCGAGAGGTTCGGCAAGTACACCAAGACCTTGAAGCCGGGCCTGCACCTAATCATCCCGATCATCGACCGCGTCAGTTACCAGATGAACATGCGCGAACGGGTCCTCGACGTGCCCTCCCAAGAGGTGATCACCAAGGACAACGCCATGGTCACCGTGGACGGCGTCGTGTTCTTCCAGATCCTGGACGCGGCCATGTCCGCCTATGAGGTCAACAACCTGGAATACGCCATCCTCAACCTCACCATGACCAACATCCGGACGGTCATGGGGTCCATGGACCTGGACGAACTCTTGTCGAAGCGCGACACCATCAACTCCAAGCTCCTGACCGTCGTCGTCGACGCCACCGATCCCTGGGGCGTCAAGGTGACCCGTATCGAAATCAAGGACATCACCCCGCCCCGCGACCTGGTCGACGCCATGGCCCGGCAGATGAAGGCGGAGCGCGACAAACGGGCCAACATCCTGGAAGCCGAGGGCTTCCGGCAGGCCGCCATCCTCAAGGCCGAGGGCGAGAAGCAGTCGGCCATCCTGGAGGCCGAGGGCCGCCGCGAGGCCGCCTACCGGGACGCCGAGGCCCGCGAGCGCGAGGGCGAGGCGGAAGCCAAGGTCACCTCCGTGGTCTCCGACGCCATCGCCGGCGGTAACGTGCAGGCCATCAACTATTTCGTCGCCCAGAAATACGTGGACGCCCTTCAGACCATCGGCTCGGCCCGCAACCAGAAGGTCATCCTGCTGCCCATGGAGGCCACCGGCATCCTCGGTTCCCTGGCCGGGGTCACGGAACTGGCCAAGGACGCCTTCGGCAAGGATAATGACGGCGGCGCGTCCGGCAGCGGGCCGTGGGAGAAGGGATAGGTTGCGGAGCGTTCCATGGTTGAAATGCTGAACGAGCTCGTCTTCTGGCATTGGTGGATCCTGGCCATCCTCCTGGTGATCCTGGAAACCCTGGCGCCCGGCGTGATCTTCCTGTGGCTCGGCATCGGCGCCGGCGCCACCGGGTTGGTGCTATTGGCGCAGCCCGGGATGGCTTGGGAATTCCAACTGATGGTGTTCGCCGTGCTTTCCGTCTGTTCCGGCATCGCCGGCCGCATCTGGATCGCCCGGCGGCCCCTGGAGACGGATGAACCCAACCTGAACCGCCGGGGCTCGCAGTACGTGGGCCGCGTGTTCACCCTGGACGACCCCATCGTCAACGGCGTCGGCAAGGTCAAGGTCGGTGATTCCCACTGGCGGATCAGCGGCGAGGACATGCCCGGCGGCAGCCAGGTCACCGTGGTCGACGTGGAGGGCGCGACGCTTAAGGTGGAGAAGGCCTAACCTCCTACTGCCCCGCCAGGGCCCGGGCCTCGGCGTTCATCTTGCCGCCGTGCTCGGCCAGGAAGGCATTGCGGGCGGAGGCATCCGTCGCCCCATAGGCCCGAAGCCAGATGGCCACCCCCTCCTGGACCGCCGCCTCCTTGTCGCCGGCCAGCTTCGCCGCCCACTCCAGGACCCGCGCCGGGTCGCGGCCGGCCCGGGCCCAAGGCAGGGCCAGCAGCATGACCATGCGCCGCGTCCACTTGTGCCGCGCGGTGAGCCATTTCTCCACATCGTCCAGGCGCGACGGATCGTCGGCCAGGCATTTGTGGCCGACGTCCGACAGATGCGCCGCCAGGCGCGGGCCGTCGACCTGGCCGGCCGTGTCGAGAACGAATCTCCACATCTCCGGCGACGCCTCCACGTGGTCGAGGGTCAGCATCTTCAGGGCCGAGATCTTGAACTCCCAGACGGGCTCGTTCCACAGTCGCTGGGCGAAGGGCAGCAGCAGATCGACACCCGCGGTGCCGACGACCTGGGCCACCGCCTTGTCCAGGTTTTCCCGCTCGACGCCCAGATGCTCCCAGGGCGAAGCCTCCGTCGCCTTGATCTTCTCGGCACGCTCGCGCGAACTCATGGTCCGGAGCTTGAATGTCAGGGCGACGTAAAAGGCGTTGGTCATGGGTCCCCGTTTCGGCTTATCAACTGGGTTCGTCGGCGTCCAGCCGACGGCGCGCCTTCAGCGCCGCGCTCAATGTTCCGTCGTCAAGATAGTCCAGTTCGCCGCCAACGGGAATACCATGGGCGAGGCCGGAGGCGGAAACCCCGGCCTCGGCCAATTTGTCGGCGATGTAATGGGCGGTGGTTTGGCCATCCACGGTGGCGCTGAGCGCCAGGATCACCTCCCGCACCTCGTCGTCCCGGGCGCGCCCCAGGAGGCCCGGAATGTTCAGGTCATCGGGCCCGACCCCGTCGAGGGCCGACAGGGTCCCGCCGAGCACGTGGTAGCGGCCCTTGTAGGCGCCGGTCCGCTCCAGGGCCCAGAGGTCGGCCACGTCCTCGACGACGCAGATGACGCTGGGGTCGCGGCGCGCATCGGCACAGACGGCGCAAGGGTCGCGGCCGTCGATGTTGCCGCAGGTGGAACAGGTGCGAACGGCGTCGGCGGCCTCGGTCATCGCCTTGGCCAGCGGGCTGAGCAGGATCTCGCGGCGCCGGATCAGGGCCAGCACGGCGCGCCGCGCCGAGCGCGGCCCGAGGCCCGGCAGCTTGGCCAGCAGATTGATCAGCCGTTCGATCTCCGGCGCCGTCATGGGGTCAGCCCTTTCCTAGAAGGGCAACTGGAAGCCCGGCGGCAGTTGCAGGCCGCCGGTGATTTCCTGCATCTTCTCGCGGGTCTTTTCCTCGGCCTTGGCCTTGGCGTCGTTGATGGCGGCCATGATCAGGTCTTCCAGGACCTCGGCGTCGTCCGGGTTGACCAGGGCCGGATCGATGCTGACCCGTCGCGCCTCGCCCTTGCCGTTCATGGTCACCTGGCACATGCCGGCGCCGGACGAACCGGTCACTTCCAGTTCCGCCAGGCTTTCCTGCATCTCCTGCATCTTCGCCTGCATCTGTTGGGCCTGCTTGAGCATCTGGCCAAGGTTGGTCATGGTGGTTTCCTTCGTTTCGCGTGACGGCCGGGCGGACAGGGCTGGGTCCCGCCCGATGGGATCGTGTATAACACCGGCGGGGGTCCTTTGGCCATGCAGCACCGATTACTCTTCGTCTTCGACATCGAGACCGTCCCGGACACGGACGCGGTGCCCAACCTGACCGGCTTCGCGGAAGCGGACGTTCAGGCCCGGCGCGATGAGCTGGAACGCTACCACCTGGAGATCACCGACGGCCGCAACCCGTTCCCCCGCCAGCCCTTCCATCGGGTGGTGGCGATAAGCTTCCTGGAGGCGGAGATCGAATACACCGGCGCCCGTGAGAGTTATTTCCTGAAGGAACTGCGCTCCGGCGGCGAGGCCGGCTTCGACGAGAAGCAGCTCCTGCAGGGCTTCTTCCAGTACTTCGAACACCTGAAGCCGCGCCTGGTCAGCTTCAACGGCCGCACCTTCGACCTGCCGGTGCTCAAGTACCGGGCCATGGTGCACGGCATCACGGCACCCTGGCTCTACGGGGCCGGCGACAAATGGAACAGCTACCAGAGCCGCTATTCCATGGACTGGCACTGTGACCTCTTGGACGTGCTCCGCGATTACGGCGCCTCGGCGGCGGTGAAACTGGCCGAGGTCTGTGCGGTGCTGGGCTTCCCCGGCAAGTTCGGCATCGACGGCGCCGACGTGGCGGGGCTGATCGACGCCGGCGACGTCCAGGCGGTGCGTGACTATTGCGAGACGGACGTCCTCAACACCTACCTGGTCTACCTGCGCCTGATGCTGCACCGGGGAACCATGGACCAGGACGGCTACAACCGGGCCGTCGCCGACGTGGTGACGATGATCGAACAGGCCGGCGATTCGCGTCCGCATCTGAGTGCCTTCATGGAGGCCTGGGGGGAAGCCTCGGGGAACGCCTTCCTGCTGGAATGACCCGCCGGCGGTCCATCTAGACGGGAACGGGCCATCGGGATTCTCCTCTCAATCGATAAATGTACTGCATCTCCCGTTTTTCGGGTTTCAGCGCGAAGCGATCTGTGATTAAATATTGATGAGGGAATCGCCTAGTCGTATCGTTTTCAGACACGCTGGCGAGGTGGGACATTTTCGGATGGAAGCGGGGTCATGATGGCCGAAGGCGCTCTCCGTGCCTATGACATTACCAGTCTGAATATTCTTGTTCTGGAAAAACACGTGCTGATCCGGCAATTGCTGACGGACGTTTTCCAGCGATTCGGCGTGGCCACGGCCCAAAGCACCTCGGATCCGGAGAAGGCCTTCCAGATGTTCAAGAGCTTCCCGGCGGACGTCGTGCTCACGGACTGGAGCCACGGCCTGGACGGCCTCGGCTTCATCCAGCGCCTGCGCAACGATCCGGACACGCCGAACCCCTTCGTGCCGATCATCGTGACCACCGCCAACACCAAGATCGAGCACGTCTGCATCGCCCGCGACATGGGCATGACCGAGTATCTGACCAAGCCGATCACGGCGCGGCTTCTGTATTCCAGGATCATCGCCATCATCGAGGACCAGCGGGTCTACGTGCGCAGCTCGACCTTCTTCGGCCCGGACCGGCGCCGCCGCGATTCCAAGGAGCACAAAGGCGACGAACGCCGGCGCAGCGCCTTCAACTGACGCAGCTCCCAATACTCGCCTGAGGTTTCCCGGCGCCCGCCGATGGGGCAGACTTGGCGTTCCGCTTCCCCGTCAAGGAGCCAAGCATGAGCGCCTTTTCCATCTATGTGGCCGCCGCCGTCGCCGAGATCGGCGGCTGTTTCGCTTTCTGGGCCTGGCTCCGGCTCGGCCAGCCGGTCACCTGGCTGGTTCCCGGCCTCGCCCTGCTGGTGGTGTTCGCCCTGTTGTTGACCCGCATCGGCACGGATTTCGCCGGCCGCGCCTTCGCCGCCTACGGCGGCGTTTACATCGTCGCCTCACTCTTGTGGATGTGGGGCGTCGAGGGCAGTCGGCCCGACCGCTGGGACGTCATCGGGGCGGCGGCCTGCCTGGCCGGCGCGGCGATGATCCTGTTCGGGCCGCGTCAGGCCTGACTAGGACTCGCCGTCGTCCGTCGCCGTGGCCTCCCGCACCTCGGCCACGGTGGCGTCGGGGAAGGTCTCCAGCACCGTCTTGACCAGCGGGTGATCCCGCGCCTCGGCTTCCAGCTTGGTCTGATCGGCGGCCCGCACCTGGGCCACCGTGGGCGCCCCTTCCTCGCTGGAGACGGTCACCACCCAGCGGATATCCGTGTTGGCGTTGAGGAAGTTGGATAACTCGCCAACCAGGTCGCCGGGCGCATCATCGGCGAGTCGCAGTTCAATCCGCCCCGCCTCGAAGGAAACCAGGTGAACGTAGTTCTCCACATAGGTCTTGAGCCGAGGTGCCCTCCGCTCCCCCAGAAACGCACGCAACTCGGCGAAATTTCGCGGCCCGGCAACGGTCTCGCTCGACACCGTCGGCTGGAGATCGGCGGCCGGCTCGGGCTCGGGCAGCGATTGCGGCGGCGCGTCCTCGGTGCCGGTGCGCTGGACGGCCGGCGTCGGGGCCGAGGCCACGGGCGCCGTTGGCGCGGCCGGCGGCGGCGCGGCGGGGGCGGCGGCCGGCTTCGCGTCGCCGTCCGGCAAGGATTTCAGGGCCGCCTCGGGGGTCGGCAGGTCGGCCGTATAGGCGAGGCGGATCAGCACCATCTCGGCGGCCTGGCGGGCGGACGGCGCGAACCGCACCTCCTGCAGGCCCTTCAGGAGCATCTGCCAGGCCCGGCCCAGGACCGGCATCTTCAGGCGGGCTTCCATGTCCCGGCCGCGGACCCGTTCGATCTCCGGCACGCCGGGGTCGTCGGCGGCGCCGGGCACCACCTTGATGCGGGTCAGCCAGTGGACGATTTCCAGCATGTCCTCGAGGATCGCCACCGGGTCGGCGCCGTCCCGATAGAGCTGGTCGAACAGTTTCAACGCTTCGGCCACGTCGCCGCCCAACAGGGCCTCCAGCAGCGTGAAGGTCTGCGAGCGGTCGGCCAGGCCGAGCATGTCGCGAACCTGCTCCTCGCCGATTTCCCCGTCCGCCTGGGAGATCGCCTGGTCCAGCAGGCTGAGCCCGTCGCGCACGGACCCATCGGCGGCGCGGACGATCAATCCCAGCGCCGCCTCGGCGATGGCGGCACCCTCCTTGCCGGCGATGGCGTCGAAATGGGCGGTGAGCGTCTCCGTATCGACGCGGGCCAGGTCGAACCGCTGGCAGCGGCTCAGCACGGTCACCGGCACCTTGCGGATTTCCGTCGTGGCGAACACGAACTTCACGTGCTCCGGCGGCTCCTCCAGGGTCTTCAGCAACGCATTGAAGGCGTTGCGCGACAGCATGTGGACCTCGTCGATGATGTAAACCTTGTAGCGCGCCGAGGTGGGCTTATAGCGGACCCCGTCGATGAGCTCGCGGATGTCGTCGACCCCGGTACGGCTGGCGGCGTCCATTTCCAGCACGTCCACGTGGCGGTCCTCGGCGATGGCCCGGCAGTTCTCGCAAACCCCGCAGGGCTCCGTGGTCGGCCCGCCGGTGCCGTCGACGCCGACGCAGTTCAAGGCGCGGGCGATGATCCGGGCCGTCGTCGTTTTGCCGATGCCGCGCACCCCGGTCAGGATGAAGGCGTGGACCAGCCGGTTCATCTTGAAGGCGTTGGTCAAGGTCCGGACCAGGACGTCCTGGCCAATCAGTTCGGCGAAGGTGGTGGGCCGGTATTTGCGGGCCAGGACCTGATAGGCGGCACCGGCGGAGTCCGAGTCCTCCGGTTTCACTTGGACATCGGCATTGTCCGGAGGGGTGTCGGAACCGCTCATGCGTCGGGTTATGTTTTGATTGCTCCCTGGTCGAGGTGGGAGGCTGGACATCGACCCGGACCGAAACTCGTTACGGCTGCTTCCTTCCGGACCTGACCGGGTTGGCGAGGAGTCCGTCCGACGCCAACCTCCCGACGGCACTATACCAGCGCTCGGGCGGAGACTCCAACCCCCGTTCGCGGCGCCCGGCGGTACTTATCGATAGCGGGTGGCGAAGCTCTCCTCGACGATGATCACGCCGCTGGCCCCCTTGGAAAGGAACAGGCCCTTGATGGGCACCGGGGTGTCCTCGAACTCGAAGCGGCCGTCGACGGCGGCGACCAGGCGCATCTCCACGGTCTTCTTCGCCGGGATGCGGATTTTCGGCACGCAGGTCCTGTTCTGGCGGTCGCCGTCAATGGTGATCCGGATCATCGTCATGGAGGAGAAGAAATCCCGTGAGGTGAAGGTATGGTCCTCGTCGTCCCCGTTGCGGATCCGGAACACGTAGGGCCAGCCCTGCTTCATCTGCACGATCATCGGCTCGAACTCACCGGAACGGATGCGCATGTTGATCTCCGGCACCCGGGTCCAGTTGACCCGCTTGACGTCATCGGCGTCGACGCTGGCGCAGGTCTGCTCGTCCCAGATGCCGAAGTCGGGCAGCGAGCGGAGGCCCGGCAGGGACGGCAGCGACGGCATCAACTGGCTCAAGAACGGCGGCGATTCGCAGGCCGTCAGCAGAAGTGCGCTGAGGGCGGCGGCGGCGATGGGCGAGCGGCGGTTGCGGTTCATTCGGCCTCGAAGGTTGGCGGACGGGCGCAAGGCCCCTGCGAATCGCTAATCTAGCACGAAACGGGGGTTGGCAAGTACCTCCTTCAGGCCCCCTGCCCGGCCGGCGGGTTGCCCGCCGGCTTCGTCCGTGTCAGGTTGCCGGCCATGGAAACGGGGTTGATCTACACCGCCAGCGGGCTCGACCGCCAGGCCCAACTGCGCGCCGACTCGGCATGGCTGGCCGAACAGCGCGACCATCCGGAGATGCGGGTGGTGCCGGTCTGGCGCGACCGCAACCTGGTCGACGGCATGGACACCGCCCCCCTGCCGCTGATGCCGTCCGGGCGCACCGGGCAGCGGATCATGGGTGCCGCCGAGACCATCGTTTTCTTAGGCTTGCAGGGCGGCGCGCCGCTGTTCGCCGCCGATATCTCGGCCCTGGACGAGGAAGACCTGGGCCTGTTGATCGGCCCGGACGCGGCCTTCGTCGACCTGCGCGCCACCGGTTGGCTTCTGCCCCGCGACCAGGCCGCGGTGCTGGCCTATGCCCGCGGCCTCGCCTACTGGCACCGCACCCACCTTTACTGCGGGCGCTGCGGCACGCCGACGGAAAGCCGCCACGGCGGCCACGTGCGAGCCTGCACCAATGAGAGCTGCGGGCGCGAATCCTATCCGCGCACGGACCCCGCCGTGATCATGCTGGTCACCGACGACGGCGTCGGCGGGGCCGGCCCCCGCTGCCTGCTGGGCCGCCACAACCGCTGGAACTTCGCCATGTACTCGACCCTGGCCGGGTTCGTGGAGCCCGGCGAAAGCCTGGAGGAGGCGGTGATCCGCGAGGTTCTGGAGGAAGCCGGCCTGCCGGTCACCGACGTCGCCTACATGGCGTCGCAGCCCTGGCCCTTCCCGGCCTCGCTGATGCTCGGCTACCGGGCCCGGGCGACCAGCGCGGAGATCGCCTTCGATCCGGACGAGTTGCAGGACGCGCGCTGGTTCACCCCCGCCGAAGTGGCGGATTTCGGCGAATGGGGCGCCAACATTCCGGACCACAAACCGCGCCTGCCGCGTAAGGATTCCATCGCCCGCTGGCTGATCGAGACCTGGATGACGGAAGTCAGCGGATAACCGCGTTCAGCGCCGAGATCAACTCACTCGCGTCCACAGGCTTCGAGACGTGGCCGTTCATGCCGGCGGCCTCGCACTTGGCCTTCTCCTCGGTGAAGGCATGCGCCGTCAGGGCGATGATCGGCAGCCGGGCGAATTCCGCAATCCCGCGAATCTTGCGGGTCGCCTCGTAGCCGTCCATCTCCGGCATCTGCAGGTCCATCAGGATGGCGTCGAAATCGGCCGGCGTGCGGGTCGCCTTGTGGACCGCCTCGAGCCCGTTGTTGGCCACCTCGACGCTGAAGCCGGCGGCCTCCAGGACCGCCTTGGCGATCATCTGGTTGATCTCGTTGTCCTCCACCAAAAGGATGCGGGCCCCGGACTGGCCGGCGCCGGCTGGCGGCGCGCAGCGCGTCCAGGGCGTCGACCTCCTGGGTCACGTCGACCCCCATGCCGCGGTAACCAACGAAATCACCACCGTCGCCGAATATCGCCCGGGCGCTGTTGCGCAGCACCCGGCGGCCGCCGTCGGGACGGATATAGGTGTAGGTGAACTCGTCGATGTCCTGATGCGCGTCCAGGGCGTCCAGGAAGCGGGTCCAGGCGTCCCGCTCCTCGACGATATAGCCCTGGTACATCTCGCGCCGGGTCCGGCCGATGAGCGCCGCCGGGCTCTTGCCGACGATCCTTTCGTAGGCGTCGGAGACGAAGGTGTAGCGGAGCTCGGCGTCCATTTCCCAGAACCAGTCAGAAGCCACCTCGGCGAAGTCCTTGAACCGTTCCTCGCTGGCGCGCAGCGCCTCGTGGGCCCGCTTGCTTTCCGTGATATCGATGGTTTGGGCGACGAAATAGAGGGGTGCACCGGCCTCGTCGCGGACCAACGAGCCGGTGACCTCCCCCCAGACGATGTCGCCGGCCTTGGTCCGGTAACGGCGCACGTTGGTGTAGGTGCGGCGCTTGCCGTCCATGACGTCTTGGCGGAGCCCCATGCTGACCGCCAGCGCCGCGTCGTCACCCGACGTGCTGCCCATGTCCGTGTTGGTCAATTCCTCGACCGTGTAACCGAGAAAATCGGCCAGCGCCTGGTTCACCTTGAAGCGCTTTCCCTCGGGCGTGATCAGGGCCATGCCGATGGGCGCGTCCTCGAAGGTATGGCGGAAGCGCACCTCCAGGTCGTCGCGGTCGGCGGATTCACTTTCGGCAATCCGCCGTTCCAGGGCTTCCAACTCTTCCACGAGCTGGGCCTTGGTCCTGCGAAGACGGCTTTTCCGCGACGGCGGCTCACGCGACGACAAGGGATTCCCCCGGGAAAGGTCGATTCCAATCCGCCTAATCTTGACCCGAAGCGCTCATTTTTCCAGGGTTTTCCGGGAAACGTCCGGTGAACCCGACGTCGCCGGCGAAAGCCCCCGGAGCAAATCGTCCCTATTGAATCCGATCTAGGGCAGTCCGCCGAACAGGTCCGGCGGGTCGGCCTCGGCGGCCGGGCCAAGCTCGGCGACGCCGATGCCGATCAGCCGGAAGGCGCGCCCGTCGGCCTCGCCGTCGATCAGTGCTGCCGCCTGCTCGAAGATGATCTCGGCCCGCTGGGTGGGGTGCGGCAGTTGCCGGTTGCGGGTCAGGATCTGGAAATCGCTGGTCTTCAGCTTTAACACCACGGTACCGCCGGCGATCTGCTTGCCGGTCAGCCGCTGGGCGACCTTTTCGCAAAGCAGCCGCACCGCCTGCTTCAGGGCCCCGGCATCCCGGAGGTCGCTTCGGAAGGTGGTTTCCGCGGAAACGCTTTTCGCCGCACCCCCGCACGTCACCCGGCGGTTGTCCTCGCCCCGGGCGTAGCCGGCCAGGCGGCGGCCGAATTTTCCGTATCGCGCCACCAGTTCGGATTCCGAAAGATCCTGCAACTGGCCGATGGTCTCGATCCCGTGGGCCGCCATCTTGGCCGCCGTCACCGCGCCGACGCCGTTGATCTTGCTCACCGGCAGGCCGGCCAGGAAGGATCTGGCCTCGGCCCGGCCGATCACCGAATAGCCGCGCGGCTTTTCCAGATCGGAAGCCAACTTGGCCAGGAACTTGTTGTAGGACAAACCGATGGAGACGGTGATCCGGACCTCGTCCTCGATGCGCCGCGCCGCTTGCGCCAGCGCCACGGCGGGGATATCGGCGGCGTCGGGCCGCGCCTCGGCGGAAAGGTCCAGGTAGGCCTCATCCAGGGATACGGGCTGGATCACCGGCGTCGCGGCCAGGAAGATCTCGCGGATCGCCTGGCTGACCCGGCGGTACTTGGCCATGTCCGGCGGCACCACGACGGCGTCGGGGCACATCTCCAGCGCCTTGAACATGGGCATGGCGGAGCGAGGCCCGAACTGCCGGGCGATGTAGCAGGCCGTGGTCACGACGCCGCGGCCGCCTGCGTGGCCGACGATCAGCGGCTTGTCCAGGAGGCTGGGGTCGTCGCGCTTCTCCACCGCCGCATAGAAGGCGTCGCAGTCGATATGGGCGATGCAAAGCTCGGGAAGTTCCGGGTGCTGGACCATGCGGATCGAGCCGCAGTCCGGACAATCCAGAGGGCCGTCCGGAAACAGGCCCAGGCAGTCGCGGCAAAGGCTCGGCCCGGTGCCGCTAAGAAGCGGTTCCGGGGGCGACAAGCCGGCTTGCGGCCGGGCATCGTGGAGGCCTTTGGGCAAGGACGTTCGTTCCTTTTTTGTTCCGTTCAATCTGACGTCTTCACCAAGCCCTGTCAAGCCGCCGCGGGCCTTCAGGAACCGTTGCGGCGGGTGCGGCGGAAGGGATGCTGCGGATAGGTGCCGAGGATCTTCACCTCGTGGGTGAAGAAGGTCAGTTCCTCGAGCGCCAGCTTGACCGGCGTGTCGTCCGGATGGCCTTCCACGTCGGCATAGAACTGGGCCGCGACGAAGTCCTCGTCCACGTAGCTTTCCAGCTTGGTCATGTTGACCCCGTTGGTGGCGAAACCGCCCAGCGCCTTGAACAGGGACGCCGGCACGTTGCGCACCCGGAACACGAAGGTGGTCAACAGCGGCCCCGATCCGGCCGGCGGCGGTTCCGCCTCGCGGGCCATGACCACGAACCGCGTGGTGTTGTGCTCCGCGTCCTCGGCCTCGTCGCGGAGCGTCGCCAGGCCGTACATCTCGGCCGCCAGTTCGGAACTGATGGCCGCCTGGGTCTTGTCACCCCACTGGGCGATGTCATGGGCGGCGCCGGCCGTGTCGGCGTGGACCACGGGCTGGATGCCCAGCTCGCGGATCAGGTTGCGGCACTGGTTCAGAGCATGCACGTGGCTGTGCACGTGGGTGATTTCATGGATGTCCGTGCCCGGCACGGCCAGCAGTTGGTGGTTCACCCGAAGGAAGTTCTCGGCGACGATGAAGAGCCCTGAATCCGGCAGAAGGTGGTGGATGTCGGCGACCCGGCCGGCCACGGAATTATCGATGGGGATCATGGCGTAGCGGGCGGCGCCCGTCTCCACCGCCTCGAAGGCGTCCTCGAAGGCGGCGCAGGGCAAGGGTTCCATGTCCCGGTAGGCATCCCGGCAGGCCATATTCGAGTACGCCCCGGGGGCGCCCTGGAAGGCGATGATGTTCGCCGGATCAGCCATGGTCGTCCAGTCCTTCGGAATGCCTCAGGCGCCCAGAATCTGCCGGGCCCGTTCCAATTCGGCGGGAGTATCGACACCCAGGGGAACCGTGTCAACGAGCGCCGCGTCGATGCGCATGCCGTTCTCCAGCGCCCGGAGCTGCTCCAGGCGCTCGCGCCGCTCCAGGACGCCGGGCGAAAGGGTCACGAACCGCTCCAGGGCCAGGCGCCGATAGGCGTAGATACCGATGTGATGGTAGAGCGGCCCGTCGCCGCCCACTCCCGCATCATGGGGAACGGTGGCGCGGCTGAAGTAAAGGGCGCGGCCGGTGCGCGCGCCCTCGGCCAGGCCGAGCACCGCCTTGACCACGTTGGGATCGTCGCGCTCCGCCGCATCGGTGATTTCGGCGACCAGGGTGGCGATGTCGCAGGCGGCGTCGGCAAGCGGGTCGAGCACGGCCCTGACCGTTTCCGCATCGATGGTCGGCAGGTCGCCCTGCAGGTTGACCACCGCGTCGAAACGGCCGTCGCCGTCGATCTTGCCGAGCGCCTCGAAGATGCGGTCCGAGCCGGACGGGTGGTCCGGGTCGGTGAGAACCGCCTCGCCGCCGGCGTCGCGCACCGCCTCGAAAATGGCTTGTTCGGCCGCCGCCACCACCACCGGGCCGACGTCCGCCTCGACGGCCCGGCGCCAGACCTGGACGATCATCGGCGCGCCGGCGATCTCGGCCAGGGGCTTGTTGGGCAGCCGGGTCGAGGCCAGGCGGGCCGGGATCAGGACGACGGGGTTGACGGGCTCGCTCATGGTGGTGAGCATAGCCCTCCGATTCGGCCGGCGAAAGGCCGGAACAATCAGGGCCGCCGGGACCCCATCGGAACGTTGAACTGGCCGGCCCGAGGCGGTAAAGTCCGGCGAAATCGGGAGAGGGGAAACTCCATGAAATTCGGCTGGTTTGAAAAAATCGCATTCGGCCTTCTTATTGCGGCTTGGGCCGCCTACGGCAGCCATTTCCTGGACGACTCGCTGGTCCACGCCGAGGACCTGAAGAAACCGGCCTACGTGGTTGCCGGCGAAGCGGGCGGCGGCGCCAAGGAAGCCGCCCCGGCCGCCGCGGCGGAAAACGCCGTCACCCTGCTGGCCTCGGCGGCGCCGGACAAGGGCGCCAAGATCTTCAAGAAGTGCAAGGCCTGCCACACCACGGAGAAGGGCGGCAAGAACAAGGTCGGCCCCAACCTCTGGGACATCGTCGGCAAGGGCAAGGCCGCCGTCGGCGGGTTTAAGTATTCGGACGTCCTGAAGGGCCTCGGCGGCGATTGGAACTACGCCGATCTGGATGCCTTCCTGGCCAACCCCAAGGGCTTCGCCAAGGGCACCAAGATGAGTTTCGCCGGGCTCAAGAAGGCCGGCGACCGGGCCGCCATGCTGGCCTACCTGCGCTCCTTGAGCGACTCGCCGAAGCCGCTGCCGTAACTTGAGCGACGAACTGGAAAGCCTCGCCGCGTTCGCCGAAGGGCTTGCAGACGCGGCCCGCGGCGTTTCGCTCAAGTACTTCCGCACCGCCGTGGCCGCCGACGCTAAGGCCGACGCGAGCCCCGTCACCATCGCCGACCGGGAAACGGAAACCCAACTCCGCGAAATGATCGAGGCGGAACACCCCGACCACGGCATCTTCGGCGAGGAACACGGCAGCGTGCGCACCGACGCGGAATACGTCTGGGTCCTGGACCCCATCGACGGCACCCAGTCCTTCGTCACCGGCAAGCCCCTGTTCGGCACCCTCATCGGCCTGTTGCACGGGGGCCGCGCGGTGCTCGGTATCATGGACATGCCGGCCTTGGGCGAACGCTGGGTCGGCGCCGCGGGCCGTCCCACCACCTTCAACGGCGACGCAGTCGGGACCCGCCCCTGCCCGGCCCTGGACCGGGCCTGGCTCTATGCCACCTCGCCGCAGATGTTCACGGACGATCACTTCCCCGGCTTCGAGGCGCTGCGGGGCGCCACCCGGCGCACCATCTACGGCGCCGAATGCCAGGCCTACGGCTTGCTCGCCAACGGCTGGGTGGATGTGGTCTGCGAGGACACCATGGGCGCCTACGACTACGTCGCCCTGGCGCCCATCGTCGAGGGCGCCGGCGGCGTGATGACCGACTGGTCGGGCCGGCCGCTGGGCCTGGACGGCGACGGCACCGTGCTGGCGGTGGGCGATCCGGCGTTGCACGGGGCGGTGATGGAGATTTTGGCCGGCTGAAATCCGGTCACAAAGGCGCCATAAATGGCCGCCATACCTTGATCCCGAGACTGCGGACCCCCAATATCCGGGAACCATGATGAAACGTTTATCCCAAGCGGGCGCCGGCCTGATCGCCGTCGCCTTGGTTATTTCCACCGCCCTCGTGAATCCCACCTGGGCCGACACCCTGGACGGCGTCGAGGGCAAGCACGGCATCGCCATGCACGGCGACCTCAAGTACGGCCCCGGCTTCACCCACTTCGACTACGTCAATCCGGACGCGCCGAAGGGCGGCTCGGTCCGGATGCATTCCATCGGCACGTTCGATTCTTTCAATACTTTCATCATCAAGGGCAACGGCGCCTCGGGCATGGGCTTCACCTACAACTCCCTGATGTCGGGGTCCGCCGACGAGGCTTTCAGTCAGTACGGCGAACTGGCGGAACAGGTCTTCACGCCCAAGGATCGCTCCTGGGTCGCCTTCAAGCTCAGGAAGGAAGCCAGATGGCACGACGGCAAGCCGGTCACCGTCGAGGATGTGATCTGGTCCTTCAACACCCTGATCGAAAAGGGCACGCCCTTCTTCCGGTTCTATTACGGCTCCGTGGCGAAGGTTTATAAGGCCGCCGAAGGCATCGTGCGCTTCGACTTCAAGCCCGGCGAGAACCGTGAATTGCCGCTGATCCTGGGGCAACTGACGGTGTTGCCGAAACATTATTGGGAGACCCGCGACTTCTCCAAGACGACCCTGGAACCGCCGCTCGGCTCGGGACCCTACAGGGTCAAATCCTTCGAGGCCGGACGCTTCATCGTCATCGAACGGGTCAAGGATTACTGGGGCAAGGACCTGCCCGCCCACAAGGGACAGTACAACTTCGACACCATCCGCATCGACTATTACCGCGACCAAACCATCGCGCTCGAGGCCTTCAAGGCCGGCGAGTACGACTACAGGAACGAGAACTCGTCAAAGGCCTGGGCCACGGCGTATAAGTTCAAGGCCGTCAACCGTGGTTGGATCAAGAAGGAAGAGATCAACCACAACCGGTCTTCCGGCATGCAGGCCTTCGTCTTCAATACCCGGCGTGAAAAGTTCAAGAACAAGTTGCTGCGCCAGGCCCTCGCCTACGCCTTCGATTTCGAGTGGTCCAACAAGAACCTGTTCTACGGCCAGTACGCCCGCACCCGCAGCTACTTCGACAACTCGGAACTGGCAGCCACCGGCCTGCCGGGCCCGGCGGAACTGAAAATCCTCGAACCCTTCAAGGGCCGCATTCCGGCCGAGGTCTTCACCAAGGCCTACGTGCCGCCGAAGGGCGGCGGGCCCCGGCAGATCCGCAAGAACCTGAGGGTCGCCGGGAAGCTTCTGAAGGACGCCGGCTGGGTGATCAGGGATGGCAAGCGGGTCAACGCCGAAACCGGCAAGTCGCTTGAATTCGAGGTGCTTCTGGTCAGCCCCTTGTTCGAACGCATCGTGCTGCCCTTCGCCAAGAACCTGGAGAAACTGGGCGTCAAGGCGCGGGTCCGCACCGTCGATGCCTCGCAATACCGGCGGCGCATCCAGACCTACGATTACGATGTCATCGTCGGCGGCTGGGGGCAGTCGCTGTCGCCGGGCAACGAACAGCGCAACTACTGGGGCACCAAGGCGGCGACGCTGGAGGGCGGACGTAATACCATCGGCATCCAGGACCCGGTGATCGACGAACTGGTGGAGAAGATCATCGCGGCACCCAGCCGCGCGGAGCTGATCGCCGCCGTGCGCAGCCTGGATCGCGTGCTGCAGTGGGGCCATTGGGTGATCCCCCACTGGCACGCCAAATATGACCGGGTCGCCTATTGGGACAAGTTCGGCCGGCCGAAGATCACCCCCATCCAGGGCAACCAGTTCAACGCCTGGTGGGTGGACGCGGCCCGCAACAAGGCGCTCAAGGGCAAACTGGCCTCGGCTAAGGAATAGCTGCCGGACCTCGGAAAAGGCGTTAGATTGGACCCATGTACGCCTACATCATCCGCCGCCTGCTGCTGATCATCCCGACCCTGCTCGGCATCATGATCATCAATTTCGTCGTCGTGCAGTTCGTGCCTGGCGGCCCCGTCGAGCAGATGATCGCCCAGATCACCGGCGAAGGCGTCGAGGCGACGGCCCGGGTCGGCGGCCAGGCGGGCCAGGAGACGGCGTCCACCACACAGACCAAGACCACCGCCGGCAAGGGTGACAGCGGCGCCAGCCGCTACCGGGGCGCCCAGGGCCTGCCGCCGGAACTCATCGAACAGATCGAGAAACAGTTCGGCCTGGACAAGCCCATCCACGAACGGTTCATCCTGATGATGGGCAACTACCTCAAGTTCGATTTCGGCGACAGCTACTTCCAAGACCGCTCCGTGGCCCAACTGGTCATCGACAAGATGCCCGTCTCCATCTCGCTCGGCATCTGGACGACCCTGCTGGTCTACCTAATCTCCATCCCCTTGGGCGTCGCCAAGGCGGTGCGCGACGGCTCCAAGTTCGACGTCTGGACGTCGGGCGTGGTGATCTTCGGCAACGCCGTGCCGAGCTTCCTGTTCGCCATCCTGCTGATCGTGCTGTTCGCCGGGGGGCGCTACTTCGACTGGTTCCCGCTGCGCGGTCTCACCTCGCCCAACTTCGACGATCTCTCGACCATCGCCCAGATCGGCGATTACTTCTGGCACATGGCGCTGCCCGTGCTGTCCATGGTCATCGGCGGTTTCGCCGGGCTGACCATGCTGACCAAGAACTCCTTCATCGAGGAGATCAACAAGCAGTACGTGACCACGGCGCGCTCCAAGGGACTGAAGCGCAAGCAGGTGCTCTACGGCCACGTGTTCCGCAACGCCATGCTGATCGTCATCGCCGGTTTCCCGAGCGCCTTCATCGGGATTCTCTTCACCGGCGCCCTGCTGACGGAGGTGATCTTCTCGCTGGACGGTTTGGGCCTGCTGGGCTTCGAGGCGGTGGTCAAGCGGGACTACCCGCTGATGTTCGGCACCCTTTACTTCTTCACCCTGCTGGGCCTCGTGATGAGCATCATCGGCGACATCATGTACCACATCGTCGATCCCAGGATCGACTTCGAAACCCGGGACGTGTGAGGGGGCGGCCGTGAACGATACCACCCACCCCGCCCCCGGCCAGGCCGCCGAGGCGCCGCACACGCAAAAGGAGGCCCTGAAGACGGAGCGCTTCCTGGGCCTCCGAATCACCCCCATCACGCGCCGGCGCATTGAGAACTTCAAGCGCAACCGGCGCGGCTATGTGTCCTTCTGGATCTTCCTGGTGATCTTCATCGTCACCCTGTTCGCCGAGATGGTGGCCAACGACAAGCCGCTGGTCGTGTCCTATGACGGCGGGCTCTACTTCCCGGCCTTCGTCGAGTATCCGGAGACCACCTTCGGCGGTGAGTTCCTCACCGAAGCCGATTACCGCGACGAGTTCGTGGCCGAGCTGATCAACGAGAAGGGCTGGATGGCCTGGCCACCGATCCGCTTCTCCTATGACACGGTCAACTACGAGCTTCCCGTCCCGGCCCCCGCACCGCCCAGCGCCGTCAACTGGCTCGGCACCGACGACCAGGGCCGCGACGTGGTCGCCAGGCTCATCTACGGCTTCCGCATCTCGGTCCTGTTCGGTTTCGTCCTCACCATCATCAGCGCGGCCATCGGCGTCTCCGTGGGCGCCTTCCAGGGGTTCTACGGCGGCCTCATCGACTTACTCGGCCAACGCTTCATCGAGATCTGGGCCGGCATGCCGGTGCTCTACCTGTTGATCATCCTGGCCTCCATCATCACCCCCAATTTCTGGTGGCTGCTGGGCCTGTTGCTGCTGTTCAGTTGGATGGGCTTCGTCGGCGTGGTCCGGGCCGAGTTCCTGCGCGCCCGCAACCTGGATTTCGTCCGCGCCGCCCGGGCGCTTGGCGTCTCCGACTTCGTGCTCATCTACAAGCACGTACTGCCCAACGCCATGGTCGCCACCATCACCTTCATGCCCTTCACCCTGGCCGGCTCCATCACCACCCTGACGGGCCTCGACTTCCTGGGCTTCGGCCTGCCCGCCGGGTCGCCCAGCCTGGGTGAGCTCCTGAACCAGGGCAAGGCCAACCTGAACGCGCCCTGGCTGGGCATCTCCGGGTTTTTCGTCATCGCCCTGATGCTGTCTTTGCTGGTATTCATTGGCGAGGCCGTGCGCGACGCCTTCGATCCGAGAAAGGTCTACAAATGAGCCACCTTCTGGAAATCACCGGTCTCTCCACCTCCTTCGGCCGCGGCGAAGGCGAGGTGAAGGCGGTGCGCGGCGCCTCGCTCACCATCGACAAGGGCGAGACGGTGGCCTTGGTGGGCGAATCCGGGTCCGGCAAGTCGGTGACGGCCTTGTCCGTCATGCGCCTGCTGCCCTACCCCCTGGCCCATCACCCGGGCGGCTCCATCAAGTTCCACGGCGAGGAGCTGATGACGGTGGCAGATTCGCGCATGCGGGATTTGCGCGGCAACGATATCGCCATGATCTTCCAGGAACCGCTTAGCAGCCTCAACCCGCTGCATTCCATCGAGAAGCAGATCGCCGAGGTGCTGCTTTTGCACAAGAACATGACGCCGGCCCAGGCCCGCGAGCGGGTCGTCGAGCTCCTGACCCTGGTCGGCCTGGAAAGCGCCACGGCGCGCTTGACCTCGCTCCCCCACGAGTTCTCCGGTGGCCAGCAGCAGCGCGTCATGATCGCCATGGCGCTGGCCAACGACCCGGAGCTGTTGATCGCCGACGAGCCGACCACGGCCTTGGACGTGACCGTGCAGGCCCAGGTCCTCAAGCTCATGAAGGAGATCCAGACGCGGCTCGGCATGGCCATGATGTTCATCACCCATGACCTGGGCATCGTCCGGCGCATCGCCGATAGGGTCTGTGTCATGAACGACGGCGAGATCGTCGAGCAGGGCCCCGTGGAGCAGGTCTTCGAGCGCCCGGCCCACGACTACACCAAACATCTGCTCGCCGCCGAACCCAAAGGCACCCCGGACGCCGCGCCGGAGAACGCCGAGGACGTCATGGTCGGCGACGACGTGAAGGTCTGGTTCCCCATCAAGAAGGGGGTGCTCCGGCGCACCGTCGGCTACGTCAAGGCCGTCGATGGCATCTCCGTGGAGATCCGCCAGGGCCACACCCTCGGGGTGGTCGGGGAATCCGGGTCCGGCAAGTCGACGCTGGGCCGCGCCCTCTTGCGCCTGGAGCGCAGCGAGGGCGGCATCACCTTCCACGGCACCGACATCCAGGGCCTGCAGTTCAAGGAGCTCCGGCCGCTGCGCCGGGAGATGCAGATCGTCTTCCAGGACCCCTACGGGTCCTTGAGCCCGCGCTTGTCCGTGGGGCAGATCGTCGAGGAGGGCTTGCTGGTGCACGGCCTCGGCGGCACCTACGACGAGCGCCGCCAGTTGATCGGCGAGGCGCTCACGGAGGTGGACCTGGACCCGGCCATGCAGGACCGCTACCCGCATGAGTTCTCCGGCGGCCAGCGCCAGCGCATCGCCATCGCCCGGGCGCTCGTTTTGAAGCCCAAGTTCATCGTCCTGGACGAGCCCACCTCGGCGCTGGACATGTCCGTGCAGGCGCAGATCGTGGCGCTGTTGCGCGATCTTCAGAAGAAGCACGACCTCGCCTACATGTTCATCAGCCATGACCTGAAGGTGGTCCGTGCCGTCTCTCATGAGATCATCGTCATGAAGGAGGGCAAGGTGGTGGAGGCGGGCACCGCCCAACAGGTCATCGACAACCCCCGCAAGCCCTACACCCAGGCCCTCATGGCCGCCGCCTTCAAGATGGAGGCGGACGAGACGGGGGTGGTGAGTACGTGAGCCCCCGGCAATAAAACTCCTGTTCCTCTCGGAAGAAGACCGGGCCGAGGACTGGCGCGCCAACCTGGGCGAACAGTTGCCGGAGCTCGAGTTCCTGGTCTGGCCCGACGACGCGGAAGGGTTGGATTTCGCCTCCGTGGACTACGCGCTGGCCTGGAAGCCGCCGGTGGGAGTCTTGAAGCAGTTCCCCAATTTGAAGGCGATCCTCTCGCTGGGCGCCGGCGTCGACGGCCTGCTGGTGGACCCGGAGATGCCGACCGACATCCCCATCTCGCGGCTCGTCGACCGCTCGCTCACCCAGGGCATGACCGAATACGTGCTCTACCACGTCATCCACTACCACTGGCACATGGGCCGCTACGCGGCCCAGCAGAAGGACCGCGTTTGGCAGCACATCCCCCAGGAGGACCCCCGGCGCCGGCGGGTCGGGCTTCTGGGCATGGGCAAGCTCGGCGGCGACGCGGCGGAGAAGCTGGTCGCCCTGGAGCTCGACGTGGCCTGCTGGTCGCGCTCGCCCAAGGACGTGCCCGGCGTCACCAGCTTTTTCGGCGCCGACGGCCTGGATGCCTTCCTGGCCCGCACCCAGATCCTGGTCTGCCTGCTGCCCCTCACCGACGCCACACGGGGCATCATCAACGCCGACACACTGGCGAAACTTCCCGCCGGCGCCTTCGTCATCAACTGCGCCCGGGGCGGCCACGTGGTCGACAATGACTTGCTGGCGGCGCTCGATTCCGGCCACATCGCCGGCGCCACGCTGGACGTCTTCAACGAAGAGCCCCTGCCCGCCGACCACCCCTACTGGACCCACCCCAAGGTCATCATGACACCGCACGCCGCCAGCCTGACCCTGGCCCACACGGCGGCCGAGTACGTGGCCGACAATATCCGCCGCGTCGAGCGGGGCGAGGCGCCCCTGAACGTGGTCGACCTGAAGGCCGGGTACTGAGATGAGCGACTGGCGCCTGGATCAGGACGAACGGGCCGAGCTCACGGACCTGCTGGCCGGCCTGGTGCGCATCCCGAGCCCCGATCCGCCCGGCGACGAGGCGGCCATGGCGCGGTTCTTGGGCGACTGGCTGAGAGAGCGGGAATTCGACGTCCGCGCCGACGAATTCGCGCCGAACCGCATCAATCTGCTGGCCCGTCTCCCGGGAAGCGGCGGCAAGCCGGCGCTGGTGTTCTCGGCCCACATGGACACCATGCCCATTGGATCCCATGGCGGCGACGGGGCCTGGGAACACGATCCCTTCGGCGCGGAAATCACCGACGGCCGGCTCTATGGCCGTGGTGCGGCCGACATGAAATCGGGCCTCGCCGCCATGGCGGCGGCGGCCCTCAAGGTGAAGCGCGCCGGCTCAGACCTCGCCGGGGACCTGGTCCTGGCCTTCTCCGCCGGCGAAAGCTCCAACTGCATCGGCGCCAAGCGCATGGTCGAGGCCGGCGACCTCAACGGCGCCGGCGCGCTCTTGGTCAGCGAGCCCTCGTCGCTGGGCCTGTTGACGGCGGAGACCGGGGCGCTCTGGCTCGAAGTGGCGGCGGCGGGGCGGCCCGGCCATGCCTCGGCCGGGGCGGCCGACAATGCCATTCTCAAAGTTCTCGATTTCCTGGGCGCCGTCCGGGACAACCCCTTCGCCGAACACAGCCATCCGCTGCTCGGCCCGGCGACGCTGGCCATCAACACCATCGGCGGCGGCACCGCCGTCAATCTCACCGCCGATCAGGCCCGGGCGACCCTGGACATCCGCACCGTGCCGGGCATGACCACGGCGGCGGTCCTGGCGTCGCTGACGGAGATGGCCGGCGATGCGGTGACCATCCGTATCCTGGACGAAAAGCCATCGGTGGTCACCGACCCGGCGGACGGGTTCGTCGGCCTTTGCGCCGACGCCGTGGCCCGGGTCACGGGCACCCGCCCCGAACCGGCAGGCGTCAACTATTTCTCCGATTCCTCGGTGCTGGCGCCGGGCCTGGACGTGCCCCGGGTGATCATCGGCCCGGGGGAGGCGGGGATGAGCGGCCAGCGCGACGAATGGGTGGAGCTGGAGGCGGTCCACGCGGCGGCCGCCGTGTATGGCGAGATCGCCGGCGCCTATCTTAGCGATGGCTCAATTCGCGATTCGTAGGCATTGTGGTAGAATCCCTCTCGATACGCTTTGGGAGTCAGAGAGATGGATCACGAGCGCTTTCGGGACTGGTTCTCGCGTGTCGATGAGTTGACGGCGGCGCAGC
>Ga0209568_1000171_pt1 | contig 22765 bp, 14 predicted proteins | sample WorMetOlspDAHAB2_FD_187406 | JGI IMG/M metagenome (GOLD analysis project Ga0209568, IMG submission 187406) | Marine gutless worms symbiont microbial communities from Max Planck institute for Marine Microbiology, Germany - Olavius sp. DAHAB.2... ...
CAAACTCATCACTGCAACTTCACGTAGCAAGCAAGACTACACAACCATTCTCATTCTCATCACAAACTCCGATCTGTTTGCAGCTGCTTGCAGCCTCTAACCAGCTCGCCAGAGCATCACAAAAGGCAATCACACAGCACCCGACCCCTATTATCACCTTTCAACAATATCACTATAGGTATATGATTGAGTATAGGTAGGACCATATATGCTTCGAGGAACTCAGGAGATTCAGTCGCCCTATGAAACGCAGAAAACTGATCATCATCGGAGAAAATGAGCTCAGTAACAGATTAGCCAAATGCGCGTGTTTGAAAAATCTTGGAGATGTCGTGTCTCTCGCCGTCAATGTCGATGGAAAACCTGAAAAGGGTACACTGGTCTCTGAAGAAGAATTGCCCCACACCAAAACTGAATCGAATGATCTGATGACTGGTGCCGATGCCGTAATTGTTACAATCGGATACCAAATGCCAGGAACTCCTCGTTGTCGGCGAATAAGACGAGATAATCTGATAACTACCAATCTAAAACTGATAGAACACACAGCGCACAGTGTAAGAGAATACGCTCCTGATGCCTTCGTCTTGTGTATAACCAATCCGCTCAACCCCATGGTCTGGGCTTTTCAAAAATTCTCTGGTCTTCCCTCGCATATGGTCGTAGGTCTAGCTGATAACGCCATCGATAGCTTCAGGCTTTCCTTCCTCCTCGCTGAAGAGCTGAAGATTGCTGCCAGAGATATACAGGCATTGATCATAGGAGGAACCGGAGATGATATGGTCCCGATTATCAGGCATTCGTCAGTGGGAGGTATATCCTTGACAGAACTAGTGAAAATAGGCCTCTTACCCGAAGAGAAGCTGGATCTCGTACTAAACCAAATACGGAAGACAGAACCAAAGCTCGACATCACATCATCACAGCAGGACGAACCTGTATGCTGTACATTGTCCGAAGCTGCACTCAGTCTGATAGAAAGTCATTTCAGAGATCAAAAACGCCTCATTTCTTGTTCATGTCGTCTGAATGGTGAGTACGGAGTACACGATGTCTACATTGGAGTACCAGCGGTGATAGGAACTAAAGGTGTCGAAAGAGTGATAGAACTAGAACTTGATTCCAGAGAAAAGGTCCGGTTTAACAAAGCTTTGGCTGCGACAAAGAATATTATCGGAATCTGCAGAGAAGCCAGACCTTCTCTATCATCCTGATCTGTATCCCCGTATAACAGTGGAACCTCGATCGCAAACTACCATCACAAGACTTACCAACAGAAGGACAAAAAAAGCGTAATTGCCAAATATGACATAAGGAGTCCGTTTCAAAGCCACCGGTAACTTGGTACTCAGCACGCTTTCTTTTCCAGGAAGGGAGGCCGCTAGAATCCTACCATTGCCGTCAAAAACTGCGGATATCCCCCTATTAGCAACCCGAAACAAAGGTAATCCTCTTTCAACCGCTCGCAACCGCGCCTGATGCAAATGCTGCCATGGTCCTATCGTCATGTTGAAAGCAGTATCACTCGTGACATTTATGATGAGGTTACCTCTTTCCTCATGACTAAATATGTCCGGGAATATAATCTCATAACATATACTAGGAACGACATGCCCGATCCCATAGACCGGTAAAAGTCGTTGCTTATCATATCCCCAGGAAAAATCCCTCAAAGGAAACAAGAAGTCATCCACTCCCATCCAGGAAAACCACCTACGTAAAGGCAAGTACTCTCCAAAAGGAACAAGACGTGTTTTATCGTACACAGACTCCACATTCCCATCGCCGTTCAACACTAGGACAGAGTTGAAGATCTGCTTTTCATTCGCTCCTGGCCATTGTTCTACGACACGTGTTCCTCCTGTGATCAGTCGCACTCCATCAGGCAGACGCTTTTTGACCACTTCCAGCAGAGAGCTGTTATACTTCGAAATTGGAAAGACACTCTCAGGCCAGACAACATGAGTGATACCCTCACCAGGTTCTCGAGTGTCATCATTGTCAAAAGTCATGGAAAAAAGTCGAGATATGGAATCCAGACTGTCCTTTCCTAGTACAAAGCGATCTATGTTGGGCTGTACTAATTTCACTCGCACCCTGGGAACCACATCGACAACATTCACAGACAAGTACAGGGAACTACCTATACAAAGCAACGCGAAAACCCCAGCAATACTGAGACATGTTCGCATACTCCGCTTATCTCCCGTACACAACAAAACAGGTGCAGAGCCAACCAGTACAGCTAGCCAGCTCATACCGTATATGCCAAAAAGGGCGGCAGGCTGCATGAAGACAAGATTCGAAGCGAGACCATATCCAAAAGAATTCCACGGAAAACTGCTCAGCAGAGTCCCCCTGAGGTAATCGGAAAGAGCAAGACCAAGAGCAAGGGCAAAAATACGAGACGGTACTGGTCTCCATAACAGACCAGCGATGAAAACACCTAAACCAGTGAATACCGCCAAACTCAAAGGCAGAAGCACGATCACCAGACAGGCCACAAATACGGGAAGATGCGGGATGTGTTCTAAAGTTCCCCTCAACAACCCTAAGCCAATCCAGGAAAGGCCTGCACCAAAATAACCGCAACCAAAGCAATAACCAGTGACAAAGACCTGCCACCATGGTTTAGCCCGGCTGGCTATAACCCCGTCAATCAAGAGCACTAAAACGGGAAACGACACAAAAAGGACAGGAAAATAGTGAAAGGGCGCCAGGGATAGAGATGCCAAAATCCCAGCGGCGACCGCAACAAGTATCCTGTACCACATACCAGCTAATAACACCCAATTCACTATATTCAATTTCATGCTACTTCAGTGGCTCTACAGACAAAAATTCTAAAACCATCTTTAAAATCATCCAGAGACAACTTCCTGGTCATCCGCAGACCAGTCTCAAAATAATCTCAAATCACCTGCATGTCAGAATGCTTTTCTCAACACACCTTTGGCGAAGAGCCTTAAAGACGGTTCAGAGAACCTGTACACTCTATGCCTCACCTCTTGTCAAGCCTATTACGTAGCGACATGCGGTGCGACTGCAAATCTCTTTTCTCGAGAAGCTTCCATCGTCATGCCACGAGGATAGTTCCAACAAAAAGCCAAAGTCCTCAGCCAGGAGAAGAATAATGCTGAGAAAAATCAAAGTCTTCAGCCAGGAGAAAAGTAATGCTGAGAAAAACCAAAGTCCTCAGCCAGGAGAAGAATAATTCCGAGAAAAGCCAAAGTCTTCAGCCAGGAGAAGAATAATTCCGAGAAAAGCCAAAGTCTTCAGCCAGGAGAAGAATAATTCCGAGAAAAGCCAAAGTCCTCAGCCAGGAGAAGAATAATTCCGAGAAAAGCCAAAGTCCTCAGCCAGGAGAAGAATAATTCCGAGAAAAGCCAAAGTCTTCAGCCAGGAGAAGAATAATTCCGAGAAAAGCCAAAGCCCTCAGCCAGGAGAAAACACCCAGTCGGAGATCAAGGACACGATTAGGTGGAAAGAACACGCGAACAGACATCACACAGCATGAATACTCACAAATGCCATCAGGTCATCTTTGAAGCTCAAGCCCATAATGCTGTCGCGAAACACATTTCATTCATGCACCTTCAGGACTTTACAGAGGATTCCGTTATCTCCGTTGAGGATTCATTTATCTCCACTTCGGCTTTTTCTCTCAGTTGCGCTAAAGTTTCTGCAAACAACTCAGTGATCATTTCCTCACGCAATCTCTCCTTCACTTGTTCAAAAGAAGGAGGAGTCTGTATGCGTTTATCTTCAACTTTTATCACATGAAACCCGAAATTGGTCTCAACGGGTTCACTGGTATACTTGCCAACCTCAATTTTCACAACGGCTTCCTCGAAAGCCTCCACCATGACACCAGATGTAAAGTAACCCAAATCTCCACCTTGTTCAGCAGATACGACATCAAGAGACCTATCCTCAGCCAATTTTGCAAACTCGGCTCCATTTCCAAGCTCGCTTATGATTGCATCAGCTTCTTCTTTGGTCCCAACCAGGATATGTCTGGCTCTCCACTCCTCTATTGGAGAAGATTTCGCTATGCTCTCCTGATAACGCTCTTTCAGTGTCTCCTCTCCAATGTCGACGGCAATTCTGGTTCTCACGTACTCGCTTATGAGTAACTGTTGACGCAACAAGTCAAGGCGAAGCTTAAAGTCCTCGGAAGAATCCAACTCATCCTTGATGGCTTGATCAACTATGAGGCGCATATCGATCAGTCGATCCACGGCGGCACGTCTGTGCTGTTCTTCAAGAACTGGCGGCATCTCTTTTCCCACAACCGGCATCGCTGCCATGACTTCAGACTCCCGGATAGGATGGCCATTCACCTTTGCCACAATTCTATCTTCCATCTCGGAGGCAGTAGCACTGGCCACAGCGAACACCAGACACACCATAAACAAGAAGTTCCGAGCTATGACCATCATTACCGGCATCCTTACTTTCAACAGAAAAACAGAATAAACTTCACAGGCTTATTACTTAAGACGTATAACACATCACTCTGTTAGGCTCTATCGCAAGCCTCACAACGTCACCACCGTAAGTGCAAGAATTATTGCAAAAATCTCTGGCTCATCCAAGAAATCATTCCTGAAATTCAGCATAGCCTCTTTTTAGAATTTTCCTCAAATGCCAGAAATTTCCGAACCGCAAACGATAGTCTCTGACATTCATCAGATTATCTGAGAAAACCAACGATGTCCTTTACCTCTTTGAGAACCTCAGAAGCAATTTCGGCAGCTCGTTCAGCACCCTGATGCAGTACCCCCTCTGTGTAACCCTCATCAGAAGAGATACGAACGACTTTATTCCTTATCGGCTCAAGCTTGCCCACAATGAGATCCACCAATGATGGCTTAAATCCGGAAAAAAGACAGCCAGCAAACTCCTGTAACACCTCTTCAAGTGACTTGCCCGAGAATGCAGCGTAAATATTAATCAAATTCGCCGCTTCTGGTCTGCCATGCAGCCCAGACTCATCAGACGGTAAAGGAAGCGTGTCAGTCTTAGCTCTATTAATTTTTCGAGCTATCATATCATTGGTGTCAGACAAGTTAATGCGACTGTAATCAGAAGAATCAGACTTAGACATCTTCTTGGTTCCATCCCTCAGACTCATCACCCGGACACCCTGCTCTGCCAAGAGTGTCTTCGGAAGAGGAAAGTAACCCTCAGCATCACCGTAACCTAGCTCCAGGCATCTGTCTGCGTAATCCAGGTTGAATTTTCTAGCAATATCCTTTGTCAGCTCCAAGTGCTGTTGTTGATCCTCCCCGACTGGAACAGCATTCGTCTTGTATAGCAGGATATCCGCAGCCATGAGCACAGGGTACAAATAGAGCCCCACTGGAACTTCATCACGATATTCAGCGGCTTTTTCTTTGAATTGCGTCATTCGACCCAACCATCCTGTACGTGCAGTACATGCCAATATCCATGCTAACTCTGCATGCGCACTCACCTGGCTCTGATTGAAGATGATGTGCTGGTCTGGATCCACTCCACATGCGATGAACAAGGCGGTCATCTCTTTGCTACAACTGGCAAGTTCCTTAGGATTGTACCCCGCAGTAATAGCGTGTGAGTCAGCGATGCAGTAGAGGCAAAAGTAATCCTTCTGAAGCTCGACGAAACGAGATAACGCTCCAAGGTAATTACCTATATGCAAGGCTCCCGTAGGCTGAACTCCGGAAAAGACACGAGATCGGAAATTCGAAATTCGGAAATTCGAAATGTTGTTCATGTTTACCACGTGCACAGATGACAATAAATGATCTCAGAGCAAAAGAGAAAGATCAATCTAGATTCTAAGACAGCACAGAGGAATAAAAGACCTGTACAAACATACACCTAGTACGCATCGTACACAGCCCCTCTATTGCAGTCCCGCCTGCAAACCAAGACGAAATGCGAAGCATGTATGAATTCTTCTTCAATCGCAAGACCCAATCGATCTCAGATAATTGTAGGCCTCGATGATGCTCTGTAAAAACGACTCCTGCGAACGATCGCCTCCATTGGCATCAGGGTGATGACGCTTTACTAATTCTTTGAAGCGCACCTTGATATCTTCAGGACGCGCCTGAACAGAGAGACCCATCAACTCCAGTGAACGGCACTCAACTTGTCCTCGAGTTCTGCGTCGCACATGCTGTGCATTACCTTTCCCTCTGACTTCATCTGCGGTCTTTCTTGAGTTCCTATGATATCCGTTGATGCCGGATCTCAAGTCATCCTCTTCAAACATCATCCTCATCGAGGACAAGCGCCTCCTGATACTCGAAGCGCGGATCCCAATTGGCCTAGTCGTTCGATGTCCTGTTCCAGCCGACTTTTGAAAAGCCGCGAGGGCATCATCATCCATACCGGCAAAGTAATCGTAGGACATATTGTAAGCCTCTGCATGCCTCATGCAGAAATGCCAGTACTCTCCCTCTTTCCCTCGTCCTTTAGGAGCCAAGTGAGCTGAAACAGCATTGCAACCACACCACTCACACAGAGGAGCACCTTTATCGGCTGCTGTTCTTTTGGGTTTTACCCTAATGCTGTCGAATAGCTCAGAATCAAGCTTCATCAAGTTACCTGCTTTCCATCAAGCCCTGTAGAAAAGGCCATACCCTGTCCTAAAGCACAAGATAACGTGTACACATGACAGAGGTTAGCCTACAGACTGTAAAAAATACAAAAGCGAAAATTAACAAAACGGCTAAAAATAGACCTCATCTTGAGCACAATTCAACACACCGGATTCAGCATTGTTACTTCTCGCAAGGGCAAATCTCCCTAGAACGAAAAATCTTTTCTGCAAAGCCAACACAAAAAGGAGACAACATAAAAAGTCCCTTCAGTGAGAACACAGCCAGCACATCCACACCTCGACCAAGTATGGCACGGAGCTAACCCAAAAGCAGTAAAGCGGACGACACACTACACCACCTCCGTGAGACTATCAATAATCTATGTCACATCCTGGGCACAAAGTAGTCACCTATGTAGTCACCTATTCTGAGCAAGACGTCATCACATATTAGTCCATTATTCTGAGCAAGACGTCATCACGATACGGCTCCATTCATGCAAGACAGCATCGCAAAATGACCAGACAAAATAGTTATCCGAGGTCAAGAAGGTCCAGCGGAAGATCCAGTAGAAGGTCTTTTAACTAGACAGGGGTAGACAAGACAGAACCGAATATGCGATTCAACACTCGCTCAGCGAGCTAGAACTGGACATGGGAGACAGGTTGGCTGTATGCCCAGGTCAATCGCCAACAAAGAACCAAGTATTGGAGCCCAAAGTGCTACAGGGTGGTCGTTACAGGGAAGACGAACTGTCTGGTAAAGAAGATCCTCATGAAATAGAGCGTCTGTATAACCAGCTACCCTTCGTACTCCCTCACAGCTTGCCGGAGAGTGAACGCATACGCGGTCTACGGCTTATGCTAGAGTACTACAAAGTCGATGAAATACTGCGCAAGTGGCAGATAATGTCGACAATCGTGATTTTCGGATCAGCTAGGGTCGATGAAAATGGACCCGGTAGCCAGTCTCGTTGGTACAACGAAGCCCGTAGCTTCGCCAAACTCGCCTCCAAGGAAGGAGGAGCAGTCTGTGATGTCGGTGGAGAGCGCCATAACGTGATCACTACCGGAGGAGGACCAGGAATCATGGAAGCCGCAAACAGGGGAGCATACGAAGTTGGAGCTCCTTCTATTGGGTTCCATGTGAAGCTGATATACGAGGAACATCCGAACCCGTATACCACGCCAGATTTGACGTTTACATTTCACTACTTCGCTCTGCGCAAGTTGCATTTGGCCCTCCGGGCTAACGCGTTTGTAGCATTTCCAGGTGGACTGGGAACCATAGACGAGTTGTTCGAACTCTTGACCCTTGCACAAACTGGTAAAATGCCTCGCGTCCCTGTGCTTCTGGTAGACAGGGAGTATTGGGAAAAGGCTGTCAACTTCGAGTATCTTTTCAAGACAAACATGATAGATGAAAAAGACCTTTCTCTCGTGCAGTACGTAGAAACTGGGGACGCCGCCTGGGACCTCCTGAAGAAGACCAACATACCACAGGAGGTACGATTCTCCTCTTCCTGAGGAAGGGTCATGCATGGATTAGTTGAGATTCGCTTCTTCATGAGGGGGGCTGCAGGGAGTATGGACTAGCGCGGTTCTCCTCTTTCTAAAGAAGTATCATGCGGTGATGATCTGACAGATGGACTGATGCGATTCGCTTCTTCATGAGGGGGGCTGCAGGGAGTATGGACTAGCGCGGTTCTCCTCTTTCTAAAGAAGTATCATGCTGTGATGATCTGACAGATGGACTGGTGCGATCGCTTCTTCATGAGGAGGAGCGAGGAGTATGGACTAGCGCGGTTCTCCTCTTTCTAAAGAAGTATCATGCGGTGATGATCTGACAGATGGACTGATGCGATTCGCTTCTTCATGAGGGGGCTGCAGGGAGTATGGACTAGCGCGGTTCTCCTCTTTCTAAAGAAGTATCATGCGGTGATGATCTGAGATGATCTGACAGATGGACTGATGCGATTCGCTTCTTCATGAGGGGGCTGCAGGGAGTATGGACTAGCGCGGTTCTCCTCTTTCTAAAGAAGTATCATGCGGTGATGATCTGACAGATGGACTGGTGCGATTCGCTTCTTCATGAGGAGGAGCGGGGAGTATGGACTAGCGCGGTTCTCCTCTTTCTAAAGAAGTATCATGCAGTGATGATCTGACAGATGGATTGGTTGCGATTCGCTTCTTCATGAGGAGGAGCGGGGAGTATGGATTAACGCGATTCTCCGCTTTCTAAAGAAGGACAAGAGGGTATGAACTGGTGTGATTCTCCTCTTCTTGACTGGAGATGGGATCACCAGCCACCCTCTTTACCCTGCATAGTGCTTTCTCTTCTCTACCTGGAAGCCAGGTCATATCCTCTACAAAATGCGACAAATGCTCTCCGACTCACATCAGAATCACCTGACAGCTTCCCATTAACACCAGCATCCAGAGTCAAGTGAAACGAACAGAATATTTTTTTATTTAACGGGTGTACGGATCAGTTCCGATCATCGAACAGGCAGAAGGTTCTTGTGTTTAGCGGGATTCCCATTGCATCTGCCCCCTCTCCTTGCATGACAACAGATCACCTTCCGTGTTGTACTCTCGGCTTGCGCTTACCAGTATCTAAGCTATATGTTCGGACACGTTGATAGATTGCTTGGTCTTCGTCTACAGCTGTTGTCGTCTTTGTTGACGCAGGATAGGCGATGTTATCTTGTTGTATACTTGTCGTCTACTTGTAGGGAGAGAGAAAAGTTGCATTAGAGATCTGGGATACGCGCTTTTACTTGGATTGAGAACTATAGGCTTGTGTGATTGGTGAACTGATTGTAGTCGTTGTTCTGGTCAGTTTTCGCAAATGGGTCTGTTGTCTCTTCCTCGACTTCTGTACAGCTCTACCTCCTGGTAGTTCTGCATGAAGACGACGGAAAGTTCTTCAAAGCTTGTACTTGCATTTGATGGGTATAGGTGAGCAATCCGATACTAATGCTGTAGTACTCTGCCGAAAGGCCGAACATGTGCCCGCTGAATTGATGGGTACTACAATACCCTCCGGGTTTGGAATGGATACGCCGCTTGATTCGTTTGCGTACCCCTGTATCGAATGAATGTCGTAGTTCACAACGAGCTACTGAGGAGCAGTAACAACTATGACGACAGCAGAATTATCTGAATGGAACAGCGTAAAACAGCGTCTGCGAGATCAACTCGGAGCCAAGGTGTTCGACGGCTGGTTCTCCAATCTTGAGTTCGAAGCTAAAGATGCTGGAATCGTGTCACTTTCTGTTCCAACGAGGTTTCTGAAGAACTGGTTACAGAGTCGTTACCAGGACCTCTTACTGGATCTGTGTAGCCGCGAATTTGAGGGTGTCCATCAGGTAGATGTCGTGATACGATCAGCGGTTCACGCTGATCTGAGAACCAGGCAGGATCTAAATCGAGAGAGTCCAGCAAATATAAACCTGCTTAAGTTTGGCTCTGGCCAGACTCCCATTATCCTTAATGAGCCTAACAAGACCTCATTTCCATCCAAGAGCACCGGGATACTCATAGGTTCTCCACTGGATGCGAGGCATACCTTTTCCAATTTTGTCGAAGGGAAGTCGAACTGTGTGGCATTGGCGGCCAGTAAATGTGTAGCTTCTGGTACAAATTTGCAGTCTGTGGGCTTTGATCTTCTCTTCGTTCACGCCTCGGTGGGACTTGGTAAAACGCACCTCTTGCAATCGATCGCCGGAGAAACCGTGGCGAACGGGCGTAAGACTGCATATTTCACGGCTGAGCATTTCATGTTCAGTTTCATCTCTTCTCTCAGGAACAAGACGGCCCTCTCCTTTAAGGAAGAGATCAGAAGTGCCGACATATTGCTGGTAGATGACTTACAGTTTTTGCAGGGACCTCAGGTTCAGCGGGAATTCGGTCACACTCTGAACTACCTCTTGGACGGCACTCGACAAGTCGTGGTGACTGCTGATCGTCCCTTTGTAGAGCTAGAATCCATAGGAGAACGAGTTCGCTCACGGCTTGCAGGTGGCTGTTTGGTAGAGATCACCGGTCCTGATTTGGATCTCCGTCGCCGCACTCTACAGAAGATAGCAGAGGAACGGTTGTCCAGGTTAAACGACAACAAACGCGACTCGTATGAGCTGCCAGAAGCCGTAATCGATTTCATCGCCAACAATGTTTCATCCAGCGTCCGGGATTTGGATGGAGCAGTGACTCGAGTGATCACGCATGCTCAGTTTTCGAACACTCCGATCACACTGTCTCTGGCGGAAAACCTGTTGCGCGACTTCACCCGCACCCGCGATAGCAAGCAGATAAAAATCGAGGATATACAGCGCATCGTGTGTGATACATACAAGATTTCGAAAAGTGAGATCATCTCGCATCGTCGAATAAAAAGCCTGGTAAGAGCTCGTCAGATTGCCATGTATCTTGCGAAGGTACTCACTTATAAGTCCTTGCCGGAAATCGGGAAGTGTTTTGGCAATCGCAACCACACTACTGTCCTCCACGCCATCCGCAAGACTGAGAAAGTGGTCAGTGAAGACTCCAAGGCTGCCGCTGAAGTCAACGCTATTAGACGTCATTTGGAGCTCAACGGATCTACTGATTGACGTCAGACAGAAAAGTGGCTGCCTTTGATAGAGTATCATCACTGATTGACGTCAGACAGAAAAGTGGCTGCCTTTGATAGAGTATCATCACTGATTGACGTCAAACAGAAAAGTGGCTGCCTTTGATAGAGTATCATCTTGGAAAGCTTGCATACCTCGAGGTCCAAAAAGGGAATATTTGGACATTCGAGGCATATGCAAGAGGTCCTAGGACTTCACAGAACCTCCTCCACCCGAATATGAAGCTCAGATAATTGCTGCGGACTGGTGATAAAAGAAGGAGCGTTCATAAGCGGATCACTGGCCTGCTGATTCATGGGAAACAGTGTGACGTTACGAAGGCTCTTCTCCCTCAACAAGAGCATCACTATGCGGTCAAGGCCAGCCGCTAAGCCACCATGAGGAGGAGCTCCATACTGAAGAGCCTTGTAGAGCCCCGTGAACTGGATCCTCACATCCTCCTGAGACAATCCAGCGATTTCAAAGGCCTTCACCATGCCCCCCAACGAGTTATTTCGTATCGATCCTGATGCAATCTCAGACCCATTACACACCAAATCGTACTGCCAAGCCTTAATCGATAGCGGATCCTGTGTTTCAAGCGCATCCAATCCTCCCTGTGGCATGGAAAATGGATTGTGAGAAAAGGTAATCTGTGCATTTTCTGCATTCCACTTGTACAACGGAAAATCGACAATCCAACACAAGGCAAACTGATCTTTGTCTATAAGGCCTAATTGTTCGGCAACCTCAGTCCGAACATCATCAGCAAAATCCACAAAATCATCTGGCTTTCCAGCAATGAACAGACATGCATCATCGCTCCCAAGACACAACTGGCTCCTTATGGCTCTTGTCCGTTCAACACCTATATTCTTAGCGATGGGACCGGAACCATTTTCCTCATCTCCTTTCCACATGATGTACCCTAGACCTGGATGTCCGTTCTTTTTTGCCCAGTTATCCATTCGATCACAAAATGCTCTAGATCCTCCTCCCCTGGCAGGGACAGCCCATACCTCTACTTCAGGGTTCCTGTCGATCATGTTTGCAAAGAGAGAAAATCCAGATCCTGCAAAATGCTGTGTGACCTCTTGCAACTCCACTGGATTGCGTAGATCAGGCTTGTCGGAAGCATACTTGCGCATGGCGACATCATATGAAATACGAAGGAAGTCCCGAGTGACGCGTTCTCCATCAGCGAATTCCTCGAAGATACCTCGTAGTACTGGCTCCATGACTCTCAACACGTCATTTTGATCGACAAAGTTCATCTCCAGATCCAACTGGTAGAACTCTCCCGGCAATCTATCTGCTCGAGGGTCTTCGTCGCGGAAACAGGGAGCGATCTGAAAATAACGATCGAAACCAGCGATCATGAGCAGCTGCTTGTATTGCTGCGGAGCCTGGGGAAGGGCAAAAAACTTACCGGGATGAACACGGCTCGGCACTAAGAAATCCCTCGCTCCCTCCGGACTGGATGCTGTGAGTATAGGAGTCGAATACTCTTCAAACCCCACCTCTAACATGCGACGCCGTACGGAAGTCACTATCTTAGAGCGAAGCATCATGTTCCGGTGCATAGAAGGACGACGTAAATCGAGAAAACGATATTTTAACCGTATGTCTTCTGGATATTCTGGCTCTCCGAACACAGGCATAGGCAGTTCGCTTGCAGGCGACAAGACTTTGATGACCCCGGCAAATACTTCTATTCTTCCGGTTTTCAAGTTTTGGTTTACGGTTTCATCGGTTCTCGACTTGACTTCTCCCACTATCTGCACGACCCATTCTGGGCGCAGAGACTGTGAAATCACAAATGCGTCACTGTCCGGGCTCACGACGATCTGCGTTATCCCGTAATGGTCGCGTAGATCTATAAACAGCAATCCGCCGTGGTCGCGAACACGATTCACCCATCCGGACAAACGCACCGTCAATCCGATATCACCTGTAGACAATTCCCCACACGTATGTGTACGATAGCGCTGTTCCATGAATAGAAGTTTCCTCATGCTCTATAGATTACTTGAGTCCCAAGGGAAGTATAGATAATATGGGTTTAGTCTCAATACAATGGGACAGAATGTTTTGATTTTTGGTCTAGATTTGTGATGCACCCCTCCCACCTGGTCGATCACGGTAAGGAGCTGCGGTGTCGGATGTTGCACTAGGGGTCAGTCATTGGTGCGCCCGTAGCGCGGTGTCGGATGTTGCACTAGGGGTCAGTCATTGGTGCACCCGTAGCTCAGCTGGATAGAGCGTCGCCCTCCGAAGGCAAAGGTCGCAGGTTCGAATCCTGTCGGGTGTACTCTCCTCATACGATGTCTTCGATCGAAGACAAGTTCACAGCAATCATCAGTCTCCTCAAACAAAAGGTGATTTATTGGTGATATCAGGACGGATACAAAAAAATCCAGGTCACATAACTCCTGTAATACAGAGAATTTCAGTCTTTAGTAACGATAATGCCTTACGCCAATAGAGTGTTGCACCGTACCGTGTTTTAATGTTCGAGATAGACAGGAAAAAGGTAATCCGCGTACAAGCAAGAAAGGCGTCGTAGTTGTGCTGATGCTTATCAGTCATAAATGTAACTCGTTTTTTCCCTCGTTCAAAAGAGGAGAGGGGCTATTGCTCCATCTCTTCTTATGTGTACTGCTTTGTCTGTCTGCTTGCTCTAGACCTAAACTTAGCTGTCCTCCTGGCACCAGCATTGAGCAATGCCGTGCCAGCTCCTTTACCTCTACTTCAGCGAGGAAGATCAGGCGATCAGAGAAGCTGCTTAGCCCCGTGATAGACACCAGACGTATCAATCGTCCCCCCACATCGCGATCGACACGGGTGGTTCCGATAGTCGGGTACGTTGGCTCATTGAGGGTCGACTACACACCCACAAAAGACACTCTACAAAAAGACCTGAATGAACTGTTCACAGCAACTAAGGGGCAAATCAAACAAGAAGAACAAGTCACTCTAAACTTTAACAACGCGACACTCTCGTATTTTCTCCAACAGGTTCTAGAGGGGATCCTGAAGGTCAATTATGTCACTCCCCATACGAACATGACTGAAGCGGTCAACTTGCGCACAGATGCCCCAGTGCCAAAGGGGCAGCTGCTCTGGATCGTTCGGGACATACTGGCCAGACACGGATACGCAATGCGGATGTTGAACGGTATTTATCATATCGATAACCCCGCAGTGATAAGCAACATGCGTGCTGCAGCTACCATAGGAAGCGCCTACCAGTCCAGGCTCGTTCATGTCCGCAGCGGTCACCCAAATGAAATCATCGCATTTGCCAGAAAAATGCTGGACAACAGTGTGTATTTATCCCCGGCTTCCGGCAACAGGGTGCTAGTACGCGCGATCTCCAGCGACATAGAAGCAGCAGCCAACCTAATAGAAACACTAGCCGAAGGAGGAATCGGAGAAGAACGAGTAGCTATCATGCCGCTACATAGAAGTGATCCAGTCAAGATCGCTGCGCAGCTCAGCGCGTTTTATCAGGAGCGGCTGGGAGCCAGTAGAGTTCAAGAAGAACTGACGATAATTCCGCTCCCAGCTCAGCAGTCTATTTTGGTTGGTACTCGCGATCGCTATATCATGGCCGGTCTGCGCAAACTCTTATCCAGCATGGACAGCACGAGTTCTGACGAACACAATTTACGAGTGATCCAGTTGCTGCATCTGCAAGCCGAGGAAGTCGTGGAACAGCTGAGCACCATATTCTCCGATAAAATCATCTCTTCATCGAAACAATCGAAGACACAAAAGGGCTCCACTGGAGAAGAGAAAGATACCAGCTCTGGCGACGAGAGCCAGCAGAGAGCAACTGCCGTGCCAGAAAAGGAAAACCTTCTCAAGTTGGTAGCAGACACGCGTAACAACGTGATCATGATTTACTCCAACTATGCCCTCTTCAAACGAATACGTACGGTTTTAAAAGGCATAGACGTCGCCCAGCCACAGGTTGTTATCAGGGCCACCGTCGTTGAGGTGTTTCTCACCAAGGCCTTAGAGTACGGTGTCAAGTGGTTCTTGTCGGATTCTGAAAACTTCATAATGAACAACCAGCCCTCTTTTGCCGGAACAACTGGTCGCCCCACATTGTCTCCTGGTGGAGGTCTTTCTATTTCCGGAGGTCTTAATAATCTTTCCCAAGGTCTTGGTCTTTCCTCTGTCTTCGGCAATGTGACGGTGGACAGCGTGTTGAGAGCACTACGTAAGGTTACTGATATCAAAGTGGTTTCTGCACCGTACGTCACAGTTTTAAACAACAAGACAGCGCGCTTATTGGTTGGTGATCAGATCCCCTTTGTGACGAAAACCGACGAGACAACAGGAAGTGCAGGGGTCAAAAGAAGCGAAAATATTGAAATAAAAGATACGGGTATCATACTAGAAGTGACGCCGCATATCAGTGCTAACAACACTGTGAGATTGCAGATCAACCAGTCTGTTTCCGTTCCGCGGCGGGACCCTGAAGGGGTGAGCGGGACACAGGTTGTTGCAACTCGTTCAATAACTTCTGATATACTAGTTAAATCTGGTAGTATGGTAATGCTCGGCGGGCTGATACAGGGTAGAAGATCGAAAGACACTAAGGGAATCCCAATACTAGGAGATATGCCAATTCTAGGAAATCTATTTCGCGTGAGCGACACTAAAAACTTTAGAGTGGAACTATTGGTAATGATCACTCCTCATGTGATAAGGAGTTCGTCAAAACTAGAGCACATAACCGAGATGCTCCGCTCTCGCTTGGCTAAGCATTTGAAAGAATAGCAATCTTACATTCTGCACTGGGACCAATAAGCCCTCGTTTCAGCCGTACGCCGAATTGTCCTAGGAACCAGAGTTCGCTGGTGCCTGGACTATTCGCGAGGGAGGGATGTGAAGTGTCAGACAAACAAGTTAGAAGTCCGGCTGTAGCTGGTACGTTTTATCCTGGTCGAAGATCAGACCTCATAGCCGTAGTAGATGATTTGCTGAACAAGGCATCAGTGTACCGACATCAATACTTTCCTCGTCGGATACCACCAAAGATCTTGATCTCTCCCCATGCCGGTTATGTCTACTCTGGTTCTGTTGCTGCGACGGCGTATTCTTTTTTGCAGGATACAAGTCTAAACATCAGGAAGGTCCTTCTGATCGCTCCTGCGCACTTTGAGGCATTTGAGGGTATCGCGGCTCCTTCGGTTGATTTTTTCGCGACCCCCCTCGGTCACATTCCAGTGGATAGGGAGTCGATTTCACAACTTGGCTCCTACCTTACCATCGACGACCTGCCTCATGAAAAAGAACACAGCCTTGAAACCCAGCTCCCATTCTTGCAGAGAGCCCTTCACAAGGAAAATGCAGAGTTCAGCATCATCCCACTGTTGGTCGGAAATGCTAGTCATCGTCTGGTCAGTGCGGTGATTGAGCGTCTCTGGGGTGGAGAAGAAACAGTCATAGTGATCAGCTCGGACTTGAGCCATGGTCATGAATACGAACTGGCACAACACATAGATCAATGCACTGAGGACAAAATCTGCACCAAACAGTACCAGGACATCGACGGCAAAATGGCTTGTGGCCACCGGGGATTGTCCGGAGCTCTGTATACCGCGACGAAACTGGGAATAGATAGCTTTAAAATACAGCGCATAAATTCCGGAGATGTCATGCCTGGCTCTAAGGATCGTGTTGTCGGGTACGGTGCCTTTGGTATAGGAAAGATCGACAGCAGTGATATCGTCTTCAGTCGCGAGACCCGCGAATTCTTGATAGAGGTAGCAAGATACTCGATCGAGTACGGGTTAGAACACGGAGAACAGTTGCCCGACATCGATCGAAGCGAATATGATCTCGGGATCCAGAGAGGCGTTTTTGTAACTCTGGAGAGACACGAAGGCGGGATAGATCTCCTCAGAGGCTGTATTGGCTCTACCCAAGCCCATAAAGACATAGTAAGCGATACGATCGACAACAGTTACTCGGCTGCATTTGAGGATACGCGTTTTCCTCGAGTCTCGCGAGCCGAACTGGACAAGCTCACGATCACCATTTCTGTTTTGAGTCCTCAAACACCTGTACACTTCGATACTGAAGAGGATCTAATCTCCAAGATAAGACCCGGGATCGATGGCTTGATCTTGTCCTCCAGGGAAAAACGAGGAACCTTCCTACCATCTGTTTGGGAAAAATACCCCGAACCCAAGAAGTATATAGAACAGCTCAAAGATAAGGCTGGTATAACTGAAGACATCGGAAGCGGAAATGTTACTTGCAACAGGTATTCCACCGTCACATTTAGTTCCACCAGTTCTGAGGACTGATGTGTACTGATTCGTCTGGAAGCCTCAGGCAGAAAGTACATTGAATCGCATTTGTGCCGGATGACAGGTGTACGCAGAAAATAGGAACTTGAACCGAACTTGCGACGACATGACAAGTATACGCAGAAAATAGAAACTTGACTTCAAACTCACATGGACTCTAGGACTAGAGGATCACTTAGTATCTTCTGTAATCTTCCTGCTCCTTGTCCATGGGAACTTCCTGTGGATGCCAATGAAGTAAAGTTGTCACATCTGATTGTCCATGGGAACTTCCTGTGGATGCCAATGAAGTAAAGTTGTCACATCTGAGTTTCGTTCTGTGCGTGTTCGCAGGGAGATCCCAGATAAGGATCCCCAATGAGGTCAAGAGGTAAAATGGTGTCTAGTCCCATACCTACCGTGTATACGGTATCCGAGATTTCGGCCGCGGTTAAACGTGTTGTCACATCTGGGTTTCGTTCTGTTCGTGTGCGCGGGGAGATTTCCGGATATCGAGGCCCACATAGTTCAGGTCATGTGTATTTCGCCATGAAGGACGAAACCGCAAAGATAGATGCAGTAATCTGGAGAAGCGTTTTGCCTAAATTGCGTTTCCCAGTAGAAGAGGGCATGGAAGTAGAAATTACCGGTTCCATCAGTACTTTTGCCTCCAACTCCAAATACCAGATCCACGTGGAAACATTAGAACCCGCAGGTGTAGGAGCTCTCGCATCTATTCTGGAAAACAGAAGGAAGAAATTAGAACAAGAAGGATTATTCCTCCCTGAACGCAAACTGAAACTTCCATTCCTCCCAAAGGTCATAGGAGTGATCACTTCTGCAAGCGGCGTCGTAATCCAGGATATCAGGCACCGTTTGTCAGATAGATGTCCTGTACGTGTCCTCCTTTGGTCTGTCACCGTACAGGGAAGCACTTCAGCCTGTGAAGTCTCTGAAGCCATAACGGGCTTTAACGAGCTTCCATCCGGCAAGGGACAAGATATTCCGAAGCCCGACTTGCTGATAATAGCTCGTGGCGGTGGTAGCCTGGAAGACCTGTGGAGCTTCAACGAAGAAATCGTAGTACGGGCGGCCGCAGCTAGTACCATCCCGATCATCTCAGCTATCGGACATGAGACAGACTGGACCTTGCTGGATCTAGTAGCAGACTGCCGAGCTCCTACTCCCACAGGAGCAGCTGAACTCGCAGTCCCAGTACATGAAGATCTTGTTAAACGAACCTCCGAGTTGGACTCCCGCATCCAGGAAGGCATGAGCCGTCACTTATCGCGAAGCAAGCAAGCATGCATCATCGCGGCAAGGCTGTTTCCGAGTCCAGAAGGCGCTTTAGAAAGTTTCCAGCAGCGATTTGACGTTATGGATGCTCGTTTGTCAGTGGGATCGATCGTCATCGACCTCTGTCGTCTTTCCAGCAACTTGACCTCTGTCGCCAGCCGCTTGTCACCGAATACCATATCAAATGTCATCGCCCTGTACCGAGAACGGGCTTCTTCCAGTCTATCCCGCATACAGCGAGCGGTATTCATCGTACTGCTCAGATATCAAGAACAACGTCTTCCCGAAATGTGGATGCGCCTTCATGCACAGTGTCCATCGCAACACATCTCGCGCGGATGGGAGAGAACCCATACAACAGGGGATCAACTAGAAACTGCGATGCGCGAATTCGTCAGCGATAAGGAATCCTACATGGCTAGCAGACTAGAGCTTCTGGAAAGCGTTTCCTACACACGGGTCCTGAGACGCGGGTTCGTGATGGCTCAGTCTTCTACCGACGAACCGATCTCATCCGTCTCCTCTGTCACGACAGGAGATGTACTGACTTTGCACTTCCATGATGGAACCGTACCTGCTCTTGTACAGGACGTCATCGAGTCACCAGCATGCAAATGATCTTCCCTTGCTGCTGTCCTCTCACCAGCATGCAAATGATCTTCCCTTGCTGCTGTCCTCATGCTAGATCCTTGGAATACTGAGCAAAATCGCAGTGCATAGAGGGTCATTCATCATGCATCAGTGTTTTTAAGACTTGCTTCAAACTCGACTTGGGCATATAGACAGCTAGGTATCTCTATTTTGGTGAGGGCAGTAGACGATCGGAGGAGCGAATTTCATGCTTGATACATTGATGTCCGCGATTGTTCCTTTTGTTTTCATTTGCGTGATCATGTGGTTCTTTTTGATCAGACCACAGCAGCAGAAAAAAAAGGAAACTTTGGCAAACATTCGTCGCGGTGATACCATAATCGCCAGTGGGGGATTGATAGGTAAGGTCACCAAACTGGTCGACGAGGCAGAAATTGAAATTGAGATTGCCGATTCTGTAAGAGTACGTATCGTTCGAGACTACGTAGCTGAAGTTCGATCTAAAAGTGAACCTGTAGCGGAAGAGAATTGAGGTTCTCGCGCTTCTGCAAGGAAGACTAAATGTTTGCTGTAATACCTCACCGAGTTTGAGTCATGCTGTACTTTTCAAAATTAAGAATAACGATAATCGCTCTGTGTTGTTTGGCGGGAGTGCTGTTTGCATTACCCAACTTGTTCACCGAGAAACAGTTGCAATCCTGGCCTAGCTTCTTGCCAAAGCAACAGCTAGTACTGGGTCTGGACCTCAGAGGTGGTGCCCATCTGGTACTTCAAGTGGATACTGAGACCTTCGTAAAGGATCAGTTGGAAATCATACGTGGTGATGTCCGTCGATTGCTCCGTAAAGCCAGGATCGGATATACGGGTGGTCTCAAGATAAGCGGAAACAGCATCAAAACCAGGATCAGAGATCCGGAAAAGTACGATGAAGCACGGAAGCTGTTGCGTTCTCTAGTGCAGCCAGTGAACACTGGAGTGATAGGACGTAACGTATACAATGTAACCGTTTACATAGGTAAGAACGGCACAACAGAGGTATCTATGACAGAAAAGGCAGTAGAACTGCTTTCAAGTCAGGTCATAGAACAAGCCATGGAAGTTCTTCGTTCCCGCATAGATGCCTTGGGAACAACCGAACCGCTGTTGGTCAGACAGGGACCTAACAGGCTTCTCGTCGAGGTACCAGGACACTCTGACACTACCCAGCTGAAGGAAATACTCAGGCGTACAGCCAAGATGACTTTTCATCTAGTCGAGGAAATAGGTGAGCTGGCTCTATCCGAAACCCCATCCAGGGACTCTCTTCTCTTGTACACCAAGAGCGAGACTGATGATCAGGCTCGATATCCAATCCTTGTGAATAAGACTCCTCTCTTGAGCGGATCTGATCTAGTCAATGCCAAGCCTCAATTCGACAACGATACCAACAGGCCTGTAGTACATTTTCGTTTTAACGCGCAGGGAGCAAAGAAATTCGCCAGTATCACCAGACAGAATGTCGGACAGATGCTTGCCATCGTCCTGGATGGTGAAGTCATCACCTATCCACGCATCGAAGGACCTATTCCTGGAGGCAGTGGAGTGATTTCTGGAAACTTTACCACTCAATCTGCGAGCGACTTGGCACTACTGCTACGAACAGGAGCTTTGCCAACAGACCTATCTATCCTAGAAGAACGAGTTGTTGGAGCCAGTTTGGGAGCAGATTCAATTCTAGCTGGAAAGATTGCCACTCTAGTCGGAACCATCGGAGTCGCCGTATTCATGGTTTTAGCCTATGGAATAATGGGGGTCTTTGCCAATCTCGCTGTAATTCTTAACATGATATTCACTATAGCCATACTCTCTGCCTTGGGGAGTACACTTACTCTTCCAGGTATTGCTGGCATCGTGTTGGGTGTAGGTATGGCTGTTGACGCGAACGTCCTCATATACGAGCGAATACGCGAAGAGCAATTACTAGGTCGTGATCCAGTAGGAGCCATAGAGGCGGGTTTCACGAAAGTACTGGCGACTATCTTTGATGCGAACTCTACACATGTTTTAGCGGCTCTGGTTCTGTTTTATTTCGGCACTGGACCGATCAAGGGGTTTGCCTTGACACTGACCATATGTATCATCAGTTCGTATTTCACCGCTGTTTCTATAACACGCTTGTTTGTCGCGCAGTGGCTGCACTGGGTACGTCCTCAAAGAATCCCACTGTGATGGTCTCAGGTCTTCAGTTGGGCCCCGTGAGCTGAAATGCGTAAGTCGAACTAATTGGGAGTTTCATTTGTTATGGTATGGCTTCGTCTCGTTCCTGACAAAACACAGATACCATTCATGAAGTATCGTCGTTTCACCTTGAGCCTATCGGGCATATTGATTCTCCTGACTGCAGTCGTCTGGGGCATGTATGGTTTCAACTTCGGAATAGACTTCACCGGAGGAACCCTCATTGAGGCGAAACAGAAGACAGGAAAGCTAAATGTAGGAAGTGTCCGACAATTGATGTCCTCGGCTGGCATGAAGGAAGTCCACGTCCAGGAGTTTAGCGGAACGAACGTCGTTCAGCTGCGGATTGCTGGACAGGTTGCACAGGATCTGAATCAATCCGGCCCCATGGACATGTTCCAGGACATACTGGGAGATGAATTCGAAATACGCAGCCTTGAGGTCATAGGACCTGCGATCTCGAATGAACTGAAGCGTGATGCTATCATAGCGATCATCGTATCCATGTTTCTCGTTCTGATTTATCTGTGGTTCAGATTTGAGTGGCAGTATGCTGTTGGCGCGGTATTGACTACCTTTCACGATGTAGTCATCACTCTGGGCTTCATGATCATATTTGGAGTCCCCTTCAACCTACACATCCTAGCGGCGATCTTGACGATAATCGGGTATTCACTGAATGACACGATCGTCATTTACGACCGCATCAGGGAAGTCATGCGAAACCACGGATACATGGCATTGTCGGATATCATCGACTTGTCCATCAACCAGACCTTAGCTCGTACGATTGTGACTTCTGTGACGATATCGATTCCCGCGATAGCCCTGTTCATGCTCGGAGGAGAGTCCTTATCCGGATTCAGCTTGATAATGGTATTTGGAATCTTAGTCGGGACTTACTCTTCGGCTGTTATCTCTGCTCCCATGCTCATAATGCTTGATCTTCCTCGTGGAGAAGGAGATGACGTTGACGTGTATTTAGGCTAGTCGAACATTCACAACCGCGGCGCAAGGCGGATATAGAGTCGCAGCATTCGGAGCTACTGGCATAGTCGGTAGAGAAATCTTGTCAATTCTCTCAGGGACTTAAGGCTTATGGGATACAGAGTCGCAGCATTCGGAGCTACTGGCATAGTCGGTAG
>Ga0209568_1000172_pt1 | contig 22727 bp, 21 predicted proteins | sample WorMetOlspDAHAB2_FD_187406 | JGI IMG/M metagenome (GOLD analysis project Ga0209568, IMG submission 187406) | Marine gutless worms symbiont microbial communities from Max Planck institute for Marine Microbiology, Germany - Olavius sp. DAHAB.2... ...
AGTCGCAAGAAGCCGCCGTCGGAATCAGTTCGTCGCGACCACAGCAGACCATGGCTCGCCGTACATCATGCTCAAACGCGAAAAATGCAACAAATACAGCCCAATATCAAACCCGCGCACAGGTCTCATTAATGGGCCTGATGAGCGCTAGATCGCGTTGTAGACTGGCCGCGCTGGTCGCGTTCCTGTGGGCCGTTGCCGTTTCTCCACCGGCGGCGGCGGAGTTCGGTTTTTCCGGCATGCACGTGCAGGGCGTCGATGCGCGAATCGCCAAGGCCCTCGGCCTGGGGAAGCCGGAAGGGGTCATGGTCATGGATGTCGCCTTGGGCGGTCTGGCCGATTTCGCCGGCATCAAGCGCGGCGACCGAATCACCAAATTCAACGGTGTCCATATCGATACCTTCAAGCGCTTGGTGCAAACCGTGACAAAGACCAAACCGGGCCAAACCGTGGCGGTGAAGGTTCAGCGCGCCCAGGGAAACCACGATTTCAAACTGAAGTTCGGCAGTAAACCGGCGTCCTGGAAGGTGCCGAAAGGCTCGGTCATCAACTTCCCCGCCATCGGCATCACCCTCGCGGCGATCACCTAGAAGATCCGCAAGCGCTTCAACATCCGCTGGGGGTCTGTGGGTGTCCTGGTGACCCTTATCGATCCCGCCTTCGCCAGCCGCATGCTGTTGCAGCGCGGCGACGTGATTGTCCAGATCAACCAAAAGGACGTCTGGCTGCCAAGCCAGATCAAGACCGCCTACGACGCCGCCAAGGCGGCGAAACAGCCGCAGTTGCTCATGTTGATCGAGCGGGCGGACGGCTTCCGCTTCATGATGCTGCCGGTGAAATAAGCGCCGGGCCCGGCCTCAGCTTCCTCGCGATTCGGCGATCATCCGCTTCATTGTGGCGACGTCGATGGCGCCGGGCACCAGTTGGTCGCCGATGACGAAGGCCGGCGTGCCGTTGATGTTCAGGTTCTGGGCCAGGCGGTAGTTGCGCTCCAGGATGGCGTCGATGGCCGGATCGGCCATGGCCGCCTTCAGCTGCTTCTCGTCGATGCCGAGGCTGGCGGCGATGGACATGATCTTGGCTTCCGGAATGCCGCCGCTGGCCGACATGAGGGCGCCATGGAACGCCGCGTACTTGTCCTTGTGGGTTCGCCAGATGGCCAGCGAGGCTTTCGACGCCATCACCGATTCCGGGCCCAAGATGGGGAATTCCTTGAACACGTAGCGGATGTCCGTGTCTTCCTTCAGGACCTGCACGATCGACGGGAACACCCGCTTGCAGAAACCGCAGCGGTAATCGAAGAACTCGACCACGGTGACGCTGCCCTTCGGATTTCCCATGATGGGGGCGTCGGGATCGTTGACCAGTTCCCCGTGGCTCGCTTTCAGGGCGGCCTCGGCATGGGCCTTTTGGGCGGCCTCCTGGCGGGCTTGCATGCGTTGCATGGCCTCGACGATGACTTCCGGGTGATCGAGGATGTACTGGTGGATCAGCTTCTCCACATCCTGTTTCTGCACGTCGGACAGCCCCTTATCGTTGGCCGGGGCCGACGTGGATGCGGCGGCGGTGAGCACCAGCGCCATGCCCATGGCGGCGATGGCCTTGGTCAGTGTCTGCCCGCGAGCGTGGATGGCATTTTTCATGCGTTGTGGCGTCCCATGTCAGCGTTCCCAGGGCGGCCATCATTCCCGACTTTGCCGAAGCCTGCAAGCGGATGCCGCAGAGGTGCCGTCACATGCTCGTGAGCCGGGATCAACGGGAAAGGCGCAGGCTCGATAGTCGGGCCGCCGGGCCGCTTGGGCCCGGCGCCATGACCAGGCTGACGAAGACGATCCGGGTGTCGCGCATGTCCAACCCCGGCCAGGCCTTGGCGTGGATGCGGGAGAGATCGACCGTTTCCGGCCACCAGCGGCTCAGGTTCTCGCCGCCGCCGCGGACGACGTAGCGGGCCATCGGCCGTTTTCCCCGGGCCACGTTCGGAACCTCCAGGGAGCCGCGGCGCAAGGCCGAGGCATCCCACGAAAGGCTGATGGAGCGCGAGAAGACCGGCAATTCCGTTCCCATCATGCGGCCGAGGGAGCCGAACATGGACTGCTCGACCTTGTCGGCGAGCCCGATGGTGATCCGAAACGGATGCCGGGTGCGGCGATCCCCGAGCAGGTTCCATTTCCAGGCGAGGTACGGCGTTGCCAGGAGGCGCGCGTCCACACGCCGGGCCAACGCCAGCGAACCGCCGCCGGAGACCCACTCCAAGTAGGTTTCGCCCTGTCGCGAGCGGACGGACGGCGCCTCTCCGTCGGTCTCGCCGATGACCATCCAATCGTCGGGCAGCCGGGCCAGCGAGAAATCATGACGGGGCTGCAGGACCGTCAGGACGCCGTTCAGGCCGACCTCCTGGGCGGCCGGCGTGCAGGCGCCGGTGAGAATAAGCACAGCCATAATCCCGGCCAACCGCCGGGGGCGAAGCCACGGCCCGCGCCTCCGGGGGCACCTGAAGGCCCGGATCATTACCGGGATTTCTCGCGCTTCAGCACCCGATCCAGTTCATCGGCGGCCAGCAGGATGTCCTCCGCCTGGAGCCAGGACCGGGAGCCGCGGGCGAATATCTTTTTCGCGCGGCCCGCCTGGAACCGGGCGATCTCGGGCTTGCGCTTCAGCAGAGCCTCCTCGGCCAGGGCCAGGAAGCTGCGGCCCTGCTCGCCCTTGCGGCCGTAGGCGATGGCCAGGAACCGCCAGTTGCTGGCCGAATCCCGTTGCGTCACCAGGGCCACCTCCAGATTGGTGATCGCCTGGTCGAGCAGTGCCGGATCGTTGGAATCCAACTGAGCCCGGGCCAGGTCACGGCGGATCAGCGGCGCGCCTGGGAGCAGTTCCGCGGCCCGCCCGTAGGCGCTGATGGCCTCCGCCGTGCGGCCGTGCTCGAACAGCATTTGGCCCTTCAACTCATGGAAATAGGGATCATGCGGGGCTTCCGCGATCAGCCCGTTGATGAGCACCAGGGCCGGCTCCAGCTTGGCCCGCCTGTACTCGGCCACGGCCCGGGCATAGCGCGACGGCACGGACTGATCGGATTTCTTGTAGACCCGAAGGGTAAAGGCATAGGGCTTGAGGAAGGCGAGAATTTTCGCCTTCATGCGCTGGTGCCGGGGCTCATAGCCCATGGGGTCCGTTTGTTCCGAATAGGCGGAACTCGCCACATGGTCGGCCAGGGTGGCGATCCGTTCGCGGGTCAGCGGGTGCGAGCGCACGTAGGGGTCCTGCTGGGCCGGGCTCAGAAGCTCCTGATCGCCCAGTTTCTCCATGAACTGCAAAAGGCCCTTCGCCGACTGCTTGGTCTTCTCCAGGTATTTGATCGCCGCATGGTCGGCGGAGCCCTCCTGGACGCGGCTGTAGGCCAGGAAGTTGCGGACCGCGGTGGCGTGACCGCCGGCGATGATCGCGGCGCCCAAATCACCGCGTCCCGTGGTGACGGCCGCGGCGCCGCCGAGGATCGCCGTAAGGATGGAGGTGGTGCTGCTTTTCGAGAGCGCATCGTGAACCCGCGAAAGATGCCCGCCGGCGATATGACCCGTCTCGTGGGCGATCACGCCGATGATCTGATTGGCGCTGTCGCTTTGCAGGATGAGCCCTGTGTTGATGAAAAGTTTTTGACCACCGGCCACGAAAGCATTGAGCGTATCGTCTTTGACGATATAAATCTTTACCTCGGAAGCCTTCAGCCCGGCGGCTTTGAAAATGGGCGTGGAATAGGCGCGGATGATGTCCTCGGTTTCCGTGTCCCGAATCAGCGTCGGGCGTTGGGCATTACCGGGGCCGGAAAGCCATAAGGGTCCGGTCAACAGGAGGATGATGGCGAGGATTATGCGGTTGGTTTTTGACACGCGGAAGTATCCGGCCTGTTTTGCGGTTTTCGGCGCCAGGGGCCGATCCGTCTGGAACCGTAGATGTCGCCTGTTGACCAGTCAATTGGCGATGCTCACGGTGCTTGCCTCGTGTTCGTGGGTTCCCGGGCTTTCCGACGACGAGCCGGAATTGGCGAAGGGAACCGTCGGCCACGTGCAGGGGTTCTACGGCGGCGTTTCCGCCGACGAGCCCCAGGCGGCGATTGTCGGCCGGGACGTCCTGGCGGCCGGCGGAACCGCCGCCGATGCGGCGGTCGCGGTCTATTTCATGCTGTCCGTGACCTACCCCAACGCCGCCAGTCTCGGCGGCGGCGGCCAATGCCTGGTGCGCCAATCGAAGCGGAAGCCGAAATCGAAACAGAAGATAGAGACCATCGAGACCATCGACTTCCTTGGCCAAGCCAGTACCGGAAACAAGGGGGTCCGCGTCAACGTGCCCGGCAACCCGCGCGGGTTCTTTGCCCTGCACGCGAAATATGGCGAACTGAGATGGGGCGAATTGGTTCGTCCGGCGGAAAATGCCGCACGGTTCGGGACCGAGGTTTCGCGGGCTACCTATCGCGGCATGGTCAACGGTGGTGCCAAGCTGAATGCGACGCCGGCGGCCAAGGCTTTGTTCGCGAAACCCGGCGGCGCCGCCGTGGGCGAGGGTGATTTTCTGAAACAGGCCGGGCTCGCCGCGACCCTCGGCCGGATCAGGGCGCGCGGCGCGGGGGTTCTCTATTCCGGGAACTTCGCCCGCCAGTTCGCCGCTTCGGCGCAGGAATCCGGTGCCGCCATTACCTATCAGGATCTCAACGCGGTGGCGCCCATCTGGCGCGGCGTCATCGAGGTCCCCTTCGTCGAGCGCACCTACTTCTACTTTCCATTACCCCGGACACAGGCCGGCACCATGGCGGCGAAAGCCATAGCCCTGGCCATCGACGACGATCGCTACGCCGAAGCCGAAGAGGGGGAACGGGTGCATCTGATCGCCGAGGCCGTGCAGCGGGCGATCGCCGATGGCGGCAGCGGCTTCACCAGCACCAAGCTCGAGGACGGCACCTCGCGGGTTCGGCTGCCGGAGGACTACGTCGAAGGGTTGAGCCGGTCCTACCACGACGACCGGGTGGTCCGCCTGTCGATCCCCCAGCAGGTGCAACTCTCCGTCGACGACCGGGAAGGGCAAACCAGTTTCACCGTCGTCGACCGAAAGGGCGGCGTGGTCACTTGCGCGCTGACCATGAACGGGCCCTTCGGCAGCGGCCGCGTGGTACCGGGCACCGGCGTATTCCTGGCGGCGCCGCCGCGCTCCTTGGCGGAACGGGATCTGTCGCTGGGCGGCTTCGTGCTGACCGGAAAGTTCACCCAGCGGCTGTTCATGGCGGGATCGGCCAGCGGTGGCGCCGGCGCCCAGGCGGCGATGCTGCAGGTCGCCTTGCGAACCGGCGCCGTCCGTCAGGAAAGCCTGGAGAAGTCCATGCGGTTGGGCAGGGTGTTCCGCAACCCGTCGACCGGAATTACCGAGGTCGAGGCCTCTACGGCGGCGCCGGTGTTGAATGCCTTGCGCGGCCGCGGCCACGATCTGCGCAAGGTGAACCGGGTCGGTCGGGCCCACATCATGTATTGCGAGACCGGCATCCCGGTCGAAAAGCCGGCCTGCACCATGCAGGCCGATCCACGAAGCCTGGGTTACGCTGCTTTCCCCGGTTGATCGGGAATAATGAAGGAACGATCATGGCCCTGAAGGCATCATCGCGCGGCACGATCCCGCCGTTCATCGTCATGGATGTCATGCGCGATGCCAATGCCCTGGAGGCCCGCGGCGAAAACGTCCTGCATCTGGAGGTCGGGCAACCTGGGACCGGCGCGCCGGCCGGCGTCGTCGAGGCGGTGCGGACGGCGGTGGCGGATCACCGCCTGGGATATACGGACGCCTTCGGCATTCCGGAACTGCGCGAAAGCATCGCCGCGCACTACCGCCTCACCTATGGCCAGGCGGTGGACCCGGCGAATGTGGTCGTCACCACGGGATCATCCGGTGCCTTCGTGCTGTCGTTTCTGGCCGCCTTCGATGCCGGTGACCGGGTCGCCCTGGCAAGCCCCGGTTATCCGGCCTATCGCAATATACTCAGCGCGCTGGGTGTTGAGGTCGTCGACATCCCGGTCGACGGGGCGACCAATTTCCAGCCGACGGTGGCGGTCATGGAAGACGCCCTGGCCGGCGGGGCGCCGCCCCTGGACGGCCTGATCGTCGCCAGCCCGTCGAACCCCACCGGAACCATGCTGCAGCCCGATGAACTGGATGCTCTGGCCGGTTTCTGCGACGGCCGCGGCATCCGGCTGATCTCCGACGAGATTTACCACGGCATCACCTACGGGGTCGCCGCGCACACCGCCCTGGCGGCGTCCCGCAACGCCGTGGTGATCAACAGTTTCTCGAAATACTACTCGATGACCGGGTGGCGTCTCGGCTGGATGGTGCTGCCCGACGATCTGCTGCGCGCCGTCGAATGCCTCAGTCAGAACCTGTTCATCTCGCCGCCGACGGTCTCCCAGCATGCCGGGGTCGCGGCCTTCGACTGCCTGGACGAACTGGAGGCCAATGTGCGGCGCTACGCGGAAAACCGCGCGTTGCTGCTGGAGGCCCTGCCGAAGGCCGGGTTCACGGAACTGGCGTCGGCCGACGGCGCCTTCTACATCTACGCCGATATCGGCCATCTGACCAACGACAGCGTCGAGTTCTGCCGCCGGATGTTGGCCGAGACCGGTGTCGCGACGACGCCCGGGACCGATTTCGATCCGGCCCGCGGGCACCGCTTCATGCGGTTTTCCTTCGCCGGTGAAACGGCGGAAATGGCCGAGGCCGCCGATCGCCTGCGGCGCTGGTTGGCCTAGAAGCCGGCTCGTTTCCTCAGTCGCCGGAGGCCCGCTGCCACCAGCCGCCGCGTTTCGGCGTTTCGGCGGATTCCTCACCGACGTTGATGACGTTGGGGTTCGGTTCCGCCGCCGGCGCTTCGTCGGCTGCCGGTTCGGGCGCCGGCTCGGCGGTCGTTGGTTCCGGTTGCGGCTCGGCCTCCGCCGCCGCGTCCTCGGCCGGCGTTTCCTCGGCGGGCGCTTCCTCGACCGCGGGCTTCTCCGCCTTCTTGCGCCGCCGCCGTTTCGGTTTCTCGGCCGCCGCTTCCTTCGGCGCTTCCTCGGGCGTCTCGGCGCTCTCGGCGGCCTCCGGCGTCACCGCCGCATCGGCGCCATCCTCCGCCGCCTCGGCCTTCCGTGAGCGGCGCCGGCGGGGCTTCGGTTTGGCCTCGGCGTCGTCCGTGGATTCCGCCTCGGCCTTCTTCGTGCTACGCCGGCGGCGCGGCTTCTTGGTCGGCTCCGGCTCCTCCTCGGCGGCCTCGCTCTGGTCGGGAAGGGCAATGGGATCCGCGTCCTCGCTTTCCGGCGCCGGCAGCAGTTCCGGCGTTTCCGGGGCTTCCAGCAGGACCGGTGCCTCCTCGGCAGGAGTCTCCTCGCCGGCGGCCTGATCGGCGGCCTCGACGGGCTCCTCGGTGCGCCGCCGCCGCCGCCGTCCGCCGCGCCGGCCGCGCCGCCGCCGCCGTCCCGTATCGCGCTCTTCCTTTTCCGGCTTGTCCGTATCATCCGATGCGGTCTCGGTGTCATCGGCGGCCGCCGCTTCCTCGTCCGTCTGTTCGACTGACGTGTCGTTGGCGGTTTCGCCGTCGCCGCGCCGTCCGCGCCGCCGCGAGCGCCGCCGCCGGCGCCGCTTGCCGCCGCCTTCCTCGCCACTGTCGGAATCCCGGGCGTCGGATTTCTTGGTCCGCGCCGTGGATTGAACCTCGCCGTCGCGTTCGATGCGCATGGCCGGCGGGATCAGCGTGTCGTCGCTTTCCAGGACCACCGTGAGGCCATACTTCTCCTCGATCTCGGCCAGCGACTGGCGTTTGTGGTTGAGCACGAAGAGCGCCACCCCGGTGGGCACGTGAACGGTCATTTCGCCGTTCGCCTTGCGCATGCCCTCCTGCTCGATGGCGCGGATCACCTCGACGGCGGCGGTGTCCGTGGAACGGCGGATACCCGTGCCTTCGCAATGGGGGCAGGGTTCCGAACTGGTCTCGATGAGACTCGGCCGCAGCCGCTGGCGCGACAGTTCCAGGAGGCTGAAGGGACTGATCCGGCCGATCTGGATGCGCGCCCGGTCGGGCCGCATGGCCTCCTTCAGGGCGCGTTTCACCTTCGACTGGTTGCGGTGGTTCTCCATGTCGATGAAATCGATGACGATCAGCCCGGCCAAATCCCGGAGCCGCAGTTGCCGGGCGATTTCCTCGGCCGCTTCGATGTTGGTCCTGAGCGCCGTCGCCTCGATGTTGCGTTCCTTCGTCGCCCGGCCCGAGTTGACGTCGATGGAGACCAGCGCCTCCGTCGGGTTGATGACGATGTAGGCCCCCGACTTCATGTGCACTTCCGGGGAATGGATCGCGTCCAGTTGGCTGTCGATCTTGAAGTTGTGGGTGAGCGGCGTGTCTTCGTCCTTGTATTTCTGGACCTTCTTGGCGTGGCTCGGGATCAGGATCTTCATGAAGTCCTTGGCTATGCGGTAGCCGTCCTCGCCGTGGACGATGACCTCGTCGATCTCCTTGGTGTAGAGATCGCGGATGGACCGCTTGATGAGGTTGCCCTCCTCGTGCACCAGACACGGCGCAATGGAGTTCAGGGTCATCTCCCGGACCTGGTTCCAAAGCCTCAGCAGGTAATCGTAATCGCGGCGGATTTCCGCTTTCGAACGCTTCGAGCCGGCGGTCCGCACGATCACCGCCATGCCTTCCGGAATGCCCAGTTCGGCAACCACCTTCTTCAAGCGCTTTCGGTCCGGCGCGTTGCCGATCTTCCGGGAAATTCCGCCGCCACGGTCCGTGTTCGGCATCAAAACACAATAGCGTCCGGCCAGCGACAGATAGGTGGTCAGCGCCGCGCCCTTGGTGCCGCGCTCCTCCTTGACCACCTGGATCAGCAGGATCTGCCGGCGCTTGATGACTTCCTGGATCTTGTAGTTGCGCCGAAGCGACGCCGGCCGGCGGGCTTCGATCTCCTCGGTGTCGTCACCGCCGAGGGTCTCGACGCCGCCTTCCTCGGTGGTCTCGTCGTCGTCGGCGTCGCTTTCAGACGCAGCCTCGGCGCGGGCCTCGGCCAGCAGGGCTTCGCGGTCGGCGACCGGAATCTGGTAGTAGTCGGGATGGATTTCGTTGAAGGCCAGGAAACCGTGGCGATTGCCGCCGAAATCCACAAACGCCGCCTGCAGGGAGGGTTCGACGCGAGTGACTTTGGCGAGATAGATGTTTCCTTTGAGCGGCCTCCGCGATTCAACTTCGACGTCGAAGTCTTCCAGCTTGGTTCCGTTGACGACAAGCACCCGGGTCTCCTCGGGATGCGAGGCGTCGATAAGCATGCGTTTCGTTGACATTAAATTTAAAACTCCAAAGCGTCAGGCGTTGCTCGGTCGTCGCTGAACGCGATCTGACGCACGTTTCAGAAAAGCCGGTGGCGGCTGCGGTGCCGCACCGCACCGAGGGGCTCGGTGGGGTGGTGTTAAATGGAATCCGCGCTGCTCTTTCCGGCATGGTGATACAAACCTTTGAGGCGTGTCTCTGGTGTCTCGGTCCTGTTCTTGGCGCCTTCGGTCGGCGACCGCCGGCGTCAATCAAACCGATCAGCCCTCCCGGCATGGGCGACGGATCGAATCCGCCGAACAATCGGTCGGGCGATCGTTAACATAACGGTAGGAATTTCTTTCGACAATGGCGAAGTCAATTCCGAATCGTTCGGCGCCGGGGTGTGATCTTTATCGGAGGTATGCTTTGAAGATTGCGCTGTCAAGCAAGGACGCCGTATATTTCGGTATTGAACGCGCGTAAATTACTAAATGTGGGGGCCATGGGGCGTCTGCAGCGGATATGGATTCAACTTTTCGGCGTCGCTCTGTTCACGATGTGGAGCGCCGGCGCCGCCCTTGCGAGTGTCGTGGTGACCGATATCCGGGTCGGCACCCAGGGCAAAACGACGCGAATCGTTTTCGAATTCACGGAAAAAATGGATTTTCGGGTGTTCGCTTTGGCGGACCCCTACCGGGTGGTCATCGACATGCCGGAGGTGGGCTGGCGACTGCCGCCCCGGCCCCTGCCGGCGGCCAGCGGGGTTTACGACAAGTTGCGCTACGGCCTCTACAAGCCGGGCAATTCCCGGGTCGTGCTGGATCTCCTGGGGCCGGCACGGATTTCCAAGGCCGCCATGATGGCGCCCAACGGCGCCTACGGATACCGCATGGTCCTGGAGATGGTGCGCTCCAGCCGGGCCGATTTCCTGGCGGCGCGGAAGGCAGGCGCGCTGAGCGTTACCGCCGACGCGCTCGGCGCCCAGGATCAAGTTGCGGCGGCGGCGAAGACCAAAAAGCCGGTTCGGACGCCCGTCGTCCAGCGGCCGCGCGCCGCCGTGGCGCGTGTCGCCCGGCCGAAGAAGCCGGCCCTGCGCAAGAGCCGTTTCCCCCTGGCGCCGCGTAAACCGGCGCTCAGGCCCAGCCGGCAGCGCTACACGGTGGTCGTCGATCCCGGTCACGGCGGCGTCGACCCGGGCACGGTGGGCCGTTCCGGTTCCTATGAAAAACACATCACGCTTTCCATGGCCCGGGCGATCCGCGAGGCCCTGGAGAGCATGGGAACATACCGGGTCTCCCTGACCCGGGATCGGGATATCTTCATTCCGCTCCGCGAACGCATCCAGATCGCCCGCGAGGCGGACGCCGATCTGTTCATCTCCATTCACGCCGATTCCATCAAGAACCGGAAGATCAAGGGGCCCTCCGTTTATACGCTTTCGGAGCGGGCCTCGGATAAGGAGGCGGCGGCCCTGGCGGAGAAGGAGAACAAGGCGGATCTGATTGCCGGTATCGACCTCAGCCGAAATTCGCAAGAGGTCACCAACATCCTCATCGACCTGGCGCAGCGCGATTCCATGAACCAGTCGGCCCGTTTCGCCAGCCTGCTTGTCGGCGAATTGCGCAAGCGGACCAAGGTGCTGCGCAATACCCACCGGTTCGCCGGTTTCGCCGTCCTCAAGGCGCCGGACGTGCCGTCGGTGCTTCTGGAACTGGGCTTCCTTTCGAACCGCGAGGACGAACGCGCGCTCCGCAGTTCAAGCTATCGCAAGCGCCTGGCCGTCGGTGTCGCCAAGGCCGTGGACGTGTATTTCCAACGGGTCGAACAGGCGGCACGGCGCTAAAGTCTCTAAACGGCATTCCCCAGCCGTCATATTCCTGACAGAATGGCATGCTACCCGACGGTCCGCCCGGGCCCGCCGATTGAAAATGGGCCTTGCGGGCCGTGAAAGCCAAGCGTAGTGATAAGTCCGTACACACCATGATCCGCGCCTTTTTGACCACCATCGGAATGCTCATGATCTTTGCCGTTCTTGGCGCCGGCGGGGTCCTTTTCATCTTCTACAAGTACGGCCAGGCGTTGCCCGATTACCGGCAACTGGCCGACTATGAGCCGCCGGTGATGACCCGGGTGCATGCGGGCGATGGCCGCCTTTTAGCCGAATACGCCGTCGAGAAGCGGGTGTTCATCCCCATCAAGGCGATGCCCAAGCAGTTGATCCAGGCGTTCCTGGTGGCCGAGGACAAGAATTTCTATACCCATCCGGGGGTCGACTTCCTGGGCGTGGCGCGCGCCGTGGTCACCAACCTGAAGAACATGGGATCGTCGCGGCGGCTGGTCGGCGCCTCGACCATCACCCAGCAGGTGGCGAAGAACTTCCTGCTTTCCAGCGAGGTCTCCTGGACCCGCAAGATCAAGGAGGCGATCCTCGCCTTCCGCATCGAGTGGGCCTTTCCCAAGGACCGGATCCTGGAGCTCTACCTGAACGAAATCTATCTCGGCTTCGGCTCCTACGGCGCCGCGGCGGCGGCCTTGAACTATTTCAACAAGTCCCTGGATGAGCTGACCATCGAGGAGGTCGCCTACCTGGCGGCCCTGCCGAAGGCGCCCAACAACTACAACCCGGTGAAGAAACCGAAGGCCGCCCGGGCGCGCCGCGACTGGGTCATCGGGCACATGGTCGACGAGGGCTTCATCACCCCGGAGGAGGCTGAGACGGCGAAGGCCAAGCCGCTGACCATCCGCACCCGGGCCGAGACGGAATACGTCACCGCGGAATACTTCGCCGAGGAGGTGCGCCGCGAGTTGATGGCCCGCTACGGAGAGGAACAGCTCTACAAGGGCGGGCTGTCCGTCCGCACGACCATCGATCCGAAGCTGCAGGGCATGGCCGACTGGGCGCTGCGCAAGGGCCTCCAGGCCTACGACCGACGGCACGGCTGGCGCGGCGCCTTCCATCGCATGCGGGCCGACATCCGCCTCGACCGGTCCGACGATTGGAGCCGCGCGCTCGGCCGGTTTGAGCGCCCGAAGGGGCTGTACGGCTGGTCCCTGGCGGTGGTCCTGGGCACCGACAAGGAGTTCGCCCACGTGGGCGTCGAGGACGGCAGCAAGGGCCGCATTCCGCTATCCGAACTGACCTGGGCGCGGCTCTGGCTGGAGGGCCAGAAACGGGGGCCCAAGATCAAGGCGCCAGGCGACGTCCTGGAGCGCGGCGACGTGATCGCCGTGGAGCGCGTCGAGGAGGACGGTGAAGGAAATCCGTTCCCCGAGGATTACTACGGCCTGCGCCAGATTCCGGCGATCAACGGCGCCATCGTCGCCATCGATCCGCACACGGGCCGGGTGCTGGCCATGAGCGGCGGCTATTCCTATGAGGTCAACCAGTTCAACCGGGTCACCCAGGCGAGACGGCAGCCGGGCTCGGCCTTCAAGCCCTTCGTCTATCTGGCCGCCATCGATGCCGGCTACACCCCGTCGACGCTGATCCTCGATGCGCCCTTCGTTATCGATCAGGGGCCCGGGCTGCCGAAGTGGCGGCCCGCCAACTACACGAAGAAATTCTACGGCCCCTCCACCATGCGCCTAGGAATCGAGAAATCGCGCAACCTGATGACCGTGCGGCTGGCCCAGACCATCGGCATGGAACGGGTCGCCGATTATGCCGGGCGGTTCGGTATCGCCGACAACCTGCAGCAGACGCTGTCCATGGCGCTGGGTGCCGGGGAAACCACCCTGATGCGCCTGACCACCGCCTACGCCATGCTGGTCAACGGCGGCAAGCGGATCCGCCCGTCGCTCATCGACCGCATCCAGGACCGTCACGGGCTGACCGTGTTTCGACACGACATGCGGCCGTGCCGCGGCTGCCGGCTGAAGGTCTGGACCGGCGGCCGGCCGCCGCAGATCCCCGACGTGCGCGAGCAGGTGACCAACGCCGGTAGCGCCTACCAGGTGGTGGCCATGCTGAAGGGCGTCGTCGAGCGGGGCACCGGCCGCCGCGTCGCCAAGGTGGGCAAGCCGCTGGCCGGCAAGACCGGCACCACCAACCAGGAACGCGACACCTGGTTCATCGGTTTCTCGCCGGATTTGGCGGTGGGGGTGTTCGCCGCCTTCGACACGCCCCTGCCCTTGGGCCGCCGGGAGACCGGGTCGTCCGTGTCTGCGCCCATCTTCCGCGATTTCATGGGCCAGGCGCTGAAGGGCCAGGCGGCCATCCCGTTCCGCATCCCGCCGAACATCCGCCTGGTCCGGGTCAATGCCCGCACCGGCCAGTTGGCCCAGGTGGGCGAACGCAACGTCATCCTGGAGGCCTTCAAACCGGGGACCGTGCCCACCGGGCGGGCGGAAGTCCTGGAAGGCCAAAGCTGGACCGCCGGGCAGGGCGCCCAGGGCGGCGCCATCACCGGCACCGGCGGGCTTTACTGACCGCTTGTCTCAGGCTTCCGTTCGTTTCATGCTCTCGCCGAGATTTCCCGGGGGAGGACCAACGACCATGACCGACGCCGTTTCCGAATTGTCCGGGCGGGCCGCTCGGCTGGCCACCAGTACGCTGGCCAACGCGCTCGATGATTTCGGCCTGGCCGATCAGATCCTGCCGACCATCAAGGCGGTGGCGCCGGGATTGCGCTGTGCCGGCCCGGCGGTGACGGTGCGCGAATCCGTGGGCCCGGCGGGCACCTTCAATTCCGAGGATTTCCGCGTCGGCGCGATGATCGACGCGGCCCGCGCGGGCGACGTGATCGTCGTCCAGGCGGACGGCGCCAACGTTTCCACCTGGGGCGGCATGGCGTCCTTTGCGGCCAAGCACAAGGGTGTCGCCGGGCTGCTCTGCGACGGCGGAGTCAGGGACTTGGAGGAAATCGTCGGTTTCGAGTTCCCCGTCTTCGCCCGGCACCTGACGCCGACCACCGGCCGAACCCGGCTTCGTGTTGAGGCCATCGGTGAGCCGATCAGCGTCGACGGCGTGCTGGTCAGGGCCGGCGACATGGTCGTCGCCGACGGCACCGGGGTGGTGGTATTGCCGGCCGACAAGGCGGCTGAAATCATCACCGCGGCGGAAGCCTTCGACGCCGACGACAAGGCCGCCGTCGAGGACCTGGCCCAGGGCCTCAGTTTCTCCGAAGCGATGGCCAAGTACACCCGAATATAGGGGGGCGAAGGAGACCGGTCAGCCGTCGTCCTTGTCGATGCGGAAGCCGTCGAAATTCAGGGCGAAGCCGCCGTCGTAATGGCGCACCACGCGGCCTTCCCGGTGGTGCAGGGTTTCCGAATCGACGTTCACCTGATCGCCCACGTCGAAGCGCAGCTTGGATTCCCCCTTGGGCAGCACGAAATCGATGGCCGCGCCGCTTTCCGAGATGTCGGCGACCTTGCCGTCGTAGACCTGTTCACCACGCTCGATGGAGGCCGGCTCATCGGCGGGAATCCGGGGATGTCGGCGGCCGCTGTTTGCCATGTCTTCGTTCCTTTCCGGTTTGGTCCCGAATGATACATGAAACCGCCAACCCGTGGTGTGACGGCCGTCATCCCGGTTCCGGAAAACCTTAGGAGTTGTTGATCCAGATCACGGCCAAGATTCTTGGAATGTGCGTTAATGATAGGGCCGGAGGGGTATCCTTTCCTGAACGAACTTCCCCTAATCCCTTCGGTGGATCACGTCCGGAAAAGGCTGCTGAATTCCCCCGAATTGGCGGCCTTTTCCAATTTCCCCCGATTTTAGACCATTCTTAGAGCTTTTTCAGCGTTTCCGCGTCCGGGGCGAACCAGTAGGACCCGGTGACGGCGGCGGAGAACTCCGTCAGGCGGTCGTGCAGGCCGTCGCCGGAAACCCCGTACATGCGGTCCAACTGGATCTGGAAGCGGCCGATGCCGCAGGCGAAGGCGAGGAAATAGAGGCCGTGCTCGCCGGCCACGCCATAGGGTGCGCTGCGCCGGTAGATTTTCTGCGCCACGCCGTCCAGCTTCACGTCGGTGCGGCTGACGTGGGAATCGGCGGGCATGGTGTCGCCCTCCAGTTCGATGTCGTCGATTTTGGTGCGGCCGACCACCTGTTCCTGCTCCTCCACCGGGAGCGCATGGAAGGCCGGCAAGTCATGGACCCATTTCTGCGACATCACGAAGGCGCCGCCGGCGCCGGGCTCGCCGTCGGCGATCAGGGCGGCCTCGAAGCGGGCGTCTTCCTTGGGATTGGCGGTGCCGTCGACGAAGCCGATGAGGTCCCGGGAATCGCGATAGATGAACCCCGGCAGGTCCAGTTCCAGCGTCCCGTGGGCGCCGAGCACCCCGTGCGCCGCCATGGCCGCGTCGAGGACGTCCGCTTGGCTGGTGCCGTGGAGCCAGAGGAACAGGTCGCGCTGCGTCGCCGGCGCCTTCCGCTCGCCGCCGTCGATGGGCTGGAAGGGGCGGAGGCCGGCCGGTTGGGCGCCGGTGCCGATCCGCCCCCAGAGCTCCGGCCCGAAGGCCACCACCAGATGAATGCCGTTGCCGTCCAGCTCCAGGGCCTGGGCCAGGGCGCGGCTGAGGCCGTCCGTGTCGGCCGCCGCATCGACGCAGTACTCCAAAAAGTGATGGTGGGTGCTTTCGGTGGCGAAGATTCCCGATTGCGGCGCAGGCATTGAAGACTCCCCTATGTCACGATTGGCCCCCAAGATATACGTGGAACGCCAAGCCGATGAAAGAGGTGCTGGCCGCGTAAGCCGGGTCTTGCATTCCGCCATGGTCTGGCTTCTTATCGGGACCGCGAAAACCAAGAGGGAAGACCGAACACCATCATGCGCGCTGAAATCGAAACCCTGGCCTCCGAGATCAAGCAGTCCGTGGAACTGCTGAGGAGGCATCTTTGACTACGATCAGGCGAAACTCCGTCTCGACGAACTGAATTCGCTCGCCGAGGGTCCGGACCTCTGGAACGACCCGGCGAAGGCGCAGAAGATCATGCGCGAGCGTAACCAACTGGAAGGCGGCCTGAAGGCCATCGACGAGTTGGAACGCGAGCTGACGGACAGCATCGATCTGATCGAACTGGGTGAGGCCGAGGACGACGAGGAAGTCGTCGCCGAGGCGGAAGCCGCCATCGAGGCGCTGCAGGCGCGCGCCGCCAAGGCGGAGCTGCAGACCCTCTTGTCCGGCGAGGCGGACGCCAACGACTGCTATCTGGAAATCCACGCCGGCGCCGGCGGGACCGAGGCCCAGGACTGGGCCGAGATGCTGTCGCGCATGTACGTGCGCTGGTGCGAATCCAAGGGCTACAAGGTGGAGTGGCTGGAGGAAAGCGCCGGGGAAGAGGCCGGCATCAAGTCGATGACCGTCCGTGTGGCCGGGCACAACGCCTACGGCTGGCTGAAAACGGAATCGGGCGTGCACCGGCTGGTCCGCATCTCGCCCTATGATTCGTCGGCCCGGCGCCACACCTCCTTCGCGTCCGCCTGGATCTATCCGGTGGTCGACGAGGACATCGAGGTCACCGTCGAGGACAAGGACCTGCGTGTGGATACCTACCGGGCGTCCGGGGCCGGCGGCCAGCACGTCAACAAGACCGATTCGGCGGTGCGCCTGACCCACATCCCGACGGGCATCGTCGTCCAGTGCCAGAACGACCGCTCCCAGCACAAGAACCGGGCCGCCGCCATGAACATGCTGAAAGCGCGTCTCTACGAGGCCGAGCTGCAGCGCCGCGAGGAGGAATCCCAGGCGGAGCACGACGCCAAGACGGACATCGGCTGGGGCCACCAGATCCGCTCCTACGTGCTGCAGCCGTACCAGATGGTCAAGGACCTACGCACGGACGTGGAGACCTCCAATACCCAAGCGGTGTTGGATGGCGACCTGGACCAGTTCATGGCCGCCGCCCTGGCGCAAAGGGTGCGCGGTGATGAGGAGTGACGGCGGTTCCGTCCGTGAAATTCCCGGGCATTGACCCGCTGGCGCCCATCCCCAACAATCGCCTCGATTTTTGGGGAGGACACCGATCATGAGCGAGCGCAACATCGCCGAGACGGAAGCGGCCATCATCGAACGCGCCCACGAGGTATTGCCGGCCGGCGGCTTCGGCAACGTCACCTTCGACATCGTCATCCGTGAGGGCCGCGGCGGCCGGGTCTGGGACGAGAGCGGCAACGGGTACATCGATTTCCTGCTCGGTTCCGGCCCCATGCTGCTGGGTCACGGCCACCCTGACGTCAACGCCGCGGTGATGGAGCAGGTGGCCCGGGGCTCGACCTTCTTCGTCAACAACGAAACCGCCGTCAAATTGGCCGAGGAGATCGTCGACGCCGTGGCCTGCGCCGAACAGGTGCGGTTCCTGAGCTCCGGCTCGGAAGCCACCTTCTACGCCATGCGGGTCGCCCGGGCCTTTCGGGGCCGTGACAAGATGCTCAAGTTCGAGGGCGGTTTCCACGGCATGAGCGACTACGCCCTGATGAGCATGGCGCCGGCCCAGCCGGGCAACTTCCCCCAGGCGACGCCTGATACGGCGGGCATCCCCGAGAACGTCCGCGACGATATGTTGATCGCGCCGTTCAACGACGCGGAGATGGCCACCGGGCTGATCCGCGAGCACGCCGACGAGTTGGGTGGCGTCATCGTCGAGCCCCTGCAGCGCATGATCCCGCCGGAACCCGGGTTCCTGGAGGCGCTGCGCGAGGCCACCCAAGAGGCCGGCGTGCCGCTGATCTTCGACGAGGTGGTCACCGGCTTCCGCTTCGCCTACGGCGGCGCCCAGGAATACTACGGCGTGGTCCCGGATCTCTGTGCCCTGGGCAAGGTGGTGGGCGGCGGCTATCCGCTTTCGGCCATCGCCGGGCGGGCCGACATCATGGCCTGCCTGGACCCGGCGGCGGCGCAGCCCGGCCACGTGGTGAAGCAGGTCGGTACGCTCAGCGGCAACCCGGTGGCCGCGGCGGCGGGGCTGGCCACCCTGGACGTGCTGAAGCGCGACGGCACCTACGAGGCCCTGTTCGCCACCGGCCAGAGGTTCATGGACGGCCTGACGGCATTGCTGGCCAAGCACGGTATTCCGGGCCAGGTGCGCGGCGTGCCGCCCATGTTCGATATCCTGTTCGTCGACGGGGCCGAGGTGACCGACTACCGGGGCGCCATGCAGAACGACGCGGCGGCGACAAAGCTGTTCAACCAGCGCACCCTGGCCAGGGGTCTTTTGAAGGGCGACAATAAGTTCTACGTCTCCACGGTCCACAGCGAGGCGGATATCGACGAAGCCCTGGAGATCTGCGACGCGGCCCTGGCCGAGGTGGCCGCCGCCCGCTAGAAGCTGATCACCAGCTTGCCGAAGTGACCGGCGCCCTGCATGCGGTGGTAGGCGGCGGGGGCATCGGCGAAGGCGAAAACCTCATCGATGACCGGGCGGATGTCATGGGCCGCGAGGGCCGCGTTCATGGTCTCGAACATCTCCCGTGAACCCACGTAGATGCCCTGCACCCGCAGGGACTTGCGCATGATGTCCGTCGGCACCACGGCGCCGCCGGCGCCCGTCAGAATGCCGATCAGGGCGACGGTGCCGCCGACCCGGGCGGCGGCGATGGATTTCTCCAGGGTCCCCGGGCCGCCGACCTCGATGACCCGATCGACACCGGCGCCGTCGGTCATTTCCAGCACCGCTTGGTCCCAGTCGGGCGTTTCGCGATAGTTGACGGTGGCCCCGGCGCCCAGTTCGCGGATGCGGGCCAGCTTGTCGTCGCTGGAAGAGGTGACGATGGTTTCCGCACCGAGCGCCGAACAGAGCTGCTGGGCGAACACGGAAACCCCGCCGGTGCCCAGGATCAATACGCGCTCGCCGGCTTGCACCGGGGCCTGGGCGTGGAGCGCGTGCCAGGCGGTCAGCGCCGCGCACGGCAACGTCGCCGCCTCCTCCAGGCTCAGGTGATCGGGAACGGCGACAACCCCATGGGCATTGAGGACCACGTATTCGGCCAGCACTCCGTCGATGGCGCCACCCAGGGCCGAGGCCATGGCGGTCGGGGTGATCGACCCGGCGACCCAGGCCTGGAAGAAGCAGCCGGCCACCCGGTCGCCTTCCTTGAAGCCGGTGACCCCGGCGCCGAGGGCGGTGATCTCGCCGGCGCAATCGGAGTTCGGCACGGTGGGATAGGGCAGGTTGCGGGCCACCGGGTCGAGGATGGTGGAGAGGTCCCGGAAGTTGACGGAAAACGCCGCCACACGGACCAGCACCTGGCCGGGCCCCGGTTCCGGCACGGGCCGTTCGTTCAACTCGAGGGCATCGATGCCGCCGTCGGATACGATCTCCCAGGCCCGCATGGTGTCTCTCCCGATCTCGAAGTTCGCTCAGTGGATATGAAGTCCGCCGTTGACGTCGAGCACCGCCCCGGTGACGTAGGCGGACATCTCGGAAGCCAGGAACAGGCACGCGTTGGCCATGTCCTCGGGCGTCCCCAAGCGGCCCAGTGGCACCCGCGCCGCCACCTGGTCCTTGATCTCGCGGGTCATGCGGCCCTTGGAGAAATCGTTGTCGACGGTTCCGGTGGCCAAGGCGTTGACCCGGATGTTGTCGGGCGCCAGTTCGCGCCCCAGCGCCTTGGCCAGGCCCATGATGCCGGCCTTGGCGGCGGCATAGTGGGAGCGGCCGAAGACGCCGCCGCCGATGTGACACTTTCAGCGTCCATGTCGATGAGCGCCGTGCGGGCGCCGTGGCGGGCGAACAGCCGGGCCGTGGCGCGGCCGATGCCTTGGACCGTGCCGGCGCCGGTGACGATGGCCACACGGCCGGCCAGAAGCGCGCCGTAATCGGTCACTGCAGCAGGAACTCCTTGAACAGCACGCCGTGCACCCGGCCGGGCGCGATGACGTTGTTGAGGATGCGCACCAGATCGAAGCGCAATTGGTTGGCGCCTTTCTTGCCGACCAGGTCCTGGCGCTCCTGGTCCCGAAGATGGGTGGTGATGGCGTCCAGGATGGCCGTCTTGTGCTCCTCGATCTTGTCCTCGTCGTGGCTGCCCAGTTGCACGGCGACGATGGCCCGCAGGAACGGCGAGCGGCAGCGGCCCGTCTTCAGGTCCGCCTTGATCTGCGGCAGTTCCACGGTCACCGGTGCGCCGAGCTGGATTTCCGCGGTGGTCTTCTCGCGCTCGATGCCGAGCATGGAATCGAAGGCGCCGAACATGAAGGCGACGCCGCCGCCGACCAGAACCAGGCCCAGGAATCCCAGCGAGCCGAACAGGGCCAGCTTCTTCATGTTCAGTTTCTTTTTCGGTTTTTCCTCTTCGCCTTTTTCCGGCTCGAGGGCGTCGTCGGCATCGGCGGGCATGGTGCGTCTCCCCCTTTAATGTGGGTGCGGGTTGTGGTGATCAGAGAGTAACCCAAATCAGCGCCCCCGTGACAAGGGCCGATGCCCGGGGCGGGTCTATTCGGCGGCCTCGGCGGCGTAGGGCGCGTAGTAGGCCTCGGCCATGCCGGCCCGGGTCCGTGCTTCGGCGTTGAAGGGCGGTTTGACGTTGCCGTCGAAACGCTCATGGATCAGGGCATGGAAGGTCTCGTGGGCCGCCACGCCGCGGCGCGCCGCCAGAAACTCGAACCAGCGCACCCCGGCGGCCACGTGGGGGATCTCCTCCTCGCCGATATGGGCCAAAAGGCGGGCCGTCTCCGCATCCCCGTGGGCAGTGAGGCGCGCCACGGCCCCCGGCGTGGTATCCAGGCCGCGGGCCTCCAGCACCATGGGCACCAGGGCCAGGCGGGCCAGCAGGTCGTCGGCCGTGTTGGTGGCCGCTTCCCAAAGCCCGTCGTGGGCCGGGAGATCGCCATAACCGCCGCCGAGCTCGGCCATGCGCCGGCACAGGAGATCGAAGTGCTCGGCCTCGTCCAGGGCGACGCCGACCCAGTCGTCAAAGAAGGCACGGGGCATCCGCTCGGCGGTGAACCGGGCGATGAGGTCCCAGGCCAGGTCGATGGCGTTGAACTCGATGTGGGCGATGGCATGGACGAAGGCGAGGCGTCCCTTGAGCCCCGACTTGCGCCGGCGCGGCATCTCGCGGGGCGGCCTGAGTTCCGGCCTCGCCGGCCGGGCCGGGCGGTCCGACGGCATCGCGCTGCCGACCTCGCCGATCGCGCCGTCCCGCCAGGCGGCGGCGTAGGCGCGGGTCCGCGCGACCTTGCCGGCCGGCGCGGGATCATTGATCACCGCGCAGGCGGCGGTGCTGAGGCTGGCGGGCAGGGGGGAGGGGGCGGCCGTCACAGGGCCTTCACGGCCTCCAGGACCTCGTCCGCGTGGCCCTTCACCTTGACCTTCGGCCAGACGTGGCGGATCACCCCCTTGGCGTCGATGACGAAGGTGGCCCTGACGATGCCCATGAACTCGCGGCCCATGAACTTCTTCAACTGCCAGACCCCGTAGGCCTCGCAAAGCGTGCCGTCTTCATCGGAAAGCAGGGCGAAATTGAGGTCTTGCTTGGCCTTGAACTTGTCGTGGCGGGCCGGGCTGTCCTTCGACGCCCCGACGACGACGGCGCCGGCCTTCTCGAAGTCCTTGAGGCGGTCGCGGAAATCCTGGGCCTCGGTGGTGCAGCCGGGCGTCATGTCCTTGGGGTAGAAGTAGAGCACCACGGTCTTGCCCTTGAGGTCCTTCAGGGCCAGGTTCTCGCCCGTGTAGGTGGGGAGATCGAAGGCCGGGGCCTTGTCGCCGACGTTGAGGGTCATGTTGCGGTCCTTTGGTCAATGGGTGGGATGTCCCGGACCCTAGGATTGGCCGGGCGGGCGGCTGAATCAAGAGGCGCTTTCCGGCACCCAAAGGGCCAGCCACTCGGCGTAGACGGCGGCACCCTCCAGGCCGTCGACCTCCATGGTGTGGCTGGTTTTCATCAGCGAGCGGCCGTCGGCCCGGGTATCCACGGCCATCAGGGCGATTCGGTCGCGCAACCGGAATCCGTCGCCCACCGGGACCGGTTTCAAAAACCGCACCTTGTCGAGGCCGTAATTGAGGGTAAACGGCGCGTCGACGGGCCGAAGCCCGGTCTGTTCCATGAAATGGAGGATGAAGTCCATCATCAGGAAGCCCTGGGCGATGGTGCCGCCGAAAGGCCCCTCTGCGGCGGCCCGGGCCGGATCCAGGTGCAGCCAGTGATGGTGGCCGGTCAGCTCGCCGAAGGCGGTGACCTGGTCCTGGCCGATCTCCAGCCAGTCGCTGACGGCCAGCTCCTTGCCGATCCAGGCATCGGCGCCGGCGATGCTGAAGGTCCCCTCGAAACGCGGCATGTCTTTCCCTCCCCCTGACGTCTATTTCAGCCTATGATTGGATGGTCCGGGCCGTTCGGTCAACGGCCGCCGAAGGAGGCGGTATGAATGGGGCGTGAACGGCCATGCATCCTGGCTCTGATAGAGTGTTGGGAGAGGCGGATAGGCTACAGGCTGGATGTCTTTTTAGGGCATAGCGACCCTGTGAAGGAGATTACCC
>Ga0209568_1000173_pt1 | contig 22687 bp, 20 predicted proteins | sample WorMetOlspDAHAB2_FD_187406 | JGI IMG/M metagenome (GOLD analysis project Ga0209568, IMG submission 187406) | Marine gutless worms symbiont microbial communities from Max Planck institute for Marine Microbiology, Germany - Olavius sp. DAHAB.2... ...
AACTCGTAGAACAAGGCCCCCTGGTCCAACCTGCCGTTCACCCATCATCGCCGTCACTCCCCCCTCGCAATGAGAGGAGTGAATCAGCCCCGCTGCCCCGCCGCAATGGCAGAGTTTTTCAACAGAATCGGTCTTGAATGACCGCAGCCGGCGCACTGGTCCTTTTGCTCGCCGCGGCGCTCGGCTACGGCGGAGCGGTGCTCTGGGTTCTGGGGATTCTCCACCGGCTCGGGCCGGTCGAACGCTATCCATGGGCGTTCGCCATTGGGTTCGGCGCGATCGGTTGGCTGGCGTTTTTCATCGGACTGGCCGGCTGGTTGTCGACGCCTGTCCTGATCGGGCTGTGTGTTCTGTCGATACCGGCGGTGTGGCTGTTGGGCCGACCGGCACTGACGGGGTCCCTCGACCGCTGGGGCTGGCTCATTGCGGCGGTGCTAGCGGGGGTCCTGGGCCTCGATCTCGTCGAAGCCTTGGCTCCTCCCTCGGACGCCGACACCCTCGCCTACCACTTCACCAACGCCAAGCAGTTCCTCACCGCCGGACGGATCGAGTTCATTCCCCGTCCGCTGGACGGCGCGATACCGATGCTGGTCCAGTTGACCTACATGCCGGCACTGGCCATCGGCGGCGAACAAGGGCTGACGCTTTGGACGATGGTCAGCGGCTGGGCCGGCGCTGCTCTGCTGTTCGCTGTCTGTCGCCGACACATCGATGCAAACTGGTCGGCCGCGATCGTCTTGGTCTACCTGACGGTACCGGCGATGATCTATGGCGGTGGCGCCGGACAGGTCGAACCGAGGCTCGCCCTGTTCGCGCTGGCCGGTGCGGTCGCCACGGCGACGGCGTGGCGCACGGGAGACGTTCGATTCGCAATTCTCGCCGGACTGGCGGCCGGTTTCTTCGCCGGCGGCAAGCCGTTCGGACTCCTGTTCGTCGCCGTCTGCGGCATGGTCTTGGTGCTCCAGCGGCGGTGGCTGATCCACGGAGCGGCGTTCGGCGCTGCGGCGCTGCTCGCCGGGTCCCAGTGGTACGCGTTCCTGTGGTGGCACACCGGCGATCCGGTGTTTCCGATGCTGTTTGCCGCGCTGGACCTCCCCGATCTGCCGTTCTGGACCCACGAGTTTCAGTCCTATTTCGCCGAGATCACGTTTTCGAAGGAAACGCCCGTTCCGCAGGACGTCTGGGGGCTCGTTTCGTACCCCTTTATCGCGACCATGGGCGGACCGGCGGTGATCGAATCGGCGCGTGCAGGGTTCGGCGCCTTTCCGCTGTTGGCCCTACCGTTCGCCGTCGCTGGCGCGTGGCGATTCCGCCATCGCATCGCCGGGAGCGATCTGACGCTCGTCGCGTTGATCGTCGCCGCCTATTACGTCGTCTGGTGGTTCGGGACACCGTCGCAACGCGTCCGGTTCCTGCTGCCGATGTTGCCGGCGCTGCTCGTTTGCCTGGCCGTTCCAGCGGTGCGCTGGTCCACGGGCGCTTCCACCCTCTCTAGGCCGCTCGCGGCGGTATTCGTCCTGTGCATCGGGATACAAGGTGCGGCCGCCGGGCTGTTCGCCAGCAACGCGCTGGGATATCTCGTCCGTGGCGAAAGCCGTGATGCCTATCTCACCCGAACCGTCGGACGCTACCCGGTGGCTGCCTGGCTCAATGGCGCTCTCCGACCCGGCGAACGCGTGCTTCACTCGATCCGGCAGTTCAACTACCTGCTGACCGTCCCCGATTTCTTCGCCAATACGACAGCACAGATGGTCGTCGATCTCAGGCTCGAACCGGCGGACCCGCACCGATTCTGGCGCCAACTCGGCGCCCAGAAAATCACCCACATCGTGCGGCAGCGGGGCGGCGAGGATCCGCTGCTCACCCTGGGCGACGCCTTGATCGACGCCCAATGTGCCCGTCCGGTGCGGGTGTTCTCCGATCTGCCGGTGGTCGGGTCGAGGTCGCTTCCCTCCGAAAGTGGCGGACGCGTGTCGATGGACGTTCTCGAACTGACGCCGGACGGCTGCGCCTACAAACGTTGATCGCGGTCACCCCCCCGCCACCGGCGCTTGCCAGCTTGCGGAGTTCGGCGACCACCGCCCGACCGTCGTACACCGAGGTGTACTTCCCCTCTTGCACCGGCGTCAGTCGGGATAGCGCCGGTGCCAGGAATTCGCCGAACCGGAGCGTCGCGACATCGAGGGGGACCGTCTCCGCGCGCCCAGTGACGTTGCGACGGAACTCGTAGCCCTTCGGAACGAGGAAGAACCGGAGGTTCTCCTCCTCCGCCCGCCCGATGAATTCGCTCAAGGTCATCGACGGCGGCGACTCGCTCCGCAACCACCACTCCGCCTCGTCGCGGAAATGGATGTAGGTCATCGGCAGCTGCGGGCAGTAGTAGGACGGGAAGATGATATTGGCGTAGTAGCGTTCCCCCGGCCCGAGGTTGTCGCGGATGTAGCTGCACGAGTCATAGAAGGACGTCGTCAGGTTCGGTGTACGCAGGTAGGTCGCGACGTCCATCAGCCCGAAGACGACCGGCAACCTGAGCGCTGAATAGATTCCAACGAACATGGATTGGTTCACGGCCAGGATCGCCGCCACGGCGACCAGTCCGGCACGGAGAACTCGGCTCCCGCCCGTCGCCGCCCAGGCAAGGGCGGCACCAGCCGCGGCGGCGGTGGCGAGGATCGGCATGATCGGCAGCAGGAACCGCACGTGCTGGCTGAGCAGGAAGAACCAGATCACATAGTAGACCGCGGCGAAGCTCAGGATCGGCAGCCACGGACCCAGGCGCCGCGGCGCCAGCAGGATCAGCGGCGCGAAGGCAAGGACGAACGGGGCACCAAAGATCATGCCGTCGAAGTGGTGCATCGGCACGACGAACATGTTCCACGGTGCGGTCAGGAGATCGAGCACCCCGCGCCCGGTGCCGTAGAGAAGATTGACATCTCCCAGGTAGTCGCGCGTCCCCGGATTGAACACGCTGGTAAACAGCGGATAGACCGGATTTTCGGTTTGTACGGCGTTGCGGACCAGGTGCGGAACAATGACCAGGAAGGCGACGACCGGACCCGCGGCGATGGTCCACGGCCGGCGTTTGAAACAGGTCATAGAGGATCAGCGGCGCCAGCGACAAGGCGATGGCAAACCCGTGGTACTTGACGGCGATGGCGCCACCGACGATCAGTCCGAACAGGATCGACAGGCGGATGCCGCCGTCGTCCCGCCAAGCGAGGTAGGTGAGCAGCGCCACCACGGCGTACGCGGCGACCGGGACGTCCGTTTCGACCGTCGCCATCTGCCAGACGACGACCCGGATCGCGAGGAAGAAGAGCGCAGCGGCGAGAATCACGCGCCGGCCAAAACCCAGACGGCACGCCAGGCACGCGCTCCCAGCAGCGGCAACGAGACCGAACAGGCCGTGCAGCATCTGGGCCGCGCCATCGTTCATCGTCGCCAGGGCGATCCGCGAAAGGTTGCCCCCCAATGCCGGCATCAGCGCCACGGGTTCGCTGCGTTCCCAGGGGATCTGAATCCGGCCCAGCTCCAGGTCGTACTGGGGATTGACCAGGTGATACATCAAGGCGTCGTAGTCGTTGGGCGGGGCCAACCCCTGAACCAGTGAACTGGCTGCCACGCCGATCACCGCCAGCCACAGCACCGCTGAAACGGGATCGCCGCGCGCGGCGGCGAACTCCGCGGCGGACGACCGCATGAATCCGGCAATGGGCATCCGCGCGAAGCCGGGCAGCGATGCCAGCGCCAGAGCCGCCACCACGGCCCACATCGTCAACGCGTCGAAGCGGACGGAGGCGACGGCTAAAACAAGGAAGTAGACGACCAGGCATCCGATCGCGAACGAGACGATGATTCTCTCGCCCGCAAGCAGCCGGCCGTTGCGGTCGAGATACGCGACGGCGCTCCAACCGACGCCGACCATCACCGCCGCGAAAACCGCGACAAAGACGACAGAGAGCATGGGTTAACCCAGAAGTCTCAGGAAGAACGTCCTGAAAACGCTGATCTTTTCGACGTAGTAATCGACATTGTTCCAGTAGTAGGACGCCAGCACGATGACGCACCACCCGATGGTGACGAACGCGGGAACCCAACGCCCCGTCCGGTCACGACTCATGATCATCGGCTCCTGTCGGTTGGCTTCGCGCGCACGACTATCGAACCTCGGCCCGTCCTCGTCAACGACACCGGCAGCGGTTTGCCTCGACGGTGACCGGCGATGACCGTCGTCGGTATCGTCCCGGCGCGCATGGCGGCGAGCCGGTTTCCGGGCAAGCCGCTGCATCCGATCCTCGGCCGCCCGATGCTGGAGCACTGCTTCCTGCGCGCGCGCCTCTATCCGGAATGGGACGGTCTGTTTGTCGCCACCTGCGATGACGAGATCCGCGCATTCGGCGAGGCCAAGGGTTTCCCGACGATCATGACCGCCGACACCCACACGCGGGCCCTGGACCGCGTCGCCGAGGCGGCACTGTCCTGCGGGATCGGGCTCGCGGATGACGACGTCGTCGTCTGCGTCCAGGCCGACGAACCGCTGCTCGGTCCCGACGTCATTGAAGCGGTCGTGCAGCCCCTCGCGGATGATCCAAACGTCGAAGGCACGATGCTGGCGGTTCCCATCGTCGACGAGGCGCTCTACCGCAATCCCGACATCGTCAAACTCGTGCACGACCGCAATGGGGACGTGCTGTACACATCGCGCAGTCCGATTCCCTACGCCAAGACGTTTACGCCCCAGCTCGGTGCCAAACGCGTCGGCGGGATTTTTGGCTTCCGCTGGCGGATGCTGCAGTGGTTCACCAGCGAACCGGAATCGCCACTGGAGCAAAAGGAGGCCTGCGACAGCAACCGCATCTGCGACAACGGCCGCCGCCAACGGGTCGCCGAGATCCCCTACCGGCCGTACTTCTCCGTCGACAGTCCGGAGGACGTCGCCTTGGTCGAGGCGGCGCTGCGCGACGATCCGCTGCGGGGGCGGTACTAGGCCGTGGCCGGCTCTCCCGAAATTGCCGTCGACGCCGCTGCGTTACGCGCCCTGGAGCGGACCGGCGGCGATGAAGAGCAAAGCCAGTCGTCCTATTGGCGCCAGGAGGTCCAGGGCTTCGACATCGACAAGGATGGCGTCGTCCCCGGCGCCGGTCCGATGGGGAATGTGTCGCGCAAGACCGGCATATTGCGGACAAATGCCCATTGGGTACTGCAGACGCCGTTTCGCTTCATCGGCCGCCGATTCGCCACGTTCGCCGAGACGCAACGTCTGGGGCGGCTTGTTGCCAACCGCCAGGGCCGCCAACTCACCCAGGACATGATGCGCCAGGTTCTGGCGCTGTCGTTGATTCGCGATCATCTCGGCGGCGATATCCCCGAAGGTGCGGCGGTCGTCATCGGGGACGGCTATGGGGTGATGACATCGCTGGTGCGCCTCACATTCCCCGACATCCCGGTGGTCGCCGTCAACCTGACCAAGCCGCTGTTGGCGGACCTTGCGTTCGCCAAGCGGGCGGTGCCGGACACGTCCGTTGCAGCACCCGATTCGGCCACCGGCATTCGGGCTGCCCTCGCCCGGCGCGATATCGGCATTATCGGGGTCCGCGCCGATGATGCCGCCCTGCTGGCCGAGGTTCCGGTCGGGATGGCGATCAACATCCACTCGATGCAGGAGATGAGCACGCCGGTGATCGCCCGCTACTTTGAACTGCTGCGCGCCGCACCCTCGGCGAGGACGGCCTTCTACTGCTGCAATCGAGTCGAGAAGAGGCTCTACGACGGCGAGATCATCCGCTTCGACGAGTATCCTTGGAAGAGCGGCGATACGATCCTGATGGACGAAATCTGCCCCTGGGACCATTGGGAATACGGCACCCGGCCACCCTTCTGGCGGCGCAACCCCAACATCAAGCGGCATCGGTTGGCGTTCCTCGAAAAGGTGTCCGCCGGATGAAGCACGCTTGGCCAAGGGCGATCGTTTTCGACCTGGATGGCACGTTGATCGACAGCGTCCCGGACGTCCGGAACGCGTTGAACCGCACGCTCGCGTCGGAGGGCCGCCGGCCGCTAACGCCGGCTGAGGTTCAAGGCCTCGTCGGCGAGGGGGCACGCGTGATGTTCGAAAAGGCCTGGGCGGCGACCGGCGATGCCCTCGCAGACGGTGCTTTCGACGTGCTGTTCGACCGCTACGCCGGTTTCTATCTCGCCCACCCGGCCGATGAGACGGTGATCTACCCCGGTGTCGTCGAGGTACTGGAGGGTTTTGCCGCCGACGGCGTCACTCTCGGTATCTGCACGAACAAGCCGCAAGTGCTGAGCGTCGCCGTTCTGGAAGCACTCGGACTCGACGGCCTGTTCGCTGCGGTCATCGGAGGCGACGCGACCGAACACCGCAAGCCCGACGCCCGCCATGTGTTGGAGACGCTGGCACCGATGGGTGCTGACGCCGGGGACGCGGCCTACGTCGGTGACAGCGCGATCGACGTTGCGGCGGCCCGCAACGCCGACATTCCGGTCGTTGTCGTATCGTGGGGCTATCGGCATGTACCGGCAACCGAACTTGGTGCCGATGCGGTCATCGACCACTTCTCGGAGTTGCCGTCGGTTCTCTCGAACATTGGCCCCCCGACAGCACGGATGGTGCTTTGATGACCCGCGTTGCCGTCACGTCGCGGAGTTTCTCGCGGCATCCGGTATTGCGTGCGGAGCTGCTCGACCGGTACCCGGAAGTCACGTTCAACGACGACGGACTGAGTCTCGGTGGTTCGGCGCTGGTCCATTATCTGAGTGGGCACGAGAAGGCCATCGTCGCTCTCGAGACCCTCGATGCCGCAACCCTCGACGCCCTGCCCGATCTGCACGTCGTTTCTAAATACGGGGTCGGCTTCGATCTGCTCGATTTGCAGACCATGGCGCGGCGTGGCATGCGCCTGGGCTGGACCGGCGGCGTCAATCGGCGGTCGGTCGCCGAGCTTGCCATCGCCTTCATGATCGCGCTGTTGCGCGAAATACCGGCCGCCACGGCCGAGTTGCGCGCCGGCACCTGGAAGAACCGCATCGGCCGCCAGCTTTCCGATCGGACTGTCGGGATCGTCGGCTGCGGACATGTCGGCAAGGACTTGGTAATCCTCCTACGGGCCTTCGGCTGCCGGGTGATTGCCCACGACATCCTCGATTTCCCCGATTTCTACGCCGCTCACGACGTGACGCCGGTGGGCCTGGAGGACCTGCTCCGCGATGCCGACGTCGTTACGCTGCATCTGCCGTTGGATGACACGACGCGGGGCATCCTCGACCGCCAGCGGCTGGCGCTGATGAAACCGGACGCCGTGCTGATCAACACGGCCCGTGGGGGTCTGGTCGACGAAACGGTGCTCCGCGAAATGTTGGAGTCGGGCCGGCTCGCAGGCGCCGGCTTCGATGTATTCGCCGTCGAGCCCCCCGAAGACGTCGCGCTATTCGATCTGCCGAATTTCCTCGCCACGCCGCACATCGGCGGCAGTGCCGCGGAGGCCATTCTCGCCATGGGCCGCGCCGCGATCGCCGGCCTCGACGACGCCCGCGTTCCGGGGAACGGCTGGCCGCCCGGTAGCTAGCCGGGCTTCCGCGCCGAGATGAACCAGGCCCAGCCGATGAACCGGCCCAGCCAAAGTTCCAGCGGCGATTGGATCGGCCACGGCTCGCCGTAGACGAGGATGCCGCCCGGATGGGTGCCGTACCGGCGCCGCTGCCAGCGTCGGTACAGCCGTCCCAGCTTGGGGATCAGGTAGAAGTAGAACTCCCCCTTGCGCGTGGTCACGTCGTCGAACGGGCTGAAGAGGTGATGGATCTGACCCCGCGTGTAGCACCGGGTGATCGGGTTCTCGACGGTCTGCTCGTCCTTGCCGCCCCATTCGGTCGCCCGGCCCAGCCAGTTCGCATCACCAAAGGCGCGGCCCTGCAGGATGCCCACGCACAGCCACATGTTGAACCAGTAGTGCCACGAGCTCTTGCAATACAGCATGATCACCGCCTGCCCGCCCGGCTTGAGCACGCGGTAGACCTCGCCGATGGCGCGTGCCGTATCGAGGGTGTGGTGCAGCACACCGTTGGAATAGACGATATCGAACGTGTCGTCGGCGAACGGCAGGGTTTCGGCGTCGGCCTGCAGCGCCTGGCACCCGGCTGCCCGGTCGCCCATCAGTTGGAACTTGGCCTGGGTGGCGCGGGCCCGGTCGAAGGTGATGTCGGCGCTGGACATGATCGCGCCGTAACGGGCGAACAGCGCCGAATGTCCTCCGGCACCGGGACCGACTTCCAGGACCCGCTTGCCGGCCAAGGTCGCGAGCGGCATCTCCACGGTCGCCATGTGACCGCGGAACCGGAACATGTCCTCAAGATCGTCGATGCCGGTGAAAAGCTGATCGGCCGTAAGCTTGCCGTCCACGTCCTCATAGAGGGAGTCGTAGAGCGGCTTCCAGAATCGGCGGATGTCGTCCTTGGTGGCGGTCTCGGTCATGCGGGAACCGGGTTCGGATGGCTTCGGCGGTGCGCGCCTGCGCGGTCCCCCTCTATAGCCGGGGAAACCCTGTCGTGTCAGCCGTCCGTGGGGGCGAGGCGATGAGTGCCGCGCTGATCCGTAAGGCCCGCCAACTGGCCGCCGATCCGGTGCTGCGCCGGTGGACCGTCGGCCACGTTCTCGGCCGCTATCCCGGCGAACCAACGTTCACCCCCCACCGGCCGCCCTACCTCAACGGGTTCGGCCCGCTCGCACCGGAGCTGCCCGAGACGGCTCTCCGTGACCTCGAGGCGAGCGTCCCGACGACCGATATCGCGCTGTCCTTGCCGGGGGAAACGGTGCGGCTCCGGCCGGAGGATGCCGACGATTTTGTCCGCCAGTCATTCGCCGACATCGAAATGGCGCTTGCCGTTCATCGATTCGCCTGGTTGCCGTTGTTGGGGGACGGTGTCGACCCGGCCTGGGTGCAGGCTTTGTGGTCAGCCTGGCGAACCGCCCACGGAGAGCCGCGAGACGACTGGTCATGGCACCCCTACACGGCGGCGGAGCGGGCGATCAACGTGCTGCGCTTCGCCCGGCGTCACGGCCTTCCCGGTCCACGCGGCGATACGCTTGCCGTTCTCGCCGCACACGGCCCGGCGATCGCGGCGCGCCTCGAATACTTTGGCGACCACCACACGTCGAACCATCTGGCCAACGACGGCCGCGGGCTTTTCCAACTTGGCCTCGCGCTCGGTCTTCCGGCCTGCGCCGACCTCGGTGGACGCATTCTCGTCGAGGAGGCGAAACGAATCTTCTCTCCTTCGGGCGTATTGCGAGAAGGATCGAGCCACTACCATTTGCTATTGGCCCGGAACTATGCCGACGCGTGGGTCGCAGCGCGGACACACGGCCGATCCGAGGAGGAGGCGCTGCGCGCGACCGTGTCGCGGGCCCTCGCCGTCGCCTCCCGGCTCGCGTTGCCGGCGGGGCTGCCGCTCATCGGCGACATCTCGCCGGATTGCCCGCCAGATTTCCTCGATGGTCTGCTTCCGGGCGGCGATCCCACGTCCGGTTGGACGGGCCTTCTCGATCCCGACGAACGCGACGCTCTGTCGGCGCTGATCGCCGAGCCCAAATCGGTGGATGCAAGCGATCTGGTGGCCGACGGTTGGGTGCGCTTGAACGCGCCACCGTGGGCCGGCCTGTGGCACGCCGCGCCGATGGGATGGTCGGCGATGCCGGGGCACGGTCACCAGGATGTCGGGTCGTTCGAGGTCCACTATGGCGATGAAGCGGTGTTCGTCGATCCCGGCCGCGGCGCCTACGGCGAAACCGGCGAGGCCGCGGTCTACCGCTCCGCGGTTGTCCACAATTCCCTCACCGTCGATGGCCACGACCCCTATCCGACGAATCGGCCCTACTACGACGACCGGTTCCGCCGCCAAGTCGGCGGACCGCCGCCGGAGATGGCGACGGCGGATGATGGCGTCGTTCTGGCCCACCACGGATTTACACGGATCGGCGGCGTTGGCGCCGTCGAACGACACTGGCGTTTCGCGTCGAATGGCTTCTCCATCGCCAACCGCGTCGACGGCAACGGCGACCGCACGGTCGCCCGCAGCTTGGTGACACCCTTGCCGGTCGAGCGTGAGGGCAATGCCGTCGTCGTTCGGGGCCGTGCCGCGACCTATCGGGTCAGCGGCGACGCTCCCATGCGGCTCGAGCATGCGACTCGTTGGAGGGCCTATGGCGATGGTGAGCCGGCGACACTGATCCTATTCGAGGATCGCGTCTCCCTGCCGTGGTTCGGTACCATCACGGTGGACGTCGTCTGATGTGCGGCATTGCCGGCGTGTTCGTGCCGCGCGGTGCGGCGCCCCCCGCGGCCGACCCCGGGTCCATGACGGCGGCGATGCGCCACCGCGGCCCCGATGGCGACGGCCATTGGGCATCCGCCGACGGGCGCTACAAGGCCACCTTCGTGCGCCTGGCGATCATCGACCTCGCGACCGGTGACCAGCCCCTCGTCGGTGCCGGCGACCGTCTGGTGCTGATGGGCAATGGCGAGATCTACAACTACGTGGAACTGCGCGCCGAGAACCAGAACTACCCCTACCGGACGCAGGGCGACATGGAGGTCGTCCTGGCCCTCGCCGAACGCCTGGGCGACCGCTTCGTCGAACCGCTCAACGGCATGTACGCCTTGGCCCTCTACGACACCGGTGCGCATCGCTTGGTCCTCGTGCGCGACCGGCTCGGGGTAAAGCCGCTCTACTGGGCGCGGCTTTCAGGCGGTGGTCTCGTCTTCGCCTCCGAGATCAAGGCGCTGTTCGCATCCGGACTGGTGGACCCCGCGGTGGACGAAGACGCGGTCTCTGCCTATCTCGCCCATGGTTTCGTACCGGCGCCCCGCACCCTATTTCGCGGGATCGAGAAGCTGCCGCCGGGATGCCGGCTGATCGCCGACGCCGATGGCGACATCACCGTTGAGCGGTACTGGCGCGCCAGCGCGGCGGCGGATCTTCCGCGCGACGTGGACGCCATCGAGGAGCACCTGGTGGCGTTGCTGCGGGACAGTGTCGGGATGCAGCTCCGATCCGATGTCCCCGTCGGCGCGCTGCTTTCGGGCGGCATCGACTCCGGCCTGATGGTCGCCCTTGCCGCCCAGGAGGCCTCTTCGCCGATCAACACCTATACCGTCAGCTTCCAGGGGGCGGCGGTCGACGAAGCACCCCTTGCCGAGAGTGTTGCCACCCGGTACGCCACCCGCCACCACAGCCTGAAGCTGCCGTCGGCGGCGGTCGCCGAACATTTGCCGCGCCTGGCTTGGTACTGCGACGAACCGGTCAATGATCCGGCCTTGCTGCCCAACGCGCTGATCGAGGAGGTCCTCGGCCGCGATCTCAAGGTGGCGCTGAACGGCACCGGCGGCGATGAGCTTTTCGCCAGCTACGGACGCTACTTCCGCCTCCCCGTCGAGCGCCGCTACCTGATGCTTCCCGGCTGGCTGCGCCGGGGCATTGTTGAACCTCTGGCCCGCACGGTCGACCCGATGACCGCCTGGCGGTTGGGCCGGGCGGCGTTGTTCGACAGCGACCGGGGACGCTACCTGCATGATCATTCCACCCATTTTCCCACACCGGTCCGCGCCATCGCCGGCAACCGCCTGCCGACGCCCGAACCGGCGCAGGCTGGGTTCTTCACCGAATTCGACGGCCCGGCGCAGACGGCAGCGCTCTATGCCGACATCGCCACCTACCTGCCGGAAGACCTGCTGACCCTGCTCGACCGCACGTCCATGGCCGTCGGGGTCGAGGGCCGGGTTCCCTACCTCGATCACCGGCTGGTCGAGGCGGCACTGGCCGTGCCGCCAGAGATTCGAACACCCGGCAACCGCCAGAAGGCGTTGCTGCGCCGCGTTGCCGCACGGTTTCTGCCCGATGAGGTCATCTCGGCGCCCAAACAGGGTTTCGCGTCGCCGGTGCCGGCGTGGCTGGAGGCCGGGCTTGAACCGCTGGCGCGCCGGATCCTCACCGGGCGGTCGGCGCTGGCGCGCGGCTGGTGGACGGCCGACGGCATCAACCGTTTGCTGGCCGATCCCCGCCGCCATGGATTCCGGGTCTACACGCTCTTGATGCTGGAACTCGCGGTTCGCATCCACGTCGAGAGCAAGCCGACGGTCTCAGCCCCGGCAGACGGCTTGGACGCGTTCGCCGATGCCGCCTGATGCGGACTTCGCGCCGGTCAGCGTGATCGTTCCGGCCTACCGGGCTGCGGCCACGGTAGGGCGGGCGCTTGCGAGCATCGCCGCTCAGACGGTCAAACCGGAAGAGGTGCTGGTCGTCGATGACGGATCCAAAGACGGCACCTTCGAGGCGGCGCGGGAGATGTTCAGGTGCATGGAGGGCGTCGAGCTGGTGGTCGTCCGTCAGGACAACGCCGGCGCCGGCGCCGCCCGCAACCGGGCGATTGCCGAAGCCCGGTACCCAATCCTGGCGTTCCTCGACGCTGACGACGAATGGCTTCCTAGAAAGCTGGAACGCAGCCTCGCCGAACTGGAAATGGACGGCCGCGTGCTCGTCGCCCACAATTTCATCCGCGCTAGCGAAGGCACCGAGACGGTAGTCGACTGTGTCCGCAACTTCGCCGCCGGCGACCCGTTCGTATCGCTCTACCGGCGCGGCTACATCGCGACATCGACGGTGGTCGCGCGCAAATCGGCGGTCGACGCCGCCGGCCGATTCGACACCGGCCTGCCCACCGCCCAGGACTTCGACCTTTGGCTGAGGATGCTGGCCCCGCCGGAGACCCGATTCGCCGTGTTCCCCGATGCGCTCATGCGCTACCACGTCAACCCGACCGGCATCACCGCCAACACCTCGCGCCGGTTGGCCTGCGGTCTCGACATCGCCCGCCGTCACGCGCCGGCACTCGCTGATCGTCCGGGGGGCGTCCTGCCCAGCGTGTGGTTCCGCACCGCCGCCGTGCACTACGAAGCGATTCGGGCCTACGGAAGGACCGGTGAATGGGGCAAGGTCCTGAAAACCGCCGCCGAAGCCCCGATGGCCCTGGCCGGAACAGCGGGCCGGTTGCGCGGGCGATGACCCGTCGTTATAAGGGGCGGCCCCACCCTGCCGGACGTCGGTTCCGGCCTTCAACCTAGGCGTGCCGTGGTTACCGTCACCGTTCTCGTCCCCGTCTACAACGAGGAAACGACGATCGTGGAGATCCTCGAACGGATCCGCGCGCAACGGGTTGAAGGCGTGACTTTCGAGGTTGTCGTTGTCGATGACGGGTCCAGCGACCGAACCCCCGACCTGCTGGCCGACCACCCAGAGCTCTACGCCCGGTGGGTGCGAATGCCGGTCAACAGCGGCAAAAGCGCGGCGGTGCGGGCGGGCCTGCGCGAGGCCACCGGGGACTTCGTCCTGTTCCAGGATGCCGACCTCGAGTACGACCCCGCCGACTACGTGAAGTTGATGCGCCCGGTGCTCCAGTTCGACGCCGACGTGGTCATGGGCAGCCGCGTCACGGCGCCGGAGTACACCCGCGTCTACTACTTCTGGCACTTCGTCGGCAACCGCATGATCACGTTGATGTTCAACGTGTTTTTCAACATGACCTTCACCGACATCTACTCGTGCTACCTGATGTACCGGCGTGATCTGGTCCATCCGGAAGACCTGCGGTCCGACGGTTGGGACCAACACGCCGAAATTCTTGCGCGAGCGGTGAAGGCCGCCGATGTCGTCTACGAGGTTCCGGTCAGCTACCACGGCCGATCGTACGCCGAGGGCAAGAAGATCAAGGCCGTTCACGCGCTTTCCGTGTTCTGGATGATTTTCCGCCAGAGGTTCTCGGGATGACGGACATTCCGCCGCTCACCGAAGAGGAAAAGGCGGCCTGGCCAACCCGGCCGATCGTCCCCTTGGAGTCGCCCTTCGTCGATGATCGCGGCGCCATCCAGCCGCTGGTCGACCTGATGATGCGGAGTGCGGTGCTGATCACCTCGAAGAAAGGGGCGGTGCGTGCCAACCACTACCATAAGACCGACTGGCACTACTGTTACGTCGTCGAAGGCTGCATCGAGTATTTCCATCGGCCCACAGGCAGTGAGACCGAACCCGAGCGCATCCTCGTCGAGGCCGGACAGATGGTGTTCACGCCGCCGATGGTCGACCACGGCATGAAGTTCCCGGTCGATACGGTGTTTCTCGCCCTGTCACGCAACCCGCGGGACCAGGAGTCCTATGAAGCCGACGTCGTCCGCATCCACATGATCGACTGACGCCTCATCGAAGCCGACCGTGACCGAAACCTGTCATCGACGCAGCACGTGCCGGCTTTGTGGCGGTTCGGACCTCACGTTGGTCCTGGCGCTCACGCCGACGCCACCGGCCAATGCCTTCGTGCCGGCGGACGCGCTGGATGAGCCGCAACCCACGTATCCGCTCGACGTCTTTTTCTGCGAAGGGTGCGGCCACGTACAGCTTCTCGATGTCGTCGATCCGCACGCGCTGTTCGACCACTATGTCTACGTTTCCGGAACGTCGCCGCTGTTCGTGCGGCATTTCGAGGACTACGCGGCCGACCTGCTGGCGCGCTATCGCGTCCGGTCAGAGTCGCTGATCATCGATATCGGGTCCAACGACGGCACGCTCTTGAAGGCGTTCAAGGACGCCGACATGCGGGTGCAGGGGATCGACCCGGCCGTTGATATCGCGCGCGAAGCGGTTGCCGCCGGCATTCCGACATTCCCCGGCTTCTTCACCCCGGCGGTCGCCGAACGCATGGAGGAGGAGCGGGGCAGGGCGGCCATCATCACCGCCAACAATGTCTTTGCCCATATCGACGACCTCGCGGCGATTGTCGAGGGGGTTCGCATCCTCCTGGCGCGTGACGGCGTATTCGTCTTCGAGGTGTCGTACCTTGTCGACGTCTACGAGAAGACCCTCTTCGATACCGTCTACCACGAGCATCTGGACTACCACACCGTCGCGCCGCTGCAGCGGTTCTTCGCCGCTCACGGCATGGAGTTGATCCGCGCCGAACGCATCGACACCCACGGCGGCAGCCTTCGGGCGACTGTTCAGCGTGCAGGCGGGCCGCATCCGGCGGACACGTCGGTCGCCGACGCCATTGCCGCGGAGCAAGAGCTCGGCCTCGACCGCGCGGACACGCTGAAGGGCTTCGCCGCGCGCATCGATGGCGTGCGCGACGAGCTTGGCGCCATGCTCGCGGAGCTGAAGTCCACGGAAAAAAGCATTGCCGGATTCGGTGCGCCTGCCAAGGCGACGACGTTGATGCATCACTTTGGAATCGGACCGGAGGTCGTCGACTTCATCGTCGACGACAGCCCCTGGAAGCAGGGTCTCTATACACCGGGACTGCATATTCCGGTGGTGCCCGCCGACGTCCTTTACGAACGCCGGCCCGACGCCGTTGTCGTCCTTGCCTGGAACTTTGCCGACGCCATCATCGACAAGCATTCCGCCTACCGCGACGGCGGCGGGCGGTTCATCGTTCCCCTTCCCCAACCAAGAATGGTCTGACCCGGATGCGTGAATTCCTGCTCGACTCTGACATCGCCGAAATCGCCGATCGCCTGTCCGACCGGGCGGACGTGCTCGCCGGCAAGACCGTCCTGCTCACTGGTGCCCGTGGCTTCCTGGGACGCTACTTCACCGAAGTGTTCGTCCGCCTGAACAAAACCGCCGTCGCCGAACCGATCAACGTGATCGCGCTCGACAACATGATCACCGCCGGCAAGGAAGGTGCGGCGTTCCCCGACCGCGACAATGTACAGTTCATCCGCCACGACGTCACCGAGCCCTTCGAGTGGGACGGACCCCTCGACTACATCATCCACGCCGCCGGTATCGCCAGCCCGTTCCATTATCGCGCCTATCCGTTGGAGACACTGCAGATCGCGGTGACGAGCACCCGGTTGATGCTTTTGCTGGCGACGCGCCTCGGCGCCCGGTTCACCTTCTTTTCGTCGAGCGAGATCTACGGCGACCCCGATCCCCGCCACGTGCCCACCGCGGAAAGCTATCGCGGCAACGTCGCCTGCCAGGGCCCGCGGGCGTGCTATGACGAAAGCAAGCGTGTCGGCGAGACGCTGAGCTACATCTTCCACACCAAGGATGGCACCCACACCAACGTTATCCGGCCATTCAACGTGTTCGGCCCGGGCATGCAGGAGACCGACTACCGGGTGCTGCCCAACTTCGCCAGCCGGATCAAGGGTGGCATGCCGGTGAACGTCTACGGCACCGGAAACCAGACCCGCACCTTCTGCTACATCACCGACGCCATGGTCGGCTTCCTCCGGGTGATTCTCGACGGTGTCGCCGGCGAGGCCTACAACATCGGCAACCCGAAGCCGGAAATCGCCATGCTCGATCTCGTCCGTCGCATCGAGGCCGTGCGGGGGGCGTCGGTCGATCTCAACGTCGTCGAGTACCCGGACAGCTATCCGGCCGACGAACCCAACCGGCGGTGCCCCGACATCCGCAAGGCCCGCTTGCAGCTGGGCTTCGAGCCATCCGTCGATCTCGACGAGGGTCTTCGGCGGTTCCTGGAGTGGTCGGACCGCAACTACACGGGTGAGGCATAGTTGGCCTCACCGCCCCTCCGGCTCGGACTGGTCGGCGCCGGCCGCTGGGGGCGGAACTACATCCGTACAATCGCCAACGTCGAGGGCGTGACCCTGGCCCGGCTGGCGAGCCGAGCTCCCGATGCGGCCGCCCTGGCCGGCGACGGATGCGTCGTCTCGGCGGATTGGACGGAGTCGATTTTTGCCGGCGATCTCGACGGCGTCATCGTCGCCACGCCGCCGGCCACCCATGCCGATATCGTTCGAGCGGCGATCGAGGCGGGCTTGCCGACACTGGTTGAAAAGCCACTAACGACCAGCCGGGCCGATGCCGAAGCGCTCCTGGCCCTGGCGGAGGACCGCGGCGTGCCGGTGATGGTCGACCACACCTACCTGTTTCATCCCGGTTTCCGGGCTATGAAGCGGGAAGCCGTGGACCTCGGAGAACTGCAGGCCCTGCGCACCGCCGGCGGAACCTGGGGACCATTTCGCGGCGATGTTGACGTGCTGTGGGACTGGGGGCCGCATGACGTTGCCATGTGCCTGGATCTCGTTGGTGATCGTCCGGTGAAAGCCGAGGCGTGGAGCAAGGACCGTCAAACCACCCCAGACGGTCCGGGCGAGGTGATCGCGCTGCGGCTGACGTTCAACGACGGCCTCGCTGCCGACATCCACATCGGCAATCTGATGGAGCATCGCACGCGATTCGTCGCCGCGAACTTCAACGGCCACGAACTGATCTTCTCGGATGAGGGCGGTGATGTGTTGACCCGCGCCGTGCGCCTGGACAACGCCCAGCGCACTACCGAGGAAGAACCGTCGCGGGCGATCCCCGTCGACGATGCGCCGCCACTGACGGTCGTGGTTCAGGAGTTCGCCGAGGCCATTCGTCATCCATCAAGAGACCTGTCGGGCTTGCGTCTCGCCGTCGATGTCGTATCGGTGCTTGAGCAGTGCGAGGCGGCCCTTGGTCGGTAACCGGAGGAATATCCATTGAGTGGCGCACCGGCAGGGGCGGCGACGGGGAACGGGCCGGACGTTGTCTACGAGGGCCGTGATCTCGAAGCAACGGCCGGTCTCGACAACTACAACGCCTGGATCGTCGAGGCTTTTGCGCCCTACCTCGGCGGTCATGCCATCGAGATCGGGTCCGGCATCGGCACCTTCGCTGGTCTTCTCAGGCCCCACGTCGATCGCCTGGACGTGGTCGAACCGTCACCCAATCTGACGCCCGTTTTGGAGGCACGCTTCGCCGACGACGCCGGGGTCACCGTCCATTCCGCCACTCTCGAAGCTCATGTTGCCGCCATGGACGATGCGTGTCGTGACGCCGTCGTCCTGGTCAACGTGCTGGAGCACATCGAGGATGACCGCGCCGCCCTGGCCGAACTGTTCCGCGTTGCCAGACCCGGCGGCCACCTGCTTCTGTTCGTCCCCGCGCTTCAGTTCCTGTTCAGCGAACTCGATCGTCAGTTCGGGCATTTCCGGCGCTACCGACGCAGCGAACTGCGGGCGAAGGTCGCCGAAGCGGGTTTCGAAGTCCGCATCGCCCGCTATTTCGACATCCTCGGCGTGGCGCCCTGGTGGCTCCTGAACACCGTCGGTGGCAAGACCGAGTTCAATCCGAAAATGGTCCGGCTGTACGATGCGGTCGGCGTGCCGCTGACCCGGTTCGCCGAGGGTCTTCTGTCCCCGCCGTTCGGCAAGAACGTTCTGCTGGTCGCCCAGCGCCCGAGTTGACGCCTACGAAACCCGATGTGCGGACTGGCCGGTAGCACCGCGGCGCACGCCGATGTCCTCGATGCCATGGCGGCGCGTCTCGGCTATCGCGGCCCCGACGATGATGGCACTTGGCTGGAGCGCGACGGCGGCACGGGGTTCGCGTTTCGCCGCCTCGCCATCATCGACCTCGGCCCGGGCGGGCACCAGCCGATGGCCACGGAGGATGGCCGGTTCGTCCTCGCCTACAACGGCGAGATCTACAACTACCGCGAACTGCGTCGCGAGCTGGAGGCGTCGGGAGAGACGTTCCGGTCCGCGAGCGACACCGAAGTGCTGCTGCGGTTGCTCGCCCGCGAGGGGGCCGCGGCCGTGCACCGGCTGGTCGGCATGTTCGCCTTCGCGCTGTGGGACCGCGAGCGCAGCGAACTGCTGCTCGCCCGGGACCGGTTGGGCATCAAGCCGCTGGTCTATGCCCCGTTGCCGGGCGGCGCCATCGCCTTTGCCTCGGAGATCCGGGCGTTGGCGAACCATCCGGGCATCGATCTCGCGGTCGATGCCCAAGCCTTGTCCGAGTACCTCGCCTGCCTCTATGTGCCGGCCCCTCGGACCATTCACGCTGGCATCCGAAAGCTGCCGCCCGGGCACATGCTCCGTTGGCGGGATGGTCATTCGGCGGTCGACTGCTACTGGCGCCCGTATGTTGCCGGTGATCGGCGGCCGACGGTGGACGAAGCTGTCGAGGAACTCCTGCCGGTGCTCCGCAACGCGGTCGCCGGGCGGATGATCGCCGATGTGCCGCTCGGATGTTTTCTTTCGGGCGGCATCGACAGCTCGGTGATCGCCGCGTTGATGGCCGAAGAGACGGCACGCCAAGGCGGCCCAAGCGTCCGCAGCTTCACCATGACCTTCGACGAGGCCGCCTATGACGAGCGGGACGCTGCGGCGGCCGTCGCGGACCACATCGGCAGCGACCACGTCGAACTGGCAGCCAGCGCGGACCTCGCCAGCCTGCTCGATGACCATGTCGCCGCCTTCGGCGAGCCGTTCGGCAATCCGACCGCGCTGCTGATCAACGATCTCTCGCGCAAGGCCCGCGAGCACGTCACCGTTGCCCTCGTCGGCGACGGCGGCGACGAAGTCTTCGCCGGCTACCCCCGCTACCGGGGCGGGATGCTGGCGGACCGCTACCGACGTCTGCCGGCTTGGCTGCGCCAACGGGTGATCGCCCCCGCCACCCGGTTGATCCGCGAAGACTCCGAAGGCCACCACGGCCGCCGCCGGGTGCGCGAGTTCCTGACCGGGGCCAATCTCGCCGACGCCGACATGTACGCGTCGTGGGTCGAGTATTTCGATCCCGAGGAACGCCAGCGGATGCTGGGCCACGACGCGCCGCCGCCCCGGCCCATCGCCGAGCTGTACCGCGACACCCCGTCAGGACACCCGCTGGACGCCATGCAGCAGACCGATCTCTGCTCGTTCCTTCCGGGCAATCTGCTGGCCTATGGCGACGCCATGAGCATGAGCCATTCGCTCGAACTGCGCCTGCCACTCATCGATCACCGCCTGGTGGAAGTGGTGCAGACCCTCGGTCCGGACATTCGCTTCGCCAATGGCGCCAAGACCTTGCTCAAGGCTGTCGCGCGGCGCCTGCTTCCGGCGGAGATCGTCGAGCGGCCGAAACGGGGGTTCAACCCGCCGATGGGGGTTTGGCTGAAACACGATCTCAAGTCCCTGGTCGACGAGCGGCTGACGGTCGAGACCATGGGCGCCCTGGGCCTAGAGTGGGGACCGGTGGCGAGCCTGCTGTCCGAGCACAGAAGCGGGCGGCGCGACCACGCGCTGAAGGTGTGGGCGCTGCTGACCCTGGATGCCTGGTGGCGCAACGGGCCGCGGCCCGCCGCGACCGGAGTCTGAGGGAGCGGATCGCGGCGTTCCATGCTGTTCAACTCGTACGAGTTCATCTACGCCTTCCTGCCCATCGTGTTGGTCGGGTTCGCCGTGCTCGGCCGGTTCGGGCATCGCAACCTCAACGCCGTCTGGCTGGTGGCGACGCCGCTGTTCTTTTACGGCTGGTGGGACGTCCGCTACGTTCTGCTCCTGGTCGGTTCCGTGGCGGTCAACTACGTCATCGGCAGCGGGTTGGCTCGTCGGCCCAATCGTCCTCTGCTCATCGTTGGTATCTGCGCCAATCTCGGCACCCTTGGATGGTTCAAGTACGCGGCATTTTTCGCCGAGAATGCCAACGCGCTGACCGGCGTCGGACTGACAGTGCCGGCGATCGTGCTGCCGCTGGGCATTTCCTTTTTCACCTTCCAGCAGGTCGCCTTTCTCGTCGATGCGTACCGTGGGCAGGTCACCGACTTCGGCTTCGCCCGCTACGCGCTGTTCGTCACCTTCTTCCCGCAGCTCATCGCCGGGCCGATCGTTCACCACCGCGAGGTCATGCCGCAGTATGCCGGCACCGGATTCGGCCGCATCAGCCGGGAAGATCTGGCCATTGGCGTCACCGTGTTCGCCATCGGCCTGTTCAAGAAGGTCATCCTCGCGGACTGGACCGCCGGCTATTCGACACCGGTGTTCGACGCCGCCCTCGCCGGGACCGTGCTGACGCCCGTCGAGGCCTGGGTCGGCGCCTTCGCCTACACCTTCCAGCTCTACTTCGATTTCTCCGGCTACTCGGACATGGCGGTGGGGCTCGGGTGGTTGTTCGGCGTCCGCCTGCCGTTCAACTTCAACTCGCCCTACAAGGCGCGCAGCATCATCGACTTCTGGCGCCGCTGGCACATCACCTTGTCTCGGTTCCTTCGCGACTACCTCTATGTCCCGCTCGGCGGAAATCGGCGGGGGTCCGAGCGGAGATACGTCAACCTGGGCATTGTCATGTTGCTCGGCGGCCTTTGGCACGGCGCCGGCTGGACGTTCGTGCTCTGGGGCGCGCTGCACGGTCTGTATCTGATGATCAACCACGGTTGGCGTACCGCCCGAAGTCATCTCGGTTTCGGGGGACAATCGACGCGGGCCAGCCGGGCCCTCGCCCGGTGCGTCACGCTGCTCGCTGTCGTCATCGCCTGGGTCTTCTTCAGGGCCGAGAGTTTCGATGCGGCGACCTCGATACTCCGCTCCATGGCCGGGCTCAACGGGCTGTTCGTTCCGGACTGGATGCTCGCCGCTCTGGACCTGCAGAAGGCCGAACTGGTCTCCGGCGGGACCATCGTCGAGCACTACTTCGCCAACGAGCTGTTCCGGTTCCAGGATCAGCTGGGACCGTGGATGGTGGCGATGTTGCTGATCGTGTTGTACGCCCCCAACACCCAGGAAATCCTCGGGCGATTCGGCCCGACGCTCGACCCGCTGACCCATACGCCGGCGGCCGAACGGTACCAGGCCCGACGCCTGGCCTGGCGTCCAAGCACGCGATGGGGTGCCGCGGCGGGCGCGTTGCTGGCGTTCTCGACCCTCGCCTTGCCCGAGGTTCACGAGTTCCTGTACTTCCAGTTTTGACCACGCGATGCCGATGACACGGGTTTTCGCCGGACTGGCCGCCAGTTTCCTGGTCCTGCTCGCGGCGGCGTTTGCCTTCAACTGGTTCGTCGACGGGCACGGATTCTTCGGCCGCAATCCGTTCGGGTCGTTCCAGGACAACCAGGCCCGCCATTTCAAGGCCGCCGTCATCAGCGACTACCCCCACGACGTCACCATCATCGGCACATCGAAAACGGTGCAGATCGACCCCGACGCCATTGACGAGTGCCGCGTCTACAACGCCTCGTTCAACGGCGCCCGTCCCGAGGAGATCCTCTATTTCATCGAGCGGTTCCTGCCCCCCGACAAGTTCGCCTTGATCGGGCTCGACCTGTTCATCTTCCGGGACGAGCCGTTGAGGGACTCCACGTTCGGCCGATGGACGGTCGAAAACCTGACGTCGTTCGGGCTGTCCACCCAGATCGTCCGCTACAACTACAAGACCCTGCGGAACTGGCAGAAAAACAAGATGATTTCGCTGAAGTTCAACGGGGCGCGGTACACCGATCCCATGGTCGCCAACGACGAAACCCTCGTGGAGCACGACTACGCCCACTACTTCAAGGTCGCGCGCAACCACATCTACAACGATTTCCGGCTCTCGGAGGCGCGGTTCGAGATCCTCGAACGGACTCGGCAGGTTCTCGATGAACGCGGCCAGCCATACGCCGTTTTCATCAACCCCGTTGCACCGGCGGGCGTGCGGTTCTTCAAGGAGGTCGATGTCGATCACCACTTCCTCGAGTTCTGAGGTGGTCCCGGAAAAGCGGACAGGGGGTTAAGGTGTATTTCACCGGATGACGGAGGAATACACGATGAGGAAACGGCGCCGGTTCACGGCGGATTTCAAGGCCCGGGTAGCGGTGGAATCGCTG
>Ga0209568_1000174_pt1 | contig 22654 bp, 21 predicted proteins | sample WorMetOlspDAHAB2_FD_187406 | JGI IMG/M metagenome (GOLD analysis project Ga0209568, IMG submission 187406) | Marine gutless worms symbiont microbial communities from Max Planck institute for Marine Microbiology, Germany - Olavius sp. DAHAB.2... ...
CCTGTAGCATCAGGAGAGAGCTCGAGACCGGGAGGCACATCGCCTGTAGCATCAGGAGAGAGCTCGAGACCGGGAGGCACATCGCCTGTAGCATCAAGAGAGAGCTCGAGACCGGGAGGCACATCGCCTGTAGCATCAAGAGAGAGCTCGAGACCGGGAGGCACATCGCCTGCAGCGTCAGGTTTTGGTTTTCTATCATTTCCTGACAAGCCCACAGCTCTCTCAAGCTCCTCAAGGGCCTCAAGTGCAGCAGATCTACTATTCTTGCCACTCTGATGCGCGTGCCCCTGGGCACCCTTATCACTCATCCTAGACCTCATCGTACATACTTGTCGAAGCTCTTATCAAACACCCAAGTCCACAACCCTAGCCCCACCCAGAAATGCCACTAAAAATCAGTTTCAAAAATCTTGCTCGGGCACCTGCCCTATGCTCTCTACAGAGGAAACACGGTATCTCTCTCCGATATGCCGTTCCTCACAAACCCAATACCCTTCCTCCTCCGATTGACGAAAGATATATGTGTTCCAGTCTGATCTAACTAAAACCACATCTTCCTTAATCTCCGGTAACACTATGAAAGCTCCTGGAGCCAAAGAAGTCCATTCATTTTCCGTGATGGAAAGACTTCCAAGACTGTAAAAAGCCTGTGTCGTGAGACGTCCTGCCAGAGGAGGTATTATATCGTTGTCAATACCCCCGTATTCTTCGAATACCTTGAGAATGTCAGTACTCTTCGCGGCTATCAGGAAAGTCATAGGTTCAGGAGCTAAACCATGAAACTGAAAGCTGAGCCACTCATAGCCAGACCCCTCAGGAAAGAGAAACTCCGATATGGTCGAAAAAGAACCAGTGTCGATGATCTCAAACTCTCCCAACGGATTATTCGGTATGGCATTCCACAACATATTTGCCATACCCTGGTTCAAAGCATCACGAACCGCATCAGGAAGACCTTGTACCTCCAGTGCTGAGAGCTCTATGTCAAAAAGGGCTTTGAAGGGGAAAACTTGAGGTGATACGTAGAACCTCAAACCATGTTTCCCCTGTAACACGAAGCCCAATGACGGAGTCTTCAGCTCATCGACGATATTGAATGATACACTAGATCCTTCAAAGGCAAGGGGAAGACTATGACCATCCCAAGAGACAAAGGAATTCCAAATATCCATGTCTGAAACATCATCGAGAAAAACTGGAGGCTGCCACAGCACAGGTTCAGCATTCATCTTGTCTCTCCCTTCCCATCACCTGTGTTCTGGTGGCCCGAACCAAACAGATCGGAAATGCTATCCATACTGTTTCCAACCTTGCTTGGAGACACTCCTTCAGATCCACGTGTTGCCATAACACGAACCAATCGACCTCCGACCCGCATTTGCAGACGATCCGCCAAAATCTGAGCCGCAGAAGCTAACTGACCAGAAGCTGTAGCCTGGTTCACTCCCCCGATCAGGGTGATGTCCAGAGAGTCACCGGTCATCACGAAAGAAAGACCTTTGATCCCAGCGAAGGAAATATCCTCCCCCAACTGCATGGAAAAGGTCATAGGAGAGCCATCCGAAGCAATCGCCCCAGATCTGATAGCCGAATTGATATGCTGAGTGACCAAGTCAACAGCTTCTTGATATGCACCCTGGTACGAAGCTTCAGCAGGGTGATGTATCGCGGAAGACTGGCTAGAAGCAGGACTGGGTATACCACCAACCCAAGCCAGTTCGTTTTTGGAAACGGCAAGTAACTGCGTTTCTTGGTCATCCGCCATTCCGGACCAGGCTTCCTTCTCTTCTGCCTGTCCTCGCTTGTCGGTAGAGACTACAGCATCTTCATCTGCGAGTGATTGACCATAATATGTCTGGTCTTTCCCTTCCAACTTATCCGCATCTACTTCATCCTGTTGACCGCCTTGTTTGTTCTTTAGTAGCAACTCGTTGCGCAGTAGTTTTTCAAAAATAGCCTGCTTCGAGAGGTCGGTCTGTGCCTTCTTCGATCCTACATCCTGATTGGCCGCCGAATGAGTACTACCTCTATCCGTAATCTTCATCGATATCCCTCAATGTCGCATCACAAGCGTGTCTTCGATTTCAATTTCTTCTTTGTATTCAGCTTCTGCTTTGATCTGTTTTTTGACACTGTCTGTCAGTTCTATGTATTTTGCTTCTTCTCGTTCTCTCAGACGGTATGTTTGGGTAGCTTCCTCTAGTTCTTTTCTTGCCCTTGCCAGGACGTGAGCTGCCCTTTCCTCTGCATTTACTAATACGGCATGTTCTTGTGCTATTTCCAGTATTTTACCTTTTACTGCGTCTATGGCCTCCATCCCCACCGTTTTTCGCATGACCACATCATAGGCGGCATCCTCTTTGGCTGGGATTTCTAGAGCACTTTTCTTCACTGCAGCAGCTGCCTCCAGCAACTTGACTTCAGCCTCTTCCACCTCCCGCTTTTTGCGCTGGAGCATCACGAGAGCTTGGTCTTTCCTGACACGCTTTAGATTCAAAAGGGCGGTCAAACGACCGAACATCTCCTTTATCGCGTCAACTCCTTGAGCCTGGCCAGTGTCCCGTTGAAGCTCTCAAACTCATCGGTCCTCTGCCTTAGAAAGGCATTTATGGCCTTGTTCTTCATGACAGCGACATCCGTATCTGGATCGACGCCTTTTTTGTATTCCCCAACTCTTAATAACATCTCTACATTTGCATAAGCTGCCAGCATAGCATTTATCCTGCCTGCCATTTCACGGTGCTGATCCGAGACCACCATGTCCATCATACGGCTCTTGGAGGCCAAAATATCGATGGCTGGATAGTGATTAGCCTCAGCCAGTTTGCGTGATAGGATCACATGTCCGTCCAGGATGGACCTGGATTCATCTGCGACTGGCTCGGTCATGTCGTCTCCTTCTACCAGGACTGTGTACATGGCCGTTATGGAACTAGTCTCGCTCATACCGGATCGTTCCATCAGTCTCGGTAGAGTCGCAAAGACAGATGGAGGGAAGCCTCGTCTCGTTGGAGGCTCACCAGCGGCCAAACCGATCTCCCTCTGTGCACGAGCGTATCTGGTTACGGAATCCATCAGAAAGAGAACCTTCAGCCCCTGATCTCGGAAGAATTCCGCTACGGCTGTAGCCACGTATGCTGCCTTTGCTCGTTCCATTGCGCTCCTATCCGAAGTGGCCACCACTACAACTGAACGGCTCATTCCATCTGGACCGAGACTGTGTTCGATAAACTCTCGCACTTCGCGGCCGCGTTCTCCAATCAAGGCCAGTACGTTGACATCGACATCAGCTCCCTTGACTAACATGGCTAGAAGAGTGGATTTACCACCTCCAGCAGCGGCGAAGATCCCTACTCTTTGCCCTTCAGCGATTGTCAAGAGACCATCCAGAGCCCTTATCCCCATGGAAAGAGGACGAGTTGAGATCCTACGGGTCATTGGTTCCGGAGGAGTGCAGTGTACTGGATACCAGGCTTCAGGTTGAAACTCTTCTTCTTTTCCGTCGATAAACTGTCCGAGACCGTCGAGTACTCGTCCCATCAGACCGGCTCCTACAGGAACCACCTGTATTCGTCCTGTTCTTCTCACTTCTGTCTGTGGTGAGACACCGTAGAGCTCTCCTATGGGAGCCAGTAGTGCTTCTTCATCCAGGAAGCCCACACATTCAGCCATTGTGCTCGCACCTGAGGATCGCGGCGTACAGAGTTCCAACAGCTCACCCATCTGTACGTCTTGCACGCTGGCATGTACCATTGTTCCGACTATCTTGCGGACGCGACCAGTCATCACAAATGGTTCGAAGTCACGCACGCCCTTCGCGAAGGTATTCGGTATCTGGCTACAATAGTCTCTTATGCGCTGCAGACGAAAGGCTTCAGCTTCTTTTCGGTCTAACTCCATCACGACCTCTTAATCCATCACGGTTTTCGATGAGGAGGGAGGACAGTCCTTCCGTACCTCGTGTTCAGTTCTCGATGAGGTCTTCACGACTGGGACCTCGCGAAATGGCGAAGCGACACACATCACGACTTCTCAATAATCATGATCATACGCCTCAAGGCTTTCCTCTTCGACCATTGGCTCTTCGACGTCGGGCATCGGCTCTTCGACGTTTGGTTCTTCAGACGGGTCCGGCTCATCATACTTGCTGTCCATGGGGATCTTAGTGAAAACACCCCTTATGATCTGTTCCAGCTCCTCCAGTCCTTTTTCGACGTCGCAATCGACGCAGCCAAGACCGCTGGAAACCGAAACCCTACTGCCCCTCAAAACCGGATCCTCGATGACATCGATTAAGTCGATCTCTTTAAAATCTTCCTTCAAGGCATCTATTTTGTCCCGCATCGCATTATAGACTTCAGAAGAGCATCTCAGATGAACGCTCTTCTCACGGCGCATCTTGCTAAGAGCATGACGTACTATGGATTCTGCCTGAACCGAGTAATCAATGCTGTCCACTAACTTGCGAGTACAGGAAGCGACAAGTATGGCAAGTTCCTTCTCGACACTGCCCAGGGCTGCATTCAGTGTCTTAGTCTCCTTTATCAGGGATCTAAGAGACTCAGTACGCGCTATCTCCAGACCTTCTTCGTACCCGCGTTTTCTTTCTTCTTCATAAACGGCATCCGCATCGTGTATTATCCCATTGGCGCGCTCCTGAGCCGTGGAGACCAAAGCATTAGCTTCCTCAATCGCAGAAACATCCGAAGAGGCCAGGATATGACAACCAGAAGATAGCTTGAAGCCAAAATCATTTAATCTGTATAAGAAACCCATGAAGGGTACCCCCTCTTGACAAAACGAGAAACCAGTAGATTTACTTGTTTCTCAGATAAAACCCTTCCGTCATCCCATTCATCCTGAGGATAGGGCACTCTGAGATAAAACAGATCACTCAAAGCAGGGCTCTGCGCACGGAGAAAACCAGCGATAACCTGATAGCCATAACAAAGAGCCTTCTCCCGTGTTCCTATCAGGTCGGTCACTGGCATGTCGGATTCAGTAGCCAGGCCATCCATACCTCTGTACAAGACTGGAGCTTCGTGGATAGCAATGGAAAAAGCATCAGAACCCAGAGAAGTCAGTAAACATTCCCGTTCAGTCTTCAAAACAACCCGGACTATGTCCTTTGAAAGAATAACTCCAGTCAAGTTCAGTGAAAATGTATCCAGATCCACCAAGGAACTAGTCAATAGAATCACAGCAATCCTGGCTGAGGGGAGCGAAGAAAGACCTGTCACGAAGGAGGGAGAGATCTCTACTCGATTCAGTCCAAACTCCTTGATGAGACCCTTTTCTATCGGATCGTAGAAGGCAGGTGCTTTTGCGAAGGTCAGGACCTGCTCAGCAGAAAATGGACCCAGACGAAGACGGGAGGGCTCCACAAAAGACAATGGATGCAACAAAAATTGAGCAAACTTCACGACTGGTTCAATCGCACTACTAAATGCAGTCTGGTCAAGCTCCCGCCTGGCGAGTTCATCATTTGGTTCAATCGCACTACTAAATGCAGTCTGGTCAAGCTCCCGCCCGGCGAGTTCATCATTTGGTTCAATCGCACTACTAAATGCAGTCTGGTCAAGCTCCCGCCTGGCGAGTTCATCACTTGGTTCAATCGCACTACTAAATGCAGTCTGGTCAAGCTCCCGCCCGGCGAGTTCATCACTCCACGATTCGACCACGAGTCACTCCTGCGAATAGCCCCCTCTAAGATTGCTCAGTCTGCTTGGGCTCTTGAAGGGATGTTGGTTCTATTTGGTAGTCGTCTTGACTGCCGGACCTATTAGCATAAAAGCGCCAATACAGAACCGCACCACTGCCCCCCAAAACCAACACGAATACGAATACCACTATTCCGACAAGTCGCCAAAGACGAGCCGTCTCACCAGCTCTGATAGACAGACCGAGGAAGCGAAAGTACTTCTGCCTCTCTGGAACCAGTCTAGATGGAACAGCTTCCTTCAATACGACAGTGACAGCTGAATACTCCAGCCCCTCTATAGCACTGGCAACCAAACTACGTATGTCGGGAATAAAGAATTCAAGGTCGACACCCGGTTTGTAACGAATGAATACAGCCGCGGAAGAGGGATTTATGTCCTGTCCTGGTTGCGGCTCCTTTGGCAACACCACGTGTACACGCGCCGTGAGGACACCATCTATCTGGTTCAGAGTAGTGGCCACCTCCTGCCCTAGAGCGTAAATGTAACGTACGCGCTCTTCAAAAGGAGAGGATACTATTCCAGACTTCTCAAACACCTTGCCGAGTGAATCACGAGATTTCCTCGGGAACCCAGCATCTTTCAGGATTCCTATGGCATGTTCCATGGAACTCCTGTCGACGTACACCGAGAAGTTACCCTTGCCCTGGTTTGCCTTGTCCGCGGGGATATCGTTTCTGATCAGGGTAGCCAACATCTCATTGGCTTCATCCTCAGCCAGACCGGAATAAAGCTCTTCGCTGCAACCGGACAGAAAAACCATAAGCGACAGAAGCGCCACGGTACATAATCCACGCAATGAGCGAATAGCGAAACCGTCAGAACGATGACCGACAATACTTAATAACATCCCATATCAACCGCTTATCACTGTCCCTTCAGAAGAGAGTCGAGAGCATGTGTTGCCTGCCCAGTCGTCTTACCCATCAACTCTATAAACAGAGCGAATTCCATCAGCTGCATCTGAAGATCTAACATGACCTTCGCATTGTGTACTGCACTTACTGAGCCGCTATCATCAGCACTCAGCACCTCGACATTTTTGATGCGTCTGTTCAGCTCTTTGCGGAGCTTCAACAATCCTTCAGCCAGCAGATCAGCGTCCACAGGGTCCAGATCAGTGATAGAAGCTTTCTCAGCTGTTACATTGGGAACGACAGCGGCTCTATTTCCGTCATTTACTTGAAAGTCGACAGCATGATTGGATGGTCTGATGCTCTTCACTCCATCAGTGGATCGAGCAGATATTTCTACTCCCTTGTCTAGCTTTTCTACACCGGTGCTGTTTGGAACCCAACCCATTCCCTTGATGATCTCATCTCCTTGGGACTGGCTTACTTCTGGACTTACAGTTCTGGATACGGTGGACAATGCGACATCACTTCTGACTACATCAGGTTTCTTCTGCGGATCCAGGCTGGTCCCTGCCCGTTCCAGTTCTGACAGAAACCTCTTTCTGACATCACCATCCAGCTTGTCAACGGTTCCGACATCTTCGACCGGTACAGAATTTGCACTCTTCAAGAGACCGGTCTGCAAGGCAATCTCAGAAGACATGCTTCCTTCCCTCACATAAACACATCAAAGCACAAACGAATAAGAAGTGCAGTTACAACCAACAGACTATGTAGAACTATGTAATGGTAAACAGTAAAGAACTGAATAAACAGGTGTGACTAAACAGCAAACAAGACGAAGTCAAGTCCTGCCGAACCAAAACGGCGACTATAACAACTCACTTACTTTTAATACATAAGTGGTAAATCGGACTTACGAGTGGTATGCGATACTCGGACAACCGGACAAATAACTAGGTCTTTCTAAAACAAAAGAGGCGTCCAACGTAGCGTTAGGCGTGCATGCAGTCAATGAAAATCAGGTTTATACTACTGACATTTGTTTCACTGTTTTGCGGAGTATTGCTGGCTCAGGGCTTTTACGACATCCAGAAAGTACGCACGATCAACACCAGACTGGACTACGTAATAACACGCTGGAAGGCCAATCTGCACGTAGCGAGTGGGATCTATAGAGCCACCAAAGCTCTGCATTCGGCGGAAAGCATGGTGTTTTTCCGGACAGAAAAACAAGACATGTCGGAAGCCATCAAGGAAATGAACAAACTCACCAAAACTGTACGAGAAAAACTGTTGAGCCTTGGCGGTATCGCCACACTCGAAGAAGACACTGCAGTCATCGAAAAGGTAGTCCGGTCAGTGAAGAGTTACACTTGGCTGCATGAGACAAAATTCGTACCCGTACTACACAAAGGGGAAATCGAACAAGCAAAACTCCTTTTTCTGGGAGATATGCAAAAGGCCTTCGATGAAGTCCGTACACATCTGGAAGCATTTACACAAAAAAATCGCGTAAACGCCGACAAAGCCCAAGTGCAGAACAAACAGTCCTATTACATGGCCATCAGATGGACTGCCTTATTGACTGTATTTGCCCTTCTCATCAGTGCATTTGCGGGTTTCTTCATCTTTTACAAGATCTCCATACCCATCGAGCGCATAACAGAAGCTATGCAGGACATAGCCTCTGGAGACGCCAACCGAAAAATACCTTATACCGATCTCACTAGTGAGATCGGAACCATGGCTAGGTCGCTGGAGGTGTTTGCTCAAACCCTCACGGACAACGACAGGCTGCGAACAGAAAAAATGGAAGCCGAAAAGCTATCTCTGGAGCGCCAAATCACATATCGCAGCAAATTAGCAGACCAGTTCCAGACTGCTATGGGGGTATTAGTCACAGGGCTTTCCAGTTCATCTCAGAGGGTTGCGGAAGCCGCCCATGACGTATCTTCCTCCGCGGAAGAGACATCTCATCGAGCTACGGTAGTCACTAAGGCTGCGGTGGAAGCGGCTGCAAACGTCAGGACAGTGGCAGCCAGTACAGAGGAGTTATCACGATCGGCGTATGAGATCAGCGCACAGACTTCCAAAGCCAGCACGATAGTGGAGGAGTCCGAAAAGGCAGCTAGTCAAACAGAAGACATCATGCGGTCTCTGAGGAATTCCGCTGTCAGGATTTCGGATGTAGTCGGACTTCTAAAGGAGATAGCTGAACAAACCAATCTCTTATCTTTGAACGCCACCATAGAGGCTGCAAGAGAGGGAAACGCTGGAAAAGGATTCGCCGTAGTAGCTTCTGAGATCAAACATCTCGCCCATCAGACGACCAAAGCAGCGGATGAGATTGCCACAAAGGTCAGTGAGATACAGACTGCTACCAGCACTAGTGCTGAGTCTATGGAAGCTATATGTTCCACTGTTGGTATGATTCGTGAAGCGACTTTCTCAATAGCTGAGGCAGTTCGTGAGCAAACTGCTTCCACAACAGAAATCACGCTCAACACCAAGAAGGCAGCCAAAGGTGCTCAGGAAGTGACCAACAACATAACTGAGGTAGAACAGGCTGCGATGGTATCTAAGTCTTCTGCTGGAGAACTCATGAGCCTTTCGATAGGCTTACGTACGCAGGCCTCTGATTTGAAAGAACAGGTCGGTCACTTTATCAAGGAATTGAGGGAGCTGCGGAGCGGTTAAAGAACAGGTCGGTCACTTTATCAAGGAGTTGAGGGAGCTGCGGAGCGATTAAAGAACAGGTCGGTCACTTTATCAAGGAATTGAGGAAGCTGCGGAGCAATTCATGATTCTCATTCAAAAGGGGATATGCACTTAATTCTGATCCGCTGTCTTGATCCGGTCCCTCCTCTTCATCAGGCTGAACGCAGACTTTCCAACTCCTACAGTGCCGAAAATGATTTGCAGTCAAGTCATTACCAAGCCATCTCTACCAAATACCTCGAGATAATGAGCAATCTCACTCTCAAGGCCTAATTTTTTGTTCAGGTTGTCCGACAGCTTGACCGCAGGCTTCCCATTCACCTGGAAAACCTTACACACAAGAGAAGGCGGAGAAAACAAATTCGGATCACCGAGATGACAATTACGGAAATCATTGGTCAGTGACGTCCCCCAGCCGAAACTTACACCAATGCGTCCAGTGAAATGCTTGTAAATGCTGATGATGTTATCAACATCAAGAGAGTCCGAAAAAAGAAGCAGCTTCTCCGCCGGATCGCAGCCATGTGATAAAAGCCAAGAAATGTACTCCTCTCCTGCCGGTATTGGATCCTTACTGTCAACACGCAGACCAGACCAAGAAGTCAGATCATAGGGAGCATCCCTTAAGAACTGACTAGTCCCCCAGGTATCAGGAAGAAGCATCAGAGGAATGCTGCTGTATGTTTCCTGCCATAGACGGGCAGATTCGTACTGGCTCTGTTTCAAGGTGATCAAGCCATTTTTGCCGATCAAGCTGCCGTGTCGCGCCAAGGACGCCAGGACCATCGGAACTTCATGAGGGCTTGTACCCCTGACAGAAAAACCATGTTTCATTGCGTGATATGCGTTCGAAGTTCCTGTGAATAGGCCAGGAACTTCATCGTACAGTGTCTTGATGACATGGTGCTGCCAGGAAAAACTGTGACGACGACGCGTTCCGAACTCCGCGAAAGTCAGACCTTCTACCTCACGCAAACGGGTCAATTTGCTCTTAAGTTTTTCCTCTGCCTTTGCGAACAAGATCTCGATTTCTGACCCAGGCATTGAGCGACAAATACCTCGTGTAAGCGATTCAACTAGAATCGCTATCGCTGGAACTTCCCAGAGTGTCACTTCTGCCCAGAGACCGGAAAAAGACAAGCGCCATTGATTGCCATCTCGCAGTATCTGATAAGGAGAAAGACGTAAATCAGCCAACCATTCTACGAATGCCGGATCAAAGATTTCTTCGACTTCGTTAAACTTATTCCCTGCCAACCAAGCTAGTTCTTCTCCGGAAAAGCGCAGACTGCGTGTGTGTTCGCATTGTTCTTTGAGTTCTTCCTCAGTGACAAAGTCGGCTATGGAAATCTGCCTGGACCTGTTATAGAGAAGACAAGTCACTGAAACATCACGGAAATGACGCCATATGAACTGAAGCGTCAGCAACTTGTAGAAATCCGTATCAAGCAAGCTGCGAATGATGGGACTAAAACCAGACCCAGCTTCTTCGGCAATCCATCGGACGAACCTAGCAGTCACTCATCACCTCATACTCACATATCAAGTACGCAGACAACAGGCGAGCGTACAGCCGTATCCGTGAAAGAGGAACCGACCGCACAAACAGCACCCAAAAGCCTGTACCTTGGTCACCTGCCCAAATGCATGGAAGAAAATTCTACAAACCCTTGACCCACGGTGACGCTTATACAACCATCCACACAGTCAAGCAATAACTAACACAAATACGGCACAGATGCGACCTCGTACAATCCAAGAAGACAAGTCCCTTCCTGGCGGACCAGGTTGCATAAAATACTGCGGAGCTACTTCGAATAGCCAAAAAAATCTAGGCTTCAGTAAGCCCAGGTGTGTAGTATGGTCGTTATCGAGCGCAGGTCGCTCATATGTGTACGATAATCACACTTGCTCGCCCTTTACTAGATGTATGGATTCCAATGATGTACGGATTCTTAGAAAATGGTCACATGTCTGGCCTTATCGAGTTTTTTCGAAATCTTTTCAAGTCTTCGAGTGCAACAAAGCTGAAGGCTTACCGCAGCACTGTCGATGCCATCAACTGTCTCGATGCAGAAATGCGACGACTCACTGATGACGCATTGGCCAGGCAGACAAACACCTTCCGAGAACAGATAGCCAATGGAGCACCAGTGACTGAGTTACTAGTTCCAGCTTTTGCAACGGTGAGAGAAACCGCTCGTCGTGTCCTCGGTCAGCATCATTACGACGTGCAGTTGATCGGAGGAATAGCTCTGGACAAGGGTTGTATCGCAGAAATGAAGACCGGAGAAGGAAAAACCTTGGTGGCAACACTGCCGGTATATCTCAACTCCATTGCTGGCAAGTCTGTCCATGTGGTCACGGTGAACGACTATCTAGCTCGCCGTGATGCTCAATGGATGTCCGGAATATATGAATTCCTAGGACTCACAGTGGGTACCATTGTGAGCGACATGAGCGACACAGATAGAAAAGCCGCTTATGAGTGCAACGTGGTGTACGGTACCAACAATGAATTAGGCTTCGACTACCTCCGCGACAACTTAAAGTACGACTTAGAATCCGTTGTACAACCGCATCATCATTTTGCCATCGTGGATGAGGTAGATTCCATCCTCATCGATGAAGCACGTACTCCATTGATCATCTCCGGCCCCTTGAATGAGCTTCAAGGTGTTTACAACACCATAAATGCCTTGGTTCTCAGATTGAAAGCGCCTGAGGACTTCGAGGTAGATGAGAAAAGCCGCTCTATAACACTCACGGATCAGGGGATGGATACCCTGGAAAAGAACCTCAGCAGAGCGAATTTGTTGCGCAGTCCTGGCCTGTACGACATAGAGAACGTTGCGATCGTCCACCACACCAACCAGGCCATAAAGGCTCATAGCTTTTACAGGAAAGATCACGACTATATCGTGAAAAATGGAGAAGTGGTGATCGTAGATGAGTTCACCGGACGTGCAGCTCATGGTAGGCGGTACTCCGACGGAATGCACCAGGCTCTAGAAGCAAAGGAACGTGTAGAGATCCATCCAGAAAATCAGACTTTAGCTTCTATCACTTTCCAGAACTACTTTCGCATGTACGAAAAACTCGCCGGAATGACTGGTACCGCAAAGACAGAAGCAAAAGAGTTCATGGACATATATGGGCTCGATGTAGTCGAAATACCGACAAATGTACCGGTGCGGCGCATGGATGAAGAGGACGAAATATACCGCACTGAAAACGAGAAATACAACGCGATTATCAAGTTGATCGAAGACTGTAAATCTCGTCATCAACCAATGCTAGTTGGGACGGCATCTATTGAGAAATCAGAAAAGATCGCAAAGCTGCTTAAACAGAAAGGATGGCGGAGGCTTGACCTATCTGGAGGCAGAAAGAGTGACTTATCATATACCAGATCTCCTGATGCGAAACTCTTCGCTGTCCTCAACGCACACTATCACGAACAGGAAGCCGCGATTATCGCTCAGGCTGGATTCCCAGGAGCCGTGACGATTGCCACCAACATGGCAGGGCGTGGAACAGATATTCAGCTTGGCGGGAACGAAGATATGCGCATCACCGCTGAGACAGCAGAAATCAAGGACAAACAAGAATGTCAGAAGAAAATTGAAGCCATCCAACAGGACATGGTAAGGCTGAAAGGAATGGCGGTGCAGTCTGGTGGACTGTACGTTTTAGGCAGCGAACGTCATGAGAGCAGACGGATTGATAATCAGTTGCGAGGGCGGTCCGGAAGACAAGGAGATCCGGGTAAGTCCAAGTTCTTTCTGTCCCTGCAGGACGACTTAATACGAATTTTTGCCTCTGACACGATCGATAACATACTACAGAAAGTCGGATTGGATGAAGGAGAAGCAATCACTCATCCTTGGGTAAGCAGGGCCCTCGAAAAGGCACAACGCAAGGTGGAGGAACGAAATTTCAGTCTCCGGAAGGCCCTGTTGAGTTTTGACGATGTAATAAGCAATCAGCGTACAGCGATTTTTGAGCATCGCAATGAGATAATGATCAACACAGGCCTCGAAATAGACGAAACATGTAGAGGCATGATCAAGGATTCCATCGAAGAGACTGTAAATGAGCGAATATCGGCCGACACTTATTCTGACCAGTGGGAAACCGAGAAATTACGTCAAGAGATCAACGAACTGACAGGTATAGACTTAGAAATACCGAACTGGGCCAAGGATGAGATAACTAAAGCGGAGATCATGGACAGAATTCTCGAGACGGCTTACGGAATACTGGATGAGAAGCTGGAGAAATTTGGTCCTGAGGCTCTGTACTACGTTGAAAGAAGCATTTTGCTGAATACTGTTGATTATCTTTGGCGTCGCCAACTGAGTGCTCTTGATCATCTTCGTGAAGTTGTAGGTCTTCGCGGATATGGTCAGAGAGATCCGCTTCAAGAGTACAAGCTCGAAGCTTTCAATCTGTTTGAGGATATGCTGGCTCAGTTGCGTAAGATGGTCGCGATGCGCGCGATGCGTGTGCAGATTGTAGAAGAACATACATTACCCGTCGCCCCTGCGCAGGAACAGGTTCGACACTTTCATCGTGATGGGGGCGTAAAGGTTGATGTCAGTTTCAGTGAGATAACTTCTACCAAGTGGCCTCGTAATGAGAAGTGCTACTGCGGCTCCGGTAAGAAGTACAAGTATTGCCATGGGAAGCCAGGCCAAACTCACCATGGAAGAACTGAGCCATTGAAGGCGGAGAATGCGGAGCATGCAGCTAAAGCAGAAGCAAGGCGTGACTCTAGGTCAAGCCTTTCGGGGTCGCCGCTAGAATCCAACAGATAAATTAGCTTAACCCTCCAAAGAGGTCGCCATAATCTGGTCTTTCAGATCCAGAGCCTGGATCACCTCTCCTGTATCTCCAAAACGATACAATATGGCACACCCTGTAGCCACTTCACGTGTGATGATTTCCTCAGGACTCAAATTCTCCAAACGCATGATGATGGCTCTGAGCAAGTTGCCATGGGCAACAACTAGAATCTTCTCACCTCGGATTATCTTCGGAAGCAGAACGGACTCCAAGTAAGAACTCACCCTCTTCACCGTGTCCTTCAGGCTCTCACCGTTAGGAGGAGCTACATCGTACGAACGACGCCAACGCCAAACCTGTTCCTTGCCCCAACGAACGACAGCCTCAGCTTTGCTCAAACCAGACAAGTCCCCGTAATCGCGTTCATTCAACTCTGGAGTGAAAACCGTCGGCAGACCAGAAGCTCCAAGCTCCTGCAAAATAAGCTCTGCTGTCCTCTGAGCCCTGCTCAAAAGAGAAGTCTGAGCTTCATCGAAAGCCAGATTCAATCCTTTGAACACTCTTCCGACACGCTGTGCTTCTTTTTCTCCCTTTTCTGTCAGACTCGGATTTGCCAAGCCTGTAAAAAGTCCGAGTCCATTCCACTCACTCTCGCCATGGCGACAAATCACTAACAGCCTTTCCATAGCCCAATATGACTCCAATCCGAATCAACACAGAAAAACCACGCAAGAAGAACACCACGAAGTGCTCGACGCCTACTGCAGGAGGGGCTCCTCCTCAACGAAAAGTAGATTCCATTCGGTTTAGCACAAACTATAGACGAGAAACAGCCCTGTAATTCCGGATACCACGCGAATCCCCCTCCTCTTTCAGGAGCATCTGTTTCCACAGAGTGTAAAGTTACCGCAGACCGACCGGGCATACAGAGCTTAGGTCACCGAATCTCAGAGCATCCAGGCCATTAACACGACCTAACACAGCCATCCAACACAACCCCAAGTCACCGAATCTCAGAGCATCCAGGCCATTAAGACAAAAGGACCACAGCACACCGCCAGTATAGGCTAGGTGCATCGAGTGATTTACATACTAGTCTACATCCGGCAAGGCATCAGCACCTAAACTTCCAAAGACGCCTTGAGAGACCTTCCCAGCACCTGACGTCACATCAGGCTTGCGCTCCCCCTCACTTCGGGACACGGTGTTCTCCTCAGGAGAGGTGCTGACAGTACCTTCCTTAAGAATCTCTTTGGATCCCCCGCCAGCTTTTTCACCAACCTCCGTTTTCACAGAGGGCAAAGTTACTGCAGACCGACCGCCAGTACGTTGAATCGAGCCATCAGACATACACAACCTCCTATTCATACCACACGACAAGATCAGCTATGATAGCACTGGGTTTCCTAAAGCGACTTCAAGGCTAACACGGGAAGTTTATCGAATCAATCAACAGTCTGGTGCCGTATTCTGCACAAAGAGGTCACATAAATACCAGGTCCAGCGATGCGACGTTGCGTCATACTCCATGACACGATAGATGGATATGGATCTTGACTGTGAGGAGATAAACAGCCGCCCCGTGACGTTGCGTCATACTCCATGACACGATAGATGGATATGGATCTTGACTGTGAGGAGATAAACAGCCGTTCCGTGACGTTGCGTCATACTCCATGACACGATAGATGGATATGGATCTTGACTGTGAGGAGATAAACAGCCGTTCCGTGACGTTGCGTCATACTCCGTGACACGATAAATGGGTATGGATATTGACTGTGAGGAGATAAACAGCCGTTCCGTGACGTTGCGTCATACTCCGTGACACGATAAATGGGTATGGATATTGCCTGTAAGGTGATAAACATATATCCCGTATTGCCGAACTGAAATAATTGAGTATTTTCATGTTTCCGTGTTGTGTGCATTTTTGTGTTGTAAAACTTTCACCGTAATCTAGTGGCAGAAGAACTCAAGATAACCCTCGCACAATTGAACCCAACTGTTGGCAATGTTCATGAGAATATCGCCTGTGCGTCTTTCGTTTATTCGCAAGCAGAATTCCTCGGAACGGATCTTCTGGTTTTTCCTGAGCTATTTGTCTCCGGCTATCCACCGGAAGACCTAGTATTGAAGCGAGCTTTTCTGTCCAGATGCGCTGAAGGTTTGGATCACTTGACACGAATCACCAATGAAGGGACCTCCGCCATTCTCACCGGAGTCCCATGGCGCGTTGATGACAAAGTGTACAACGCCGCTGCACATCTAGAACTTGGACAATTGAAAGATATATACTTCAAGGTCTTGCTACCGAATTACGGCCCATTCGAGGAAAAGCGTACTTTTAACTCAGGATCCTCCTATAAGTGCATTGAAGTAAAAGGTACAAAGATAGGCGTCCTGATTTGTGAAGACCTCTGGACCAAAGACGCATCCATGAGACTGGCAAATGACGGAGCAGAACTCTTGATAGTACTCAACAGCTCCCCCTACTGCCGTGACAAATACAGGAGACGAATGGAAGTCGCGACATCCAGGGTCAAAGAAACGAATCTGCCTCTGATCTACCTGAACCAAATCGGTGGACAGGATGAATTGGTATTCGACGGAGCTTCTTTTGGACTACAGAGAGATGCGTCACTTGCCTTTCAACTCCCCGCCTTCGAGAAACGTCTGGCCTGTGTCACCCATCTAGGTTCTGGAGGAGGTTTATCGGTTCATTCCCGTCACACTGCCTGTGAAGCATACCCGGACAAGGCAGAAGCTAATTGGCATGCTTGTGTGCTCGGGTTGAGAGATTATCTTCGGAAAAATAACTACGAAAAAGTCGTGATGGGTCTTTCTGGAGGAATCGATTCGAGTGTAGTGGCAGCTATGTGTGTCGATGCAGTAGGAAGTGATAACGTCCATGCCGTCATGATGCCGTACACCTATACCTCAGACCAGAGCCTGGAGGATGCTTCTGCATGCGCTGCAGCTCTTGAAATCTCTCGTTATCAGATAATACCTATCGACACGGTAGTGAATGCGATTAGGAACCTATCACCAGATCACCGGAAGGAAGGAATCGTAGAGGAGAACATTCAAGCACGTGCTCGTGGTACCATTCTCATGACCCTATCCAATTCTACAGGAGCCATGCTAATATCAACTGGTAATAAATCCGAGATATCGGTTGGTTATTGCACTTTATACGGGGATATGAATGGGGGTTTTAGTCCGATAAAGGACTTGTACAAGACAGAAGTTTACGAATGTGCAAGATGGCGAAATGCTCACAGCCCTTACAGCGACTCCATATCCGGACAGGTGATCCCGTCTGAAATACTGGAAAAAGCACCTTCGGCAGAATTGAGACCTGATCAAACAGATCAGGACACCTTGCCTCCGTATCACGTACTGGACGACATTTTACTGCGTCTAGTAGAACAAGATGCGACCGTCGCGGAGCTTGTTGATGCTGGCTTTGATCCTGTCGTGACGCTTCATGTGCAGAATCTGCTGTACGCTTCAGAACACAAACGGCGTCAATCTCCACCTGGGGTCAAAGTGACCGAGTGTAGTTTTGGCAGAGAGCGCAGATACCCCATTACAAATCGGTTCCGCGAAGTCCTAAAACAGGATTAGACTGAACAGTCTCTTCCAGCACCGAATATACAACATGATGGTGCCATATTGTGCCAGTTCCAGCACGACCAGGACCGCTTGGACGATCTCTACTACTTGTATGATCTCTACGAAATACTGAACAATCGCTCCGACGCGGAATCTATACTGCGAACCACTACATCATGAAGAGCGCGTTTGTGAACTCCATCCTCGAAGCAATACAGTGCATCTTTGGCTACTACACCATATTCCTCAGCCCTTCTCACAGTATCCTTCAGAGAAAGGCTTCTGTGCAAATAGAAAATGGCTTGTTCTCTATCCTCTGGTGTGACATCACGTCTCTGGATGCAACGCCTCCAGAATTCCCGCTCCTCACTTGAACCGCGGTCGTAAGCCAAGATCACTGGGAAGGTCACCTTCCCTTCGCTAAAGTCCGTGCATCCTTCCGTGTCGCAGGACGAACTACTGTAATCCGTCGCGTCATCTATCAACTGATATGCGATTCCCAAATTAGTCCCGTAGTCCTTTAGAGCCTCTCGCTTCTCTAAACTGACATCTGCAATAATCGCTCCGACTTCACCTGCAGCGGAGAACAAAGCCGCAGTCTTAGCCCTGATGATGGACATGTACTCAGGTTCAGTCAGAGATACCTTGTTACTTCCCGTCAGTTGAAGCATTTCTCCTTCGACGATATTCATGGCAGCACCCGAAACTACCCCTAGAGCTTCAATAGATCCGACTTCCACCATTATCTGGAATGCCTGTCCCAGCAGAAAGTCCCCTACCAAGATGCTGGCCTTGTTCCCCCAAATCCGGTGAGCTGCGATCTTATACCTCCGCAACTGTCCATCGTCTATTACGTCATCATGCAGAAGGGTCGCAGCGTGTACGAGTTCTATAGCAGCCGCAAGGGAGGTATGGGACTTCTCGAAGCAACCGCACATCCGAGCAGCGGCAATGGCGATCATAGCGCGAAAACGCTTCCCACCTGAGCTAACTAGATAGTTCGCTATCTCGGAAACCAGTGGAACTTCCGATCTCAGTCTTGCTAGCAGAAGACTGTCGACCGACTCTAGTTCTTCCCCCAACAGATCTGTCAGTGGATCATAAGACTCTTTGCTGACATGGCTCATTAGATAGCTTCTCTGATTTCCAGCATGCGCTGTAACACAGCATTTATCGTAGAAGCGCTGAAATCGTTTTCTTCCACGTTTGCAGATAGGACTAGACTTCCATCTTCTGCTTTCCCGGCATGTAGCAGCACAGGAAATAATTCACTGTCAGATCCAGCGAAGTCCAACAGTTTTCTGTCGATTACGGGTGTTGGACCAGACTGGGGAACAGTCCAGGACAGACTCATCCAAATCTGATCTTTTCCATTCTCTTGAACCAGGGAAAAAGTTCCTGACTTGTCGAATGCGACATTACAACTCCCGTCTTCGGATAAGGCTTTAGGTAATCCCATGTTCATCAGAAAAGACTCGACCACCAGCCGTGATCGGTCAGAGAAAGCCATGCCAGTACCTCCTGAACCCAAAACTAAAGAATCGCCGTACGGCTTCCCACTCCCTGTATCATCTCGGAAAACCAGAGAACAACAGTCCCCTGACAGTTTCTGCAGTTTCTTTCCTTGCGGCCTGCAGTTTCTTTCCTTGCGGCCTGCAGTTTCTTTCCTTGCGGCCTGCAGTTTCTTTCCTTGCGGCCTGCGGGATTATGCTCTAGAACCAGAAGCTTCCTCTAATCGTGCAGCTTCTTCTTCCGCATCTACAAGTCCATCCATCATACGCTTCAAAGATATTCTCTGCCGTCGGATCTCTCCGACGTCATCCTCTGAAATCACCTCCTCCGGTACAGAGACATGCAACCTCCAGAAAGCATTGGCGAGCATGAGCCTGCTCCTAGGACTAGCAGTATCTCCCAACAAGAGGTTGATCATATTCAAGGCTTCCGCCAGACCAGGGCTCTTCTGAGAACAAAAAGACAAAAGACCATCCATCACACGAACAGGATTGATCTTATCTCTGTCTAGCCAGGTCATGAGCCTTTTGGTCTCTTCCACAACCGTCGAGGCTTCAGTGAAAACCGTTTGGAGCTTTTTTAATCTACCCAATTCAAGCAAGAGGTAATGTAAGAATGTCTCATCCGTGGAAGGACTGGTACTGCGCAGATCCTCTCCTGCTATCTGCATAAAGGTGGCGACTAGCTTCTCGAAATTGTTTTCGAAGCTCTCGAACTTGGCCAAAAATTTGAACAGGGCACTGAAATGTACCTCCTTATCTCGGAGCATTTCACGATATGTTGACCGGACTAAAGCTGGATTCGTCTCCAACGTCGCAGCCTGTTGATGAGCGATGCGTGCAGCAGCATATCCCGCCTGTATCTGGCTAGGAAGATCCCCGACTTCGAACTCAGAGCTCACCTCTTCTAGAAACCCGAGTAGATACTCGTCTTCCGCGATCCCTTCTTCTTTTCTGGTCTCTTTGATGAATTCCGCCTCGAAGTACTCTCGTAACATCTCGACGATGGCGTGCTCATGTGTGACGTCTCCGCCTGACATGTTGCGGAGGGCATCGAACAACCTAGCCTTAGCAGAATCCTTCTCAGGTCCCTGAGGACCTCGACGTCTTCCCTTAGAGCTGGCTATTTGTGAACCGTGTTCCTTCGCGAACCTCTCGGCATCTCCACGTGTTGGATCTCGTAGGGCCCCGTGTTTGCTTGGTGTCGCTTCTGGTGGAGCATCCACATCCGGCTCTGCTTGAGGAAGCACGATAGCAGTATCATCTAGGTCTCCCTCTTGTTCTACTTGTGTCTTCCTTGTCCTCAGCAATAGGGAAGCGTTGTCTTTCAGGAATTGTTCTGAATCTCCCAGTGTGGGATCACTGATCGCGGCATGACTGGTCGCTCCTTCGCGGACCAGGTTGATCAGCCTTTTCAGGGCTCCTTTGTCAATTTCTATGTCCGGGAGTTTGTCTCTGTGATAATCGGCGATTCTCGTGATGGTATCGTAGTTTACCCCTTGCCCCTGCCTAGCTTTTCTGAGGGCAATAGTACGAAAATCCACCTGGTGCGTGAAGCCAGATCCAGACTGAGCAGCCTCAGTGAGCTTCGAGTTGACAAAGGCATGCCTTACAGATTCTCCTCTGAAAGACCCAGTCTGTGCAGAACTGATCTCAGCTCCCACAGGAGAAATGACATTCTGAACGGCGCGGGAAGACGTCCCTACTGTATTAGCCGGTCCTGACGGCATCGACGATTAACCCCAGTACACAACACAAAGCCAGACAAGAGAAATCAATGGTCTCAGTTCAGATTCCGGGCGATTCCCTTTACTGCTTCAGCTATCACCTTGAGCTGGTTTGTCGCCAGCTGGACGATAAGGGACCAGGAGTTCAGAGCCACCTGCATCTCGAATGCTTTTTCTGTATCGGTCAGGTTCCCTCCCTGAAGCTGACTTACTTTTTGCTCCGCCTTGCCCAGCTGATCTCTCAGATTCGTCGTGGACCAAATCAGATCAAGACCATCCCGCATTCTAGGAATGTCATCGGCCGTTCTGTTAGAAGTAACCGAATGATGGGTCAACAGCTCACCAGCAGAGGATATAGAACCATCAGGCATTTGCGAACTCCTTCACTACAAAAACTAAACAAGACATGCACAAGTGTCCTACTTGATGACACTGGAATACGTGGAGATGATAGCTCTTGCATTATGAAGGGCCTTCATCAAAACCTGAGCGGCTCCGTATTCATCTGGAGGCATACCCTTATCCATGGCACCACGCAGTCTATCTTCACAAGCAACGAGCTGGGATATTGCTTTTTTCGCTACATCGAGCTTGTCAGGACCGCGCAAAGCTTCTTCTAATTCTGTGATTCCCAGCCAGCGCTCTTCGCCTTCAGATGTCTCCCTCATCACCACAATCCCTTAAAAGCATCCAGGTTGACCATCGACACTGCAAGTACTTTGACGAAGACCACATCTTATCAGATGTCCCCTTCGTAACCACAATCTTCTATCGCGTCTCGATTGATTATCAAAACTGTACGTTCCCTAATGGATATCATACCTTTTTGCACCCATTCGTTTAAAACGCGGTTAACACCACTACGCGATCCACGAGCCATCAATCCCAGATCCGTTTGGGTGATTTCAGGTATCGTGCAGGGGACCTGAGATCCATTATATGTAGCTACTTTTCCCAAGTTATCAGTTATACGCAACAGGGACCTAGCCACTCTCGCGCGAAGGGACTTCAAACTCAAGAGCCGTGCGAATTCTATGTAAGATCTGTACCGGTAGGCCACAGATGCAGCTAGAGCCTCTTTTAGTTCTGCATGCGCTTCACAGAGCTTCCAGAACACCTCTGCAGGAACTGACAAGATAGTTGAAGCTCCAATACTCATAGCCATATCACCGTAGCTTCCACCATCTAGGACTCCCAGCTCTCCGAAGCAGGCCCCAGAAGATATGACATCACACAGAACTGCTGAACCATCTTCCATAAAATACGACAGACGTACCAGTCCGGAATACACAAAGTACAGATTAGAAGTCTCGTCGTCTTGTAAATAAATAATCTGGTTGTTATTTACGAAACGCGATGAACAAGCAGACATTAGTGCTCTTTTGGCGTCTGCACCCACAAAATCGAACCCACGTGCAACACACCTGTGAGACAAAGCGACACCTCAGCAACCATGCTAACAACGAGTGACGTTCGAAAAACCCGAGTTCAGAACCTACGGAAAAATCCGTACACAAAAGAAGGAATAATCAATTCAATAAACAACTAAAAAACCTCGTGTTCCTAGTATGAACCAGGGTTGGGTAAAAAGCAACAAACCGGTATAGAGAATGCACTTTACCATGTGGATGTATTGCGCAATGCGATTGTCAATAGCGATCGAGCGAAAATCAACAAAAAAACCGGTATAATCAAGGAAACCATTAAGTAAAGAG
>Ga0209568_1000175_pt1 | contig 22640 bp, 20 predicted proteins | sample WorMetOlspDAHAB2_FD_187406 | JGI IMG/M metagenome (GOLD analysis project Ga0209568, IMG submission 187406) | Marine gutless worms symbiont microbial communities from Max Planck institute for Marine Microbiology, Germany - Olavius sp. DAHAB.2... ...
CCGCGCTCCCGCAGCGCGGGCAATGAAAGCCCTCGGGCCAACGCGCGCGCTCCAACGCCGCTTCGCGCGGCGTCTCCGTCCCGAACTGTTGGGAAAACTCAGACAGCGACATCCCAGACTGAAACTGAATGTGATTCATGGCCATGAATCACTCCATTTCTTGAGAAAACCCAGGAAGGGGATCGGCCCCTCAAGAACTTAGACCACGAGTCTGGCTGAAGATTCTTGCTAATCAGGTTGACATTTGTCAGTGCCGGCGGGCCGGTCAGGCGATCTAATGATTCTACCGATGGATAGCTGCGGGCGGCAGACAGTATCGCGCAACGGCTCGTCCATTGGCATCTTTATCCACCTGCTTTCCTCCTCTGGTGGTGATTTGGAATCCGCTTGCCGGCTTTGCCGCAAGCGGTTTTTTTTGGGACCTATAGACGTGACTAGCCACGGAGGGCGGTGTCTGCCTTTGCAGCCCGGATGAAATCCGGAAGTTTGGTAACCCTCCCTTCAATCCGACCCCTCCCAAGTCTCTTGCCATGGTTTTGGCTAGCTATGTATATAGGTCCCTTTTTTTGTGTCTCTTTATGGATTCCGGACTGTTTTGTTTGGCGTGCGCCGACAAAGCGGCGCGGCCCGATCGAACCCCGGCGACGGGGGATACCCGCGGCGTTTGCCGGAAACCTGAGCGCCGGGTTCCACCCGCGGCGACGGCGCTTTCCCCTGACCGCATGGCCTTGGTTCGGGACCGGTGCAGCGCCGAATCCAAAGCGGCGGCGGGCAAGTAGTCCCGGCTCGATCCCGCGCTTATCCCGGACACCACGGATTTCGGTCGGGACCGGGGTAAAGTTGCCGCCGCACTCCAATATCCTGGTGTGCCGGCTGTTTCGCGCTCGTCCTGCCGCGGATTCACAAAATGGTAACCGGATCGCTATAAAATTTTAAAACCAGGTCATGATAATGGAAGTATACATCCATACCCCAATGTGTGAGGTTTCTATGAGGAAGACACTGATCGCCGCTGCCGTCATGACCGTCGCGGCTCCTTTCGCCACCCAGGCCGCGGGCCGTGACACCATCAACATCGTCGGCTCCTCGACCGTGTTTCCCTTTGCGGCTACGGTCGCCGAGAACTTCGGCCGCACGACCAGATTCAAGACCCCGAAGATCGAGTCCACCGGCTCCGGCGGCGGCCTCAAGTTGTTCTGCGCCGGGGTCGGCGTCAAGCATCCCGACATCACCAATGCCTCGCGCCGCATCAAGGGCTCCGAGCTCGACAAGTGTCGGAAGAAGGGCGTCAAGGACATCGTCGAGGTCAAGATCGGTTATGACGGCATCGCCATCGCCAACGCCAAGAAGGCCGTCAAATTCGACCTGACCCCGAAGGATATCTTCCTGGCCCTGGCCAAGAACGTGCCCGACCCGAAAGGCGGCAACAAGCTGGTGGCCAACCCCTACAAGACCTGGAAAGCGGTCAACCCGAAGCTGCCCGATGCCAGGATCGAAGTCCTGGGCCCACCACCGACCTCGGGCACGCGCGACGCCTTTGTCGAGCTGGCTATGGAGGCTGGCTGCAAGAAGTTCGGCTTCATCGAGGCCATGAAAAAGAAGAACAAAAAGAAATACAAGGCGGTCTGCCATGGCATACGCGAGGACGGTCGTTACGTCGAAGCGGGCGAGAACGACAACCTGATCGTCCAGAAGCTCAAGGCCAATCCGACGGCGCTGGGTATCTTCGGCTTCGGCTTCCTGGACCAGAACACCGACACAATCAAGGGCTCCAAGATCAAGGGCGTCAAGCCGACCTTTAAGTCCATCGCCTCCGGTGACTATCCGATCTCCCGCTCCCTATACTTCTATGTCAAAAAGGCCCACGTGGGGACTATTCCGGGTATCAAGGAGTACGTGAAGGAGTTCACTAGTGAGAAGGCCTGGGGAGAGGAGGGCTACCTCGCCGACAAGGGCCTGATCCCGCTGCCTGAAAAGAAGCGCGCCAAGGTAGCCAAGTCCGCCCAGGGCATGGAGCCGATGAGCAAGCCCAAGAAAAAGTAACTCCGAGGTTCGGGTCTGGAGCCGAGCTGTGAAGAACCACCGGCAGTCCCGTGTGAGCCGCCGGTTTCATCTTTTGGCTCGTTCCCACGTTCCAGCGTGGGAACGTGGTTATCACAGACCGCAATCCACAATTGTAGGATACTCATGAGTCACCGAATTGCTGATGATGCTTTACGGGTAGTGGTGAATTTTTAAATGGCTAGCATAGACTTTTCTTTGACCCCCTCTCCCCGGCCCTCTCCCGCCGGGAGAGGGCCGGGGAGAGGGGGTCAAAACAAGTCCACGCAAACCATTTAAAAACTTACCGCTACCGCTTTACGATATAGCGCATGAGCCCAACGGTACTCCGAGAGAACGGGTTCAGGTTTTTCTTTTTCTCGAAAGAAGAAGAGCGTATGCACGTCTATGTTGCATCAGGTGGCGGCGAAGCAAAGTTTTGGCTTGAACCGGAAATCGAACTCGCAAAAAATTGTCGATTTTCAAGAAAGGACCCGAAACAAATCGAAACATATATAGAGGCTCATTATGATGAACTCGTTAGCGCATGGAAAATATACTTCGAGTGTTGAGGTTACAAATGTATCCGCACGCGGATTATGGCTTTTCGCCCATAATAGAGAGTTCTTTATTTCCTATGATGATTTTCCATGGTTCAAGGAACAAACAATAAGCTCGATCACCAACGTAGAAGAGCATGCTCCGGGACACTATTATTGGCCCGACATCGACGTCGATTTATCTCAGGAGATAATCGAGCATCTGGAACGTTTTCCATTGAGCGCAAAAACCACTATAAGCAGGACGGCGCCTTGCCGAATCCAAAGCGGCGGCGGACAAGAGCTGTTTGACAATGCCTCGATTACCTCGAGTCCCGTGGGTTTCTATCAGTACCGAAGCTAAAATCGCCGCCGCACTCTAAAACGTCAACAGTCCCTGGTTCGGGGATGAATCCGGCCTATGCAATCCCCTGTCTTACTTCTCGTACTCCTCGGCGTCATGGCGCTGGCCTATCGGTTCGGTTACCGGCGGGCCGTGTCCGTCGCCGGCGGGGCGGAGCGGATCAAAACCCTGCACTCGCTGCCGAGCTACTACGGCTTCTATGCCGCCCTGTGGGCGGGTCTGCCGGCGCTGCTGCTGCTCGGTTTTTGGGTCGGCTTCCAGGATGTCATCGTGACCGGCATGGTCGAGACGGTGCTGCCGGCGGAGCTGACGGCGGGTCTTTCCGCGGGACAGAAGGGCCTGCTGCTCAACGATATCGAGAACCTGGCGACCGGCAACATCGTCTCCGGCGAGGTGACGCCTGCGCTGCAGGCCGCCGCGGACCACTATATGCACCTGCGGGGTCTGGCCACTATCGCCATGTGGTCCCTGGTCCTGGCCGTGGCCCTGGGGGGACTCGCGCTCGCCTGGAAGCAAACTCACCCGGAGCTGCGGGTCCGTAATCGGGTGGAATCTACGTTGATGGTGATCTTGGCGGTCTTCTCCTCGATTGCCATCCTGACCACCCTCGGTATCCTCTTGTCCGTCATCTTCGAGTCGATCCTGTTTTTCCGGGAGGTCTCGGTGACGGAGTTTCTCTTCGGTATCGAATGGAGTCCCCAGATCGCGCTGCGGGCGGACCAGGTGGGTGCCTCCGGGGCCTTCGGGGCCCTGCCCCTGTTCACGGGCACCCTATTGGTCTCCCTGATCGCCATGCTGTTCGCGGTATCCATCGGCCTCATGGCCGCTATCTATCTGTCCGAGTACGCACCCGCCGAGGTGCGGACCATCGCCAAACCGGCGCTGGAGGTCCTGGCCGGCATCCCGGCGGTAGTCTACGGCTTCTTCGCCGCGCTCACGGTCGCCCCCTTCATCCGTGAGCTCGGGGCCGCCGTCGGGCTTGATGTCTCCTCCGAGAGCGCCCTGGCCGCGGGCCTGGTCATGGGCATCATGATTATTCCCTTCGTGTCCTCCCTCTCGGATGACGCGCTCAACGCCGTCCCCCAGGCCATGCGCGACGGCTCCTATGCCCTGGGCGCGACCCGCTCCGAGACGATCAGGAAGGTCATCTTTCCCGCGGCCCTGCCCGGCATCGTCGGCGGCATCCTGCTGGCGGTGTCGCGCGCCATCGGCGAGACCATGATCGTGGTCATGGCCGCCGGCATGTCGGCGAACCTGACCTGGAATCCCCTGGAGGCGGTGACCACGGTGACGGTCCAGATCGTCACCCTCCTGATCGGGGATCAGGAGTTCGACAGCCCCAAGACCCTGGCCGCCTTCGCCCTGGGGCTTACGCTCTTCGTCGTCACCCTGATCCTGAACCTGATCGCCCTGCATATCGTGCGCAAGTATCGGGAACAATATGAATAAGCAAACCCCCGACGCGCCCGGAAAAGCACCGGCCAAGCGCACCATCGACATCGTCAATGCCGGTCTCCGGCGGCGCCGCGCCGCGGACAAGCGCTTCCGTCTCTTAGGGATGGGGGCGGTGACGCTCGGCCTGCTGTTCGTGGCCGTTCTGTTCCTCGACATCATCGGCAAGGGCTATACAGCCTTCCAGCAGACTTACATCCGGCTCCCTATCCGGCTCGATCCGGCGATCATCGACCCTACCGGGTCGCGCGCGCCGGATACCCTCTCACAGGCCGATTACCGGCAGCTGGTGCGCGACGCGCTCAAGACGCGCTTTCCGCAGGTCTCGGGCCGCCGGGACCGACGGGCGCTCTATCGGCTGCTGAGCCCCGGCGCCCCACAGCAGCTACGGGAGCGGGTCTTAGCCGATCCGGGACTGATCGGTACCGAATCGGAGGTCTGGCTGCTCGCCGACGATGACATCGACATGCTGGTCAAGGGGCATATCGACCGTGCCGTGCCCGAGTCCGAGCGGCGGGTGAAGGACCGGACCCTGGGCTGGGTGGATACCCTGGTGGCGGACGGTCGGTTGGAGAATAAATTCAACACAGGCTTCTTCTCTCGAGGCACCTCTCGCGAGCCTGAGCTGGCCGGTATCGCCGGGGCGCTATGGGGTTCCCTGTACACCCTGGCACTGACCCTGCTGTTCTCCTTTCCCATCGCCGTGGGCGCGGCCCTCTACCTGGAAGAGTTCGCGCCCAAGAATCGGTGGACCGACCTCATCGAGGTCAACATCAACAACCTGGCCGCCGTACCCTCCATCATATTCGGTCTGCTGGGTCTGGCCGTGTTCATCAACTTCTTCGGCGTGCCGCGCTCCACCCCCCTGGTGGGCGCCCTGGTGCTGAGCCTGATGACCCTGCCCACCATCGTCATCGCCAGCCGCGCGGCCCTCAAGTCCGTGCCGCCCTCGATCCGCGAGGCCGCCTTGGGCGTCGGCGCCTCGCCCCTGCAGGCCCGGTTCCATCACGTCCTGCCCGTGGCCCTGCCCGGCATGTTGACCGGAACCATCATCGGCATGGCGCGAGCCTTGGGCGAGACCGCGCCCCTGTTGATGATCGGCATGATCGCCTTCATCGTCGACATCCCGGACGGGGTGACGGACCCGGCGACGGTGCTGCCGGTCCAGGTTTACCTGTGGGCGGACAGCCCCGAGCGCGGCTTCGTGGAGCGGACCTCGGCGGCCATTATGATATTGCTGGGTTTTCTGATCGCCATGAACCTGATCGCGGTCCTGTTGCGTAAGAAATTCGAGCGGCGGTGGTAGGCCACAGGTGCGGGAGAGAAAACTACGAATCCTCGCGAATCGATTCGCGTGATTCATAGTTTTTCCTCATTAAAAAATATCTATAAAACTGTTATGCATCAAGAACAATAACCAAGGCTATACCAAGCGATGGCATTCAACTTAAAATTGCCAGGAGACAAGCTATTACGATATAGGAATCAGTTCCAGTATTCCTTGTCAGATGTTTCCCATTCTATGCAGACAACTCCGCAGATGTTTGGTTGGTTGATTTATGACCGTTTTCTTACGGATGGTGATAAAGACCGAGTAATAGAACAACATGTAAGCTTTAACCGTCCGTTGAGGAAATATTTTGAAATCATGTACAAACGTGCGTTAGAGCAAAGATTGATGAAAACACACGCATAACAAGGTCATAAACCCGAATTGCAAGAAGCTCTACTTTCATCTTCATCTGGCTCCCACGCTCCAGCGTGGGAGCAAGTTTTGACGCTCCGGCGTTACTAAGCCTAGCCGCTGGAGCGGCCAAGGTGATGTTCCCACGCTGGAGCGTGGGAACGAGTACGATCTTAGTTGGAGCAAAATGGTAAACTCATCATTACAGATCTGGGTGCAAAACCCGTATCTCTTCAAGTCTAACAATCGGTAATGGTTAAGGTTTAAATGGAACCATTGCCACTGGCAGTGGGTTTGGCGCTCTAATAGGCTATACTCCCTCTTCCTCCGGGAGAGGGCCGGGGAGAGGGGATCAAAACAAGTCCACGCAAACCATTTAAAAACTTACCACTACCACAGAGGGTGGTGGTAAATTTATAACTGATAGAGTGATCGAGAGTCCTGAGTGCAGGAGGCAGTTGTCAGGACCTGATAGCTGGCAACTGCACCCTCTTATCAGTTTGGATAATTTACCACTATCCCTCTCTCTCTGCTTTAACCACTTAAAAATTTACCACAACCAAACAGAGTTATATCCGAATCAAGCCGAAACCCCGGAAATCCCCCAAGGGGCTGAACGGTTATGAGGTATGAGCAATGAATACAGCTTTTGAGGTGGCTACCGAAGGTGCCGGCGCCATGACCGTTTCCGACCTGGAGCAGGAGAGTACCTTCGAGGGTACGGTCGGCGACTACACCGTTCAGGATGCCCGCATGGAGTGCCGGGGCGTGGATGTCCATTACGGAGAAAAGCATGCCATCAGGAATGTGAGCCTGGACATCGGAAAACACCAGGTGGTATCCATGATCGGCCCCTCCGGCTGCGGCAAATCCACCTTTCTGCGCTGCCTCAACCGGATGAACGACGAGATTCCCGGCTGCTGCGTCACCGGCGCCATCAAGCTGGACGGCGTCGAGATCTACGATAAAAAGCAGGACGTGGTACCCCTGCGGGCGCAGGTCGGCATGGTGTTTCAAAAGCCCAATCCCTTCCCCAAGTCGGTCTACGAGAACGTCGCCTACGGACCGCGCATCCACGGCCTCACCAACAACAAGACGGAGCTGGCCGGACTGGTGGAGACCAGTCTGCGCAGGGCTGGGCTCTGGGGTGAGGTCAAGGACCGGCTGGATCAGCCCGGCACCGAGCTCTCCGGGGGCCAACAGCAGCGCCTGTGCATCGCCCGCGCCATCTCCGTCTCTCCCGAGGTAATCCTGATGGACGAGCCCTGCTCGGCCCTGGATCCCATCGCCACCGCCGGGATCGAGGATCTGATCGACGAGCTGCGGAAGAACTTCAGCATCGTCATCGTGACCCACTCCATGCAGCAGGCGGCCCGGGTGTCTCAGCGTACCGCCTACTTCCATCTCGGTGATCTGGTGGAGGTCGGCGCCACCGACCAGATCTTCACCAGTCCGAGCCACAAGCTGACCGAGGATTACATCACCGGCAGATTCGGGTAAGCCCTTAAGAACCTTGCGGAAAAAAATGATTTCCATGAGCGACATCCTCGTCATCGGCGGCGGCGCGATCGGTCTGCTCACTGCCCGCGAGCTGGTCCGATCCGGCGCCGATGTCACGCTCGTGGAGATGGGAGCGATCGGACGTGAGGCCTCCTGGGCCGGCGGCGGCATCCTGTCGCCGCTCTACCCCTGGCGTTATGCCGATGCGGTGACCGCCTTGTCGTTCCAAAGTCAAGGGCATTATCCGCAGTTGTGCGCCACGCTGTGGGAAGAAACCGGCATTGATTCCGAGCTCACGCGCAATGGGCTTCTGATCCTGGAGCCGGAGGATCAGGACCAGGCCCTGGCATGGGGACGGAAACACCAGGTACGGATCGAGTCATTGCCGCCCGACGCCTTGCGCAAAAGAGCGCCCGGACTGGGGTTTACCCCCTCAACCGCCCTCTGGCTGCCGGAGATCGCCCAGGTCCGAAATCCGCGGTTCGTCAAGGCCCTGCGTCGTTCCATCGCAGGACAGGTGCGCATCCGCGAGCGAGAGGAAGTGGTCGAGCTTCTGCTGGACGCCGACCGCGCCGTCGGTGCCCGCACCCGCGAGGGTACCCTCGCCGCGGACCGGATCGTCGTCTGTTCCGGCGCCTGGACCGCGAGGCTGTTCGAGCGGTTCGGCAACCAGCCCGACATCGAGCCGGTGCGGGGACAGATGATCCTGCTGAACGCCGAGCCGGGACAGCTCGATCGCATGGTGCTTTTCCGGGACCGCTACCTGATCCCGCGCCGCGACGGCCGTATCCTCATCGGCAGCACCCTGGAACATCAGGGATTCGTAAAGGCGACGACTACCGAGGCCAAGGCGGACCTCCACCGGGCCGCGCTGGAGCTCTTCCCGTCACTCAAGCATGCACCTATCGAGCACCACTGGGCGGGACTGCGCCCCAGCTCTCCCCAGGGTATCCCCTACATCGGGGCCCATCCGAGTATCCGGGGCCTTTACTGCAATGCCGGCCACTACCGCAATGGCTTAGTCATCGGTCCGGCTTCCGCGCGTTTGGTGGCCGACCTGCTGCTCGGGCGCGAGCCTATCCTCGATCCGTCACCCTACGCTTTTGATGCCGACCGCTGATTCCGGTTATGTACTTTCAACTCGGGGCACCGGTCGTCCCGACGACTTTGCCCGTCTTACCCCCTCGCTCCCATGCTGGCAGCTTGTTTCAGCAGTAAGTATTTTTCGGTGGCCCTACGGGACAAAGAGTCTGTGGTACGTTTTTCACGCCATCCTGTTAGAATCGAGTATCCGGGGCGGGGACCTGCCGTCAGCACTTGAATCGCTTACTTGCCGTCGTGCCTCGCCTTGAGCGGCGGCTATCCTGGAAGACCCTTTGGAGGACCAACGACAATGGCTGAACTTTTTTCCGATGAGTGGATGAAGGGATTCATGGAAGAGTGGAACAAGGAGCCCGAGCTCGCAGACGCGCTCGCCAAAATCGACTTCAGCTCCACCATCTGCTACGGCTTCAAAGGCGAAGACGACCCTCGCGGTTTCCTGAAGGTGGAGAAAGGCAAGTGCATAGATGGCGGTAGTTGGAGCGACGGCGAGATGAATTGGGACTTGCGTGCCGACGCGGAAAACTGGAACAAGTGGCTCGAGAAGGGTATCGGCATGGGAGGCCTGGGCATGGCCTACACCACCGGAAAGCTCAAGTTCAAGGTCGGTGACTACAAGGCCATGATAAAGGATCCCCGCATGGCCGCTCCCTTCATCAAGAGCTTCAGCGTGATGGGGAAGGTGGGGACCTAAACACCTGTCCGGCTGATCCGGTCCATCGAACGCGAAACAAAACAAAACAGCCCGCCGTCCGGCGGGTTCTTTCCGTTCGCCGTGGTTTTGGCTAACGAGGTATTGGAAAAAAAGGGACCTATATACATAGCTAGCCAAAACCATGGCAAGAGACTTGGGAGGGGTCGGATTGAAGGGAGGGTTACCAAACTTCTGGATTTCATCCGGGCTGTAAAGGAAAACACCGCCCTCCGTGGCTAGTCACATGTATAGGTCCCCAAAAAAACGAGGTGCGCTTCGATGTGGAGAAACATCCGGTCAGTCTGTCTCCTGCTTAGCGTTCCGGCGATCGGCCTGACCCTACCGGCCATGGCCTGGACACCTTACGGCTACGGTCCCTACGGTCCCGGCTACCAGGGCGGGTATCCGCCGGAGCCATCGCCGGGGGCCGGCACCTATGGGCCTGGTCTGCCGCCACCGATCGAGCGGAGCGGCGGGTATGCCGGTCGCTGGCCCCCTCGCTACGGCCCCGAAACACCCCTGGCCCCTCACGGGGATACCCCCCAGGATGCCTTATCTCCCGCTCCCGCCGATCCCGGCTACGGGCGGCGACCCTATCGCCCCTGGGGCTACCCCGACTCCGGCCGACAAGGCTTCGGAAGGCCGGCGGGATTTCAGATCTCCCGCGCCACATCGGATGATGCCTACACGCTCACCATCGCGCTCGACGGGATGGATCCCGAAACGGTCCAGGTCCGTACCGAAGGACACCGGCTCCTCCTCAGCCGCACCTACTCCTCCCGGCAGACGCGGAAAGACGGCCGCGACGACGGCCGCGGGCTCGTGCGCAGCTTCAGCTACTCGTCCGGCACCACGAGCCGGCGGTTGTCGGTCCCCCCGGACGCTGTCCTGAGCGCCATGAGCCGCGAAGACAGTGCGAACGGCATTCGCCTCCGCATCCCGCGGCGCGGTCGCCGAGGGAGCGGGAGAGAATAGGGACCTATTACGCGGCACGGTCGGCGTTCGATCTGGAAACGCCGCCGATCATCGGCACCTCCCCATAACGGATTCGAGGTCCTGGCCGAACTGATTTCCGAGTCATACACGTCTGCCAGGGCCCTGGCCGAGCGCGATACGGGTATTGATGAATACAACTTCCCGACGGTTTGCCCCTGGACGGGGCAAGCTATCCTCGACGAGGGCTTCTGGCCCGAGGCCGGTACGACAGCACCGAAACACCGATAACCTCAGCTCGGTTCTTTCCTGGGGAATTTTTTGCCGCAAATGAACGCGAATGAACGCAAATCAGCCGAAATCGGCTCGCCATTCTCGACGGTTCTTAATCTCATTGCATTTATTTGCGTCCATTTGGGTTGATGTGCGGCTAGTTTTTCCGTGACGATCTTGCTCACTCAATGTTGTCGATAGTCGTAGGTTGGGTAAGAGCCAGGCCCCGCACCTAAATCCTGGCGGCGCCCCGTGACGGGGCGCCCCAGAGGATTTAGGCAGGGACGGCTCGCACCCAACATCCAGCATGTCGGATGCGCCCGCGTCTCGCGGACTTATCCGACCTACCCTCCTCAATGTTATCGATAGTTGAGAACACCCCCTAGTACATCATTTCGCTTGATTCTGCTGTAGGGAACGCCCTCTGTGGCGTTCCGAACAGTTTGCGGAACGGCACGGAGGCCGTTCCCTACACGTGCAAAATGGGATGAAATGGGGTACTAGGTGCTGTTGACATTTAATGCTAACCGACTGTTTTCTCGTGTTTAAACGCCCGCAACATGTCACAGATCCAGGATGAGAACCGACTCCCCAAAAGCCCCTCTCCCTGGAGGGAGAGGGGTTGGGGAGAGGGTGATTTAAGCAGTCGGTTGTGAATGTCAACACCACCTAGTCCCCCCGGTTTCCAGCCGCATCGGCATAATCAGGTGGTGGCAGGTAAACTCCCCCGCTACAGCCTGATGGTAGCTGGGATCGCGGCGGTGGAGCGAGCGGTAATGTGGCCGATCCGGGTGATAAGGCGGCAATGGGTCCAGGGTGACGTCCAGCTTCTCGGCAATATGACCCGCCGCGGCCTCGGGGCGCCCGGCCAGTAAAAAACCCAACATGCCGGCGCTACGGCAAAAGGGAGCATAGCGTCCAGTCAGCAGGTTATCCCGCACCTCGGCCACATAGGCAACACCTTGGCCTCTAATGGCCACAGGATGCGAAAGTTGGCGTTGAGGATGAAGGCGATGTCGTAGCTGGGTGGCGCGCCCTTGCTGGCCGCGGTTGCCATTTCCGGTACCTCGGGCTGAACATGAAAACCCGCCATGGAATTGTGTTCCAACGTCATGTAGCTGGTCAGCGCAGAGGCAATGTCCCGCTCGATCTGGCGGTCATCGGACGAGGCGAGCACCGGACCATATTCCTGGGCCAAACGGTCATAGCCACGCCAGACCAGGGTAAGCATCCGTTCCTCCAGGTCGGCAAACAACTGGGGCGCCGACTGCAGAAACTCGTCGCTCATGGGAAGCGCGCGCTCGCTCGGGGTGGGCCGCAACCGGCGTCCCTGGGGGACGGATCTGCGGCTCATGCGTCGCTGCCGCCCCATTGGGTAGCGACCACCAGGTCGGCCACGATCTCGTCGGCGTCCTGCATGGCCATGCTGCGGGTCCAGAAGCGTGCTTCGTCCGGCTTGGCAATGAATATTGAATATCGTGGGTACCCCATCGACGCTGTCATAGGCCCGCAGGATGCGGTGATAGACGAAGCCGCTCGGTTGGTCCCGGCGGGTCAGGTGGTGCTGGAGGCGCAGCAATTCATCAGCCAATGCCTGGGATTCCAGCGGCGTTGCCTGTACGCTATCCGCGCTGGCTTGCGGTCCCAAGTGCAGAGCGACCAGGCGGATCGGCAAACGACGGTCGTTACGTTCCTCGAATACCCTAACCGACCACTCGCGCCGCTCCCCGAAGGTAGCGCGCAGGGTATCGATCAGCCACCGGCCATAGACGAACAAGGCCGAGCCTTCACCACGCCCGGTCGGACACCGGGGTGCCGCGGTTTCTCCACCCTTGAAGGACGGCAACGTATATTCGAACAGGTCTTCAACTAAGGCCCATTCCTCACGGGAGAAACCGTAAGCAACACGCGCACGCTCATCGGCTTGCTCAAACGATGCCAAACCATCTAAAAGGCCGGTTCTGGGCGGCGCACAGGGTACCTGCATGAAGTCATACACGATGGGAGAAGGCAGGTAATTCGCGAAACGCCCACTGGTAAGTAGCAAAAAGTAAATTGCAAATATGGAGTTGAATGTGAGTGACACCGATTCTATCAGGCGAAGGTCATTATTGACTGCGTAGACCGAAAAATAATGATCGGAGCATATTGCAGGCTCGCCATCGACGACGACCGCTCTGAATCGATTATGACGAACTATCCAACTCCGTTTAACCAGCGCCTGAGGAGACGAAAAGGCCGACCAATCAGTGGAATCGCCTGCTTTAGTGTATGGGTCTTTATTACGCGGCAGCGTTGCGGAATTCAATCTGATGAACGATTCCTCCGGGAAATCACTGGCTTCAAGGATCTTTCGGTCAACGATTTCTGGTTGCCGAATTCGTTTCTTGCTCTTCTTTCCTCTCATCAGGCCGAGACGTTTAGAGATGATTCCTTGCTCGAACCACTTATTCAAGGAGTCGTATTGTCTTGCTCTGTCGAGCAAGTTGACATCCCGCTATCCTCCCCAGGTCAATGCGGTAAGTGTCTCGGGATGTTTTAGAAGGCGGGCACGGGAAATTTGGTGAACGTCGTATGGTCCGATTTCGAATCCGGGTAATGGCTAAGCTTTAAATGGAACCATCGCCGCTCGCAGTAAGTTTGGCGCACTATAGGCTACACTCCCTCTCCCGGTGGGAGAGGGGCTTTTCGTGCCCACTTGAAAAACTACCACTACCCGAAAAGGTTCCGCAGTTTCTTGCGAGCCCTTTTCATTTCGCTACGGGAAGCGGTTGTTTGGCACACATCCGCGTGCGTCGGGATGTCCGGGAGTGCCGAGTCGTAAATACAGAAGGCACGCTCGTCATTGCCGTGCGTTAATTCCCGGATCGAGCCTACCCTGCCGGTCACGATCCCCGAGGAACTCCCGGTCGGTCTTCCCTTGGGCGCGGTCTCGGGCCAGCTTGTCCTCACCGATGGTTCTGATCCGCGCGTTCGTTGCATGCGCCATGCGCTGAACCGAGAGTCCCTTATCTTTGGCATCGGAAAAGGCGGCCTCGGTCACCTCCCCCGTTGTCACATCGATATGGAATGGGGAATAGATCAGGCGGGCAACCAGCTCTGAGTTATCGATAGGACCGGGAGAGTGGGTACTGACGCTTTCGGATTCGCATGAGCATCCGGGCCTGCTTTCCGACATTCGGCGACAACGATGATTAGGCACCTCTGCCTCTTGGAATACCTCTCGGCAGTCCATGACGGTCAGAAATCATCGGCGGTCATCGCTATGACCTCCAGGAGGCGCTGGGGCAACGTCTGCGCAACTGGAACCTTGTCCTCTCCAGCCTCTTCGTCCCTACAATCGGCGATGTAACAATAGTAACCACTGCCGTCGAAATCGATGCTCGCATAACAGCCGTTGCCCTCCCAATACAGACCGATGACACCGGAGCCACTGATCATCGGCTTTGGCAGAGGAAACGTCGAGGGAAATCGCGTCAGGAAGTATACCGAATCCTTCACCGCCGCAGGGCTTGCGGCTTTTCCCCCATAACCGTCCCAATCGTCAGGAAGACTGTTATATTCACCAAGCTGTGACAAGAGTGCATCCTCGGTACTGAATTCCACAGTACTGGAGGATACGGTCTTGATGGTTTGCCGATCCGCTATGGGAACAAGGGTCACCATGTTTTAGGCCTGCTTGGTAATAATGTCCAATAAAAACATGTTAGCAGCAGAGACCTATGATGTCATTGTAGTCGGTGGCGGGCATGCAGGGACGGAAGCGGCCCTCGCTGCGGCGCGTGTCGGGGCGCGTACTCTGCTGCTTACCCACAACATCGAGACCATCGGCCAGATGAGCTGTAACCCGGCCATCGGAGGTATCGGCAAGGGTCACTTGGTCAAGGAAATCGACGCCCTGGGTGGACTGATGGCTCGTGCAGCCGACGTGGCGGGCATTCAGTTCCGTGTCCTCAATGCCCGCAAGGGTCCTGCCGTGCGTGCGACCCGGGCCCAGGCCGATCGCATGCTGTACAAGACCGCGGTGCGACAGGCGATTGAGCGTCAGGAGGGTCTGGACCTGTTTCAGCAAGCGGTGGATGACCTGTTGCTCGAAAACGGACGAGTCGCGGGCGTTCTGACCCAAGTGGGCCTGGCCTTTCGGGCATCCGCGGTGGTGTTGACGGTGGGGACCTTTCTCGGGGGCCGAATCCACATCGGCCTTAAGAGCTATGAAGGCGGACGCGCCGGGGATCCGCCCGCCAATGCCCTGGCCCGGCGGCTACGTGAGCTCCCTTTCCAGGTCGAGCGACTCAAGACCGGGACCCCCCCCCGTATCGACGGGCGCAGCATCGACTATTCGGTACTCCGAGAGCAGCCCGGCGACGATCCCGTGCCCGTCTTCTCCTTTTTTGGGCAGGCACAGGACCATCCACGTCAGGTGATCTGCCACATTGCCCGTACCAACGCCCGCACCCACGACATCATCCGCGCGGGCCTGTCACGCTCACCGATGTTTACCGGGGTAATCGAGGGAACCGGGCCACGTTATTGCCCTTCGATCGAGGACAAGGTGGTGCGTTTCGCCGACAAGGACTCGCACCAGATCTTCGTCGAGCCCGAGGGGCTTCGAACCCATGAGGTCTACCCCAACGGCATATCCACCAGCCTGCCTTTCGATGTGCAGTTGGAGCTGGTCCGCTCCATGCGTGGCTTCGAGCAGGCCCGTATCACCCGTCCCGGCTATGCGATCGAGTACGACTTCTTTGACCCCAGAGACCTCGAGTGCTCGCTTCAGACCCGTTTCGTCCCAGGGCTCTTTTTTGCCGGTCAGATCAACGGCACCACCGGCTATGAAGAAGCGGCGGCCCAGGGCCTGCTAACCGGACTCAATGCGGCCTTACAGGTCCGGGGCGACGAGCCCTGGTGTCCCCGTCGGGATCAGGCCTATCTGGGCGTGCTGGTGGATGACCTGATTACCCGAGGGACCAAAGAACCCTACCGCATGTTCACCAGCCGGGCCGAATACCGGTTGCTCATGCGTGAAGACAACGCCGATCTGCGCCTGACCGAGACCGGCCGCCGCTTGGGCCTGGTGGGGGACGAGCAATGGCGAATCTTCGAACACAAGCGTGAGACTATCGAGCGTGAGCGTGCGCGGCTGGGAGGTACCTGGGTACGCCCGCATGGCCTCGACCCGGATCTGCTCCGCGAGGTCCTCGGCGACGAGCTGCGCCGAGAGAGCCGGGCGCTGGACCTACTCACGAGGCCCCAGGTAACCTATCGCTCGCTCATGCGTCTGCCCGGACTCGGTCCGGGCGTGGTAGATCTCGAGGTGGCGGAACAGCTGGAGATCCAGTGCAAATACGCCGGTTACATCGGTCGCCAGCGTGAGGAGATCGACCGCCGACACGCCCAGGAAACCTTACGCTTACCCGCCGATTTCAACTTCGAGCAGATTCGGGGTCTGTCCGCGGAGGTGCGCGAGAAGCTGATCAGGGTCCGGCCCGCGACCATCGGTCAGGCGGCCCGTATCCCCGGCATTACCCCGGCGGCAGTCTCTCTCCTGTTGATCCATCTGAAGCGGCGGTCAGGATAAAATCAATGGGGTCAGACTCGATTAATTTTCGACATGTTACTTGCGTGGATACCCCTCTCTTTGAAGTTCTTCAAGTGGTCGAATAGTTCGTCTTTCCTGACCAGCGAAGTGATGAGCCTGTCTTCGGATCGGACATAAGTAGTAAAGGTGAAGTAATCATCAAAATCCGAGGATTCCTCCGGCTGGTCTTGACGAAAAAAACAACCTCGGCTTTCGTATCGCATATGCGCTGACTGCATGATGGCTTCAGCAACCAGAAGCCAGGCGTAGCCATCGCTCAGATAATGGCCTTGGGCGTAGAGCTCGCGCCGCTTGCTGCGGAACCACGTAAGACACCGGTCGAATTCCTCGATCTCGAAGGCGCCTTCGAGATGCTCTTGAAGACGCTCTTGGATTTCCAGCAACAGGTCGCTGTCGAACCGGGCGGACCCAGGTAGAAGATCGAACGTGCGGACCGGTTGTACCTGTCGGGCAGTGATTTCCCCCAGGCATTGATCGGCGATTTTTCGGCCTGCTATCAGATACAATCCCCAAGGTAGCCCACCGATACGGTTGGCACCGAAGTCATGCATCGCTTCACCGGTGACATACACGCCTGGCAAATTGGTATTGAATTCCTTGTGAGCAATACCCCCCATGGAGAAATAGGCGATCTGGCTGATACGGAAGACCTGATGCTTTCCCGTCGCTTGTCGGAACGGCTTGAGTTCGTTGATCTAATCGAAGCCGATCACACGATCGGTATCGATCCATTTCAGTAGCATTTCCCTAACCTTGGGCACGGCCTCTCGCCGGCATAGTTCCGTCACGGCATCGAGCGACAGATCCGGATCCCCGACGGAGGATTTCGCGCCATTAACCGCCTTGTTCAGGGCAATAATCGCTCGGTAAAGCGGTTGGTAGCTGAAATCGATATAAAACTTCCGGTTGTTGTTACGCCGCCAGTGGCGAAAGGCCTCCAAGTGGTTATAGGTTCCCTGATCGGAGAACAATTCCCGCTCCAGCCATTCCACATGTACGCCCTGGTCGTCGTAGACTTCAGCGCCTGGGAATTCCTCGGTAGGCATGAGGGCGTTCAGATCTGCCTTTCCATAGCCGTGTTTGAACACGAACTCCAGATTGGTGGCTACGCCACCTGCTTCAAGATAGCGACCCATAAGGATACCGTAGGTGGGGATCCTGAGTGAGTCGTGAAACAGGCCGGCATAACCTCCCGAGGCAATCACCAGGGTTCGTGCGTATAGTCGAGTCGGAGTTCCGTTCACGGACAGCTGTATGCCCTGGAGACCCTGTGGATCCACGACGATTCGAACCACCCAGCCGTCAATGATGCGAACCCGGAGTTTCCGCAGACGCGTCTTGATCCGATCAAGCAGCTCCGTTGCACTCACGGAGTCCAACGCGGTGCCCAGCTCAATAGGTTTAAGCTCGGCGAACGCCCGCAGCGCCCGGATTTCCTCCCCTAGTGCGTCGTCTAAAACGGCCACGATGGAAGGATGGGTCTGTCCATGACCGATTTTTTCGAGAATCTTTTGGAAATCGGCCTTCTCTAAAGGCAAGGTGTTGATTGCTCCTACCGACCGTCCGGTGGCACCCTGCACTCCCCCTCGATCCGTACCCGAGTAAGTGACCAGCGTGGTTATGACGCCTCGCTCGGCAAGTTTCAGTGCAGCCCAACAACCGGCGATGCCGCCGCCAACGACAATTGCTTGAGTAGCACTGTTGTTAGATCCCATATTATGTGCCAGGTTCAACTCATCCCAACGTTTGACTCACACCATTGAGCGCTATGTCGAGGTCTATAATCAGCCCCTCCCCCGGGAGGAGGGTGTCGTGAAAGGTGACGCCCGATGCAATTTAGGATGGAGCATCATTTTCGGGTGTTGCAACCGATTGAAAATAAAGGGAGCGTGAGATCGCAATATTCCGTTTCCACTTACCTGCTCGACAGCAACGGCAAGAAGGTCCGGTTTCTGCGCCAGAGGGCTACCAACCACCAGTCGCCGCATCCCACCTGCCGGAAGCGGGTAACTGGTAGCTGGCGACTGATGAACTGCAAAGGCGCAAAGAATCAGGGTGTGATAAGTGCAGCAAACCGCATCAATGTAGAACCTCGTCGAGATGATCGGCAGTGAGGACCCGCTCGGACCACTCCAGTAGCGTCTGCTCGCTGGCCTGCTCGATCCGTCGCTGTACCTCATCGGATAAGACGCCGAATTTCAGTCGTAGCTAGCGTTCTAGGACTAAGGCTTCGCCTTGGTGCTTGCCCCGCTGCATACCCTCCTCGCGGAAGCGTTCGGCAAATCGGCTCATGGTCTGCGCCTCGTCGGGATAGTCGCGTTGGTACTCGGCCCGCTCATTATCGTCAAGCGCGGCGTAGATGTCGATGAAGTCCAGGTGCTTGATCTGCTGCTCGGGATCCGCTTCTAACTCGGTCAGTCCCCGCACCGCTTGGGCATAGACCTCGACCTTGCGTCCCGCGGGATAGCGCATGTTGGGTAGGTTCAGCCGCACGACCAGGTTGTCACTGTGACGGTAGTGCTCGTAATCCAGCTCACCCAGGGCACAGCTCAGGTAGCGGAAGTCGAGATAGGTGTCATGGTCTCCGCTCAGGCGCAGCCGTTGGGCCACGCCGGTCGCGCGGCGCAGGAAGATGACCACCGGGACCACGCGGTCGGTCTCCATCAGCTCGGCCAGATCCAGGCAGTAGTGGGCCAGGCGATGGATGGAGAAGCGACGGGCATCGCTCTCTGCTTCGAGCACGAACGCCAGGGTCTCACGTCGTCCGTCGGGCCACTCCACCAGCAGCGGTACGTCCAGCTCGCGGAAGCGCTCGCCGAGGCGTTCCTGGAGCTGCTCTTGGCGCACGGGTGTAATGCGCGCTACGCCGATCGCAGCGGCTTCGGTGGCAGCAAAGAAGGCCAGCGCCTGGTGCGGATGGTCGAGGATGAGATTCTTGAAGTTCTGGTCGTGGGACATGGTTCTTCTAAGGGGAAATGGGCGATACTTGGCTGAGGATTTTACCCAGACTACAAGTTGCTACCAGCCTTCAATCGCCAGCCGTCAGCTCTGGAGGTTAGTGATTGGTAGCTGGTGACTGGAGGCTGAATGGTGTGCTGATGTCCGACCAAAACGCAGTCCTGACACGATTGACGGTAGGTCTCGAACGGATGGACATCGCCCTGAGCGGCGACCGGATCGAGGCCATGGTTCGTTACCTCTCGCTGCTCCGGCGCTGGAATCGGGCCTACAATCTGACCGGTGTGCGCACGCCTTTGGAGATGGTCCCGAAGCACCTGCTCGACAGCTTGTCCGTGCTTCCGTACCTCTACGGCGATAAACTCCTCGACTTGGGGGCCGGTCCCGGTCTGCCGGGTATCCCGCTGGCGATTGCCGCCCCGGAGCGGGCCTTTTACCTGCTCGACAGCAACGGCAAGAAGGTCCGATTTCTACGCCAGGCGGTGATGGAGCTCGGACTTGCGAACGCCGTTGTGATTCAGGCGCGGATGGAAGCGTATCTACCAGGCCAGGAATTCGCTACCATTGTCAGTCGAGCGGTGGCTTCGGCGCCTGATCTCCTGGGCCTGACGGCGCGTTTGCCCGCGCGTCCCGTGCGCCTGCTGGCGATGCAGGGAAAGCGACCGGCGGGTACCGAGCTCCAGGGGTTGGAGCCGAGCCCGAGTACCCTGCGCGTTCACCCGCTTGAGGTGCCCTTTCTCGACGCCGAGCGCCACCTGATCGAAGCGCATTACGACTTGGAACCTATCCCGAATGGTTCACCAATGAATTACAGCAGCACGGCCCACCGGCGATTTTTGGGACCTATAGGTGTGACTAGCCACGGAGGGCGGTGTTTTCCTTTGCAACCCGGATGAAATCTGGAAATTTGGTAACCCTCCCTTCAATCCGACCCCGTCCAAGTCTCTTGCCATGGTTTTGGCTAGCGATGTATATAGGTCCCCGATTTTTAGCCCAATTGGGATAGGCTCTTAAACCATGGTATGGACGATCGCCATCGCCAATCAGAAAGGCGGCGTGGGTAAGACCACCACCGCCGTCAATCTGACTGCCTCCCTGGCCTCCATGAAGCACCGGGTGTTGCTCGTGGACATGGATCCCCAGGGCAACGCCACCATGGGTTGCGGTGTGGACAAGAATGGCCTGGCAAGCTCTACCTGTGACCTCCTGCTCGGGAACCGGGAATTCCGGGAATGTCTGGAGCACATCGAGGAGCCGGCGCCCGGCTTCGACCTGTTGCCCGCCAACGGCGACCTGACCGCCGCCGAGGTCGGGCTCATGCGTTCGTCCCAGCGTGAGCGGCGGTTGGCTCACCTGTTGTCCGGGTTGGAAGAGGACTACGAGCTCATCGTTATCGACTGTCCGCCGTCGCTCAACATGCTGACCGTCAATGCCCTGGTGGCCGCCCAGGGCGTGCTCATTCCGATCCAGTGCGAATATTACGCCCTGGAAGGACTGTCGGCGCTGCTTCAAACGATCGATCAGATCCGCGCCAGTCGCAATGGTGCGCTGGTGATCGAAGGTATCCTGCGCACCATGCACGATCCGCGCAATAATCTGGCCAACCAGGTATCGACCCAGCTGGTCACCCATTTCAACGATCAGGTTTACCGTACCATCATCCCGCGCAACGTCCGACTCGCCGAGGCCCCGAGCCATGGCCGGCCGGCGTTGCTCTATGACAAGACCTCCAGCGGCGCGGTCTCCTATCTGGCCCTGGCCGGCGAGGTCCTGCACCGTCAGGAGAAACGTCGCGCCGCGGCTGTGAAGAAACCGGCCGTGGAACGCGAGCTTGGGGGCTAGGGAGTGTTGACATTTAACGATAACCGACTGTTTTCACGCGTTTAAACGCCCGCAACATGTCACAGCTCCAGGATGAAAACCGACTCCCCAAAAGCCCCTCTCCCTGGAGGGAGAGGGGTTGGGGAGAGAGTGATTCAAGCAGTCGACTGTGAATGTCAACACCACCTAGTACGTCGTTTCACCTTAATCTTCTGTTTATGAAATTTCCTGTAGGGAACGCCCGACCTGGCGTTCCGAACAGCTTGCGGAACGGCACGGAGGCCGTTCCCTACACGTGCAAAATGGGATGAAATGGGGTACTAGGAGCTGTTGACATAATCGTCGTGCCAATCGCCAATAGTACAGGATTTCCAGGATTTCCAGGATTTCCAGGATTAACAGGATGTTATGAAGTTATTCAGAAAAATAATCCTGGAAATCCTGGAAATCCTGGAAATCCTGTACTATTAGGAGGCAAGCCCGGAAATTGAGGTTTGCTCCCTTTACTAGACTGAGAGTCAGTCCATGTCTGTAAAGAAAAAGGGCCTCGGTCGTGGCCTGGATGCATTGCTCGGCGGAGTACGGGAGCCCGGTGCCGGAATCGAGGGTGGCGGGGTAGAAGGAGAAATTCCCGCAGGCTCGGAGATTGCCAGCCTTCCCATCGACCTGATCGCGCATGGGCACTATCAGCCCCGGCAGGAGTTCGACCCGGACAGTCTGCGCGAGCTGGCGGACTCCATCGCCGCCCAGGGTGTGATTCAGCCCATCGTGGTGCGCCCGGTCGATAGCGGGCGTTACGAGATCGTCGCCGGGGAGCGGCGTTGGCGGGCCTCCCAGCAGGCGGGTCTCACGGAGATACCCGTCGTGGTGCGGGAGGTGGACGAGCAATCCGCGATTGCCATCGCCCTGATCGAGAATATCCAGCGGGACGACCTCAACCCGCTGGAGGAGGCGGGGGCCCTGGAGCGCCTGCTGACCGAGTTCGGGCTGACCCATCAGCGGGTCGCGGAAGCGGTCGGCAAGTCCCGCACCATGGTGACCAATCTGCTGCGCCTGCTGGAGCTGAACGACGACGTCAAGCAGTACCTTCAGGACAAGCGTCTGGAGATGGGACACGCGCGGGCGCTCCTGGGGTTACGTGGACCGCAACAGAGCGAGGCCGCCGGCCAGGTCGTCTCCCGCGGGCTGTCCGTGCGGGAGACCGAGAAGCTGGTGCGCCGCCTGCAGGCCGCCGGTCAGGACCGGCCCGCGACGACGACCCCCGAGCCGACGCAGGACCCCGACATAAGGCGACTGCAGGACGATCTGGGCGAACGACTCGGGGCTCGAGTCCGGATCAGTCACGGCAGCCGAGGCACGGGCAAGCTGGTCATCGCCTACAACAGCCTCGATGAGCTCGACGGGATCCTGGCCCATATCAAATGAGGTTTCGGTTGCAACGGGTCATGTTGCGGTGCATCATGGCACTGACTCGATTGACGGTTTTGTCGCCCCCGGTGGCGGAAATCGGTCCGCAGAGTGCAGGTCCGGTTCACATTCCCAGGTTGAAGCGTGCCGGTACGTCCTGGTACGTCCTGGTACGTCCTGGTACGTCCTGGTACGTCCTGGTACGTCCTGGTACGTCCTGGTACGTCCTGGTACGTCCTGGTACGTCCTGGTACGTCCTGGTACGTCCTGGTACG
>Ga0209568_1000176_pt1 | contig 22556 bp, 18 predicted proteins | sample WorMetOlspDAHAB2_FD_187406 | JGI IMG/M metagenome (GOLD analysis project Ga0209568, IMG submission 187406) | Marine gutless worms symbiont microbial communities from Max Planck institute for Marine Microbiology, Germany - Olavius sp. DAHAB.2... ...
CGGGTCATCTCCTGTACAGGGTCGCAGTGCCCTAAAAGACAATCCAGCCTGAAACCTATCCGCCTCTCCCAACACCTTATCAGAGCCAGGATGCTTGACCGTTCACCCCTCATTCATGCCATCTCCTGTGTCGTGGCGTGTGGTCACGTCTCAGCCGTACTCACCGCCAGACGCGGCCGCCGGCCGCGCCTCGTCCTCGTTGTCGCCCGGCCCGGTCGCGGCCGGAACCAAAGGTCCCGGTTCCGCCTCGGCAAGGCGCTCCTCCAACTCGGCAACCCGGCCGACCAACGTGGTGATCTGCCCGCGCAAGCTCTCGATGGTTGCGAGGACCGGGTCCGGGCATCCTTCCGCCGGTGTCCCGTAGGCGACGAATTCGCCGGCCCGGCTACGGTCACGCGGCATCACGACGTGGGCCGGAATGCCGATCGCCGTAACGCCCGGGGGGATATCTTTGCTGACGACAGCATTGGCGCCGACGCGCGCGCCCTCGCCGACGGTCACGGGGCCAAGAACCTGGGCGCCGGAGCCGATGATCGCGCCGTCCTTCAGCGTCGGGTGCCGCTTGACGTTGACCTGGCTGGCCGAGTCGACCGAGGGCGCAATCCCGCCGAGCGTCACGCCTTGATAAAGGGTGACGTCGTCACCGATATCCGAGGTCTCACCGATGACCACACCATGACCGTGGTCGATGAACAGCCGACGCCCGATCCGGGCCCCGGGGTGGATCTCGATGCTGGTCAAAAACCGGCCAATGTGGGCGAGGAATCGCCCCAGAAGATACCATTCGCGGTTCCATACGGCATGCGCGACATGGTAGAACACGACCGCATGAAGGCCCGGGTAGCACAGCGCAACCTCCATGCGCGACCGCGCCGCCGGGTCGCGGGCCATGTACGAATCGATATCCTCTTGAATTCTCTTGAAAACCATAAGTCTCAGACTATTGTATAGGGTCTTTCCGGAGCGCCGTGGCCGGCTTTTAGGACGTCCAAGGCACCCGGGAATATAGGATGTCCGACTATATCGGTCAAGAATATCCGACCGCAATTTTGCGCGTTCAAGCGGTATATCCGAGTGTTTGAATCGGATATAAGGCCGCCAGTGCTTTGACTGCCGCGGGAGCCTTGCCGAACCCATGCCCGAAGTGATCTTCAACGGCACCGAGGGGCGTCTCGAAGGGCGCTACCATCATTCCCGCGAGCCGGGTGCGCCCATTGCCCTGATCCTGCATCCGCATCCGCTGCACGGCGGGACGATGAACAACCGCATCGTCTTCACCCTGTTTCAGGCATTCCAGAACAGGGGCTTTTCCGTGCTTCGGTTCAACTTTCGCGGCGTCGGGCGGTCACAGGGCGATTTCGACAACGGACAGGGCGAGCTCAGCGACGCCGCCTCGGCATTGGACTGGATGCAGAACTTCAATCCCAATGCGTCGAACTGCTGGGTCGCCGGGTATTCGTTCGGTGCCTGGATCGGTATGCAGCTGCTCATGCGTCGACCCGAGATCAGCGGCTTCGTCTCGGTAGCTCCGCCGGCCGGGGTCAACGATTTCTCGTTTCTCGCACCGTGCCCGGCGTCCGGTCTGATCGTTCACGGCCGCGATGACGACCTGGTGCCCGCCCCGGCCGTGGCCAAGCTTGCGCAGAAGCTTTCGGCGCAGAAGAACATTTCCATCGACTACCGCGAGATCGCCGGCGCCGACCACTTGTTTGCCGAGCAGGTGGAGGAACTTTCGGCGGCCGTCGACGACTACCTGAGCCAGGTTCTGACCGAAGCCGCGTAGGCGGCGTCTTTCGGTCCCGGTCGTGCAAGGCTTGGCCGCAAGCCGCCGGACTCGATCTAGGCGAGGACGCCCTCGCCGCTGACAGGGTTTCCGACCATCGCCAGGAATTCGCGCCGCGTCGACGGGTCTTCCCGAAATGCGCCGAGCATCCTGCTGGTGACCATGACCACGCCGGGCTTGTGGATCCCGCGCGTGGTCATGCACTGATGTGCCGCCTCGATGACCACCGCCACACCCTTCGGCTCGAGGATATCGCTGACGGTATTGGCAATCTGGGCCGTCATCTTCTCCTGGATCTGCAGCCGCCGCGCGTAGACCTCGACCAGCCGTGCCAACTTCGAGATGCCGACCACCCGACGGTGCGGCAGATAGGCGACATGGGCCCGGCCAATGATCGGCGCCATATGGTGCTCGCAATGGGACTCGAACCGGATGTCGCGCAACAACACCATTTCGTCGTAGCCGTCGGTCTCCTCGAAGGTGCGCCGCAGGATGTCCTCGGGATCGGCTTCGTAGCCACTGAAGAACTCCGTGTAGGACTCGACCACGCGCCGGGGAGTGTCCTGAAGACCCTCGCGGCCGGGGTCGTCGCCGGCCCACCGGATGAGGGTACGGACGGCGGCCTCAGCTTCCGCGCGGCTCGGCACGGCAGAAGGCGTAGGGAGTTCCGGCGTGGCGTCGGAGTCGACGACACTCAAGGGGTTGCGGTCGGTCACGGCTGCGTCACCTTGATGTTTGGGTCAAAGACGACTGTGCGGCGATGTGTGATCGCCGCTCAGTGGATTTGGGTGGTTGCGAAGGGGCTGTCCAGTGAAAACGCCGGAATGTCGACGTCGAACTGCTCACCGGATTCAGCCTGCATATGGTACTCGCCGACCATGATCCCGGACGGCGTCGTCAGGGGCGTGCCGCTCGCATATTCAAACGATTGCCCGGGTTCCAGAACCGGCTGCTCACCGACAACACCGTCGCCGCGCACTTCCTGGATGTTGCCGATCGAATCGGTGATCACCCAATGGCGGGTCAGCAACGTCACGGTCTCGCCACCGTTGTTCTCGATACGAACGTGGTATGCCCACACGTAATGCCGGTCTTCGGGCGCCGACTGGTCGGCAAGAAAGAACGGCTGCACCACGACGGTGATGTCGCGGGTCGTCCGAACGTAGGCTCCCGAGCTGGTATCTGATTCCCGTTCCACGGGTGCCCCGCGCCTCACCAACGTACATGTGCCGGCAGCGGATGCCGGATCGCACCATAACATATGCAGCGGGCTGGATTTGTCTAGGGCGCGTCCAGCCACGCCGGCGATCCGTTGCTCGGCGGGTTCGTGGTCAGGTGCCGGGGGCCGGGCCAACGGTGATTTCGACGCGGCGGTTTTCCGGGTGGCGCATACCGTCAGCCGTGGCCACGCGCGGGCGGTTCTCGCCGTAGGCCCGGATGGCAATGCGGTCGGAGTCGATGCCGGCCGCAATCAACGCATCCCGCACGGAATCGGCGCGGCGCCAGGACAGGGACTCGTTGTAGGACTCCGCGCCGGCGCGATCGGCGTGCCCGCCGACAAGGATGCGCACCGCATCGCCGGATCCCGCTGCCCCGGCAATCCGCCGGACCACGCCCAGCGCCTCGGTGTCGAGGTCGTCGCTGTCAAAGGCGAAGAACATCGAGAATGCCCGCGGCGTGGCGTCAGCATCGCTGGTGCCGAGCGCCGCCGGCTGGACCGGCGACCCGTCGTTCGCGGGCCGGAACTGGGCGAGGTTGGCTTCGAGAGCGCCAAGCGTGGCGAAGAAGGCGTCGCGGCAGCGCGCAATGTGCTCGACCTGCCAGTTCTCCTCCTGCTGCTCAAGCCAACAGTCGTAGCGGGCCTGGGCGACGGCGGCGGTGTCGGGCAGGCGTGTCCGGGCGCCCTGTGCGAGCGCGGCCGTCAATCTCGCGTGCGCGGCCGTCACCGCATCGAGCGAATCCGAGGGCAGGCGCCAGTCGGGCGGATTTTCCGGCTCGACCAACTGATCGGTGGCGGCGATGGCTTTGGTGCCGAAATGGGCGGCGTCCGGCCAGTCGTGCATGGCATCGGCCTCGTAGAGGGCCAGGGCCTTGTATTCGCGGCTCAAGGCGGCGCCGAAACCGGCGCCATCCGGTTCCATGGCTCTGAGCCCGGCGTAGTCAAAGGTGGCGCCGCACCCGGCCAGGGCCAGCACGGGCAGGGCCACGGCGGCGGCGGGAAAGTAACGCATCGGTGCAGTCCCTTCTGTTCAGTTCGACGTCTCCGGCGGTACCGGTGACACGACAGAGCATGGACGGCGTCGATGGTGCGACGATGGCGCTTTACGGCGCGGAAAGGACGATCGTGGGGTCTTTTTGCGGCGAGCGAGGAGGGCGAATCAGCCCACGGAGCACGATCCGCCGCCAAGCACGCAGAACTTGGCGCAATGAGGGTGGTTCAGGGCCACCGTGGAGCGCGAATCGCTCAGCCGCGAGCCGAGTTCGAACTGAGAGTCGTACGGCAGAAGCGTGCACGGAACGACGACCGGACCGTCCGCGTCCCGGCGTTTGATGACCATGCGAGACGTGACGCACATCATATGTTCGGGTGCGACACCGAGGATGTCCCAGCAATGCACGGTGATCTCGGGCACGTCGACCCGGGCGTCCATCTCGGGAAACAGGACCAGCTGCGCCGGGTCGTCCACGTCCACCGGGATGCCCTCGGCCGCAAACAGCGCGCGATAGCCCTGCCGCGCAACCTCGTCGGTTTCTCCCCAAATCGTCCGTCCGGCGATGTCGACCGAGAACCCGTTTTCAACCAGCCACCGCAGGCCTTCGATCATCGGCCCCCAGGTTCCCGTTCCCCGAACCTTTTCGTGCTTCTCCGGGGTGTGGTGGTCGATGGAGACGCGAAGGGTCAACGCCGCGCCATGCAGCGCCTTCAGTGCGAGCAAACGGTCCTTCCGGTGGTGCATGGGCTTCATGGCATTGGTCAGCACCAGCACCCGGAAACCGCGGGCCAAGGATTCCTCGATCATGTCGGGGAGATCTCGGTTCATGAACGGCTCGCCGCCGGTGAAACCGATCTCCTCGACCGGCATGCCCTCGGCCTGAACCTCGTCCAGATACGCCCGAATCTCGTCGGCGGTGAGGTAGGCGAGGGTGTCGTTGGTCGGGCTCGACTCCATGAAGCAGTTGTCGCAGGTGATGTTGCACAGGCTGCCGGTGTTGAACCACAGCGTCCGCAGCCGCGTCAGCGCAACCACCGCCCGGCGCTCGCCTTTGAGGGTTACGTCGGGGTCTCGGAACTTCCCGGCGTCGAGGGCGGTCGTCAGAGCCGCGTTGGGATCAGCCATCATGGTCCTCGGGCGATTGCACGGACGGCAGGGCGCCGCCGCGCCGGTGCTCCGCCGATGGCCTTACCTATACCCGTGCGCGCGACTCACGTCCAAATGACAAAATCGTCAACGACGTCACGGCGAATTCAGGTCAGGAACAGACGGCCGGGTGCGCTTGCGGCGCCGCCGTTTCCGTGTACAATCTTTGGGCTTCGGCGGGCGTAGTTCAATGGTAGAACGAAAGCTTCCCAAGCTTTAGACGTGGGTTCGATTCCCATCGCCCGCTCCATCCGGCGAAGGGCCGGAGGCTGTTCTACGCCGCTTCGCGCTCGGCAACGGCCTGGTCGCTTCGGCTGCGATCGCCACCCGTCCGCTTTATCGCTTCGAGAACCTCAGCTTCTTCGTGGTTCGGCCGTCCGCCGGCAATGCCACGCTGCTCGGCGCGATACACCGCGTCGACGATCTGGCTGCGATGCAGGCCGATGTCCTTCAACATCGCGTCATCGAGCGCGTTGAGCGCATTGATTGCCGCGTGACGCCGCCGCCACTGGATGAAACCCTGAACAGCCACGCTGACCGCGGCAACGATCCCTGTCAAAATCCGCCGCCAGCGCCCATTGGAAGTGTTGTTCCGGGTTTCAAAGTCCCGTTCGTAAACCATAACGTGCCACTCCTGTCGAATGCAGTTCGCCGGATGCCGCTCATTATCCCGAGGCGGCTGGTCCGGCGCCGCACTGTGACAAATACGTGAACCATGTTTCCCGAGCATGTCGCCGCCGCAGGTTTCGTGTTTCAGTTGTTTCGGGTTCAGAACTGCGTGCCGGGGCGGTGATCGCCGTGCGAATGGACCATCGACTTGCCGCCGGCATCGTCGTATAGAGTCGCCCCGTTAGGGAGGTTTCACGGGCGAGCGGTTCTGCGCCATGGCGGAAGACGTGCACATCGTCGTCGTCGATGACGAAGCCGACGTGCGCGAGATGGTTGAGGAATATCTCGGCTCGCAGGGCTTCGCGGTGAGCGCAGCGGCGGACGGCTCGGGCCTGCGGGATATCCTGGCGAAACGTCGCGCAGACCTGGTCATTCTCGACGTCATGATGCCGGGCGAAGACGGCCTTTCGCTGGTCCGCTACGTGCGCGAGAACTACTCCACCGGAATCATCATGCTCACCGCGGTCGACGGAGTCGTCGACCGTGTCGTCGGCTTGGAAATCGGTGCCGACGACTACGTGACCAAACCCTTCGATCCGCGCGAACTGCTGGCCCGCGTGCGCAGCGTGTTGCGCCGGGTGCCGACCGACAAGCCCGCTGCCGCGACCGAAGGGGAAAAGCCTGCCAACGCGCTGCCGTTCGGTCGCTGCACGCTCAATCTGGAGTCTCATAGCCTGCACGACGAGGACGGTTCCGACGTCGCAATCACCAGCATGGAGTTCGACCTGCTGAAAGCCTTTGCGACCCATCCCAACCGCGTGCTGTCGCGAGATCAGTTGCTGGACCTCGCCCACAATCGCGATTGGGAACCGTTCGACCGCTCGATCGACATCCGTATCAACCGTGTCCGCCGAAAGATCGAGCCCAATCCGGCAAAACCCCAATTCATCAAGACGGTGCGGGGTGCCGGGTACATCTTCGTTCCCGACGGCGGCGCCGCCGGTTCGGAGTGAACCGGCTCCTTCCCGCGACCTGACCTGAATGAGGAAACCGGTGCGTTGCGGCGACGGTTGGACTACTCTTTTCGGACCGGGGAGGCAGCACCGCGGCAGATGCGACGACTGCGGGACTCCGAGGTAATGGCGGGAATCGCCGAACGAGGGAAGGGACGAGCGATGTCCGGATGGCGCGGGCTTGCCCTTGCTGTCGCCTTGTGCGTTGCGGTGCCGGGGACGGCGGCGGCAAGCGATTGCGATCTGCGGGTCGGATGGGAGCCTTACGGCGTCTACACGTTCCGGGATTCGAACGGCGACCTCGTCGGCGCCGACATCGATCTGGTCAAGGCCATCGCCAAAGCGGCCGGTTGCGAAGTCTCGTTCCATGAGATGCCCTGGGTGCGGATCCTCCTGGCATTGCAGAAGGGAACGCTGGACGTGGCGACCAGCGCCAGTTGGACCGAGGAGCGGAACGCGTTCGCGTACTTCTCGAAGTCTTACCGGGATGCCGAAATGGCGATGTTCATCCGCCGCGGCGAAGTCGACCGGTATCCGCTCAACGGACTCGCCGACATCACCGGAGTCGAATTCACCCTCGGGGTGATCGTCGGCTACCACTACAACGACGAAGTCGACGAGCTGATGAAGAACCCGGCGTTCGCCTCACGCGTGGACGGTGCCGTCGACTATCGGACCAACATCCGCAAGTTGGTTCATGGCCGGATCGACGGATACCTTGCCGAAGACGTCAACGTCATGATCGCGGAAGCAAACGCTCTTGGCGTGGGCGACAAGGTCGAACGGCATCCGATGCCGGTCAGCGGGGATCAGTTGCACCTGATCTTCTCGCGCAAGACGGTCGATCCGGCGATCGTCTCGAAAATGGATGCGGCGATCGCGGAAATGCGCGCCGATGGCCGCCTGCAGGCGATGATCGACAAGTACCTCAAGTAAACCGATAGGGCGTCCGCCGACGACTGAACGCCGGAGGCGGACGCCGGGGCGTGGTGGACGATGACTGCTCTCACTTCACGGCTTGGAACGATTCTCGGGGCCTTCCCGTTGCGCCCGACGATCGCGGTCGCACTGGTGATTGGACTGTCGGTGCCGGTGGGCCTGGCCGTCTGGCGCGGTCTTGAGGAACGTCACGAAACCCTGATCGAACATCTCATCGACGAACACGAGCGGATCGCCGAGGTCTTGGCGATCGGGATGCAGACTCCGATTTGGGAGGTGCGCCCCGATACGGGTCAGCCGTTGATCGACGCGCTGATGCGCAATGAACAAGTCGTCGCGATTACCGTCGCCTCCCCTCTCCTGGACCGATTTCTCGAGGCCTCCGCTCCAAACCGCCGTGGCGGCGAACCGTTGGTCCGTGAACGTGACGTGGTCCGGGCCGGCAAGTTCATTGGCACCGTGACCGTCGAAATGAGCACGGCGAACCTGGAGGCTGAAATCGCCCGCCACTGGAAGCAGGTCTTGGTGACTGGAGCGCTACAGCTCGTCTTTGGCATGCTGCTGTTGTTCCCGCTGCTCCGCCACAAGGTGCTCGAACCGGTCGACCGGCTGGTCGAACAATCGGCGGCGCTGGCGGCCGGTGTCCTCGACCGGCCATTTGTTTGGCGGCGTGGCGACGAGCTCGGCGAACTGGGCCGAAGCTTCGAGGACACGCGCCGCGCCCTGGCCGCGCTGGTTCACGACCTCGAACATCGCAATGCCGAGCTGAAAGCGCGCGAGGCCGACATCAACGAACGCCGTGCCCTGCTGCGCGCCATTCTCGACAACATGACCGATGGCGTGACGTTGTTCGACGCCGACCTGCGGCTGGTGCGATGGAACAACCGGTTCCTTGAAACGATGCGGCTCTCCGACTCCAACATACGGCCGGGTTTGCGGGTCGAAGAAATGGTCGAGCACGACCTCGAACGCGGACGTCTGGTCACCAATGATCGCGAAGCGTTCCTTCAGTCCGTCCGCGACTCGTTCCTCATTGGCGGCCCGATGCAATCCGAATACACGATGACGGACGGCCAGCACATCTTGATCCGCCGCCGACCCATGCCGGGCGGCGGTTTCGTCAGCACGTATTCCGATATCACCGAGAGGATCGAGGCACGGAACAAGGTCGAAGACGCCCTGAAGCTGCTCGAATCGGTGATGAACGCGGTCCCGGCGGTCATTCACGTCAAGGATCGCGATCTGCGCTACGAGATGGTCAACAAGCAATTCCCGCACTGGTGGGGTGTCGAATCCCAGAACGTGATCGGGCGCACCAACGCCGAGGTTTTCGACGCTTCGTTGCTCGAAGCGGGCGGACCGTTCGCCGAGACCGAGAACCGCGACCGTCGGGTTCTCGAAACCGGTCGCCGGCTGCCGTTCTACGAGGGCCATTGCCCGCGGGAAGACGGCGAAAACATCGTCACGTGGACGACGAAAGTGCCGCTGTTCGATGCAGACAACAATGTCGCCCACATTCTGACGGTCGATTTTGACATCACCGACCGGCGCAACATGGAACACGAGCGCCAGAGATGGCTGAACCTGTTCCAGGATGCGGTGGAGAGCCTGCGCCTCGGCTTCGCCGTCTATGATTCGTCGCGACATCTGGTGATCTGCAACAGCGCCTATTCGGCCCTGTTTGACACGACGCCCTCGGGGATGGGTGGCATCGACGTCAACGAGGTCGTCCCCCGCTTCTTGAATAAGGTCCGTACCTACGACGGCTGTGCCGGCGACGCGGCGGAAGCCGCGTTGCGGCGGACAATCGAAGACGCCTGGGCCGGCAACATGTCTCCCCTCGAAGTGGAACTCCGCGACGGTCGCTGGCTGCTGGTCTCGGGGCACGCCACCGGCGAGGGCGGTATGGTGTGGCTGCGCACCGACATCACCGACCTCAAGCGCATGGAAAATGCCCTTCGCGAAAGCGAACAGCGTTTCCGCGGCATCGTCGAAGCCGCTGCCGATGCCATCGTCACCGCCGGCGAGGACGGCCGCATCATCGAGTTCAACCCGGCCGCCGAACGCACCTTTGGCATCCCGCGGGCAGAGGCCGTCGGCAAACTGATCTCCGAGGCCATCGTCCCGCCGGAGTGGCGCGAGCGTCACGACGCCGCCCTTGCCCGTCTCGGTGCCGGCGGCGAAATGCGCGTCGGCGGCCAGGTGCTGGAGGTGGAGGGTTTGCGGGCGAGCGGAGAAGTGTTTCCGATCGAGCTCATCGTCACCGAAGTGCCGCATGAGGGTCGCCGGCGGTTCACGGCCTTCATCCGCGACATCACCGAGCGCAAACGGATGGAAAGCGAGCGCCAGCGCTGGGTGCAGCTGGTGCAAGATGCCATCGACAGCATCGAGGGCGGATTCGCCATTTATGACTCGTCCAAGTACCTCGTCGTCTGCAATGCGGCTTATTCGGCGCCGTACGGACAGGCGCCCGAGGACATGGTCGGCATCTGCATGGACGACCTCGTCCCATCGTTCCTTGAGCGGATCAAGAGCTTCGACGGAATCCCTTCGGAACAGGCCGCGGCCACGGTCAAGCGGACCCTCGATCCCGCCCTCGCGGGCGGTGCGCGGCCGGTGGAAATGGAGCTGCGGGACGGTCGCTGGATGCTGATCACGCGCCATCCAACGTCGGAAGGCGGGATGGTGTGGATGCGCACCGACGTCACTGAACTGAAGCACATGCAAAAGGAGCTGGAAGACAGCGAGGAACGATTCCGCATCATCGCCGAAACCCATCCCGTGCCGTCGGTGATCTTCTCAGCCGACCATCAGACGATTTATGCCAGCCCCGGATTCGCCAACCTCGTCGGGGGGTGCCGCGCGGAATGACGACAAAGGATCTATGCGTCGGGTCGCCCGATTGCGATGACCTGATCGCCGAGGTCGATGCCAGCGGCTTCGCGGACCGGTTTGAGATGTCCATCCGCCGGCTCGACGTATCGCCCATCGACGTATCGATCAGCGCGCGGCCGATCACCTATGGCGGCGAGCAGGCCGTGCTGGCCAGTGTGTTCGACCTCACCGAATGGAAGCAGGCGGAGGCGGAACTCCGCCGTCACCGCGAAGCGCTGCATCAGAGCGAAAAGCTGGGTGCCCTCGGCGCGTTGCTCGCCGGCGTCGCCCATGAACTGAACAATCCTCTGTCCGTCGTCGTCGGCCGCTCGATCATGCTCGAGGACCAGTTCGGCGAGTCCAAGTATGCCGAAAGCGTCCGCAAGCTGCGCGGTGCGGCGGAACGGTGCGCCCGGATCGTCAAGACGTTCCTGGCGCTGGCCCGTCAGCAACAACCGGTGCGGACCCGCGTCGCCTTAGGCGACGTCATCGAAGCGGCCTTGGATCTGACCGAATACGGTCTTCGCACCAGCGGTATCGAGGTCGTTCAGAATCTGGCGGACGATCTTCCCGAGCTTTACGCCGATCCGGATCAGTTGACGCAGGTTTTCGTGAATCTGTTCGTCAATGCCCAGCAGGCATTCGCCGACCAGTCCGGGCCGTACCGGCTCGAGGTCTCGGCCCGGTTTGACGCCACCGCCGGAACGGTGTGCGTGGCGGTGACCGACAATGGCCCCGGCATTCCGCCCGACGTGTTGCCGCGAATCTTCGATCCCTTCTTCACCACCAAGCCGGTCGGCGAGGGAACCGGACTGGGCCTTTCGGTCAGTGATGGCATCATCAAATCCCATGGCGGCACCGTTGCTGCCGAACGTCCCGACGCCGGCGGAACACGGTTCGATATTGTGCTGCCGGTGGACGAGCAGACGGGCGATGACGACGCCCTCTTGGGGCCTGCGACGGGGGCCGACGGAACCCGCCGAATTCTGGTCGTCGACGACGAACCCGATGTCGCCGAGACACTTGGCGAAATCCTCAAGGCCGAAGGTCATACCGTCGCTTACGCGGAAAGCGGCCGCGTCGCCCTGGAGCATCTGACCGACGACGATTTCGATCTTGTGATCAGCGATCTGCGGATGCCCGACCTGGATGGGCCCGGCCTGTACAACGCCTTGCGGGAGCAAAACGCCCCGCTCGCAGAGCGGATGGTCTTCGTCACTGGCGACACCCTCAGCCCTGCGGCGCGCCGGTTCCTCGATGGCGCCAACCGCCCGGTGATCGAAAAGCCGTTCGTACCCGAAGACGTGCGCCGGGCCCTTGCCCGGGCGTCCGGACAAACGGGTGAGTGAGCGGACAGTCTAGTCCTTGCCGTCCTTGTCTTTCGACTCGGACTCGTCGTCCTTGAGCCGCGACTTGGTGCCGAGCGAGAGGATGTAGAGCCCGGCGAAGATGAACACCGAGCCGGCGATCCATATGGGCGCGCGGGCGTTGATGTCCTGGTACTGTTGGGCAAATACGTTGGCGAAGAACGCACCGCTACAAGCGACAACTGCCCCGACGACCCAGTAGAGCCATCGGGGCAGCCGCAACCAGACCGGTTTTCCGGCGCCGCTGGCGGGCAAGCTCAGAACGCCGACGCGCCGGAAGCGCGGACGACGGTGATCAGAACTGCGGCGAACACCGCCGAGGTGATCACGCCCGAGATCGAGGCGCCGAGCGCGTGCGGCATGATGATCGCGCCCGGGTTGACCTCGGAAACGGTCTTCTGGGCCACCTTGGCGCATGTCGGCACGCAACTCACGCCTGCGATGCCGATGACCGGGTTGTAGTTGATGCCCTTCCGCTTGTGCCAGAAGTACAGCACGTAGCCGCCCATCAGTCCGCCGAAGCCCGAGACCGCCAAAGCCAGGATACCGATCACGAGAAGGATCAGCACCTCGGGCTTGAGGATCGTCGACGCCTCGCACAGCACGCCGAGCAGGAGCCCGAGGAAGAACGTCGCGCCGTAGAGGACGGGGCCCGAGAACGTCTCCTGATAATGGTTCAGGCCGGCCTCGCGGACGATGACGCCGGTAAACAACGCCAGGAACAGCGGCGCCGCGACCGGGAACAGCAGGCACAGAGCGGTGCAGGCGATCACGGCGAAGACGATCTTCTCACCGGCGGTGATCGTGTGCGTGTGCTCCATCGGCATCTGTAGGCCGCGTATGTGTTTCGGAACCAGCGCCTTGATCATGAACGGATAGCCGCCGTAGGTCAGGCCAAGGTAGAGGTAGGCGACCACGGTGATCGGGACGAACAGGTCCTCGGACAGGATCAACGCCGCGAACAAGATCATCGGCCCGTCGGCGCCACCGATGGTCGCCGTCGCGGCGGCGTCGGCCAGCGGCAGGCCGAACCAGACGGCAAGTGGGAACGCGACGACGGTGCCGAACTCGGCGCAAAGCGCGATGAACATGCTCTTGAACGGCCGGGCCATGACAAAGCCGACGTCCAACAGCGAGCCGATGCCGAAGAACACGAGGCAGGCGATCAGGCCGTTCGAGAACATGAAGGAATAGACCGGCTGCAGCCATTGGATCTGCAACAGGTTGATGAACTGAGCGCCCTCCGAAACGAGCGGATTGAGGTGCAGCGTACCCTTGCCGAGGCCGGTGACGGCGTCGATCTGATCCGGTAGCACCATCTTCGCCGGCACGAACATGACCGCCGCGTTGACGACGCACATGCCGATGCCCATCGGCACCATGATCAACGCCTCGAGGACGCCTTTCTTGCCAAGGTAGATCAGCGCGAAGCCGATGAGGATCAGCGAGACCCGGCCGATCATCACTTTCGGCTCGGATTCCGTCAGGGTGGCGACACCCTGGAAGATCTGCAGGAAGTCTATTTCGCCCATGGCGCCCTCCAGCGCCTAGGCGATCGTCATCAGCGGCTGGCCGGAGTCTACAGTATCCCCCGCCGCGACGTGGATCTTGGTCACCGTGCCGTCGTGGTCGGCGGCGATGACCTGTTTCATCTTCATCGCCTCGATGATCGCAACTTGGTCGCCGGCCTTCACCGCATCGCCTTCCTTGACCGAGACCTCAATGATGACGCCGCCCATCGGCGCGGTCTTGTCGCCGGCGCCGGCGGCGGCCGGAGCGGCGGCCGGTGCAGGCGACGGTGCGGCCGGTGCTGATGGCGGCGGTGCGGCGGGCGTGGCCGGCGCCGACGACGGCGCAGACATGCCCGGCGCGGGATAGAAGGTGCTGCCGGCGTCCTCGGTGACGTCTTCGACGATGACGTCGTAGACCTTTCCCTCGACGGTGATTTTCAGTTGCTTGGCCATAGGTCCTTCCCCTGAGGTCTGCGGCGGTCAGCCCTGCGGCGACCGCTTCGGCATGTGAGAGGTTTGGTGAAGCACGCGTCCGGTCGAGGCCCAGGCCGCGCCGGTCCGGGCCTCTCCGATGTAGACGAGGCGATGCGCTCCGATCGCCGTGTAGACGGCCGCGGCGATCGCGGCGACGTGGCGGGCGGTATCGTCCTCCGGCTCGGGCTCTGGCTCGACTGAGACCGCGACGGCGGTTGGCGCCGCCGGTTCGGCGTCCTTCTTTTTCCTCTGCATCGACTCGAGCGTCACGACGACGCCCCAGATGACGCAGGCCGTCAACAGCGCAACCGTAATCGTCAGCCCGTAGCCCATCAGGCCCTGAACCACCGCCTCGGGTACACCAAATTCTGAGGTCGCTTCCATCGGCGTTCCCTCTTCCTTCCTTCGGTCCGGCCGCTCAGAGCGGGATGTTGCCGTGCTTCTTCGGCGGCCTTGTCTCGCGCTTGTGCAGGAGCTTGCGGAGCGTCATCGACAGGACCGAGCGCGTCTTCGCCGGCTCAATGATGTCGGTGACGTAGCCGCGCGCCGCCGCGAGATAGGGCGAGGCGAACTCGGCGCGGTAATCGGAGATGAGCTCGGCGCGGCGCGCCGCGGCGTCCTCGGCCTCCTTCAATTCCTTGCGGTAGAGGATGTTGACGGCGCCCTCGGCACCCATCACCGCAACCTCGGCAGTCGGCCAGGCGTAGACGACATCGGCGCCGAGGTCCTGGCTGCACATGGCGAGGTAGGCACCGCCGTACGACTTGCGAAGAAGCATGGTGATTTTCGGCACCGTCGCTCCGGAGTAGGCGAACAGCATCTTCGCGCCGTGGCGGATGATGCCGCCGCGCTCCTGCTCGATGCCCGGCAGGAAGCCCGGGACGTCGACGAGCGTCGTGATCGAGATGTTGAAGGCGTTGCAGAAGCGGATGAACCGGGCACCCTTGTCCGAAGAGTCGATGTCGAGGCAGCCGGCCTTCTCCATCGAGTTGTTGGCGAGGAAGCCGACGACGACGCCTTCGACGCGGCCGAAGCCGACGATCATGTTCTTGGCAAAGCCGGCGTGAACCTCGAGGAACTCGCCATTGTCGACGAGGCGAAGCAGGATCGCCCGCATGTCCATCGCCACCGACGGGTCGGACTGAACGAGCTTCTCCATGCCCGTGTCCTCGGCGACCGTGACCACCGGCGTCGGCTGGTGCGGCGGGTCCTCGGAGTTGTTCGACGGCAGGTAGCTCAGGAGCCGCCTGGTGATGTCGAGCGCCTCCTGGTCGTTCTCGGCGACGAAGTGGACATTGCCCGAGACGGTAGCGTGCATGATCGCGCCGCCGATGTCCTCCATCGAGACTTCCCGGCCGCTCACCGCCTTCAGCACCTGCGGGCCGGTGATGAACAGCTGGGCGTTGTCCTTCGTCATGATGATGAAATCCATCAGCGCCGGCGAGTACGAGGCGCCGCCGGCGCAGGGCCCGGCGATGATGGCAATCTGTGGTACGACGCCCGACAAAACGACGTTGCGGTAGAACACCTCGCCGTAGCCTGACAGTGCGTCGACCCCTTCCTGGATGCGCGCGCCACCCGAGTCGGCGATGCCGACGAGGGGCGTTCCGTTCTTCAGCGCGTAGTCCATTCCCTGGGTCATGCGCTGGGCGTGCATCTTGCCGAGCGAGCCGCCGAGGACGGTGAAGTCCTGGCTGAACGCGGTCACCTGCCGGCCGTCGACGTAACCCGAGCCGGCGACGATGCCGTCGCCCGGGAAGTCCTCTTTCTCCATTCCGAAGGAGGTGCACTGATGCTTGATGAAGGCACCGAGCTCAGAGAACGTGTCCGGCTGGAACAGGTAGTTCAGGCGCTCACGCGCGGTCATCAGCCCCTTGTCGTGGCGCTTCTTGATCTTGTCCTCGCCGCCGGCCGCCAAGACCTTCTTGCGTCGTTCCCTGAAGCTTTCGAGCTGTTTTGCGTCGAGAGGCATGTTTCCTCACCCTTCCCCGTGGGACGCAGCGCGGCGGGAGCCCCGCTGTCTGCCGTCTCCAGAGATCCTATCGACGGCAAAAGGCCATGTCGGCACCGCGACATACCGCAGTGCACAACTCAAGTGCGAGCCTGCCTGGTTACCGCGACGCCCCTATCCCAGGAAGCAATGGACCCCCGTGAGACTGCCGAAAATAAGCCGTTGCCACGAACGTGTCAAAAAAAAATCGGGCGCCGATGATCGCAATGCTGTCATGCACGATCTGTGGCGACTTCGCATTTGCAACAATCCACCGGGGGTTTCATACGCCGATACCGGGGGCGATCCGTGGATCGTCTGGCTGCGACTCTTTCTGCTTGACTTCGAACGGCGTTCGGACGCTCATGATTCGTGTCCGACACATGCGTTGGCGTACCCTGTTTCGTGGACTTCAATCCTCGGCACGGTGCCTACCAGCGATTGTGGTCGCGGAAGGTCGGGGCGGAAATTCACAAAGGCGCTCCGGCGAGTTGTCATGAGGGAGGGTATGGCTACCGGTACCGTCAAGTGGTTCAATACCACCAAGGGATACGGCTTCATCACGCCGGATGAGGGCGGGAAGGATGCGTTCGTTCATATCACTGAGGTCGAACGCTCCGGCATGGGTCGGTTAAACGAGGGGCAACGCGTCTCGTTCGAAATTTCGAGCGAACCGAAGGGGCTCAAGGCCGTCAATCTGGCGCCGGCGGACTGACGAGCCCGGCCGGACAGCGCTCTAAAGCGCCAGCCGCACTTCGACCACGCCCGGATCATCGGGGTTCGGGTGGCGGGTAAACTCGAACCTGTCGCAAACCTTCAGCATCGGCGCGTTCGCGCGCAGCACTTCTCCGAATATCTCCTTCAGTCCCCGCGCCCGCTCGTAGGCGATGATTCGGTCCATCAGCAGCGGCCCCATTCCGCGTCCGGCCATGTCGCTACGGACCATGATCGCGTATTCGGCGCGGATCCCGTCGGGGTCGGCGGCAATGTGCACGGCGGCATGGACGGCGGTCTTCCCGGCCGTCCCCGGTTCGGCCAACACGAGGGCCATTTCCCGGTCATAGTCGATCTGTGTCATCCGCGCCGCGAACGGGTGGGTCAGCGCCTTCTTCGGGCCAAAGAACCGCAAGCGGACGGCGTCTGCGGATAGGTGGGCGAACAGTTCCTGGAAGGCGGGCTCGTCTTCGGGCCGTACCGGACGTAGAAGGAGCTGGGTGCCGTCCTCCAGGCGAATGCTTTCCTCCAGCTCCTTGGGGTAGGGGCGGATGGCCAACCGCGCCGCCGCCGGTCCTTCCGCGCGGCGCACCCGCACCCGGGCATCCAGCGCCATGACCCCGAACTCGTCGGCGAGCAGGGGATTGATGTCCAGTTCGGTGATCTCGCCGAAGTCGATGACCATCTGCGCGACCTTGATCAGCGTCAGCGCCACGTCGTCGAGGGCGACGGCGGGGCGGTCACGGTACCCCTCTAGGAGCTTGTGAATGCGCGTGCGGGCGATGGTTTGACGGGCGAGGTGCATGTTGAGGGGCGGCAACGCCAAGGCGGAATCGTCGATCACCTCGACGCCGGTCCCGCCATGGCCGAACAGCACCAGGGGGCCGAATTGCTGGTCCTCGACGACGCCGACGATGAGCTCGAACGCGCCGGGCCGGTCGACCATCGGCTGAACGGTGAAGCCCGTCAGATCGGCTTCCGGATGCGTTTCGCGAACGCGGGCGAGCATGCCCTCCGCCGCATCGCGCACGGCTGCCGGGGCGCGGAGATCGAGGGCCACTCCGCCGACGTCCGACTTGTGGGTGATGTCCTTGGAGAGAATCTTCAGGGCCACAGGTGTCGCAAGGTTCGCCGCCAGACGCGCCGCCGCTTCGGGATCGGGGGCGGTGTGCGTGGGCACGACGGGGATTGCGTAGGCGGCCATGACCTCTTTGGCCTCGGGCTCGGTCAGCCATTCGCGGTTGTCGTCGAGTGCGGCTTCGATGGCGCGCCGGGCCGCGTCGGTGTCGGGGCTGAAGTCCTCGGGGATCGAGGGCGGGATTTCGGTGAGGCTGTCCTGGTTGCGCCGATAGTTTACCATGTGCATGAACGCCCGTACCGCACGGTCCGGCGTGTCGTAGCTGGGCAGGCCGTGTTCGGCGAACATGTGCCGGGCTTCCCGCGCGCCCTCGTCGCCGAGCCAACTGGTCAGCACGCAGTCGCGCCGGTCACCGACCGTGTCGGCGACGGCGCGCGCGGCGTTCGTGCCCGAGGCGATGGCGGTCGGACAATTGAGAACCAAGATGGCGTCCGCGGCCGGATCTTCCAGCAGGGCATCCAGGGCGTCGGCGTAGCGCGAGCCGGGCGCATCGCCGATGATGTCGACGGGATTGGCGTGCGACCAAGTCGTCGGCAAGACTCCGTTGAGGCGTTCGACTGTCTCTGGCGCCAGTTCGGCGAGGCTTCCGCCCTGGTCCATCAGTGCGTCGGTCGCCAGCACCCCGAAGCCGCCGCCGTTGGTCAGGATCGCCAGCCGGTCGCCGCGAACCGGGCGCGCCATGGCCAGGGTTTCGACGGCATCGAACAGCTCACCGGTCTCGACCACGCGCAACATGCCGGCGCGGCGGAATGCGGCGTCGTAGGCGGCATCGAGCCCGGCCAGCGCACCGGTGTGCGAGGCCGCGGCACGGGCGCCGGCGGCGTGGCGGCCGGACTTGACGACGATCACCGGTTTGATGCGGGCGGCCGCCCGGGCGGCCGACATGAACTTGCGGGCCTGGGTGACGGATTCGATGTAGAGCAGCACGGCGCGCACCTCGACCTCGGTCGCCAGGTAGTCGAGCATGTCGCCGAAATCCACGTCGCACAAGTCGCCGAGCGAGACGAAGTGCGAGAACCCGATGCCGCGTGTTGTCGCCCAGTCAAGTACCGAGGCCAGCACCGCGCCGGATTGCGCAACGATGGCGAGCTGCCCTTTTCGCGGCGGGCGGTGGGCAAAGCTGGCATTGAGGCCGATGCCCGGGACCATCACGCCGAGGCAATTGGGTCCGACGATCCGCATGGTGTGAGGCTGCGCCGCGTCCAGCATCGCCTGGCGCAGTGCCGGTCCGTCGGCGTCGCTTTCGCCGAAGCCGGCGGTGATCACGACGGCGGCCTTGGTGCCGCGCTCGGCGAAGGCGGCGATGAGGCCCGGCACGGTCTTCGGCGGCGTGGCGATGACGGCGAGATCGGGGACCATCGGCAATGCGGCGGCGTCGGCATAGGTGAGGACGCCCTCGACGGCGCTGTGGCGCGGATTGACCGGCATGATCGGGCCGTCGAAGCCGAAGTTGAACAGGTTGTGGGCAAGCACCGCGCCCAGCGAGCCGGGCTCCTTGCTGGCCCCGACCAAGGCAACGGACTTGGCTTCGAACACGGATTCGAGATTGCGAATGGTCATCCCGTCAGCTCCTTGTGCAGGTGCGAAAGACCAACCTGCGGTTCATAGCCCAGGACGGTCCGTCGAGGGAAGGGGCATGACCCCGCCGCGCGTGAAGGCTTGATGACGCGTGCCTCGAATGCCCAAGCTGCGCGAAGTGCGAACGGGGTGATCACAATGGTTCCGTATGGCCGGAAAACGATCTAGTGTCCCCTTGGGCCACGCGAACATTCCCTTCGAGATGATCGTTCTCGGAGCGCGCGCGCCTGTTGGACGTGGGGCGCGGGCCGGGATTGGTATGGACGGCTCGCAAGGGGGGCATGATGGAGAAAGTCACACGCGAGGCGGTCCTCCGCTATCACTCGCAGGGGCGCAAGGGCAAGATCGAGGTCGTCCCCTCGAAGCCTTCGCTGACCCAATACGACCTCAGTCTGGCCTACTCCCCGGGGGTCGCCATCCCCGTCGAAGAGATTGCCGGCGATCCGGAGGCCGCCTACGAGTACACCGCGAAGAGCAACCTGGTCGGCGTTATCTCCAACGGCACTGCCATCCTCGGCCTTGGCGACCGCGGGCCGCTGGCGTCGAAGCCGGTGATGGAGGGCAAGGGGCTGCTGTTCAAGCGCTTTGCCGACATCGACGTGTTCGATATCGAGATCGACGCCCATGCCCCGGACGAGGTGGTCGGCATCGTCAGCGCCCTGGCGCCGACCTTCGGCGGCATCAACCTCGAAGACATCAAGGCTCCTGAGTGCTTCGAGATCGAGGAGCGGCTACGCGAACAGCTCGATATCCCGGTGTTCCACGACGACCAACACGGCACCGCGATCATTGCCATCGCCGGCATCCTCAATGCCGTCGAGCTGACCGGCCGCAAGCTGCACGAGCTCAAGATCGTGTTTTCCGGTGCAGGCGCCGCCGGCATCGGCTGCGCCGAACTGATCGTCCGCGCGGGCGTCCCGCGCGAGAACATCACGCTCTGCGACAAGGACGGGGTCGTGTTCAAAGGCCGCACGAAGAACATGAACCCGTACATGGAGCGTTTCGCCCAGGACACCGAGGCCCGCACCCTCGCCGAGGTGATCCCCGGTGCGGACGTGTTCTTTGGCGTTTCGGTCGGCGGCGTGCTGACCCAGGACATGGTCCGCGCCATGGCCGACCGGCCGATCATTTTCGCCATGGCCAACCCGGACCCGGAGATTTCCTACGAGGATGCCAAGGCCGCCCGGCCCGACGCCATCGTCGCCACCGGGCGCAGCGACTACCCGAACCAGGTCAACAACGTGCTCTGCTTTCCGTTCGTGTTCCGCGGCGCCCTCGACGTCCGGGCCCGCCAGATTACCGACGGCATGAAGCTGGCGGCGGCGCGTGCGCTGGCGGCACTGGCTCATGCCGACGTGCCGGACTCGGTGCTGAAAGCCTACGGCACCGAGAGTCTGCTGTTCGGGCCCGACTACATCATCCCCAAGCCGGTCGATCCGCGGGTGCTGTTGTGGGTGGCGCCGGCCGTCGCCCAGGCCGCGATCTCCGAAGGCGTCGCCCGGCGGAGCGTTGACACCACCGTCTACCGCGAAGAGCTCGAAAGCCGCCTTGGCAAAGACTGGGCGCTGATGCGGACCATCTTCAACAAGGCCAAGAGCGCGCCCAAGCGCATCGTCTTCGCCGAAGGCGACGAAGCGAAGATCATTCGCGCCGCCGCCGAGATCGCCGACCAGGGTTTGGGAGAGCCGATCCTGCTCGGCCACGAAGACCGTATTCAGGCGACCATCCGCGAGCTTGGCCTGGACTACGAGCCGCGTGTCATCAATCCGCGCGAATCCAAACGCGGAGAGATCTACGCCAAGGTCCTGTTCAAGCACCGCCAGCGCAAAGGCATCACGCTCCCGGAAGCGCGCGAGATGGCACGGCGCCCGAACTACTTTGGCCTCTTGATGGTGCAGAGTGGCGATGCGGACGCCTTCATCTCGGGCCTGACGACGAATTACGTCGAGGCCCTCCACCCGGCGTTCCAGGTCATCGGCACGCGGCCGGAGGTGCGCCGTGCGGCGGCGCTCTACATCATGATCATCCGCGATCGGGTGTTTTTCTTCGCCGACTGTGCCGTCACCATCTCGCCGTCGGCCGAAGACCTTGCCGACATCGCCGAACTGTCAGCCGAGGTAGCGACCAACTTCGACGTGCAGACCCGTGTGGCGATGCTGTCGTTCTCCAATTTCGGCTCCGTCGCCCATCCCAGCCCGCAGACCGTGGCCAGGGCAGTGCAGATTCTCAAGAAGCGCCAGCCGCATCTTCAGGTCGACGGTGAGATGACCGCGGACGCAGCGGTGGTGCCGGAACTGATCGACCGGCTCTATTCCTTCAGCGGCGTGCGCGAGGCTAATGTGCTGATCTTCCCCGACCTCAACGCCGCCAATACGTCGTATCAGCTGATGCAGCGGCTGGGCGGCGCAGAGGCCATCGGCCCGGTGTTGATGGGGATGAACCGGGCCGTCCATATCCTGCTGCCGTCGGACGACGTCCGCGACATCGTCAACATGGCGGCGATCGCCGTGGTCGACGCCCAGATGCGGGCGCTGGCGTAGATCGGGCCGTCGAGTTCAGTTTCGCTGGCTGGGGCGCCAGGATTCGAACCTGGGATCGCGGGACCAAAACCCGCTGCCTTACCACTTGGCTACGCCCCACCTGCGGAGATGCAAACCTAGTCGCAACGCGTCAGCCCTGCAACGTGGGCGCCGGACGCGTCGGAGAGGCCATCACGAAACGCCCTTTGTTGACCGGAACTTCCGTTTCCCGCCAGTCATTCGTCGCCCGAGCCGGCGCCGCCGGTTTCGCCGTCGGCACACTCGGGCTTCCGGCGATTGTCCGCGCCGCGTCACGGCGCATCGTGACCCACGGAGTCCAGTCCGGCGACGTGACCATGTCGAGCGGCGTCGTTTAAGCCCGAACCGATCGGCCGGCACACTCTGGTCGATATCGCGACGAGCGAGACGATGACCGTGACCCTCTGCGACATCGCCGATCAGCAGCTCTAGACCTTCGATCTGCAGCCGGAAGCCTAATACCAAGCTGCATTGATCGTGACTCATTAACGGCTTGTTGATGGATGGCGTGATTCAAAGGGTGGGAAACGGTAGAGGAGTTTCCCATGGGCCTGGCCATTCCCCTTCGCTCGGACTACGACGGATCGACCCTGCGACGCCTTGCCAGGGGTTCGGAGGACGCCAACCAGGCGCGTCGCTTGTTGGCGTT
>Ga0209568_1000177_pt1 | contig 22484 bp, 20 predicted proteins | sample WorMetOlspDAHAB2_FD_187406 | JGI IMG/M metagenome (GOLD analysis project Ga0209568, IMG submission 187406) | Marine gutless worms symbiont microbial communities from Max Planck institute for Marine Microbiology, Germany - Olavius sp. DAHAB.2... ...
CCTACAACGACATCCTCGATCACTGCTGCTTCGCATGGAACCAACTCGTCGATCAGCCGTGGAGGATCATGTCCATCGGGCTACGCGATTGGGCCCATCAATGATTGTTTTTGCAGATTGGTATCAGATGGTTCCATCTCATCGAACTCGGCGACCAGCCATCGCCAAGAGCCTGCCTCGAGGCGGCGATGACGAGGCCATGCCTTCGTTTTGCGAATTGAGCCTAAGGAAATGTCCCTGCCATTGATTGCGAATGACAGGGACATCTTAACCAACGGCGGCACCTTGGGAAGCACCCAAGGCGTCGATCAGAAATGCATGGGAATGGCCTGGACCACGTGTTCCAGATTGCTGATCTGGGAAAGGATGTCTTCGGATGGCGTGCCGTCCACCTCGATCAGGGCGATGGCGTTGCTGCCCTGTTCGGCACGGCCCAGGCTGAAAGTGGCGATGTTGATGCCGGCATCGCCCAGGAGCGTACCCAACTGGCCGACCAGCCCCGGCTTATCGTGGTTGGTGATATAGAGCATGTTCGGCCCCATGGTAACGTCGATGGGAATGCCCTTGATCTCGACGACCCGGGGCTCCTCGTTGAACAAGGTGCCGCAGATGGAACGTTCCTGCTGCTCCGTCTTCACGGTCAAGGTGATCAGGCTCTGATAGGCGCCGGCCTCGTCGCTGCGCACCTCGCGGATGGTGATGTCGCGCTGCTTGGCGATGGACGGCGCATTGACCATGTTGACGCCCTCCATCAAGGGCGACAGCAGGCCCTGCAGGACGACGGCGGTCAGCGGCTTGCAGTTCAATTCACCGCAGACCCCTTCGTAGGCGATGGTCACTTCCCGGACCGCGCTTTGCGTGGTTTGGCCGGCGAAGCTTCCCAACTGCTCGGCCAACCGCATGTAGGGCCTGAGCCGCGCCGCCTCCTCGGCGGAGACCGACGGCATGTTGAGCGCGTTGGTGACCGCGCCCGTGAGCAGGTAATCGGCCATCTGTTCGGCGACCTGCAGGGCGACCTTCTCCTGGGCCTCCGTGGTCGAGGCACCGAGATGCGGCGTCGCCACCACCAGGGGATGGCCGAACAGGACGTTTTCGGTGGCCGGTTCCTCGGCGAACACGTCCAGCGCCGCACCGCCGATCCTGCCGGCTTCGAGGCCTTCCTTGACATCCGCCTCGATGACCAGGCCGCCGCGCGCGCAGTTCACGATGCGCACCCCGTCCTTCATCTTGGCGATGGCATCCGCGTTGATGATGCCGCGGGTGGCGTCGGTCAGCGGCGTGTGCAGGCTGATGAAATCGGCGCGGCCGAGAAGTACGTCCAACTCCACCTTCTCGACGCCGATATCCGTGGCGTGCTCCTGCAACAGGAAGGGATCGTAGGCGACGACCTTCATCTTCAGGCCCTGGGCCCGGTCGGCGACCACCGAACCGATGTTGCCGCAGCCGATGATGCCCAGCGTCTTGCCCATCAACTCGACGCCCATGAACCGCGATTTCTCCCATTTGCCGGCGTGGGTGGAGGCGTTGGCCTCGGGGATCTGCCGGGCCAGGGCGAGCATCAGCGAGATGGCGTGTTCGGCGGTGGTGATGGAATTGCCGAAGGGCGTGTTCATGACGACGATGCCGCGTTCCGTGGCGGCGTCGCAATCGATGTTGTCGACGCCGATGCCGGCCCGGCCGATGACCCGGAGTTTCTCGGCGGCGGCGATCACCTCGGCCCGCACCTTGGTCGCCGAGCGCACGGCCAGCCCGTCGTAGTCGGCCATGCAGGCCAGCAGTTCTTCCGGGGTCATCCCCGGTTTCACGTCGACCTCGATGCCGCGTGCCTGGAAGCACTGTTCGGCCAGCGGGCTCATCTTGTCGGAAATAAGGACCTTGGGCATGGTTTTCTCCTTTCGTCCTCAGGCCGCGGCCGCGTGGTCCCGGGCGATTTCCGCCAGGGCCCAGTCAAGCCAGGGGAACAGGGCTTCCAAATCAGCCCTCTCAACGGTGGCGCCGCCCCAGATGCGGAGCCCCGGGGGCGCGTCGCGGTAGGCGCCGATATCGAAGGCGATGCCTTCACTATCTAGACGCGCCGCCAAGGCCTTCGCCGCCTGCGCCTGGGCTTCGGCGTCGAGGGCCTGGAACCAGGGCGCGGTGATCTTCAGGCAGATGGAGGTGGGCGAGCGCTGGGCCGCCTCCTCGGCCAGGAAGGCGACGGACGGGCTCGCTTCGACCCAGGCCGTGACCGCCGCCAGGTTGGCCTCGACCCGCGCCTTCAGGGTCTCGAGCCCGCCCAGGCCCTCGGCCCAGGTGAGGCCGTCCAGGGCGTCCTCGACGGCCAGCATGGAGGGCGTGTTGATGGTCGCGCCCTCGAAGATGCCGCCGATCACCTTGCCGCCCTTGGTCAGCCGGAAGATTTTCGGCAGCGGCCAGGGCGGCGTATAACTCTCCAGGCGCTCGACGGCGCGCGGGCTCAGCACCAGCATGCCGTGGGCCGCCTCACCGCCCATCACCTTCTGCCAGGACCAGGTGGTGACATCCAACTTGTCCCAAGGGAGATCCATGGCGAAGGCCGCCGAGGTGGCGTCGCAGATGGTCAAGCCGGCCCGCTCGGCGGCGATCCATTCGCCGTCCGGCACCCGCACCCCCGACGTGGTGCCGTTCCAGGTGAACACCACGTCGCGGCTGAAATCCACCTGGGCCAAGTCCGGGAGCCGGCCGTAATCGGCCGAGAGCTCGCGTACGTCTTCGAGCTTCAACTGCTTGACCACGTCCGTGACCCAGCCCTTGCCGAAGCTCTCCCAGGCCAGCATGTCGACGCCGCGCGGCCCGAGCAAGGACCAGAGCGCCATCTCAACGGCGCCCGTGTCCGAGGCCGGGACGATGCCGACCAGATAGTCATCGGGAATGCCCAAGAGCGCCCGGGAGCGTTCGATGACGTCCTTCAGTTTGGATTTGCCAACCTTCGCGCGATGCGAACGGCCAAGTGCCGCATCGGCGAGGCCTTCGAGGGACCAGCCGGGACGCTTGGCGCAGGGACCGGATGAAAAACAGGGGTTTCCCGGCCGCACGGCCGGCTTCGCTGGAATGTTCATGTTGTCTCCTTCCTTCCAGAAGGTCGCGACCCGTTGGGAGGTCGTGGCCCACGACGCTTATATCCGCCGTGCCGCAGTGCGTCAACAATTTGCTGCGGCGCAACATGACGCGTCCCGTGTGAACAATAATGAAAACCGCATTGCGGCCGGGATGGCCCTGGGGCAGAGTATCGGCCGCCCCCTTTGGTTCAGGAAGAGGCCCCACCTTATGGCGAACCCCGAGGAGAACAGCAACCGGCAGCAGCCGGCGGCCGAGCCGCTTCGGGTGATGCTGGTGGGTGAATCGGAGGTCGTCGGTGAGCGGGTCCACGAGGTTCTGGACGGTCTCTCCGACATCACCGTCAGCGTCCGGGTGGCCGACGGCATCGGCGCCGTCAGCGCCATGCGCCGCCAGGTGGTGGACGCCGTCATCCTGGATATCGGCGACCCGCAGATGAACGTCAGCGTCACCTTGTCGCGTCTGTTCAGGGTCGATCCGCAGGCCAAGGTGGTGATGGTCGCGAGCCTGTCCTTCGGCAACGTGAAAAACAGCATGCGGGGCCTCATGGAAGGCGCGGCTGAATTCATTCCGACCCCGGCGGCACACGCCAAGACTCATTCGGAACCGGAGTTCGCCAACAAGCTGACCTCGGTGATCCGGGCCTTCGGCCGCTCCGAGCGGAGCATCGCGCCGCGCACCGTCGTGACCCGGCGGGCGCCGCCCCGGCCACGCGCGGCGGAACCAAAGCAACCGGCGCCCATCACCCTTCGGCCGGCGGCCCGGTTGGCACCCAAGGTATTGGCCGTCGGCTCATCGACGGGTGGCCCGCAGGCGCTGTTCACCTTCCTGGCGACCATGCCGCCGAGCCTGGATTTGCCCATCTTCATCACCCAGCATATGCCGGCCACCTTCACCTCCCTGCTGGCCAACCATATCTCGAAGCACAGCGGCCTCGATTGCCGCGAGGGTGAGGACGGCGAACCGGTCAGAGCGAATCGTCTTTATCTGGCGCCCGGGGACCTGCACATGACCGTCGAGCGGGTCGACGGCACACCAACCATCCGGCTGAACGACGGACCGCAGATCAATTTCTGCCGGCCCGCCGTCGACCCCCTGTTCGAAAGCGTATCGCAGGTTTACGGCGATCGGGTCCTGGCCACGGTGCTAACCGGCATGGGCAGCGACGGCCTGGCCGGCGGCCGGGCCGTGGTCGAGGCGGGCGGCACCGTGATCGCCCAGGACGAGGAAAGCTGTGTCGTCTGGGGCATGCCCCGCGCCGTGGCCGAAGCCGGCCTGTGCAGCGCCATCCTGCCGCTCGATGAGTTGGGCCCCTTCGTCGGAAAATTCATCACCGACCTGGCGGCCGGCTGAGCGCGACGGGTCTTCAGATACCGTAGTAGACCGGCGCGAACAGGGTGTAGACCACCCACATCAAAATGATCAGCGGAATCCCGGCGCGCACGAAATCGCCGAACCGGTAGTGCCCGGGCCCCATCACCAACAGGTTGGTCTGATAGCCCAAGGGCGAGGCGAAGGAACAGTTGGCGGCAAACACCACGGCCACGGCGAAGGGCTCCGGCGAGACCCCCATCTGGCGGGCGATGTCCACGGCGATGGGAGTGAACAGGACCGCCGCGGTCTTCGTGCTGATGATGTTGGAAAGCCCGGCCACCAGCAGGAAGAACAGCGACAGGACCACCGTTGGCGATGCACCTTTCGTCGCCGCCAGCAGCTTCCCGGCCAGGTAGGCCGCACCCCCGGTGGCCTGCAGCGCCACGCCCAGCGCCAGGGCCGCGGCGATGGTCGTCACCACCTTGGCATCGACCGCCTGGAAGGCCTGGCGGACGTTCATGACCCCGACCATGACCATGGCCGCCGCCCCGGTGAGCGCGGTGACCACGATGGGCAGGATGCCGGAAGCAGCCAGCCCGACCACGGCCAGAAAGATCAGGGTCGCCCGCTTCGCGTGGATCACCGCCGGCAGTTCCTGGGCCGACCATTCCAGCAGGACCACGTCCCGGAAGGACTTCAGGTGGGCGATGTCCTCGGGCTGGCCCTGGACCAGAAGCTCGTCGCCGGCCTCCAGGCGAACGTCGGTGATCCGGGAGCGGTACATGCGCGAGCGGCGCTGGATGCCCAGCACCACGCAATGGGTCTTGTAGCGGAATCCGATCTGCGAAAGGGTCAGGCCGATCAGGCCGGAACCGGGCGCCACCATGACCTCGGCCAGCATCTGCTCGCCGACCTGCCAGCGGCCCTCCTTTTCCCGGTACGAGGTTTCCGTTTCGACCTCCGGGGCGTCCGGGTCGAGCTCCGGATGGAAGGCCTCCGGGTCGCTGGACAAGGATTTGGTCAGGGCCTGACGCGTCGCCGCCACCACCAGAACGTCACGGGCCTCGGCCCGGTAATCCTCGAAGGGCGGCAGGATCGCCTCGTCGCCGCGGTAAACCATGCGGAGCGTCTTCTCCGGCAGGCTGGCGAAGTGCCCGCCCGGCGCGTCCTTGCCGATCAGCGGCGAATCCTCGGCGATCCGCATCTGGGCGATGAACTGCTTGCCGCCCCCGTCGGCGTACTCATCCACCAGGCCGCTGCGGTCGGGCAAAAGCCGCGGCACCACCAGCAGCACGAAAACCAGGCCCGATGCGGCCATCACCAGGCCGGGAACCGTGAAGTCGAAGAACCCGAAGGGTCTCACCAACATTTCGATCAGCGCACTGTTGACCAACAGGTTGGTGGAAGAACCGATCAGCGTCGTCATGCCGCCCAACACGGCGGCATAGCTGAGCGGCATCATCAACTTGCTGGTGGATTTGCCGTAACGGGTGGCCAGGGCCTGAATGATGGGAATGAAGATGACCACCACCGGGATGTTGTTCAGAAAAGCGCTGGTCGCCATGGCCACGGCGAGCAGAACCAACAGCGCGAACACCAGGCCCAACTGTTTGCCGCACATGGCCAACAGGATCGCCGCGCCGCGGTCCAGCACGCCGGTGCGCACCATGCCCTGGCCGATGACCAGCAGGGCCAGCACGGTGATCAGGGCCGGATTGGCGAACCCCTTGAGGATGCGCTCCGGAGAGACCAGTTCCTTCCCCCCTTCCCCAATCACCGGAAAGAAGTGGAAGAAGACCAGCAGCACGCAGATCAGCCCCAGTGACGTCATTTCCATGGACGCGCGTTCGCGGATGTAGAACACCAACGCGCCTGCGATCAGGGCGAAGATGACCCACATCTGGAAACTGCCGCCGGCTGGTCCCCCGAGAACTTCCATGGCGGCTATTGTTCGGCTTTCCATCGGTTATCTCAAGTGTGATTGCCATCACTGCGCGAAACCACCGGATGGGCCACAATGCCTCCAGATTTGATAGCCACTCCTCCTCAACAGCACGCCTCCTTGCACACCGGGCCCTGAAAAACGGGCCCGGTTTTTTCTTTTGCCGGCGGGAAAACGGGCCGAAAAGAAAAGCCGGGCCCGATTGGGGCCCGGCGAGTTTCACAGGGAGGCTGCCAGGGGCGAGGGGGGCCAGGCCCCTGACACGAGCCACCGACTTCTTGGGGGAAGCGGTAACTCACAATGCCAATGTATTGGCCAATTGTGTCAGGGCGAATTCAGGTGTATGTCCGTTTGTTTCAAGCTGTGTCGCATCGCACCCAGGTGCATTTCGAGCTGGAGCGCCGGCCATCGTGCATCCCTCTTCCGTGCCACCGGAGTTTATCGATTTCCTGAAACGCTCGGCGTTGCTGGACGATGATCCCAATCCCTTGTTCACGCCACTCACCGGCGGCGTCTCTTCCGATATCTGGAAGGTCGATCTGGACGACGGCCCGATCTGCGTGAAGCGGGCGCTCAGCAAACTGAAGGTCGCCGACGACTGGCACGCCCCCATCGAGCGCAACGCCTATGAGGTGGCCTGGATGCGAAAGGCCTCGGCCATCGTGCCGGGGATCGCGCCCGAGATCCTGGCCCACGACGCCGAAGCCGGCATGTTCGCCATGTCGTACCTCGATCCGGCCGAGTGCCGGTCTTGGAAGGAGGAGCTCCACCTGGGCCGCGCCGAGGCGGACTTCGCGGCACGGTGCGGCGATGCGCTGGCGCGCATACACCGTCACACCAGCGGTGACACCAAGGTCGCCCAGGCCTTCGCCACGGACGAGATCTTCCACGCCATCCGGCTGGAGCCCTACCTGGAAGCCACGGCGGCCCGGCACCCGGACGCCGCCGAGCGCCTGCACCAATTGGTCGCCACCACGGCGGCCACGAAAACCGCCCTGGTCCATGGCGACGTCAGCCCGAAGAACATCCTGGTGACGCCGGCCGGACCCGTGTTCCTTGACGCGGAATGTGCCTGGTACGGCGATCCGGCGTTCGATCTGGCCTTTTGCCTCAACCATTTCCTGCTGAAGTGCCTGTGGACGCCGGTCGCCCGGGACGGTTTCCTGGCCGGGTTCGAGGCCATGTCGGCGGCCTACCGCGCGGCCGCCGGAGAGACCCTCGGCGCATCGGTTGAAGTTCGCGCCGCGCACCTGCTGCCGGGTTTGTTCCTGGCCCGGGTGGACGGCAAGTCTCCGGTCGAGTACATCACCGACGAAGCCGACAAGGACCGGGTCCGCCGTACCGCCAAGGCGTTGCTGGCCGAGCCGGTCGACGAGTTGGGCGCCGTCCGGGCGGCCTGGCAGGCGGAATTGCAAGCGGGAGCCTGAATTGAGCAAGAACATCATCAAGAAGGTCCACGGCCGCCGGGTTTGGGATTCCCGTGGCCGCCCCACCGTCGAGGTCGACGTGATCCTGCGCTACGGCGCCCTGGGACGCGCCATCGCGCCGGCCGGCGCCTCCACCGGCAGCGGCGAGGCGGTGGAGCTGCGGGACGGCGGCGATGCCTTCGGCGGCCACGACGTGACCGGCGCCGTGGATGCCGTCAACGGCGAGATCAAGGACGCCCTCAAGGGCATGGACGTGCGCGACCAGGCGGCCATCGACCAAGCCCTGATCGAGCTGGACGGCACCGAGAACAGGAGCCGGCTTGGCGGCAACGCGCTGATCGCCACTTCCATGGCGGCGCTCCACGCCGCAGCGGCGGCCGAGAAGCTGCCGCTCTGGCAGTACCTGGGTCCCTTCGGCGGAAACAGCGACGCCCAGGTATTGCCGTTGCCGGAGATCCAGATCTACGGCGGCGGCGCCCACGCGGCGGGAAGGGTCGATATCCAGGATTTCATGGCCGTCGCCGTGGGCGCCGATACCTACGCCCGGGCCCTGGATTGGACCGCCGAGGTCTACCGGGCCGCCGGCAACATCTTGAGCGAGTCCGGGCGGCTGCAGGGGGTTGCCGACGAAGGCGGCTTCTGGCCCGCCTTCGAAAGCAACGAGGAAGGCCTGGAACTGCTGGTCCGGGCCATCGAGGCGGCCGGCCTGACGCCCGGCCAAGACATCGCCATCTCGCTGGACATCGCGGCCACGGAATTCGGCCGGGACGGCCGCTACACGCTCTCCCGGGACGGCCGGGAAATGGACAGCGACGGGCTATCGGGCATGCTCGTGGACTGGGTCGAGCGTTATCCCATCGTCTCCATCGAGGACCCCCTCGGCGAGGACGACCCGGAAGGCCTGACCCGGTTCACCTGGGCCGTCGGCAAACGGGTCCAGGTGGTCGGCGACGACTTCCTGGTGACCAATGCGGACCGGGTCGCACGGGCGGCGAAGGCCAAGGCCTGCAACGCGGTGCTGGTGAAGCCCAACCAGGCCGGCACCGTCGCCGAGACCAAGGCCGCCTTCGAGGCCGCCAAAAAAGCCGGCTACGGAGCGATCATCTCGGCCCGGTCCGGCGAGACCGAGGACGCGACCATCGTGCATCTCGGCGTCGGCTGGGGCGTCAAGCAGTTGAAGGTGGGTTCCTTCGCCCGCTCCGAGCGGATGGTCAAATGGAACGAAGGCTTGCGCATCGCCGAAGCCATTCATGATTCGACGGGCGCCCAGCCGGTGGACGGGGCGCTGCCGGCGCGCCGGGAATTCCCCTGGGGTTAGAGCATTTCACGGTTATTCGTGCAGCCGCGCCTCGCCGCGGATGCGGGTGACGAAGACGTCGATGAGGCGGCGCAGCACGGCGTCGGAGCTTTCCAGGCGGCTGAGCCGCGATTGGATGTTCTCGCGGGTCACCACGGCCAGTTCCGCATCCTCCGAAACCCGGGCCGTGGCCATGCGGGGCTGGTTGTCGATCAAGGACATCTCACCGAAGATCTCGCCCCGGCCGAGGCGCGCCACCACCATTTCCTCGTTGCCGATCTTGCGGACGATCTCCACTTCGCCGGATTTGATCAGGTAGGCGGCGTCTCCCGACTCGCCCTCCTCGAACAACACCTTGCCGCTATCGAATGATTCGTGATCGGGGGTCATGGCTATGATCCTCTTGGTTTCCGCGTCGAGCTCATAGGGCGCGACGTCGGCGACACCGCGCATGGGCGCGCTACGCTGCGATACGTGGTCCAGGGCCTCGGTGATTCCCTGGCGCCAGGCCTTCGGCAATCCTTCCGCCGTCAACCGACGTTTCAGCGAATCGACGGTCGCATCCAGAAGCTCGGGGCTCGAGCCCTTGGGCAGGAACGAACTGATGGACGACATCTGCTGGACCAGGCGCCCGAGAATGGAGAAGACGGCGCCCTGGTTCTGCTGACCGAGCGGCGAGACCACCAGATCGAGCAGGAAACCCATGCGCACGGCCCGGTGCGGCAGCAGGTCCAGGAGGCAGGAAACGGCGGCTTCGAAACTCAAATCCTCGTCGGCTCCGAGCACGATGCGGGCCCGGCGGATCATCGCCTCGGCGATGGCCGACCCGCCCTCCAGTCCGGCCAGTTCGATCAGGTCGCAGACGATGGTGACGAAAATGTCCCGGTCCTTGTCCTTGCCCTCGCGGGTCAGCGGCCGGGTGCTGCCGATCTCATCGGCGACCCGTTCGTAGAGCATGCGCCGGGTCAGCGGCAGTTCCAGGTGCGCCATCACGTCATTGACCGCCTCGATGCAGGAAATGGGGTTCTTCGGCGCCGGGCAGCGGCCCGCGGCCAGAAGGATGATGGTCCGGTTGGCGGTGCCGCGGTCCGGCTGACCACCCAGCAGTTCCATCATCGCCGAGGCCGCGTCGGCCAGCTCCGCCAGGGCCTCGTCCAGGTACCCCCGGCCCCGCTCGCTTAGGCCCTCGACGCCCAACTCGGCCAGCAGTTGGAACTTTCCGTTCCAGTCGCCGGCGCCTTTCATGTAGCGGGCCAGGCCGAACCTGAAGGCCACGGCCCGGTCCTTCTTGCCGACGCTCATGTCGACCATGTCCAGGGCCGCATCCAGGCCCTTGGTCTTGATGGTTTCCGCGACCTCGTCGGCGGCATCCGTCTCGACGGCCCGTTCACGGACCGCCGTGACCGCGTCGTAAAGCTCGTCGGCGCGTTCCGCCGGATTGGACTTGGCAGCCTTCGCCTGCATGCCCGCGACCCGCTGCACGGCCGCCGGGAACAGGGTTTCGTTGAGTTCCAGCATCTTCAGGTTCGAGGCATTGAACATCAGTTCCAGGGCGCTCATGCCGAATTCGTCCAGGTACTGGCGCATCAGCCGGCCGATGGTGCGGCGCGATTCAAACCCGTAGTAGTCCTCCAGATCCTTGCAGAAGGCCGCTTCCTCGATGGGGGAGACTTGGATCTTCTTGGAGACCGGTTTTTCCTCGGCTTCCTTCTCGAACACCACCTCCGTGCCGGCCCGGTCGCTATCGGCGATCACCTGGACGGCGAAATACTGGTTGGTCTCCAGCAACTGCTCGGCCTGCTCGATGGCCGGGGAGCGGGCCTCATGGACGTCGGCCACGGTCCAGCGGTCGCCGTCGTGGGTCTGAACCTCGAACGTTTTGCCGGCTAGGTTCGCCATGAACCCGCTACCCTCAAGATATTGTTATCGTTGCTTCGTTTCATAGCACATACATCCAAGCGCGCAAAAAACCATTGTTCCGGCCCGGCTAATCGTCTTTGTTTAGGCTCGCAAGGCCGGATCGGGCATCCGATTCGCGGCCATGGGCAACATGGGCGGGGATGATGAAACGCCGGGCTCACGCAAGGAAATGGCTTTTGGCGGCCGGCCTCGGCCTGTCCGGAACCGCCGAGGCGCAGTCCTGGGGCGGGCTTTACAACATGGACGGGTTCTTGCGCGAATCCCATCCCTTCAGCTACCGCCCGCAGCCCGTGCCACGGCCCGTCCAGCCGGCGCCACCAGGAGGCGTTGCCCCGGCCCCGGTTCGGCCGGCGCCCGCCGCCTACCGGACCCCGGCGGCCAGCGCGTCCGACGATTCCGGCGGCGGCTGGAAGTTCTCCGACCTGTTCTCCGAGGTCCGTATCGGGGCCCTGGCCCACGACACGGGCCCCTTCTCTTCTTCCGACGAGGACGGTGTCGACGCCAACGTGGAGCTGCTGTTCACGTCTCCCGACATCTTCTCCTTCATGTGGTCTCCCAGGCCGCATCTGGGCATCACCTACAACACATCCGGAGACACCAACTTCGCCTACTTCGGCCTGAGCTGGGAATGGTCCTTCTGGGACGGCTGGTTCGCCGGCTTCAGCCTCGGCGGCATGGTTCACGACGGCCACCTGGTGGGCATCGACGGGGAAAGCAAGTCGCTTGGCTGCCGGTTCCTGTTCCGGGAATCGGTCACCGCCGGGTACCGGTTCAACAAGAAGCACGCCGTCATGGCCTACTTCGATCACAACTCCAACGCCGATCTCTGTGAAAAGAACACCACCGACGGCACCGCCACGGGCCGCCACGACGTGGTCGTCAACGAGGGCCTGGAGACCGTCGGCATCCGCTACGGCTACATGTTCTAGTCCGCCCCGGTAACCCTTTGGTAAGCCTTTCGCGGCATCTTCAAGGCGCCTAGGGGATTGAGGGAACGCCGACATGAATCACATGAACAGGTCCGAAAAGGACCGCCGCTCGGACGAGCGACGCACGGAGACGGCCACCATCGACCACCACTGCCGCCGCCAGGGCAACCGCCGCGGTTACCTGGACCGCCGCCGCGATCCGGCCTGGCGCGAGCGCTGGCTCAGGACGCGCGTCGTCTCTGTGCTCCGGGACTGAGGCCCCGCCTTCTGTTAACCGGCCGTAATCGTCAGTCCCTGAGGGACAGGCGGACCCGTTCGCGTAGCCAACTGTATTGCCATTCCGCCCCGGCCCGCCGGTCGGCGTAACCGCGCCGTTCAACCTCGGCGGCGGCAAAGTAATCGGCGGCCACCTCGCGGCGCTCGGACTGGCGTGGGACGAATGCTTCCTGGATGGGAGGGCTCATGATCGTTCCTTTCCAATTTCTATCGGACGGAAACCGTCGGTGCTATGGCCGGCCGCGGTTCTGCGGCCAGCTTGTACGCATCCTATAACACCTTTTCCTGACAAGTTCCTGTGATCGGCATCACAGGGCCGCCGACGGGCCGGGCCGACGCCGCGAGAGTGTTCCAAAAACCCGGAAAACTCGCTACTGTCGGCGGAATCGAGGGTGCGTCCCATGAACAGGTGCTGGCCGACATGCGAACCCACGGACACCGCTCTCGTCCGGCATACCCCTAAACCGAGCCGCGTGGAACATGAGCCGTTCGCGAAACCGTCCCGGCGTTGACCCCTTGTCGATTTCCCAACTCCTGGAAACGGCCCTGCAACATCATGGGGCCGGGGCCTTGGACGAGGCCGGAGCCCTCTATGGGCGGATCCTGAAAGCCGACCCCATGAACCCGGCGGCGCTCCATTACGCCGGCGTCCTGGCCCTGCAGACCGGCAAGCCCGAGGAGGCGCGCCGCCTGATCTCCAAGGCGCTTCGCGCCGAGCCGGGCAATGCCGAGGCGCTGAGCAACCTGGGCCTGGTCTTGCATGAGCTGGGCCGGTTCGAGGACGCGACCGAGCATTTCACCCGCGCCGTCGCCGCCGATCCCCAATGGGCCGACGCCCACAACAACCTGGGGATGGCCCTGGAGGCGCTGGAACGACATGACGAAGCCCTCGCCGCCTATGGCCGGGCGCTGGATCTGGACCCGGGATCGGCGCGCGGCCGCTTCAACATGGCCAACGCCCTGGTCAAGCTGGGCCGATTGGCCAATGCCATCGGCCACTACGAAGAGGCCCAGGAAATGGACCCGGGCATTCCCGGCATCCACCTCAACCTGGGCCAGGCCTACCGGGAGAACGGTCAGGCGCCGGAAGCCGTCCGGGCCCTGGAACAGGCCCTGGCCCGGCAACCGGACGACGTGGATATCCTGCTTTCCCTGGCCGAGGCGCTTTTCGCCGCCAAGCGCCCGGACGACGCGGAGGCCTGCTTCAAGCGGGCCGCGGCCGAGACCCCGGAACGGGCCGTCGTCCCCTACAAGTTCGGCGAGTTCCTGGAGGCCCGGAACCGGCCGGACGAGGCCCTGGCCTGCTACCGCCAGGCCGCCTCCGTGGATCCCGCGTTCGCCGAAGCCCTGGTCCGCGCCGGCCTGGTCCTGAAGGCCGGAGGACGGACCGACGAAGCCCTGACGGCCTTCCGGCAGGCCCTGTCCATCGACCCCGGTTTCGCCGCCGCGCATACCAACATGGCCAACGTTCTGCTCGACCAGGGCCGCACCGACGACGCCGTCGCCGCCTACCGCCGGGCCCTGGAGATGGAGCCCGGGCAGCCCCAGGCGCTCACCAACCTGGGCAACGCCCTGCGCCGCTTGGGTCGCCACGCAGAAGCGCGGGATTGTTACGCCGAGGCCATCGCCGACGACCCGGCCAACGTCGCCGCCCACTACGGTATGGGCCGGTTGCTGCGCGAGACCGGCGCCTTCGCCGAATCCCAGGCCAGCGACGAGCGGGTCCTGGCCATCGATCCGGACCACGCCGACAGCTTCTTCGAACTGGCCTACAGCTTTCCCGAACGCTGCGACGACGCCTTCCTGGCCCGGATGACCGACCTGCATGAGCGGACCCCGGCCGAGGCGCGCGACAAGTACGCGCTGGGCTTCGGCCTCAGCGCGCTCCACAAGCACCGGGGCGCCGCCGACGAAGCCTTCCGCTACCTGGCCGAGGCGAACCGCGTCCGGCGCTCTGCGTTCGACTACCGCACCGAGGACGCGCGGGCCGAGTTCGAGGCCCTGGCGACGATCATCGCCGCCCCGCCGCCGGCGGCGGCCGCCGAGGTGTCCGCACCCGACGTCACCCCCATTTTCACCGTCGGCATGCCGCGTTCCGGGACCACGCTGGTGGAACAGATCCTGTCGCGCCACCCGGATGTCGAAGCGGCCGGCGAGCTGTCATTTCTGGAGCAGAGCCTGGAGCGCCTCGCCGCCGAGACCGGCCGCCGGTTCCCGGACCATTGGGCCGACTTCGGCGACGACGATTTCGCCTTCATCCGCCAGGGCTATCTGGACATGCTGCCCGATGCGCTAAAGACGCGTGCCTACGTCACCGACAAGATGCCGCACAACTTCCGCTACCTCGCCGTCATCGGCCGGGCCTTTCCCACGGCGCCGGTGATCCATCTTCGGCGCGATCCCGTCAGCACGTGCTTCTCCATCTTCGAGGCGCATTTCCGCGAGGGCCACCCTTACGCCTACGATCTTACGGAACTCGGCGAATACTACTGTCTCTACGCCGATTTCATGGACCGGGCCCGCGCCGCGCTCGGCGAAGCGTTCCATGAACTGGCCTACGAGGACCTGGTGCAGGACCCGGAGCCCGAGATCCGCCGCCTGCTCAAGGCCTGCGGCCTCGATTTCCACGCCGACTGCCTGCGGCCTGAGGCCGGCCGGCGGGCGGTCATGACGGCCAGCAACATCCAGGTCCGCCAGCCCATCGGCACCGGTTCCGTGGCCCGCTGGAAGGCCTACGCGGAGCACCTGGAGCCGCTACTGGCGGCGCTGGGAGAGGACGCGAGCGGGAGCGGTTCCGGGAACGGTTGAGGGCGGCTCAGACATTCGGAACATGCGGCCGGTCCCCTCCGGGGGATCAAACGCTCCACCGGAGCGTTTGATGGTGCGGGCGGCCGGACTTGAACCGGCAAGGGCTCGCGCCCGAGGGATTTTAAGTCCCTTGTGTTTACCAATTTCACCACGCCCGCATCGGCCCGAACCCTACCCCGCAACGGCGAGCCTGTACATGCCCCTATGCCGCGCCGTCCGTGGGCTGGCGTTTCCCGCGCCAGGCACTAGAGTGGTCGCCATGAACCCGCCCGCCACCATGCCGCCGGACTTCGACGCCGGCTTCCGCGACAAGCTGGAGGACCTGTTCCGCTGGCGCCGCGACGTGCGCCGGTTCCGGTCCGATCCGGTGGACGGGGAGACCCTCCGCGAGCTCTTGGGCCTGGCGGCGCTGGCGCCCAGCGTCGGCAACGCCCAGCCCTGGCGTTTCGTCACCGTCGGCGACGCGGCGCGCCGGGCCGCCATCCGCTCGAACTTCGAGCGCTGCAACGCCGACGCGCTGGCCGACTACGCCGGCGAACGGGCCAAGCTCTACGCGACGCTCAAGCTGAACGGCTTCGACCAGGCGCCGGAACACATCGCCGTGTTCCTGGATACGGCGACGGAACGGGGCCATGGACTGGGCGCCAAGACCATGCCCGAGACCCTGGCCTATTCCGTGGTCGGCGCCATCCAGACCTTCTGGCTGGCGGCCCGGGCGCGGGGCATCGGGGTCGGCTGGGTCTCCATCCTGGACGCCGACGAGGTGCGCGCCACTCTGGACGTGCCGGACGACTGGTCGCTGATCGCCTATCTTTGCGTCGGCTATCCGGAGGAGCAGCACGAGGACCCGGAACTGCAGCGCCACGGCTGGCAGGAGCGGGTCGACGTGGAGAAGTTTATTCTGGAGCGTTAAGGCCTGACGTCCTCAAAGGGTTCGCTATCGAACGCGCGGATCGCATCACAAATCTCATCCGCCGCCGCGTTCACCGTGTCCCGGTCCGGATGGCGGACCACGAAGCAGGCGCCGGCCCGACCGTCCTTGATGAAGGGATAGCTGCCGATGTCAGCGTCCGGATAGCGGTCCTGGATCTCCGAAAGGCGCATGCCCATGCGGCCCTCCGGCACATCAGACGTGATCGAGGCGGAAAGCACCGGTTCGCCGCCCACCAGTTCATGGCTGAACAGCTTGAACATGGCCTGCATGATGCGCGGCACCCCGGGCAGGACATACACATTCTCCAACCGGAATCCGGGCGCCTTGGAGACCGGGTTCTCCAAAAGCGCCGCGCCGGGCGGCAGGTCGGCCATCTTGAGGCGCGCCGGGGTCACGTCCTCGGGCTTGTAATGGCCGCGAAGCAGGGCCTCGGCTTCGGCGTTGCGTTCCAGTTCCAGCCCGAAGGCCCGGGCCACGGCGGCCGCCGTGATGTCGTCGTGGGTCGGCCCGATGCCGCCGGTGGTGAACACGTAGGCGTGCGTTGCCCTGAGCGTGTTGACGGTCTCGACGATGGTCTCCATGACGTCGGGGATGACCCGCGCCTCGACCAGGCGCACGCCAAGCTCGTTGAGCTCGGCACCCAGGAACTGCAGGTTGGCGTCGCGGGTCCGGCCCGACAGGATCTCGTTGCCGATGACCACAAGGGCCGCAGTGACGGGCTTCGACGGCGCCATGGTCAGGCGGCGCCACCGCGCGGCGGGTAGTCCCGCGCCCGGATCATGTCGACGGCTTCCAGCACATCGGCGAAGTGGTGGCGGTGGAAGGGCGTGGTGTGGATGACGGCGGAATACAGCGTGCCGTCCGGGCGCACCAGGAACATGCCCGGCTCGGCGAACCGGCGGGTCTCCTTCTCGGCGATGGCGTCGGAAATGTAGAGCCCCCAATCGCGCGCCGCGTCCTCGGAAAGACCGTAGCCGATGGTCAGGTTATGGATCCCCCATTGCTCGCGAGCCGCCTCGGCGCGGTCCTTCGGGTCGGTGCTGACGGCGACGCAGGCGACGCCGCGCTCGGCGAAGCGGGCGATCTTGTGGTCGAGATCCAGGAGCTGCTGCTTGCAGCGCGGGCAGTGCAGGCCCCGATAGACCTCGATCAAGGTGAAGGTCTCCGGCGGGTCCGCGTTGAGCGTCCAGGTCCCGCCCCCGGCGGTCTCGACGCTGAGCGCCGGCACCGGTGCGCCGGGCAATAATCTGGTCATGCATATCCTCCCTCGGTGGACCGGGCGGCACCGTATCATGTTTTGTTAGACCCTCAAGGGATGGGTTTGGCCAACGATGGGCACCCGTCTACGGATTTGGTTCTGGGCAGCAACCGACGAGCGTAGCGAGGAGGCAAGCGCGACCGCGCGCCGCGCCTTATGGCGCGAAAGCCAAGCGAGCGGAGCGAGCGCCCGGCGATTGAGGGGCAAAAAAACGGCCCCGGCTTTTTTGCCGGAGCCGTTCTTCAGGCGAGCCGACGAAAAGGTCGGCGTTGCGCCGGAGGTACCTCGTGACCTCTCGGGATTCCCTACTGGACGATCTCCCAGGAGCCGTCCGGCTGGCGGCAGCTGGTGCCGTAGGCGGCCTGTTCCTCGCCGTCGACCCAGATGGTGGTCTGGTATTCGCGGCAGTAGGTGCCGGAACGCCGGTCGAAGCCGTCGCGGGTCGCGGTGACGGCGCCGGAGTTGCCGCTGTTGGGGTTGTTCCAGATGATGGTCTTGCCCACCGGCGCGGCATGGGCCTGCTGCTGGGCCCGGTAGGCGGCGGCCCGGTCGGCCCGGTCCAGGGATTGGCCGACGGAGTTGCCGATCATGGCACCGGCCAGCGTCCCCATGGCGACGGCCACCAACTTGCCGTCGCCGCTGCCGATCTGCGAGCCGGCCAGGGCGCCCAGGCCGGCGCCGACCATGGTGCCCATGGTCTGCTTCGGCGCGGCGTGGTGATGCTGGGTGGCGCAGCCGGAAACCAGCGTGCCGACCAGAAGAATGGCGATAAGCGGGATGATTTTCTTGAAACGATGGATTCGCATGGGGTGTACCTCCTGTTGCAAATGCCTTCATCGAAACGGTATTTGATTCTGATTTTACAACCATAATTGCATTTATTTTTAATGTCAATAATTAATTTCGTTTTTGCATGTATTTTTTTAATTTTATTTTACCTATTTGTTTTTCAATGATTTTTTTGACTGCCGTTCAGATAATCGGGCAAGATTCTCCGGCCTATATCGACATCAGCGAGGGATTTAGGGCCAAATTTGATTGCATTACCGGCATCAGAAACCTAAGGTTTGAAAAACCGAGGGGCCTCATGGATCTTACCTACAACAACGACCAACACCGCCTGTATCTGGAATTCACCGACGGCATCGGCCAACGCTGGATCGAGGTCTTCGAAGGCGATACGGAGTTCTACTCGGCCGCCTACTGGGACCTGCTGACCGCCGTCTGGCGGGCCGACGGCCCGGTCCGCAAGACCGACGCGCTGGGTTTCATGACCGCCATCAAGAGCCCCCACACGGCCGGCAAGTACATCGAGAAGGCGCTTTCCCAGGGTTACCTGGTGGAACAGGACAACCCGGACGACGCCCGGTCCAAGCTGATCAGCATGGCGCCGGAGACCCGCCAGCGCCTCGACGCCTTTTTCGATTTCGTGGTCGGCAAATGGCGCATCGCCATTCTCGAGGTGGAACGCCGCGGCCCCAGCCCGGAGATCGGCTAGGCCAAGTCATCCTCCCGCCGCGCACGACCGTCGCCGGGGGCCAAAAGCGCCCGGGCGCAATCAAGAACATGCTAATATGATGACCTAATCCGAGGCGTTTCCGGCCCACCGGGAATCGTCCATCCGGGCCGAGCGCCGAATGGAAGGAACACTCACATGGGCCGTAAATCCGTAACAGCCCCATCCCTGCTGATGGTGACATTTCTGCTGGCGGGATTCCTCAATGTGGCATCGGCCACGCAGACGCCGCCGACAGTGAAGAAACCGAGCGATCCACGCGACCGGGCGACAGCCGTCGAATCGTACCCGAAAACCCGACAACTGGCGCAATGGGGCGGCGGCAAGAAAGGTAAGCGCGGCAAGAAGGGCATGAAGGGCATGCGCGGCGGTGGCGGTCTGAGCCCGGAGGTCATGGCGGCCTTCATGGCCAAGGCCGCCGAGAACGACGCCATGGACGCGCGCGGTTTCGTCAAGACCGGGCTGCGTCCAGTCTACCCGGACGGCCTGGACTGCCGCACGGCCAATTCCTTCTTCGCCGACGAAACCCGGGGCGACGGCTCAACGCGTTCGTGGAAGTTCTACCAGGGTCGGCACGGCGGCCTGGACATTCCGGCGAAGGGCATCGAGATCATCACCATGGCCGACGGCGAAATCATCTACACGGGCACGGGCTCGGGCATCGGCGGCACCGGCGTCATCCTCCGCCATGCCCCCGAGGACACCGGGCTCGACCATTGGACCTTCACCGAATACAAGCATCTGAAGGAACCGTCGACACGGCCCATGGGGTCGCGCATCGGCATCGGCGAGGTCGTCGGGATCGCTTGGAATACGGGCACCACCTTCGGCCGCGCCTACGGACCGAGCGGCCATTATCATCTGCATCTCAGCACCTGGTACAACGCCACCGGCGAATTCAAGAAGCCGCGCGCCAAGCCCATACCCGTTGATGGCTATTGGACCGACCCGCTGGCCATGATGCGCGGCGGTCCGCTCGAATCGGCGGCGGCAAACAGCCTTGCCGACGATGAAAAAGCCGTGCGATTCGCCTACAAATCGGCCGACGGCGCGATCCACCCGGAAGGTGCCAGGATCATCTGGCCGTTGGTTTGCCGCTGAGCCGCTAGAGAAAATCCCGGATCAGCGCCACCAGCGGTTCGTCGGCGGGCGGCATGGGATAGTCGGCGAGCCGGGTCGGGCGCACCCACTTGAGCTCCTGGCCTTCCCGGGCCGTCACCGTGCCCTGCCAGACCCGGCACACGTAGACCGGCATCAGCAGGTGGAAATCTTCGTAGCAGTGGCTGGCGAAGGTCAACGGCGCCAGGCAACTGGTGGTCACGTCGATGGCCAGTTCTTCATGAAGCTCGCGGATCAGTGCCGCCTCCGGCAGTTCGCCCTCCGCCACCTTGCCGCCCGGGAACTCCCAAAGGCCGGCCATGGACTTGCCCTCGGGGCGCCTGGCGATGAGCACCCGGTTGTCCACGTCGACCAGCGCCACGGCGACCACCAGGACCGTCGGCAGGTCCGCCGGCGGCGGGTCGTCGGCGGCGTGCAGGCAGCCGGGATCAGGACCGGTAATCGGCATTGATGGAGATGTATCCGTGGGTCAGGTCGCAGGTCCAGACGGTGGCGGACCCGGCGCCGTCGCCGCTTTTGATGCCGACATCCACGTCGATGTCGATTTCCTGGCCTTTCATGTGTTCGGCCACCGGCGCCTCGTCGTAGCCGTCCACGGCGGCCCCGGCGGCGGCGATCTCGACACCGCCGACGCGGATCGCCAGCTTGTCCCGGTCGGCGGCCTCGCCGGCCTTGCCGACGGCCATGACGATGCGGCCCCAGTTGGCGTCCTCGCCGGCGATGGCCGTCTTCACCAGCGGCGAATTGGCGATACTGAGGGCGATGCGCTTCGCCGCGCGATCGTCCTCGGCGCCGGAAACGGAAACGGTGATGAACTTGCTCGCCCCCTCCCCGTCCCGAACGATCTGGTGGGCCAGGTCCCGCATGACCTCTTCCAGGGCCGCCTTGAAACCGTCCAGCGCCGGATCGTCCCCCGCCGTGACCGCCCCGTGGTCGGCCCCGGCGCCGGTGGCGAACAACAAAACCGTATCGCTGGTCGAGGTGTCGCTATCGACGGTGATGGCATTGAAGGTCCGCCCCGCCGCGGCCGCCAGCAAGGGCTGCAGGACGTCGGCCGGAAGGGTCGCGTCGGTGAACAGGAAGGACAGCATGGTCGCCATGTCGGGCGCGATCATCCCAGACCCCTTGGCGATGCCGACGATGCTGACCTCCGCGTCCCCGATGCGGGCCCTGGCCCCGGCGCCCTTGGGAAAGGTGTCGGTGGTCATGATGGCTTCCGCCGCGGCGGTCCATTTGGCCGGGTCCTTGGTATCCTGCAAATCGCCCGCCAGGCCGGCCATGGCGGCGCTGATCTTCTCCGCCGGCAGGGGCTCGCCGATGACCCCGGTGGAGGCCGTGAACACTCGGCTCGGCCGGCAGGTCAGCGCATCCGCCACCCCGGCGACCGTCTGTTCCACCGCCTCGATCCCCTTGACGCCGGTGAAGGCATTGGCGTTGCCGGAATTCACCAGAAGCGCCTGGGCCTGACCGCCGGGCAGGTGCCGGCGGCACCAATCGACGGGCGCCGACGCGGTCTTCGATTGGGTCAGCACCCCGGCCACGGTGGTTCCGGCGGCGAAGGCCGCCAGCAGCACGTCCGTGCGGTCCGCGTACTTGACCCCGCATTCCGCCGTGGCCAGGCGCACGCCGGCGACCGCCGGCAAGGCGGGAAACCCGTCCGGCGCCAATGGCGAGATATTCGGGGTCGACCCCATGCGCTGTTCCCGTATCGGTCTTCGATGACGCCCGGCGCGGGCGTCCGGGGTCCTTTCCTACTTGGCGATGGGCTTGCCGTCCAGATCAAAGCGCTCGATCTTGGCCGCCTCGCGCAGTTTGCTCACGTAGGCGGTGCCCCGCTCCTGGCTCAGTTCGCCGCGCAGCTTCTCCTTGACGGAGTCGAACTTGAGCACCTCGGCCTTGCGCTTGTCCTCGACCTTGATGACGTGCCAACCGAATTGGGTCTGCACCGGGTCGTCCGTGACCTGGCCCTTGTCGAGGGCGAAGGCGGCCTTCTCGAAGGCCGGCACCATCTGGCCCTTGGCGAAGAAACCCAGATCACCGCCGTTGGGCCCGGAGGGGCCGGTGGATTTTTCCTTGGCGGTGGCCTCGAAATCGGCGCCGCCCTTGAGGTCCTTGATGATCTGCTTGGCCTCGTCCTCGGTCTTCACCAGGATATGGCGGGCATGGACCTCCTTGGATTCGCCCATGTCCTTGACCATCTTGTCGTAGCGGGCCTTGACCGCGTCGTCGGTGACGGCGGCGTTCAATTCGCGCTGCAGGACCGAGCGTTGCAGCATCTGATCCTCGATGCGTGCCATCAGCACCTTGAAGTCCGCCTCCTCGTGCAGCTTGCGCGACCGGGCGTCGGCGGCGGCCAGTTTCATGTCGATGACCGTGTCCACCAGGGCCGGGTAGATCTGCTCCAGGGGGATTTGCTGGTACTGCTGCGGCAGAAGCTGCTGCGCGGCCGCCAGCATGGATTTATGGATTTTCGTGCCGGTGACGATGGCGACCACCGGGTCTTCCGCGGCCCGTGCATCCAACTGCCCCAGGGAAATCGAAAGGCTCAATTCGCGATTCGTAGGCATTGTGGTAGAATCCCTCTCGATACGCTTTGGGAGTCAGAGAGATGGATCACGAGCGCTTTCGGGACTGGTTCTCGCGTGTCGATGAGTTGACGGCGGCGCAGC
>Ga0209568_1000178_pt1 | contig 22473 bp, 10 predicted proteins | sample WorMetOlspDAHAB2_FD_187406 | JGI IMG/M metagenome (GOLD analysis project Ga0209568, IMG submission 187406) | Marine gutless worms symbiont microbial communities from Max Planck institute for Marine Microbiology, Germany - Olavius sp. DAHAB.2... ...
GCCCAGTATGCCGTGGGAGCCGGTGTCGGCGTTCCACCAGGAGGCCAGGATTCCGATGACTCGTCGCTTGAAGGCCAGGATTCCGACGCCTCATCGCTTGGAGCCCAGTATGCCGTGGGAGCCGGTGCAGGCCTTCCACCTGGAGGCCAGGATTCCGATGACTCGTCGCTTGAAGGCGAGTATGCTGTGGGAGCCGGTGCAGGCCTTCCTCTTGCTCGCCAGGACGCTGTGAAAGCTGGTTCCAGATTTTCCCTTGCTCGCCAGGATGCTGTGGAAGCCGATACAGGCGTTTCTCTTGCTCGTCAGGATGCCGTGGAAGCTAGTTCCGGTCCTCAAACGGGCGCCACAGCTCAACGCGCAGTTTCAGAGCAATTATCTACCTTCGAAAATCTAGCCATAGGTCAGATTTTTGAAAAGGAGGGAGCAGACTTCTTATTAGGAAAAAAAGGGGGAGGGTTTGTTGAGTTCACGAGAGAGTTAGGGAGAATATCCAAAGACCTTTTAGAAGGCGCTGAGTGCTTCCTAGTCGGCAACAGAGGGGGATGGAGAGACAAAGAAGCCAATGAAGGGGCAATTAATAAAACAAAAGAGCTTAATAATCTATGTGCTCAATTGGAGAGTAAATTTCTAAATACGAAGGATTCCTTGGATCCATCCAGTGCTGAATTCCCAAGTGAGTCTGAAACTGAATCCATATTGGCCTCACTAAGAAGCTTATCAAGACATGTGAATACCCTTCTCTTGAAAACTGAGACGCGCATGCATGAGATGGCTAATTTCGGTCATCAGGGCGTAACGAGGGGAAGAGACAGCTATAGTCAGATCATGAGTGATCGAGATATAGAAGTAGCTAAAAGTTACCTAAGTAGGTCAAGTTTTAGGGACAGCACGACACTAGACGACAAATTAATAGAAGCTGAAAAAGCGCAACAGGTAAGGGATATTGGTACAGAAAAGCTACATGCGATGGAGGCATATAAACAATTACAGAATCTCGTAACCAATTTGAAAAAGTCGCCTAAATATCGAATACATTCCTTTACCCGCAAAGTAATGCGAAGGAGGAATAGGTCTGAAGTTCAAAGACTTGCAGATCGTTTGAGGTCCAGAGCTTCGCTGTTGCAAAGGAAGATCTCTTTTCTAGATAACTACACCTCGTTGTTGAAGGGGGCTCTGATGCGGTTGAAGCCTGAGTTTGCCGCTGATATGGCCGAGCTCAAAACAAAATGTGACACTGAAGTAAAGAATTTTGACGAGATGAAACTAATGGGTTTTCTGCCGGAGGACCTATCTGAATCAACATCAACAAATCAAGTGAATCAGTTGTTTGCCAAATTTAAGAAAGAGGAAAAAGGTCTTAAGCTCGCTGATGTATTTCTATCCGGCAGTGGTGAGGTTATCAGCAATACTGCTGTGTTAAGTGCTGATGGACATGATCAGCTGAAAAGTGATCGTTTGCAATTAAGTGATAAGTTAGAGCAACGCATCCCGACAAATGTAGTGCTTACTGAAGGTGGCAAAGCCCTAAGTGAAATATCGCAAAAGATAGGTGGATTTAACGAAGCAGGTTTTCCGAATAACTCGGATGCATTCAATGCGACTTTCCGTGAAGTATTTGATGAAAATCTGTATCTCGCACTTGAGAAACTGAGTGTGGTCAAAGAAATGTGCGAGAACAGGAAGGTTGAGAATGCTGATCTGGAGTCAGGATTTCGTATGCTCGAATATCCTGAGGTGAAAGCTTATATGCAGAAGTTAAGATGCGCCTCTATGGCTGATTCATGGATTAACATTGAGAGCAGGGCAGGCAGGATACGGACACCAGAAGGGATGGCAATTACGCCGGCAGAAAATGCGTCCAAGCGCAAACTATTAACTGACCTCACGTCTGCTATGTATGAAGAAATACCATCGCGGGATGCTCTTGCATTGCAACAGCGGGCTCTTAATGACTTAAGGGGACTCTTGAATACAGTGACGAGTCGTCTGCAAAAAGGCGACTGCGCCCCTTCTTTAAAGGCGAGCATATATGATTTGTCTATCAAGTTAGATCGTATGCAGGTTGATACAGCGCGTTCGATAGAGGGTGTGGAATTGAGTGAACCTCTGCAGAATCAGTTCACAAGAGGATATGACGAGTTTATTAGGCAGTTGAACAATTTCGAATCTGGGTTGCGCGATTCACAAGAGGATATGACGAGTTTATCAGGAAGTTGAACAATTTCGAATCTGGGTTGCGCGATGAACTAGAGCCAAACCCTGAACATACAACAGCAGAAATACGCTCCGAAGAACAGTGGAACGTGAGTTGAACGGACGAGAACAAATGGGACAGACTCTTGTACAGGAGAAGCAAAGGTTTATTAACGGTAGGCAGTGGAGTTACGAAAAAGCTAGGAATGCTCTAAGTCGTAGTCGGAGCACGTTGGAGTTTGTTGAGAACTTATTTGCCATGGATTCAGATAAACCTGACCGGAACGCGATTAGTCCAGAGAACAAGAGGCGTTTAACGGAGTTGAGGGCTATGTTTGATCAAATAGAGACTGATTTGTTACGAAAGGAGTTAAGAGACTAGTCATTTGCATGTGTCTTTGACACTGATTGCATTTCTTCTGTGCCTGTGTTCCTTCCGAGTTCGGGGGCGGCGTAAATGCCTTGATCTCGGCGTCACGCTAGGCTGGCGTAATAACCTAGTCCGGGTTGGAAAGTCTTCCAGCTCGGACGGGCCTTTCTTCAACTTGTGATTCTGTTGTTTTCAATAGACACCGAACATGTCCCTGGAAATCCCGCAGTTTCGGAACCCTGTTCTAGTAACGGAAGGCGAAGTGCTGGTTCTTAGGTCTGCACCCAGTTTCTGAAGTAAACCTAATGGTTATTTCCACCCCAAACAGTAGACGACACTATATTTCTGGTTGATGTGCGTTGTGGCACAAGATGTCACTACGATGCAAGGTAGATTGCAGAGAACCTGGATGCACATACTCTGTGTGTCGCGGCGCGCACCGTAACTTGTAAATATTCGAGTTTTAGATAAATGGTGGTGATGCTGATGTCGATAAAAGATAGAACAATCAATATAAGAACACCTCTCCCAATGAGCCGCTCTGTGGATGCTGAGCATGGTTCGCGTGGGAATCAGAGCGAAAGATTAAGTCGCAGAAATCATGCACTGGCAAACCTCGCTACTGTTTTTTCAGGTGTCGGGAATGATGAACTTTCTGATTACGAGGATGTCTTTTCAGCTCATGAGGGTTCATCTCAGGACTCGTCATTGGAGAGTAGTAGCATCGCTTTCCCTGAAAGGAGGGCTAATTCGTCTAGTCCCGACCAGGAAGGCAGTACGGTTTCTTCAATGGATTCGGAGAATATCCAGAGCAGTTCTTTGGCGGATGTCGATGCTATATTTGATCCTATCGCAGATGTCGATGCTATATTTAATCCTGTCCTGGTAGAGATCAACGCAGAGATCAACTCTATGATAGGTGTCTCTCGGGAAGGCGATACAGTTTCTTCAATAGTTCCGAGAGATAGCCAGAGCCATTCCTTTGCAGACATCGATTCTATCATCACCTCCACGAGAGAAAATCTCGATTTTGTGATCAATTCTATAAGAAGTGTCCCGCAGGATGACGGTTCCATTTCTCTTTCTCCCTCCGCCGCCCTCGGTGCTGCAGTGCATGTCCCGCAGGATGACGGTTCCCTTGATTCAATTGCCATCTCTTCAATTTCAGACCAGAGCCGCTCAGCCCCTACAGGTCGGGAAACAGTTCGCGAGCAAATGAAGCTCTCAGGCTTCGAAAAAGGAGCTATCTGTCGGACGATTAAGAGGGAGGCATCAGAATTTTTATTAAAACAAAAAAATACGGAGTTAGCCGAGTTCACGAAAGAGTTGGGAAGAGTATCTGAGGACTTTTTAGAGTGCCGGGAGGCATTTTTAAACGCCAATCTCGGGGCTTGGAGAGAGCACGAGTCAAATGACGATACATTGATGAAGATAAGTGATCTCGTCGCCTCATGTTCTAGATTGAACGGTAAGTTTATAGAAGCGAAGGCGGCCTTGGAACCCAACTCTGATGCATCCCCGAGCCCGGTTGAAAATGAAGCCATGGTGCAATCGCTATCAAAATTAGAAGAACAGGTGAACGATCTGTACTTGAAGACTGCTGACCGCATGTCTGATCGCCTGGAGGAGGAAGAGGGTTCCACTCCTCAGGACTACTGGGCGAGGTATGCACCACAGAACACGTACAGTCTGGTCATGACTGAGCGGGAGAATGAAGTGGCTAAAAGCTATCTGCAAAGGTCACATGCGAATTCTGTAACGGAGATAGATGCTCGCTTGATGGAGGCAGAGGAATCCCAAAAGAGAAGAGATATTCATGCAGAGTATACAGATGCAGTAGCTGCGTATTATCAATTGTCGGCGCTCATAGCAAATTTGAAAAGCTCACCTAAGTATCAACTCTTTTCCATTACACGTAAATTGCTGCGAAAAAATGAAAAATTTGGAATGCAGAAAGTCGTTGAGCACTTGAAAGATCAGGCTTTGCTAGTGGCTAGAAGGATCAATACTTTACAGCCTCGTATTATGTCGACGTATAGAGACTTAAGCTTATTAAAGCGTGATTGTGCTGGCGACATGAGCAAGAGTTTAGAAAAGTACGACAAGGAATTAAAAACCTGTTTGAATATGAGGAGCCGAAATCTTTCAGAACAGGAGAGACGGGACCTAGATGATAGAGTTGAGCACTTGAACCGTGCAATTCAGGGCAGATTGAATAGATACGGTGAGGCCATGTCCAGGCTATCAGAAAGTCGCAGTGTTATCGAAAATACTCCTTGGTTAGATGCTGGAAACACTCATGATGTAGATGCGGCTTATGAGCGTTTTTGTTCTGCTTTCTTGGAAGCCCGTCCGGCATTCGAGATTATGAGTGGAGCCGTCAAGATCCTGGATGATGTTGCAAAACAGATCGATGGATTTAATGAACTTGGTTTCCCTAGTAAATCGGAGGGGTTGCGTTCTATTCTCGCCAAACCCCTGGAGGATAAGACGTATGTTGCGCTTGAGAAGCTAAACTCTCTCAGAACAGCTTGCGAGGAGCGGAATTTCAAGGATGCTTATCTGGATCGAGTGTTTCAGATACTCGACTATCCTGAGGTTCAGTCTGCCATGCAGACTTACAGGCTCGAATGGAGTAGTTCTCTCTGGCCTATCGTTGCGAGCACTGCCCTCGAAGCCAAGACGGAAAACGGGTTTGCAATGACGGAAGAGGAGAATAGTACCGCACGTTCCTGCTTAAATAGACTCGAGAATGAGATACGTACAAACGACAAAGCAGCCCAGCAGAACACCGTTAAGCAGTTGCAAGATATCCTGCGTCTAGTGGAGTCTCGAATTGACACAGACACTTATGCACCTTTTCTGAAGGACTATATGGATGCTGTTTCAGCCAAGTTAAAGCTCTTGGATGCCAGTATGGTTCGTTCGATACAATACGAGGAGGCTATGCCATCTGATGGGCAACTGCTGAATAACTGCATAAGTGGATGTGATGACTTCATTGCAAAGGCCCATGTTTTCGAAGTTGGATTGCGACCTGACGTCGCCGGGACAGAAACAGGAGAAAGACCTAACAACCCGGAAGAAGGAGCAATGACAAGGGCCATGCAAGGACTTCGGAACCGGCTTAATGCAGATGGGGTATGGACTTATAAACAAGCTATTGAATCCATGGTGTATAACCGGAACCTGTTGAAGGGTATTGAGGGCTCACTTAGTACAGCTCGAACTGAGCCTAGCTCCAGTGGCGCGGATAACGAGATGCGTTTATCAGACTTGAAGTCTATATTGGATCGAGTAGAGGGTGATTTGTTGTTCAAGGTGTTGAGAGCTGAGTTAGCGGCAGTTCCCCCTGATAATGGTATATCCAGCTCAGGTTCTGCTCCTTCTCTTGCGGCTGGAACACCTTCTGGTCTGTTTAGATCTAATTCAGCTCCCTCTTTACCCTCATCCAACTAGCGTTCTGGAGCGGTGGCGACCTTTTGATCTCGAGGTAACAGAGGTGCGTAATAGCCTAGTGTATCTCGAGATCGCAGAGGTCATCAGTGGAGCGGCTGGGAATAGCCTGATGTATCTCGAGAGGTCACATCGGAATAGTAGACTGGTGTATGTGGGAAGCAAGGTAGGAGCGTAAAAGGGATGGGCTGGAAGTACTCCGGGTGCCGCACATAGATTTTAGGCAGGTTAAGCTAATACATCCAAAGTAAAGTAAGGTAAAGGTAGCGTTAATGTGTAAAAATCTACGCTATGTATACCGGATGCAATAATGGAGATGCCGATGTCGGTTTATAAAAAATCTACCCTCTCGAGAAGCCGCTCTATGGATGTTAAACAGGGCTCTCATAGCCATCAGAGCGGAAAATCAGAGAGTGGGATCTCTTCGGCTTTGGGGAGAGGTAGAAGTCATTCCTTGGTAGATATCGATCGTTTGGTGAAGAGCCTAGAGAAAGAACCTTCTAGCTCAGAGACTGGTAGAAGTCATTCCTTGGTAGATATCGATCGTTTGGTGAAGAGCCTAGAGAAAGAACCTTCTAGCTCGGGGACGGCCAGAACTCATCCCTTGATGGAAATCGATCGCTCGGTGAGGCTCCAAGAGCAAAGGGCTTCGAGTGATGTCGCTTCGCATCCATCCGGGGAAGGGGAAGATGTTTCAGAACAAAGCGGTTTATTTACTACAGGTCCAGGAACCGCTTTCGAGCGAATGTCACGCGAAGAGAGAGTGAGGAGTAACTCCTTGGGAGGTCCCACAGAGCCAGACCTTCATTCCAATGCTACGAGTCGAGGAGAAATACCCAGGCGACTGGAACTCTTGGACTCCGAAAAGGCAGCTATGTATCGAACTGTCGGAGGGAAAATATCAGATTTCCTCTTAAAACAAAGCGGTACACACTTAGCCGCTCTCATGAAAGAGTTAGGGAAGATATCTCAGAGCTTTTTGGAATGCCGTGATGACTTCGTAAACGGCAATAGTGGAGCTTGGAGAAACTCAACTGACAATGCACAGGCAGCTAATAAAGCATGGGGAGTCAGTGCCTCGTGTGCTAACTTGCGTGATGAATTCCTAGCTGCAAAGGATTCATTGCAACCAGAAATTAAAAGGTCTGCAGATAGGTGCGGAATTGAAGACATAAAGCTCTCGCTGGAAAAGCTTGAAAGAGATGCGACTGCCTTGTTCTTTGGCATTTCTAATCGTACGAAAGAGGCACAGAGTTTCATTCCTGATAATGCAACGAAGTATGAAGAAAGCCACACGTATAGTGAGCTCATGCCTTCTCGAGATCGCAAAATAGCCAGCAATTATTTGAAAGAGTCATCATACAGTGATCTCATGAAAATAGATGCTGATTTGGTAAACGCTGAAAAGGCTCAACAGGTAAGAAATATCGATACAGAAACTGCATATGCAAAAACTGCATACAACCGATTGCAAAATGTCATAAAGCGTTTGGAAAAGTCATCTAAGTATCGAACACGTTCCATCGTGAGCAAGGCGCTTCAAGGAAATAAGTCATCTGAAATTCAAAGAGTTGTCGATCGTTGGAAGTCTAGAGCTTCGCTGCTGGAGCATAAAATCAGTGTTTTAGATAAGCAGAGTTCTGAGATAAAGGCTGCCTTGCTGTGGGCGAAGCCTGCTTTAGCTGATAATGTGAAGAAGAGCATGTCACAATGTGCCGATGAATTAGAGCTCTGTGCAGAAATGAGGAGCCTGAACATTTCGTCGGAGCCTTCATATGATCTGGATGACCTGGATGATATGAGGAAGAGCATGTCACATGAACTACATCAAAGTTCAGGGGTGAGAAGCTTGGATTTTGCGTTGGAGCATCTGGATGATGTACATGATCGAGTTGAAAAGTTAGTCAGTAGGGTTCAGGGTGAGCTAAACGTGTTGGAGCAAGCTCGCGATGTGATAGCAGATAATTTCCGTGTCGTCGAAAATAGTCCTGGGTTATATGCTGCTTCTAAGGCGGATTATGACCGTTACGATATGAAGGCTGATTGCGAACGATTGCGCGGTGAATTGCAGACGCGCATTCCGACAGATGAAGTGATTAGTGAAGGTGACAGACTCCTGGATGAAATAGCACAACAGGTCGAGGGATTTGACGTATCTGATCTTCCCAGTAGCTCGAAGATATTATGTGAGGCCCTAGCTGGCTCCTCTGATCATAGTCTGTATCTTACCCTTGAGAAACTGAACTTGGTCAGAATTTTTTGCGAGAAGAGAGGGGTTAAGAACGCAGATCTGGCGCGAAAATTCAGACTACTCAATTCTCCTGATGTGCGATCTGCTATGCAGCATGCCAGATCCGCATTTATCGATACTCTCTGGACTGGCGTGGCGAACCAATTGATCGAAGAGCCAACAGTAGAGGGTTTGGCAATGACGGCGAACGAAGAAAAATACGCGCGTGCCCTCTTAGCTAAACTCGCAGATGCTACACGCACAAACAATGCAGAAGTCCAGCAGAAAAGTCTGAATGGCTTGCGAAAGATCTTGACTGCAGTTGATACCCGACTGGACACAGGAGTGTTTGGAATTGGAACAGGATATTGTGACCCTGCTCTAAGAGCCGACATATCGCGTTTGTGGATCGGGTTGAATCGGATGCGTGACAGTATAATGCCAATGCCTTCTATAACACTCAGGGGAAACAATACTATGTAATGAATATTTGCTGAACCAGTTTATATCTCTGCTTTACGCCAGGAGGGAGTAATAGCTGTAATACTTTTTCTTCTGCTACTTCGTGAGGTTTTCTTCTTTTCTTTGTCTCGCATTTTTGTAGGAGATAATGTTTGGATTAAGCCTGGTTATCTTGGTGAGCATGATGTGGTTCAGACGCGGGTTAAGTCAGGGAAGAGCGTACAAGGCACAAGCTGGAAATCCTTCAGGCCATCACCTGGATTCAGAATTGGCCAGTAAATCCAACGCAAAGTATAGTCAATTCAACTTTAAGATGTGGGCGCTCTAGTTGTAGATACTAGATAAAACAGTGGGGATGTAGATGTCGATCGATAAAGGACCTATCTTCAGGAGCCAAGCTCAGAATACTAATCCTGGTTCTACTGACCGTCAGACTGGCAGAAGAAGCGGTGTCTTCCAAAGTAGGAGAGATGAGGAGGTTAAAGCTGGTTCGACTATCCATCAGGGAGAAATGTCAGAGAACACGGTGCATTCAGATTCGCATGGAGCCAGGAGCTATTCTTTGGCAGACATCGAGAGTTTGATGAACCTCCTAAAGGAGGATGATGCACATTCTCTCGATTGGGCGTTAAGCGTAGAAGAAAAATATACCTCAAGACAGAAGTACCCATCTGCAGGTCCATCCGGCTTGTCTAGTATAGAAGAAGAACATGTTTCAGGACAGGAGTACTCCTCTGCAGGTCCATCCGGCTTGTCTAGTATAGAAGAAGAACATGTTTCAGGACAGGAGTACTCCTCTGCAGATCCATCCGGCTTGTCTAGTGAAGCCCAAAACGGCGATTTGGACTACTTAGCTCCTCTCGATAGATCTCTGGAAGCCTTAGACTTGAGCTATCCTGGTCACACAATTCTCGGAGCACTTCCAGAGCAAACGCAAGTCGGTCGGTCGCTGGAAGCCTTAGATCTGCAATATTCTGATCCCACAAATCTTAAGGCACGTCTCGAGGAACTGCAACTCGATCGGTCTCTTGCATTCTTAGACCTGCAATATTCTGATCCCACAAATCTTAAGGCACGTCTCGAGCAACTGCAACTCGATCGCTCTCTTGCATTCTTAGACCTGCGATATTCTGATCCCGCAAATCCTAGAGCAGGTTCCGAGCAACTGCAACTCTCGACCTTCGAAATGGAGGCTATGTTTAAGACACTCGGGGATAAAGTCGCAGACTTCTTTCTAGGACAAAGAGGTGCGAATTTCGCAGACTTCACAAAAGAGTTAGGGGGAATAGCTCGTGACTTTTTAGAGTGCCGTGAGGCCTTTTTGAACGGTAATAGTGGAGGTGCCTGGAGAGACAAAATAGTCAATGAAAAGGCATCGCAAAAAATAAGTAAGATCAGTTCTTCATGTTCTGAGTTATTGGCTAAATTTATGGATAAGAAAGAGGCCTTGAGAGCTACTAAGGGTGAATCCCCAACTCAGCTCGAAATTGACGCCATAGGGACCTCGCTAAAAAACTTCACACAGGATGTGCATGAGTTGCATTCGGCAATGCTAGACCGCACAAATGCAACAAATGAGGCAATGAGTCCCATGAGTTCCATTCCTCAGGAGCCCATACAGGATGACGAAAGATACACGTATAGTCCGTTAATGACTGGTCAAGAGGTCCTGATGGCCGAAAGTTATTCGGGGCAGGCAGCTTATTATGATCTAGTAGAAGTAGATACTAGATTAATAGAAGCAGAGCAGGCACAACAGAGAAGAGACATCTGGACAGAAAAGACACACGTAAAATACGCACAGGACCGATTGGAGTTTGTCATAAATAGGTTGGAAAACTCGCCCAAGTATCGAATATATTCCCTGGTTCGCAGGTTGTTGCGGACGAAAAAGCCGTTCAAAATGCAAAAAGTTGTCGATCGTTTGAAGACCAGATCTTCGCTATTGGAGAATAAAGTCAGTGCTTTAGAAGAGCACATCAATGTGTTGAATGATGCTTCGCTACTGTTATCCCATCCTGATGTTCCTGATAATGTGAATAAGACGGTAGGGCAATATGCTGATGACTTGATACTATGTGAAGAGATGGGGAGACATGGGTTTTCGTTAGGGGATCTAGGTGCGGTAGACAATCTAGTTGGGGACTTGGTCGATAAACTTCAGGATAAGCTGCGCATGTTTAGGACAGCCAATGAGGTGATAGCAGAAAGTCGCGGCATTATCGACAGTAGCAGCATTATCGGCAGTAGGATTGGACAGGGAAGTCCTTTTGCTGTTGCGGTAGATAGGATAGAAGCCGATTGCGAGAAAGTGCGTAATGTGTTGCAGCAGCACATCCCGACAGAGAAAGTGATTACTGCAACAGGCAAAATCGCGGATAATATAGCAGGACATATCGGAGGATTTGGATTTCTTGGGAATCCCAGAAACCCGGAGAAATTGAATGATATCCTTGCTCAGCCATTGAATGAAGATCTGTATTCTGCCCTTGAAAGGCTGATCTTGGCCAAGACGGTTTGCGATACAAGAAATGTTGAAGATCCTTATCTGCAGCGAGTATTCAAGATCCTCAGTCGTCCTGATCTGAACTCTGCTATGCAGGGGGTCAAATTCAGAGCTATTAAGAAGCTTTGGAGTTCCTTGACATCTCGGGCTAGCAGAGATGACCAGACAGCGAAAGGCCCGATAGTGACAAGAGGCGAAAAGGAAGAAGCGACTGTCTGGCTAGATAGACTTGAGAAAGATCTAAGTACAAACAACAAAAAAGGTCAGCAGGAAAGTTTGAAGCACTTACGCGATGTCTTGGCTACAGTGGATGATCGGCTGAGCAAAGGGCCGCGTGAGCCCTATTTAAAGAAGAACATAGCTCTTTTATGGATCGAATTACAGCGTATGACTGACAGTATAATGCGTTCTATGGAAAACGAAAAAAAGATCCCATCCAGTTAATACCTGATGAACTAACGCTGCTGTAGGCTAGGTGATCATAATAGCCTGCAGCGGCCTTTCTTTCTCTTCCCTGATGCTTTTAATGTTTTTTCTCCCTTTCGCTCTTATCTCTTGTCTGGACGATCAAGTTGAGATGAGGATGTTTTATCTCGGTGAGAATGAAGATTTAGATGCTGGCCAAGAAAGTCAAAAGAAACAGACTGGAGGTCCTCCAACAAACCGTCTAAAGCAAACCAGGTCCTAGCCAAGTAAGGTAAATGCAACCTTAATGTGTCAAAATCCGGGTTCTAGATACTAGACACACGATTGGAGATGCGGATGGCTATTGATAGAAAAGTGTCCTCGTCAAGGGGCATGGCTGCTGATGTTAAGTATGATCCCCATAGCCATCAGAGCGAAAGAGCAAGTGGCCGGAGCCGCTTATTAGTAGATCTAGAGTCTTTCTCAACTGATCGCCATGACCAGGATTCATACGATTCAGGTTGTTCTGAGACCTCTTCGGACGTGGGAAGAGGATACATCAAAGATCAGAGCGATACCTCTTCTGGCGTCACGGATCTAAGAAAAAGTCCAGTCTCACTGTCAGATCTGTCAGATGAAGAGATAGCTAGTAATTCTTCCTCAGGTACTGGTAATTCCTATGAAGACTTCGACGATGTCTTCTCAGACCAAGACTTCGATGATGTCTTTTCAGATGTGCAATATTTGGAGGGTGACGGGTTTTCTTCCTATCCGAGTTTGACCCCTACCTTGGCTAGATCCGAGAGCCTAGATTCAATCAGCAGCATCGATTCAATTTTGTCTAGTGAATACCAGGACAGCGATTTGGACTGTTTAGTTCCTCCGGATCAGTTCCTAGAAATCTCAGACCAGGACAGCGATTTGGACCATTTAGTTCCTCCGGATCAGTTCCTAGAAATCTCAGACCAGGACAGCGATTTGGACCATTTAGTTCCTCCGGATCAGTTCCTAGAAATCTCAGACCAGGACTATCCAAAGGCTACAATAGCTGCAGATCGAGGAAAAGTGTTCGAGCAATTGAGACTCTCAGCCTTCGAAGAGGGGGCTATGTTTCAGACCCTCGGGATACCAGTGTCAGAATTCTTCCTAGAACAAAGGGGTAAGGATTTGGCTGACTTCACGAATAAGTTGGGGAGAATATCTCGGGACTTTTTAGAATGCCGTGAAGTCTTTTTAAACGGGAATAGCGGGGCTTGGAGAGACAAAGATGCAAATATAGACGCAGTGAATAAAATACATGGGCTCTATATCTCATGTCGTAAATTGTGGACCAAGTTTCTAGCTATGAAGGGGACATTGGAATCTTACACCGATCAGGCCTCAAGTTTGTGTACAACTGAAGACATACGGGCCTCGTTAATACACCTCAAACAGGATGTGAATGAGTTGTACTGGAGTAATCGCAAGCGTATGTTTGCGGCCAGCACATTTTCCCATCAGGACGCACCGCAGTACGAAGCAGAATACACGTACAGTCAGCTCACGATCGCGAGAGATAACAGAATAGAGCAACGTTATTTGAGCCCTTCACGTCTTAATGCTCTCACGGAAATAGATGATATCTTGATAGAAGCTGAGGAGGCTCAAAAAAAGAGAGATATCTACACAGAAAGGGAGCATGCAATACGTGCATACTACCGATTGCAGGATGTCATAGGGAGTTTTGAAAAGTCTCCTAAGTATCGAATGCATTCCGTAGGACGCAAATTCATGCGAATGAAGAGCCAGTCTGAAGTTCAAAGACTGGTCGATCGCTTGAAGTCTAGAGCCTCCCTATTGGAGACAAGAGTCAAGGAGTTAGACGAGAGCATCCCTGTGTTGAAGGGGGTCTCTCTATGGTTGCATCATCCTGATTTGCTCGATGAGGTGTGCAATCTAGTAGGACAATATGAAGATGAGTTGGCTTTCTGTGAAGAGATGAAAAGCCAGGGTCTTCTGTCATTGGATCTAACTGAGTTAAATGGTCGAGTTGGTGGTTTAGTAGCAGAACTCCAGACTGACTTGAAAGTACTTAATAGAGCTAGCGAAGTCTTGGCAGAAAGTCGCTGTGTTATAAAAAATACAAGTATGTTGGATACTTCTGCGGCAGCCGAAGGACTAGAAGCAGACTGCGAGCAATTGCGCGCTGCATTGCGAGAATGCATTCCGATAGAGGCAGTGATGACTGCAGCCGGCACAATCGTGAATGAGATAGGAAAACATATCAATGAGTTTAACGAACTTGGTCTTCCCAGTAGCCCGGAAGCATTGCGTGAGGTTCTCACTAAACCATTGGATGAAAGTCTGTATCTTGCCTTTGAAAGACTGAGATTGGTCAGAAGGTTTTGCGATAAAAGAAATGTTGAGAATGCTCATCTGGAGCGAATATTCCGGATCCTGGATTATCCTGAAGTGCAATCTGCTATCCAGGGCGTCAGATGCCGCGATATCAAGGCTCTCTGGACTGCTATAGCATCCAAGGCGACCAAAGAGCCGATAGTAAAAGGACTTGTTGCAGCCGCAAAAGCAGGAGAAGTCCGTCATATCCTCCGTCAGGGCCTCAGTGGGGCCCAAGCCGACAGGAAAAAATTTGCAATGACGACAAACGAGGAGAAATCCGTACGGAGCTGCTTAGCTAGACTCGAAAAGGAGATCCGCACAAACGACAAAAAAGGACAGCAGAAGAGTTTGAATTACTTACACGATGTCCTGGTTGAACTGGATTCTCGAATTAAAATAGGCGATTGTGACCCTGCTTTGAAAGAGAACAAAGCTCATTTATGGCTCGAGTTAGAGCGTATGAATGACAGTATTATGAGTTCGATAGTACATGATATACCATCTGGGGAGCGCCTGTTGGATAACTGCATAACAGGGTGTGAGGACTTTATTGCGAACTGGAAAGATTTCGAAACTAGGTTGATCCATCACTTCGAGGGGACAGATAAAGGGGAAATATTGAATAGGCTAAAAGAGGGATACATGACAAAAGCCATGCAAGACCTCCTGAAACGGTTTGGTGAAGAAGGACCATGGAGTTATAAAGAAGCTAGTGAATCCATGTTACGTCATCGTGCTATGCTGGACGGTGTTGAGGAGCTACTGGCCAGCGATGCAGTCAGATATGCTCCGAACTTCAGTCCCTCTGATAACAGGATACTTCTATCGGAATTTAAGTCTTTATTTGATCGAATAGAGAGTGATTTATTGCTCAAGGTGTTGAGAGACGAGCTCTCTGCAGGTTCCTCGACTCCTTCTCGCACTCATTGATTTCACCTAGAGGCCTGGCGAGCGCATATCATGTTGCTCTGCTAGGCTTCTCTTCTCCTGATACCCAGTCTGGTACTACATGAGCATTTTCTCCTCTCCAGGGGGATAAGCTTGATATCAGAAGGCACGATCTCGGTGAATATGACGAGTGATATACATCTCTGGATAAACCTAGATCTTGAAAAAAGAGAGGTGTTATCCGCGACACAGCCCAAAAGCTGGATTCAGTGTAAAGTAAATTTAGAAGATCAGAATTTCAAGTTCTAGATACCGCTAGATACTGGATAAAATAGAGGAGATGCAGACGGTGATTGGTAAAAAAGGTAGTGCCTTCCATAGTAGCCAGCCTAGTGGGATTCTACGTGCTCCTCGTAGTGGTGAGAATGCCGAAAGACCCAAAAAGAAGGTCACTTTTAATTTGGAGACTGGTAGGAATAATTCCTTGGCAGATCTTAGTAGTTTAGTGGACATCGTCGAAAATGGCGACGCAGAGCTAGACAGTGTGATGGGAAGGCCAGAGGAGTGTGACACAGAGCTCGACAGATTGGTGCCCAGGCCAGAGGAGTGTGACACAGAGCTCGACAGATTGGTGCCCAGGCCAGAGGAGGATGGCGATTCAGATTCTATTTCTTCTTATGAGAGTTCAGAATCTGAAGGAGAATACATCTTAGATAAGATCTATTACTCCGCTAGAGATATAGGCGAAACTTCCGAGCCGCTGCCAGTGCTCTCTGCCAGAAATATAGCAGAAACTTCTAGATCGATGTCAGTTGAAGAAATATCTGAGTTGGGAGCCGCGGAAGATGTAGAATTTCCAGGCTTTTTTGATAGGTCACAACTGAAACTCTCCTCCTTCGAAGAGGGGGCTATGTTTAAGGCTCTTGGGACAGCTGTAACAACCTTCCTGCTGGAACAAGGAGGTGGGGAGTTTGCTGAATTCACGAAACAGTTAGGGAGAATATCTGAAAAATTTTTGGGACACTTGGAAGAGTTCGCGAACGCCAACAGTGGTGGGTGGAGAAACAAAGCCGATAATGACGAGGCACTGAGCAAACTAGAAAAACTCAGTGATGAATGTTATGAATTGAGTGCTGACTTTATAAATATGAAGGATGCACTGAAACAATACACTGATACACGCTCAAGTGCATGTGAAATCGAAGACATAGAGTACTCGATAGAAAATATCACACGAGGTGTGGATGCATTGTACGATGGAGTTCTTGAACGTGCTGGTGATTTTACTCCCACGGCATATAGTCAGGTCATAACTGAGCAAGATGAAAGACTAGCTAGAAGTTATTTGAAGTCATCAGACTTTAGTGATCTAGCGGCAATAGAGTCTAGTTTAGAAAAAGCTGAAGATGCTCAAAAGACTAGAAATATTTATCTAGAACAGAGCTTTGCAACCGAGGCATGCAATCAATTGGAAAGTGTCATACTCAATTTGAAAAAGTCGCCCAAGTATAGAATACATTCCCTGGCGCGCAGATTGCTGAGAATAAGGGGCAAATCTAAAATCAACAAACTTATTGATCGTTTGAGCACCAGAGTTTCATTGTTGGATAGCCAGAGAGATACTTTGACTGTTCAGCGTGGTAAGTTAAAGTTTGCCGAAGAGATTATAAGAGGGGATTTGCTTGATGCGGTGACCGAGCAAATGAAAGAATGTACCAATCATCTAAGTTCCTGTTTAAATCCGTGGGCTATAGGTATTTCGTCGCAGGATGCTGCGGTTGTCTCGGAGGAGTTGGCTGAGTTAGATGATCGAGGTAAGAAGCTTAACAGATCGCTCGGTGAATTTGGTGCGGGACTAGTTCAATTGACAGATATCCGATCCAGGATAGCCGAAAATAAGCGTGTTATCGAAAACTCTGTTCTATTAGAGCGTAATGATGCTGATGAGAGAGAGCGTGAGTACGGGAAGTTTTGTGATGTGTTACGGCAATGTAGCCAAGCATCATCAATTACGAATAGAGCCGCCATAGCAATTAAGGAGATAGCAGGTCAGATCAATGGATTTACCGAGCTTGGATTTCCTGGTAGTACGGAGGCATTGCATTCGGTTCTTGCAGATAAATACTTGGATGAGGATATGCTCCTTCCTCTTGAAGAGCTGAACTTGGTCAGGACGGGTTTCGAGGAAAAGGAGATGAAAAATGATTATCTGGAGAACGTTTTCGGGATACTAGACGATCCTGCTGTTAAGTCTGCCATGCAGAAGACTGAGCTCAACTCGGTCAAGAGCATCTGGTCTGGCTTGGGGTACAATCTGACCAACGAGCCAACAGAAACCGGAGTTGCAATAACTGAAGATGAAGAGGAAAGCGTGCTTGCCTGCTTAACCAATATCGAGCGGTTTACACGTACAGACGACAATGAAGGAATACAGAACAATGTGGATGTCTTACAAGACACCCTGTATTCAATTAAGTCTCGTCTGAGAAAAGACACATATCTAAGGAAGGATATAGAGGATTTGTCACGCCACTTAGCTAGTATGGGTGCAAGTGCGAAGCGTTCGATATAAGGCACAGATGTTATATCATCCAATCAAGGCCTGATGGATCAGTGCATAGAAGAGTGTGAGAACTTTATTTAAAACTGATCTGATCTCGAATTTAAGTTGCGCGATGACTTCGAAGAGCTAGAGGCTGTAACAGCATCAAAAATAGCAGGAAAAGAACCCGAGATAGGCTTAGTAAGGGCCAAGGCAGCAGAAATATTAGACAGATTAGAACAAGGAGCCGTGACAGATGTAATGAAACAGCTTCTTGCACGGGTTGGAGAAGAGAAGCCTTGGAGTCCAGTTTCGTTCTGATGTCTTGGAGCACATTAAGTCCAACTCGTCATCACGCTAGTCACGACAGAAGCGTAGTAACCTGCTGTCCAGGCAGGCTATTCTTTCCATGATACCTTGGTACTTTTTGAGCGTGGTTCTTCTTCCATTCTTTCCATGATACCTTGGTACTTTTTGAGCGTGGTTCTTCTTCCATCAGTATACATTAGTATTCTATGTGTCGATGAGGCTGGGAGTAGAATGCCTTGTCTTGACGCTCGTGACGGTTCAGCTTCTTCTAGCTTGGCATCCATTAGCATCCTACATGTCGATGAGATTAAAATTAGAGAGCCTTATCTTGGTTCCCATGACGGTTCCAGATGTAGCCCAAGGTCGACACCCAAATTCTGAGACCGTAGATAGACCTGCTCCAACATCACAGGCAGCTGGGAAAAAACAAAACAAGTGCAACATTAAGCTAAGGCACATGAAACATTAATCAGTCACAATTCTGCTTCTGGATACCAGGTAAGATAGTGGAGGTGCAGATGTCGATTGGAAGAAGAGGCAGCTTGCCGGGTCCCCTCTCTTCTGACCTTGACAGGGCTTCGCAGAGCAGTCAGGTCAAAAGACCAGACAATCACTCGTCAGATTCTCCAAATGCGAAAATTCGCAGGAGTACATCCTTGGCAAATATCAACCGTATGGAAATTGACCACCAGGAAGATGCCACTGCTACAGGTCCAGCAAACATTTCTGAGCAAAGGCCATTGGAAGGCTTTCAGCCAGGACCCCAGAACAGAGGTTCAATTACTGAAGATTCGCCTCTGTTTGATTACTATTACAGTGGCAAAATTTCTGGTCCACGCTCAGAAGAAAGTCGCGCACCAGTGCGGCTAACGCCTTGCGAAGTGCTTGCTATGAGGGTGGCTGTTGGGGCTACTTCGGCAGAGTTCTTAAAACGACTAACAGGTGCTGATTGCGCTGTTTTAACAAAAATAATAGCAGGAGCAGCTCAGGAGTTTTGTGAGTACGAGGAGTCTTTTGAAAATGGTAGCAGTGGAGCTTGGAGAGACCAAGAAGCTAATGAAACTGCGATGAGGAAACTAGATGACCTCGAACTACGTGTTTCAGAATGTATTACCTTGCTAGCGGATCCTTCTTCATTGGCACCCTATATTAGGAGTCCCAGAATTCGAGAGACAATAATGGTCGATATGCAACAGTTTCTCGCATCTATAAATATTTTGAAAAAGCGAGTTTATGCTTGTAACGCAGAGGTAAGTCAGTTTAATTCTCAGAACCCAGGGCAATATAAAATACGACATTCGTATCTTCAGCTCACTACTGAGCAAGAGATTAGCCTAGTGAGCAAGTACTTGAACGAGTCAGCTTTTAATGCCTTCAAGACAATAGATAAGATCTTGGTACAGGCTGAACAAGCTCAAATGGAAAGAGATATCCGTACAGAAAAGGCACACGCGACAGCTGCTCATGCAGGACTGAAGAAGGCCATACAGAGTTTGGAAAACTCGCCTAGGTACCAAATGGATTCCCTGTTGCGCAGTGGAATGCAAGTGAGTGAGCCATTTAAAATTCAAAGTCTTATAGCTTATTTGCAGTTTAGAGCTTCGCTATTGGAAGACAAAATACTTGTTATAGAGAAGCATATTTCTGATTTGCAAAATGCCTCGGCAAGCTTGCTCCCTGACTCTATGGATACTCAGAAGGCTACAGGCTCACTTGACAGGCAATTAAAGTACCGTGAGTGCATGAATATACTTGGTTTTTCGTTAGGGAATGAACTTGAATTAGATGACAATATAGCTCAGAGCTGGGATGACGAAATGCGTAGTGTGCACGAAGTATCTTTTCGATACGGAGATCTGCTAACAGCAAACCGTCGTGTTTTCAGAAATACTTCTGGGTTGGCTCCTTATGACGGATCTCATAGTGTAAAAGCTTGTATCACGAAACTCACTGATGAGTTACATCAATACATTCCGACAGAGACACTGCGCACCGAAGGCTTGGAACTCATTGATGAGCTATCGAAGTATACAAATGGATTTAACGAGTTTGGTCTTCCTAATAGCCTAGAGGCCTTGTGTTCTCTTTCTTATAGATCATCGGAGGACAGTCTATATCTTCTGCTCGAGAAACTGAGCTTTGTCAAAATGTTTTGCAAGGCAAGGGATCTTAATGACACTGTTCTAAACAAAGGATTCCGGATTCTCGATTGTCCGGAAGTCCAGTCTGCTATGCAGAAGGTCAGGTTCGCATGTGTTAGAGGGATTTGGCCTGGCATTGAGAGCAGGGCAGCAAGCAGTGTGGTCCAAAATAGCCCGTTAATGTCGGCTGCAGAACGGCGTACGGTGTGTTCACTGTTATCTGAACTCGAGGATCATATACGTACAAACCACACAATGCCCCAGCATAGAGATTCGGAGAGATTAGCGAAGATCTTAGCCGCTGTGGGTGATAAACTGGTGGGTGATAAACTGGTGGGTGATAAACTGTCTGGAAGAGAAGACAACCTTCCTCTAATGAGTGACATCCGACATATGTGGGCCAATTTAACTTGTATTCAGATGAGTGCAAAGTATGTGGAATATGAAAATAGGGATGGTGTATCTTCAAGAACCGTTAACCATTTTGTTGAGTGCTGGGGTGTTTTCAACGAGGTGCTGCGCGACGACTTAAAGAAAAAAGACGAATATAAGGAAGAAGTAAAGTCGAAGAGACTAGCAATGGAAAAAGAGTTGGACTCATTAGTAGAAAACGACATGGAACCCTCCGTAGGACTTGTTTATGAAATGTTCAGTGAGAATAGAAACTGGACTGGTGAAGAAGTTAGTGAGTCTCTGAAGCATATTCGGGATCTATTAGTGCGTTGTGATCGCCTAGTTTCTTCTGATAAAAATGCACTTATCAGCGAGAAGAGCCGGACATATTTGTCAAAGTTGACATCTATGCTTGATCAAATAGAGTATAAGTCTTGGATCAATGTATTGAAACACGAGTTCTCTGGAGCGGCTTAAGTCACTGGTTTTACTGCGCCCGATTACTCTGTTATTGGTGTAATCGCGGTTGCCGGCGAGGTATCTGAAACGACTTGCCTGAAGTATGGATAGAAGTCGCTGGATGGAGTAACTGGTTTTCCTGCGCCTGATTACTCTGTTATTGGTTTAATCGCGGTTGCCGGCGAGGTATCTGAAACGACTTGCCTGAAGTATGGATAGAAGTCGCTGGATGGAGTAACTGGTTTTGCTGCACCTGGTTACTCTGTTATTGGTTTAATCGCGGTTGCCGGCGAGGTATCTGAAACGACTTGCCTGAAGTATGGATAGAAGTCGCTGGATGGAGCAACTGGTTTTACTGCGCCCGATTACTCTGTTATTGGTGTAATCGCGGTTGCCGGCGAGGTATCTGAAACGACTTGCCTGAAGTATGGATAGAAGTCGCTGGATGGAGCAACTGGTTTTGCTGCGCCTGATTACTCTGTTATTGGTTTAATCGCGGTTGCTGGCGATGTATCTGAAGCCTGGATAGAAGTCGGTGGACGCAGAAACATCGTTCAGTGTATCCTTGAACTTCAGTGGATCGCGACGGAGCATGGGAGATTTGTGATGCTTGATGAAAATGCTTCGCATTCGAAAATCATTACAGGTTTGACCAGTTTAGTCGACTGGTACATTGCTTCAGGGATCGACAGATTTATTGAAGAAAAACCGGTCGATCGTTTTGTAGAGTCCAGTATCCAGGAACCACAAACTGGTCCACACACATCAGCAAGTGATCCTATTCCAGTGAAGGAGCAAGCGGCAGCACCGTTTGAACTAGTGCAGGCTCAAGGCACGTTGCATCTTGACGATCGTCCCATGTCTGGCAGTGAAGTGGAAAAGAAGCGAGGAGCATCGCTTGTTCCATCAGGAAATCGGGTCACAGCAACAGATGATGGATCACCGTCAGTCCGGGCCAGAATGGCGGCAGGTCAAGCCAGCAGTCTCAGTGAACTCCGGGAGATTATGGAAGGTTTCGATGGATGCGCATTGAAACAGACTGCGAATAAGTTGGTCTTCTCTGACGGAAATCCAACCGCTCCCTTGATGATCGTGGGGGAAGCTCCTGGCAGGGATGAAGATCTACAGGGACTTCCTTTCGTCGGAAAGGCAGGGAAGTTGCTTGACAAGATGCTAATCGCAATCGGTCTGACAAGACAGGATTGCTACATAACCAATATAATTCCATGGCGTCCACCTGGAAACAGGACGCCATCTCTGCAGGAGATGATCACCTGGTATCCATTCATTGCTCGCCATATTGAGTTGGTAGAACCGAAGATTCTTCTGTTGTTAGGAGGAGCTGCAATTACAGCATTGACGGGGCTCAAGGATGGGATCCTGAGACTCCGCGGGAAGTGGATGACGATCAGGGTTGGAAGTCTGGAAGTCAAGTCCATCGCGACCCTGCATCCGGCCTATTTATTGCGTCAACCACTGCAGAAGCGTCTTGCTTGGCATGACCTCTGCGAAGTGCGTGATGCTTTGTCGCAGCACAGAGAGCAGCACAGACAATAGGTGGGATAGCACAACGGCAACTCAAGAAGTGACAGTGAGTGTAGGCTTCCTATTGATGCGATCGACACAGATCACAATGGAGAGCGTGCGACACAGCATGGATGCAAAACACCCGACACAGATCGCAATGGAGAGCGTGCGACACAGCATGGATGCAAAACACCCGACACAGATCGCAATGGT
>Ga0209568_1000180_pt1 | contig 22308 bp, 20 predicted proteins | sample WorMetOlspDAHAB2_FD_187406 | JGI IMG/M metagenome (GOLD analysis project Ga0209568, IMG submission 187406) | Marine gutless worms symbiont microbial communities from Max Planck institute for Marine Microbiology, Germany - Olavius sp. DAHAB.2... ...
CGGCATGTGCTCGATGACTTGGGAGAAGACGAGTTTGCCGGTGTACATGCGTCGCTAACCTCAGCCCGCGAATTCGCGAGAGAAGTTGCTGCCGATGCATGTCGAGGTTCAAGTCGGTAACCGGCATCATTCTCGAAATCTTGTTTCCGTTTAGTAAGTTACGTACGACTAGACATCATACGTTGGGACTCTAGTGAGATAGAAGCCTATTTTAGAGATGCGGAGACACCGCGCACGCAGAGGGCATGAAATACCCGTGATCGGTCATTCAGACTGGTTCGGAGCACCTTCCGCCGGTGTCGGCATCCCACCCTTTGGGGTGCGGCGGCAATCATCGGCCCCTGGGCTTCGGATGATCTCCTGTGCGTGCCGGTCGCAGCGGTCATCCGGTTGGCACGGACCCGACGCCGCTTTGGATACGAGCCGACTTCAACCAAAGCGCCGTCGCCGCGGTGCGGATAAAAGATAGCGCCGCCGCTCCCCGGCCAACGGGTTAGTAACCCACTCCCTGCGACTCGATCCGGGGCGCCGCTCTGGCGGCGCACTCCAAAAGGGGCCAGCCGATGGCCCAACTTGATTTTGCTGTAGGGAACACCCTCTGTGGCGTTCCGAACCGCTTGCGGAACGGCGCGGAGGCCGTTCCCTACTCGTGCAAAATGGGATGAAATGGGGTACTAGCTTCTCGGCCAAGCGTTTGTTTCAGCAGCGGGTGGTGTTGTAGTTTTGTTGTCACCGGGTACGGGGAACCTGGCAAGACTCTCTACATGGGATGTTTCGAGGCGTCCTATTTTCGGAAACAACAAAACTACAACTCTACCTAGCAGCGATTTTCATTCGAAATCCGGTTCATCCTGAACTTCCTGTTCATCCGGTACGATTAGCGGCTACTCACGGCTCCGTGTCAATCTGCCGCAGCTTGCCGGTTGCGTCGAGGTTTCCGGTGGCTTGTTAGCCTATTATCATTCGGTGGCCCTGAAGACGCGCCTGACCTGACCCCTATCTACTGATGCAGGGGCGGTGGGCACAGCCTACCGCCGGAAGCAACTTGATTATCGAAGAGAAAGCTCCGAACACCCGTCATGCGTGGCAGCAGGCCCTGAGCACGGCCATCACCCGCCCGGAAGCGCTCATCGGCGTCCTGGACCTCGACCGGGGACTGCTCCCCGCGGCGCACGCGGTGGCGAAGCGATTCGGTCTCCTGGTCCCACGCGACTATGTCGCGCTCATGACGCCGGCGGATCCCCAGGACCCCCTGCTGCGCCAGGTCCTGCCGCTGGCGGAAGAGCTGCGAAGCCCGCCCGGCTTCAGCGCCGATCCGGTCGGTGAACGGGCGGCGGTGCGCACTCCAGGTCTGCTGCGGAAATATCAGGGTCGCGCCTTGCTGCTGCTCACCGGCGCCTGCGCCATTCACTGCCGCTACTGCTTCCGCCGCCATTTTCCTTACGGAGAAGACTCCGCCCAGCTCGATCGTGCCGCGGGCGCCGTCCGCCGGCTCGCGGCGGACCCGTCGATCCGCGAAGTGATCCTGAGCGGAGGAGACCCATTGATGTTGGACGACGACTCCCTCGCCCTACTGGTCGACAGGCTCGAAGAGATACCACACCTGCGACGCCTACGCCTGCACACCCGGCTGCCGATCGTGTTGCCCGCTCGGGTCACCAACCGCCTGTGCCATATTTTGAGCGCGAGCCGCCTGCAGCCGGTGGTGGTGGTGCACACCAATCACGCCCGCGAGCTGGGATCGGCAGCCCGAAGCGCCCTGAGACGCCTGCGCAATGCCGGCGTTCTGCTCCTCAACCAAAGCGTGCTCCTGCGCGGCGTGAACGACAGTGCGCACCGCCTGGCGGCGCTCAGCGAGGCCCTGTTCGAGTGCGCCGTTCTGCCTTACTATCTGCACCTGCTCGACCGGGTCCTGGGCGCGGCGCATTTCGAGCTGGACGAGGGGACGGCGGTTCGTATTCTCGATCAGCTGCGCACCCGGCTGCCCGGCTACCTGGTGCCGCGGCTGGTGAAGGAAGTCGCGGGCGAGCCCTATAAGAAGCTGTTTGGTTAAAATGGACGCTGGCGTCGTGTTGCGTCAGGTCGCGTTCGACGCCGTGCCTGTCCGGGCGCAGTCCTGGGTTATTTGGCGTTGGTTGTGAAATACCGATATTCCTTCGAGAAGAAATGTATGCAGATTTGCGTTCAGATTTTGGTTACGGATTACGTAAAATTCTTGATGCAATAGCGAAAGTAACTAACGCATATCAGGGTCGATTAGAAAAAGATGAAGGATTTGTTGATTGGTCAGAGGACTGGGGGTACACGGACGGGCTGTTTCATATACGATTTACCATTGTAAACACTTCAACTGTGTTACCGATGACTCTTTTAACACAAATTTATGTGTTTTGTAATGAAGTGGCTACAAGCCGCTACAGACAGTACGAGGCAGCAGGGCTTGATTGGATTGGAAGAGCCGTTATTGCAGAAGTTCTTTTTGATTTTGGCGAAAAAGATGATTATCGCCTCATTCTTGATAGTCAGTTCCCTCAAGAACTCAAAGCAACCATAGCCGATCTAAATAACGGCCCAAGTTACGAAGTAGTATGTGAGTCTAGAAAAATAGGTCAAGATAATGGAAAAGACCAACTAGTCAATGTGCAATCGCGACACAATGAAAGCATACGTCTACATCGAAACAACGATCGTCAGCTACCTCACCGCGTGGCGCAGCCCGCAACTTGTCATGGCCGCGCATCAGGAAGCCACACGCCAATGGTGGGACGAACAGCGAGAACACTTCGACCTATTCGTCTCAGAGGCCGTTCTTGAAGAAGCGGCTGCTGGAGACCCGGATGCAGCTAAACGTCGCTTGGAAGTGCTTGCAGGAATTGAGGAACTCAAGATCACAGAGGAAATCCGCGACCTTGCAAAGGCACTAATCGCAAGGGGACAACTGCCGCAGAAAGCGGCTCTTGACGCACTCCACATCGCCACGGCAACTGTCCACGGAATGGAGTACCTGCTCACATGGAACTGCCGGCACATTGCCAATGCGACACGGCAAAAGTCAATGCGAACAATTTGTCAGGAATCGGGCTACATCCTCCCGGTGCTCTGTACGCCAATCGAACTATCGGAGGTCCCAAACGATGAATGATCCCATCGTTGAAGAAGTCCGTAAGGCACGCGACGAATACGCAAAGAAGTTCAACTACGATCTGGACGCTATTTGCCGCGACCTACAGGAAAAACAAGCTCAGCCAGGCAAGAACGTCGTGTCGTTTCCCCCAAATAGGGAAAAGAAGGGAAAAAGGGCCAGGCTCAATTAAGTGTCTAGCCAATGAAAAAGTCGCCTAACACGCCCATCAAGCCGAGCCATACTGCGCATCGAGTTCAACTCAATCCTGAAACGTTTTCATGGCGCAGTATGGCTCGGCTTATGGGTAACGGTCGATGGCGCTAGGTGAGGGGCGTAACCCGACAACAGTCGACCCCGATCAATAGCACACGCTTTGACTGCTGCGACAATGAAACCTTGCGAACCGAAGATTCGTAAATTGCTGGACGAACAGCCCGGCTACCGGCAGGCAGTCGCCAACCTCGAGAGCGATTGCGCCTCCGTCAACTCATCGGCCAACATCCCGGAGGATATTGAGCGAGCGATAAAGGATACCTGCGACGCCGACCCGGATCGGCCTTTCGTCGAGTCGGAACTACCGGCAAGCCGGGGACTCCCACCTGGTGGACCTTTCCGGAGACAGGACGTCAAATACCTGCCGCCGCCGCCACCTATCCGGAAGAGCTGATGCTGAGCCAAAAGGATATCGAGGCCATACGCCGGGAAGGGGGCGTTGTCGTCCTGATTCCCGCGCATATCCTGGCCGACCGGACCTATAAGCCCTGTGCCCTGGGTGCCTTCGAGGCCGATACCGCGTTCCGGCCGGACCATAGCACTAAGCCCTATGGCATGACCTGTCCCGCGCGGCTGGACTTGAAAGGACACCCGGAGTTGATTTCTCGGTCCTATCGCTATAGTGATTGGCAATCCCGATTAGAGAAGGTCGATCTGGAATGGCTACAACCGTCCGTATGACATCCAAGGACCCGGAGCTGGAATACCTCGCCGGCTTGCGCCGTCTCTTGGTCGAGGAGGCGCCCTTCGATCCGGTCAAGCAGGTGATTCGAGCCCGCCTGGAAGGCGTGCGCGAGCCGGTGCAGGGCCTGATTTCCCCGCCCCTGGGACGGGATGATGTGGATACCAGCCTCCTGCTGCTGCATCTGTACGACCAATTGAGACTGGATGGGGATCAGCCCGCCCAGGAACGATTGCGCCGCGCGGCGGCGGAGCTGTTGGAAGAGGCCCTGACCCGTGGCGACGGCTTTCGGACGATCAACCGCCTGGGTCGGCTAGCCGGCGCCTTCGGGGTCCGCCGCTCGGACCTGTTGGCGGGCCGGCTGCGCACCTGGCTTTGGGGGTATCTCAACGGCAACCTGCCGCAGCCGGGCGAGGCACTCATTTTGCTGACCGGCGACGACCTGATCCGAGCCCGCCAGATCCTGGATCTCTGGCTGGCGGTCACGCCGCCCCTGCCGTCCGACTGGCGGAGCACTGTGCCGGGAAGATCAGGCTGTTTTTTGATAAGGCCGTCGAGCAAACACGGCAAAACCATGCCCCCCTCAATAAAGCGAGATTCCATCTGCTGACTCTCCTGTATCGGGGGCTATTGAAGCTCTGCCCGGAATATGCCGGGCGGCAATACCCAGACCTGGTCGAGCTGGCCTACCGGAAACGCGAAGAGGGCACCGAGCCTATCTGGTTGTCTTTGTGTTGGGAGTATGGCGTCTTGTTGGGCGCAGACCAAGCCTGGCGCAAGCAGTTTGCCGAGGGGCTGGACAGAATCGGCGGGGAGGTAAAGAAGCGTTATCGCAAGCGTTCCGGTTCGGAATTGAACGACCTTTTTTGGCGCGGCCTGGAATACCTGAATCACCTGGAGCAAGACCTCTATCCACCCGAGTCCGCCTCGATATGTTTGGACCTGGAGGTAGCCAGCAAACCGGAGGACACCGCCAAGCCCCAGGTTTATTCCGACCCGGAATCGGAAAGGCTTTACCTACCTGAATCCACGCTGTCAGGTCTGGGCCTGAGGATAGCCGACGGACCGAAGGATAGCGACGAGCTTTACACCTGTTCCAACTCGGGACAGGGAAAGCGTAACCCGCTCGGAGCCGCCTCCAAGCTCCTACGCCCATTCGTGATGCAGCCCAAACCGGCAGCACTAGCCGCCGGAGTACGATGAAGGGTAATGGTTAAGTTATAAATGGAAACATCGCCTCTGGCAATGGATAGGGTGCGCTACAGGCTACACCCCCTCTCCCCCCGGGAGAGGGCCGGGGAGAGGGGATCGAACAAGTCCACGCCAGCCATTTAAAAATTTACCACTACCCGATGAAGATCATCAGCTTCTTTTCCCTCAAGGGCGGTGTCGGACGCACCACCCTCCTGACCAATCTCGGGGCCTATTGGGCCGGCCAGGGCAAGGTCGTAGTCCTGATGGATCTGGATCTGATGGCGCCGGGCCTGGCCTATTCGCCTCTGGCGGGCAAGCACCTCTACCCGGAGGGAGAAGGGCTGGGCATGAGCGACCTGATAGCCTCCGTGCAGCCCTTGATGAAAGATTCCCCGGACCAGGAAGAAGAGGCGACGCAAAGGGCCTTCCTGCCCCCCCCACTGGTTGCTGCGCGAGATGCACCTGGATGAGCGGGGAGAGAACGAGGATCAAGGCCAACTCCTGCTCATCGATGCCGGCAGCCACCCGGTCACCGGCGCCCCTCCCGACTCCGATGGCATCCTGGCGCCCATCCCCCCGCGCCGAGGCACCCCGGACGAGAGCAACCGCCAAACCCTGTATCGCAGCCTGGCCTATCAGATGCGGGAAGACCTGGAGCAGTGGCGGGTCCCCGACGGCTATCCCACCGCGGGCCGGGCCATCGACTATCTGCTGATCGACAGCCGCACCGGCTTCGCCGAGCTCCCGGACCTCAGCCTCGGCTATCTGGCCGACCGGATCGTGCTGGTGGCCGGCCTCAATCCCCAGAACCTCAAGGGCCTGGAGCTGACCCTGCGCGCCCTCCTGGCCGGCGAGGAGCGGATACCCATCGACGAGCTCCACCGCCAGCTCTGCGTCGTCTTCTCGCCGGTGCCGGCCGCCGAGGACGAGAGCGTATTCGCAGCCCTGGAACAGGCCCACCAGCTGTTGAACCGTAAGCGACGCATCGCCGCCAACCGGGAGTACGAACGGGCGCCGGAGAGCTTCGTCCTCCACTACACCCCCATCCTGACCACCAGTGAGTACCCTCTAGGCAACCCGGTGGCCCGAATCCCTCTACGGGCGCGAAGTCCTGCGCATTGCCCACTACTTGGAGGATAAGATTGGGCAGGGGGATCAAGACGAGATCCTGCGTTGGGTCCGTGGTTGGATCCGTAGCTGGATACTGGAGATTGTGTCACCGGATAAGCAAGTGCCGGAAGCGGTGCCCATCTCGTTCTCTACGGGCCGCCGGCCCAATCCCTTGACCAATCTGCCGGCCTGGTATTGGCCTTTGGGCGAGTCGGATGAGCCGGCACGAATCCAAAGGTTAGACGAACTGCTGCCGCCTAATCCAACCGTCACCACTGATCGGGAACGCCTTCTCAATCGCTTGGCGAATAGTCTCACCCTCCCAGCGGGACTGAAACGGTTCGCCCCGCAGGCCTATCCGTTTTTGTCTCAATGGCAGAAGATTGACGAATGGCTGGTGATATTTTTCGAGGAGGAACAGAAGTTCTTCGAATCACTGCTGGAGCAGTTCCCGGATGAGGTCTTTGACCAGTTTCATCAGCGATTCCCGGAATGGGCGGGGATTATTCTGGATGATGAAGAGAAAGGCTGGCGACGGTATCTGTATGCGCCCTTGCAGGGAGAGAGCCTGTTCGTCCATGCGGAGGCCTGGCCCCAATATTGGTTGGGCCTGGCGCGAGAGTTGATCGCGCGTATGGAAGATACGGATGCGGCGGATCAAGCCATCGAGCGGGCGGAATCCCTGGCCGACCCATCGGAGCTGGAGACCCTGGCCGAGCAGTTGCTCGAACTCGAGCTGCCGGAGACAACGCCGGCGGAGACCCGGCACTGGCTCGAAGAACGGGCGCGCCGACTGGCGCCGGGTCATGCCTGGCTGGATTTCCTGGTGGCACGCCGACTATTGCAGCCACCGGAGCCGGACCTAGGCCGGGCCGAGCAATTGCTGACACCCCTGCTGGACCGCCCGCCCGACGATAGCATCCGATGCTATAACCTAGCTGCCTTGATACTCGATAAGTTGCCGGGATTGGCGGTTAAGGCCGAGCCCGTGCTACGAAAAGCGATTGCGCTCGATCCAAAAAACGCCGACTCCTGGTTCGACCTGGGCAATCCGCTCATGGACCATCTCGACCGCTACGAAGAGGCCGAGACGGCCTTTCGTAAGGCCATCGAGCTCGATCCGAAATACGCCTATCCCTGGAATGGCCTTGGCGATCTGTTCATGCAGCGGTAATGGCTAAGCTTTAAATGGAACCATCGCCGCTCGCAGTAAGTTTGGCGCACTATAGGCTACACTCCCTCTCCCGCCGGGAGAGGGCCGGGGAGAGGGGATCAAAGAAAAGTCTATGCCAGCCATTTAAAAATTCACCACTACCCATGCAGCATCTCGACCGCTACGAGGAGGCCGAAGCGGCCTATCGTCAGGCCATCGCGCTCGATCCGAAATCCGCCTACCCCTGGTACAGCTTGGGCAATCTGCTCATGGGCCATCTCGACCGTTATGAGGAGGCCGAAGCGGCCTATCGGAAGGCCATCGAGCTCGATCCGAAAGACGCCTATCCCTGGAACGATCTGGGCGATCTGCTCACGAACCATCTCGACCGCCATGAGGAGGCCGAAGCGGCCTATCGTAGGGCTATCGCACTCGATCCGAAATCCGCCTACCCCTGGTACAACTTAGGCAATCTGCTCGCGAACCATCTCGACCGCTACGAAGAAGCCGAATCGGCCTATCGTAAGGCCATTGAACTCGCTCCGAAATACGCCGCTCCCTGGAAAAACCTAGGTACTCTGCTCATGGTCTGCCTCAACCGCTACGAGGAGGCCGAAGCGGCTTATCGGAAAGCCATCGAACTCGACCCAGAAGACACCAACTCCTGGATCGGCCTCGGCAATCTGTTCATGCAGCATCTCAACCGCTACGAGGAGGCCGAAGCGGCCTATCGCCAAGCCATCGCGCTCGATCCGAAAGATGCCTACCCCTGGTACAACTTGGGCAATTTGCTCACGAACCATCTCAACCGCTACGAAAAGGCCGAAGCGGCCTTTCGTAAGGCCATCGAGCTGGATCCGAAATTCGCCTATCCCTGGATCGACCTGGGGCTATTGCACCGAAGCCTGCACCGGGATTGCGAGGAGGCGCTGCATTGCTTTACGGAGGGCCTGACCAAGACCGAGCCCGATTCCCTTGCTGCCGCCTACCTCCGGATGAATCTCGGCTGGCTGGAGCTGATACGGGGCCGGTCGGAGCAGGCCCGGAAATCACTGCGACGGGCGCTCGATCTGTTCGACCGGCAACCTGGGTTCCAGGCCAATGCCCTAGTGGTTGGCCGTGGCGCTGGCGGAACCGACCGACCCCGAGAACGACCCGCGCCCGGCATCGGAGGCGGGATCGGGCCTCACCCAGGCATCGATCACAACACTGGTGGAACGCCATACCCGGCTGGCTCGGGAGGCATTGGAGCGGGACCCGAAATCCGCTGCCGCCGAGTATCTATTCATCGCTTCGCTGGCCGCGGGGGAGGCGGACGAGAATCTGTGGCGGGAGATCCTGGCCCGGCTCGAGACCCATCAGGCCCGTTTCGGCTTCATTGATGACCTCTACCTGTTCGCCGGCCTGCGGCCGGATGCCGCCCCGGCCGCCGCCCAACAGGTCGCCGTGTTGCTGGCGTTGCCCGCGGAGCAGGTCGCCCGTTTTCGTGACCGACCCAAGCCGCCGGACTGGCTGGAGCGCTACCGTCCCTTCGCCGAGGGCCGCAGCCGCAGCGCCGGCGATCCCGCCGACCGCGCCCGGTTCTGCCGCGAGGACCGGCCAGGCGGCTTAACAAAAAGCTCACACTGAAGGCCCGTAGCGGATTAACCGATAGTGTTAAAGAGGAGCTATCCTCCGTTCCAAATGAGAAACGATTGTGCGCTACGGCAGCACCGCTTGGAGAAACCAGGCAACACACCAAGGCGGCAGTCGGTCGGTCGTCGAGTCGATCGTCAGGTCGGGAGGGTAAGTATAGAAGGGTTTGCCGGCCGGAAGGTCCGCGGCCGTGAGCGGCAGGGACGAACCGCCCAGGTTGGCCAGTAGGATCAGTAGAGAGCCATCGCCCAGGCGCCATTGGATCCACAGCCCTTGCGCGCGGATCAGGCGAAAAGTGCCGGCGTTACCCTGCATACCGGCCAGCCGCGGAACGATTTGGTCAAAACGTAACGCCAGCAGATTCCGATAGAACCCGAGCCAGTCGGCGTGGGGTGCCGCATCTAGGCACTCCCAGTCCAGCTTGCTGAGATCGAAGGTGTTGGGGTCATTGGGGTGCGAGAGTGCCCGGTGTTCTATGAGCTTTGCGAACCCCTCGAAACAGGCAAATCCCCGGCGGCGACCCGCGGAGACCGCTGCCGCCAACTCGGGGCCGAAGTCGCAAAAAAACTGAAAGGGCCGGGCGGCGGCGAATTCCTCGCCCATGAAGAGCAGCGGGGGGGCCGGGGCGAGCAGTAACAGGGCGATTGCGGCCCGCAGCCGCTCCGGGTCGGTGAGGTCGTGGATGCGCTCCCCGAAGGGGCGATTTCCCGCTTGATCGTGATTCTGCAGAAAGGAGACGAAGGCCGTAGGCGGCAGCGATCGACTGGGCTCACCGCGCCCGGCGCCGCCACGATAGGCGGATGGCTCGCCCTGGTAGCCGAAGCCTTGGGCCAGACAGCGCCCCAGATACCGGACGGGCCGGTCTTTGAAGTCCCCATAGCAACCGTCCGCCTCGCCGGTGAGCAGGATGTGCAGGGCATGGTGGAGGTCGTCGTTCCATTGCGCGGTGTAGTGACGCGGGTGTCCGTCCCGGTCGCGGACGAGATAGCGCGCCGCGTTGTCGTCATTCTCCAGGACTAGGTGGACGTGACGTTCACGGCCGGGGCCGTGGCGCACGGCGGTCGCCAGCTCGTCTAGAAAGTCCGGCGTCGAGTCGTCCCGGATGGCATCCACCGCATCCAGCCGCAGGCCGTCGAAATGGTATTCCTCCAGCCAATAAAGGGCGTTGTGGATGAAGAAGCTGCGTACCGTCTCGCTGCCGGGCCCATCGAAGTCGATGGCTTCTCCCCAGGGGGTATGATGGCGTTCGGTGAAGAACCGCGGGGCATAGTGGTGCAGGAAATTGCCCTCGGGCCCGAAATGGTTGTACACCACGTCCAGGAAAACCATCAGCCCCTTGCGGTGCGCTGACTGGATCAGGTCTTTCAGGTCCTCCGGCCGGCCATAGCTGCTGTCGGGGGCGAAGGGAAGCACCCCGTCGTAGCCCCAGTTGCGCGTGCCGTGAAAATCGGCGACCGGCATCAGCTCGATGGCGGTGATGCCCAGCTCGGCCAGGTAGTCCAGACGTCGGGTGACGGCGGAAAAATCGCCCTGCGGAGAAAAGGCGCCGACATGCAGCTCGTAGAGGACCGCCTCTTCCCAGGGCCGTCCGCGCCAATCGGTATCGGTCCATTGCCACCGCCGTGGGTCGATGACCTGGCTGGGGCCATGCACATCCTCGGGTTGAAATCGGGACGCGGGATCGGGCACCCGCAACCCGCCGTCGATGCGGTAACGATAACGGCTTCCAACTGCGGCCCGGTCCGTCACCAGGCCGAACCAACCGCCCGGCTCGTCGCTCAGGGACAGGATGGATCCACCGACGTTTTCTTCGAGGCAGATCTCGACTTGGTTAGCCGCCGGGGCCCAGAGGCGAAAACGCACCCGGCCATCGGCCTGTAGCTGGGCGCCGAAGGGCATGGAGTGAACAAAGCGCATCGGCTTATGAACTCATCCTCGGAGGACCACAGATCCTGAAGGAGTCGTAGTGATCGACTGCTTCAAAAATACCGCAAGTATGGCATCTTGGTTTGTTCGCGGGGATGAAGGCCAGTTTCGAACATTGGCCGATTTAATGACGAAGTTATCTTCGCAAAAGCCAAGCTGCCCGTTGCTTAAGCGATAGACGCCATATCGGTGCCAGCACATCGAGAGAAGAGAGTGTCTCAAGCCGCTCTGATGCAACCGAGTCGTCAAACAACAGTTGCCACAGATCGAAAACACTCAGCCGCGTGGGATGTATTTCGAGCCGCTGGATTGTGTCGCCCTGTTTTATCACACCGGCTTGCAACACCCTGCAAAGCCATCCGGTCAGGCCGGCGCGCTCCATTTTTGTCGATAAATTACCCAGCTCCATGTGGTGGTTGAGCTTCCAACACGGACGGCGAGGCTGGCTTACTTGTACCACCGCCTGTTCTCCAATGGCTAACATATCACCAATATGGATTTGCCGTTCGCACCAACCACTCGTGGTCAAGTTTTCCCCGAAGGCACCAGGCCGAAAGCTGTCGCTACGGCGTGGATAGACCTGCCGCCAATAGCGATAGTTGACTTCGGGGTAGACGCAAAGTGCTCTTTCCGTTCCACCATGCTGTCGCCAGTCCGCTTGTTCATCGCCATCCAAACCGGATTCCGACAACCATACAGGTGACGACACTTCATCTTTTACAATAGCGCTTGGTTGCCCTCCCGGTGGTAGGGGGGCGGGTTTACCCGCGAAGATCGCCTCCACCCTAGTACCCCGTTTCACCTTATTTTTATTCTCAAACTGTAGGGTGGGCTGTGCCCACCAATACCGTCCCTAGATGGTGGGCACAGCCCACCCTACAGGATATATGCAAAATTTTGAGAAACAGCGTACTGGTCTCTATCCCTGCAGGTTGCACCTCGCCGCCGAAAGGCTGGGAGTGAGCCGAGCGCATCGAGCGCATCGAGCGCATCAAGTCACGAACGGCTCGTCGGAAGACCGCAGTTCCCGAAGAAGTCGTAGTGGTCAGCGGCCTCGAGGATGCCGAGGACGTAGGGCCGGCCCGCGAAGTAGATCCGCTCCAGATCCGCGAGCTGCGACAGCTCCTCGCCATGGCGGTTGGCGACGACTACCGCCAGGGTATTGCCGCGCATCATGTCCTCATCCGCCCCGGAGCCGCCGGCGACCAGGATCCGTTCCAGTGGAATGCCCCAGCGTTGGGCGACATAACGGAGCGCCCGGCCCTTGCTGGCACGGGACGGAATGACGTCGAGGAATCTGCCGAAGGATTGAATCAGGTTCGCGGTCACATCCCGGCTGCGCAGCAGTGAGGTGAGCTCTTCGATATCCGGGGGCCGGTCCGAATCATAGTGGTAAGAAATCTTGAAATGGGTTTGCGCGTGCTTGGGCTGGGGCTCGAGCCCGGGAAACCCGGACAGGACCTGACGCACCGTGGTGGGCCGCCACAGGTAATCGATATGTTCGTCCCAGTACTTGTCACGCGTGAGCCGCGGGGTATAGTGGATCTCGGTACCCAGGCTGGTGATCAGGACGTCGGGGCGAAGTATATCGTGGCGCTTGAGCTCCGCCAGGGCCGCATCCAGGCGGCGACCGGTCGCGATGCCGAAGGTCGCGCACTTGCGGTACTCGTGCATGACCGCGACGAATTGCCGCACCCCCTCGATATCGCCGATCAGGCTCTGGTCGATGTCCGTGAATAACGCCCGATCACGGTAGCGTTTCCTGCGTTTCGGCGCCAGGGGGATGGACTCGTGACGCTTCAGCAGCGGCTTGGCGCACTCCAGATAGCGCTCGGCATGGGCCGGCCAGGAGTAGTGCTCGCGGACCTTGACGAGACCATTGTCGCGCATGCGACGGTAACGCCCCGAATCGGTGAGCAGCTGCAGCAGGGCCTCCGCGATGGCCGTCTTGTCGAGGGGGTTGATCAGAATGCCGTTGTCGCAGTTACCGATGATGTCCACCGGCCCGCCGTTCTCCGTCGCGACCAGGGGCAGCCCGCTCGCGGTCGCTTCGAGGATGGTCAGACCGAAGGGCTCGGTGAGGGCGGGATTGACAAATACCCCACTCCGTTCGGCCGCCAGGCGATAGAGGCCCGCGACCTGGTCCTGCGGCAGGTGTTTGGGCATGGCGACGCGTCCGTAGAGGTCGTAGGCGTCGATCCCGAGCAAGAGCTCGGTCAGCACGGATTGCGCGCCCTCGTCGAGGTCTCGGATGTCGTCGCGATTGCCGGCGACGATCAGGAGGTTCGCGATCTCCCGCAGGTCGTCGGATTCCCCGTAGGCCTCGAGCAGGGTCTGGTTGTTCTTGCGTGTGTCCGCCCGGGACAGGGCCAGGATCAACGGCTTGTCCGGGTCCTGCAGGAAGCGTCGGAGCTGGTCGGAAAAGGCGCTCGGCGGATCGTCCGGGGCCGGCGGACGGAAGCGACTCAGGTCGGTACCCGGCGGGATGACCGCCATCCGCTTGGGTTGGTAATAGTCGTAAAGACCGTACTGCTCGTCGATCTCGTTGTGGGTGCTGGCGATGACCAGATCCGCGCCGGCGAGCACCTCCTCCTCGGCGTCCACGCGGCGGTCCATGTTATAGGTCTCGTTGATGGCCTCCTCGCTCATGCCCGCGCTCAGGAGCCGCTGGCGTTTATCCCGACCCAGGGAGTGTCCGGTGTGGACCAGGGGCACGCCGAGCAGGTTCGACAGGCGCACGCCCACGTAGCCCGCGTCCGCGTAGTGGCTGTGGATCAGGTCCGGCATCCGCCCCCCGGCGTTCAGGGTCGTTACCAGGTTGTCCATGAAACCGTCGAGGTGATCCCACAGCTGTTCCTTGGCGATATATTCATCGGGACCGGCATCGACGCGCAGGATGCGCGCCTTTTCGGACAAGGGCTCGAGCGGCTCGGTGTAGTCGCCGGATATCGCCGGATCCGGGATCCGGCGCGTGACCAGGTCCACCTGATCCACATCGTCGCGCTCCGCCAACGCGCGGGCGAGATCGACCACGTACAGCGTCTGCCCTCCCGTGTCCGCGTCGCGTCCCAGCTCCAGACCCTTCCCGCGTATCAGACCGTGGATGCTCAGCAACAGGATGTACATGGTTTCGGCTTGCTCCGCCTCGATGCTCGGGTTGAACCTATTAACCTACAGATTTGCGGGGTGCGCGTCGAGTCGGATTCCGGTACCGCGGATTCGATTCCGGCAGCACTGCTATAACTCATTCGATGAACCATTTGGGATAGGCTCTTAGTCCGGGAAAGCTATCGCCCGCTCCCCGAGCTGGAAACACTCCGCGGCGAAGCGACCGCCTGGGCCGAGCGACACAAGGGCACTTTGAAAAATACGGTTTTCGTCTACAACATATCTAAACAATCAATGGCTTAGAGTCGCTTGATTGGTGAAAATACCTATTTTTCAAGGTGCCCACAACGCGGACCACGTCGACGTTGCTTCAGGAAGCGGAAGCCGCGCCGCTCTTTTTCAACCACGCACGCAGGGTCTGGCGAGACACTCCATGACTCCGTTCGATCCCACGCAGGCTCGGTCGTTCCTGATAAGCCTTCAGAATACGTTCCTTCTCTTCTTTCGTATAGCGCTCCCGGGGCTCCAGTACGCCATAGGCGCCGCAGGCCTTACTAATGGTATTGCTGGTTGCCGCATGCATTGGTGCCATTTTTGGTGAGCGCTTTGCTGTTACATTTGCGGCACCTGTGTACTTTGGTTTCAACGATCATAACCTGAACCCGTTGGTTGAATTCGTAAGCAATCACTATACTCAAGCACTTAAAAATTTACCATTGCCCTTTTTCGATTCCCGCTCCCCGTTTCTCTCCTAATACCCCATTTCATCCCATTTTGCACGTGTTCGGTACCTTTTGCGACACCCTCGGAGAGAGCAGGGACAAAACCGCCGGCTCCGGCAGCCTCGATGAGGCCGTGGCATCGTGCGCATGAATGAGGGTATCCTTATGACCGATTTGCGCCCACGGTGGTCGTATCGGCCGATTATTTCCTTCTCAAGGGAACTCTCTCCCCATGCAAGCGGAGCTTCTCCTCCATCCCCAATGGATCGTCCCCGTCGACGCCGCCGAAAGCATCCTTACGCATCACAGCCTGGCGGTTGCCGGAGGGCGTATCCGGGCCCTGCTGCCGACCCCGGAGGCCCGCGCCGGCATCCGGGCCGCGCAGGAGGTCGAGCTGCCGGGTCATGTGCTAATCCCGGGGCTCATCAATGCCCACACCCACTCCCCCATGGTCTTGCTGCGGGGATTGGCGGACGACCTGCCGTTGATGACCTGGCTCAACCAGCATATCTGGCCGGCGGAGCAGCGCTGGATGGACCCCGAGTTCGTCCGCGTCGGGACCAGGCTCGCCGCCCTGGAGATGCTCAAGAGCGGCACCACCTGCTTCAACGACATGTACTTCTTTGCCGAGGTCACTGCCAAGGCCGCGGCCGATGCCGGTATGCGGGCCGTCGTCGGCATGATCCTGGTGGACTTTCCCACCCGCTTCGCCGAGACGCCGGAGGAATACCTGCGCAAGGGCCTGGCGCTCCACGACCACTACCGCGACCATGCCCTGGTCCGCACCGCCTTCGCCCCCCACGCCTCCTACTCGGTATCCGACGGCCCCTTCGAGCGCATCCGTACCCTGTCCAACGAGCTGGATGTGCCGGTACACATCCATCTGCACGAGGCCCACGACGAGATCGTCCAATCCCTGCGCGACCACGGCGAGCGGCCCCTGGCCCGTCTGGAGCACCTGGGTCTGCTGGGACCGAATCTGGCGGCGGTGCACATGACGCAGCTCGAGGCATCGGAGATTACGGTCCTGGCCCGCGCCAACGCCCATGTGATCTACTGCCCGGAATCGAATCTGAAGCTCGCCAGCGGCTTCTGTCCGGCGGCTCGGCTCCTTGACGCAGGAGTGAACGTCGCCCTGGGGACCGACGGGGCGGCCAGCAACAACGACCTGGATATGATGGGCGAGCTCCGGACCGCGGCCCTGTTGGGCAAGGGCGTAGCCGACTTCCCGGCGGCACTGCCCGCCTATACCGCCCTGCGGATGGCGACCCTGAACGGGGCGCGGGCCCTCGGCATCGACGCCGAGACCGGCTCCCTCGAGCGCGGCAAGTCCGCGGACATGGTGGCCCTCGACCTGCGGGACCCGGATACCCAACCTGTCTACAATCCGCTCTCCCAGATCGTCTACGCGGCCGGACGTGACCAGGTCCGACAGGTCTGGGTAGCCGGCCGGCACCTGATCCGCAACGGCGAGCCCACCACCCTGGACCCGGCGGCCATCCTGGGCGAAGTGCGGGAATGGGGGGCGCGGATTGCCGCGTCGCAGTAAGGTCATGGGTAGTGGTAGTTTTTCGAGTGGGCACAAAAAGCCCCTCTCCCGCCGGGAGAGGGGTTGGGGAGAGGGGATCGAATCGGTTCCCACTTTCAACTCACCCACCACCAGGTCATGTTCTCGGGCGGTTTTATACGCGCTCGCCCTGGAACCGTGCCGACGTGGATCCGGGGCCTGATGTATCCTGTCGAGTCTCCGGTTTTTTAATGTCAAGAGCATGCGGATGGAGGACACGATGCAGACGAATCGGGACCGGCTGTGGCGGATTCTCGATGAGAAATCCCTGATTGTCGGACAGGATATGACCCTGAGCGCGGGGCTTTCCTCTTCCTTCTACTTCGATTGCAAGAAAACGACGCTGAACGGGGAGGGATTGGCGCTGCTCGCGGATGTCCTCCTGGGGGAAATCGACAAATTCCCCGAGCGTCCGTCGGCAATCGGCGGCCTCACCCTCGGGGCCGATTTCATCGTGGCGGCCGTCGTCATGCGCGCCCATCAGATCGGCCATCCGACCATCAACGGCGCGATCGTGCGGAAGGAGCCCAAGCAACACGGCACCCGCAGCCGCATCGAGAACGAAATGCCGCCGGGCGCCAGGATTGTCGTGGTCGATGACGTCATAACGACCGGCGGGTCCACGGCGCGGGCGTGCGAGCAGTTTCTCCAGGACGGCTACGAGATTGTCGGGATCGTCGCCCTGGTGGACCGAGAAGCCGGCGGTGCCGAAGACTTGAAGCGGAAGTACGGCTGTGATGTGCACGCGATCTTCAAGAAAAGCGATTTCCCGCGCATTGCCGGGGGTTGAGCCCGATCCCGGATGCGAGGTCTGTACGGACCGGCAGCGCGGGTCTCGCGTCGAGTGTAGGTGGCGCTAAAACGCCGGCATGACCGACCTGAGCAGACGACCAGTGAACCTGTGGGCATCGAACGCAACGCGTCGAAGGCGCATTCGGCTTCGCCGGCACACGCCGACCCCCGATGCCGTCAAATGTCGGTCGGGTTAGACGCGCCTTCCGGGGTCGGCGCTTTCCCCTGGCCGCGGCGCTGGTGCGGGGAGCGCATAGGTTACCGAATCCAAAGCGGCGGTGGGCAAGTGCCCCAAGGCAAACCCTGTGGCTACATCGGGCACCGCGGATTCCGGTAGGAGCTTGGGTTAAGGTTGCCGCCGCACTCCAAAAGGGCCGGTCGCTCCGTTCTAACGACAGGTCATTCCGAACTGCTGCAGGAACGCTTCGATCTGTCGGGCCTCCGGGATCCGCAGGCGTTCGGCGTCGGTCAGGGCCAGACACAGCAGCTCATTGGCCTGGGCGCGTTCTTCGGCCCGTTCCTGAATCAGCAGATTCAGCGCAATCTTGGTGCGGCAGATCAGTGTCGAACGCACGTCGCCCAGGCGCTCGTAGACCGGCAGCTCCTCTTGGGTGCGAATGCGCAGGGCCTCATCGAGCTCGCCGCGGGCCTGCAGGATGTCGGCGATCTGGCCCTGGGTGACGGCCTTGGATCGCACGTCGCCCAGGCGCTCGTAGACCGGCAGCTCTTCTTGGGTGCGGATGCGCAGGGCCTCTTCGAGCTCGCCGCGGGCCTGCAAGATGTCGGCGATCTGGCCCTGGGTGACGGCCTTGGATCGCACGTCGCCCAGGCGCTCGTAGACCGGCAGCTGCTCTTGGGTGCGGATGCGCAGGGCCTCATCGAGCTCGCCGCGGGCCTGCAGGATGTCGGCAGTCGCGCCCAGGGCCAGCGCTACTCCGCGCCGGTCGTCGTGGTCCCGATAGATCGCCAGCGCCTCCTCCGCTGCCTGCCGGGCCTGGTCCCACTCACCGAAACGCTGGTGGATGCGCGCCGCTTCCAGCAGTAATGCTCCGTCCGCATGGGTCGGTTCGCCCTTCGCCTTCAGGTGCCCCTCGATCTCTCGCCAGCGGGCCCTGAGCCGCTCGGCGTCTTCCCCCAGGAACGCGGTGAGGGTACGCTCGTGGATATCCATGCGTTCGGGTGGCGCCAGGGCGAAGTCCAGCACGGCGGTGCGCCAGGCCCAGAGGTCAGGCGCCTTTTGGGCAAACCGGGTCGCCCCCTCCTTGGGCAGCCACAACACCAGCAAGCAGGGGGCAGCGGCAGCCAGGTCTTCCCGGCGGTAGTTCAGCCCGAAGAACAGCCGCGACTTGGCCTCCGGCGACCAGTCCTCGAATCCAACCACCTGGACTGCCTCCTGCTCCGGGCCGAGCGCACCCAGGTATTCGATGACATCGCCGGCGGAAAGGTCAGGGGGTATCGACCAAGTCGCAGTATTGGGAAACCGGTCGGCCAGCCACTCGATAATCCGGTCGCGGTAGGGCGGGGCGTTGTGCTCGGCGAGTACCAGCTGGAACCGGCCCGGATGCTCCAGCAACCGCTCCAGCCGCATGAGATTACCGCTGTGCCGACCGTCCAGAAAGGAGAGGTCACCTGATGCGGGTCGGGGCGCCGCTGTCCGCACCCTTTTCGCAAGCCTATTAGAGACTATCTTTTTAGACAGTATCCATTTAGCTAACCTCTTTAGAAACATAGAGTTGATTTTCGTTATCTAAACGCTCGTCCTATGTTCCAATTGGACAGGATTAACAGGATGTTCAGGATTAACAGGATTTTTTCCTGGTTGTATGAACTTTCGCTGCACGATTACAGGCTTTTCGATGTCGATCGGCAATCCGATGTCGCTTCCGGTTGCTACCGGATAATTTACCAACTGTATTTCCACCCCGCGGGGCCTTGTATCCAAGTGGGCGTAGGGTGGGCTGTGCCCACCGCGTAAGCGCACTATTGGTAGGCACAGCCCACCCCACACAGGGCGGGCGCGTATAAATTTCTTTTCGATCAACCAGCTGCTGGTTTCCAGGCGTCGGTGGGGGCTGCGGTGAGCGGTAGGCGCCGGCTTGCCGGCGCTTGAGTCCGGCTTGCCGGCGTTGCGGTGGCCGGAGAGCCGGATGGCAAGCCACAGCGCGGGCAAGCCCGCGCCTACCGGTCTCCTGGTTATCCTGCGCCGATCGGACCGACACGCAAACGATCCCACCTAATGTCATGTTTTCGGAAAGATTTATACGCGCTCGCCCTGCCACCCCACAACCTAACAACGAAGAAATCCTGTTAATCCTGAACATCCTGTTAATCCTGTACTATTAGCGGTTGGCACGACGATGATGTCAACCTAATCACTAATCACTGTCCTATTAGCGGCCGGCACGACGATCCATGTCAACCTTGACGGGCCGACCCCGCTTTGGCTCGGGCCGCCTCATAGCCCGGCAGATCCCGTACCGCCGGGTGGCTCTGCCACCAGAAGTCATTGTACTCCAGGAGCACCAGGTCGTAGAGCAGGCGGCGGCTCCGGTCGCCGATGGACGTGTCGCTCTTATCGGCGGCGTCGATGCGCGCCAGCAGGTCATAGTCCTCGGGCTGCACCAGGCGGCGGTAGTCGGTGGACAGCCGACGTACCGCGGTCCTGGCCACGGGCTCGGTGATCGGCCCTTCGTCGATCTCCTGCAGGCAGTAGCGGGCAAGCCGGAGCAGGTCGCGGGGATGGCCGCCGGAGTAGCGGACCAGGAGGTCCACCGTCGCCTCCGCGTCGAAACAGCCCCGCGGTAAGCGCTTGAGCAGAAACTTCCGCAGGCATTGCCAGCCGCTCTCGAAGGGCTCTGCCGCGCCTTTGTCCTGGAGCTTGATCATGGGGAGCTTGAAGCTGGCATCGAAGCTCTGGGCCGCCTGGCCTTCTTCGGTGAGGATGGTGATGGGGGCGCAATAGACGAAGTTGGCGTGCACTAGTCGCAGCTGGTGGATGTCATGGATGAAGAAGGTCTCGGCCTCGTCGCGCCGCAGCCGGTCCGTGCCGTCGATGACGAACAGCAGGGCCCTGCCGAGGCCCCGTTCGCCGATCTTCTCAGAAACATGATCCACCAAGGCGTTGAAGGCGTCCGCCAGCTCGGAGAAGGCGTCCTGAACGGCCGATCGGATCTCTTTCTTGTAGCTGGCGCCGGTGCGGATGGCGGTGGTGAGCCCCGCGAACAGCTTGGCCAGCAGCGGCACCCCGCCTTCGGCCTTGGCGCCCGTCTTGAGCTCGGCCGCGAGCGCGTGCGTGCGCTCGACTGTTTCGACCCGTTGCTTGAACCAGTCGTAGAGCCGGGTCAGGAACACGGACGGGACCTGGATGTCGTGTTTATCCAGCGCGGCGGCCAGGGCCTCGCCCTGGGCCAGCAGCAGGTCACTGTATTTCAGGTTGTTCACGTCCAGGCTCTTCAGGGCGTCGATGAAGACCACGAAGAAACGCTCCGGGTGGCTCAGGTAGTCGGCCATGAGGCGCAGCTCGGTGCTCTTGCCGCAGCCGCGATGGCCGCCGAACAGGAGATACTGGCCGCGGGGAATGTTCCGCAGCCGATCCTGCTCGGTATCGATACCGAGCTCCCGGTAGAGCTGCTTACGGCTGTAGTCGCCCCGGACCCGGCTCAGCTCCACCAGGCGCTCGTCGCCCGGTCCCAGCGGCTCGTCGAAGCGCAGGTTGTCCCGGTAATCCCAGATGGAGCAGTCGGCGTGGTCGGTCATGATGTCAACGGCGCGGTGGCCGGATGAGGTGGCCGGATGAGTTGAAGGCGGTATTATACGCCCTGCCTACCGGCAGGCGGCAGACAGGCTGCGCTCTTTTGCTTATCCCACGGCCCTACAAGTGGAGATCCGGGCCCATCCGTGCGTGAAGCGCTCGAATTCACGCATCCAACCCTGCTTCTTCCCGCGCTACGCGCCGGATTCGGTGCATATCGAGTGGTGAATCTCCGCCGCTTGCTTTCCCTTCGATGAGAGCTTGGCGTTTGGAGTGCGCCGGCAAAGCGGCGCGACCGGATCGGACCTCAGCGACGGGGGATACCAGCAACGTTTGCCGAAAATCTGGGCGTTGGGTTCCACCCGCGCCGCGGCGACGGCGCTTTCCTTTGGCCGCAATACCTTAGTTTGGAGCGGATGCATCGCCAAATCCAAAGCGGCGGCGGGTGCGTAGCTCATGGCCAACCCTGTGGTTACATCAGACACCGCGGATGCCGTTAAGCATTGGGGTGAAAGTTGCCGCCGCACTCCAAAACGTCTGGTGGTGCCCTACCATGATCGCCGGCAGTCTGGAATCCATTACGACACCCTGATTATCGACGAGGCCCACGAGCGCAGCCTCAACATCGATTTCCTGCTGGGCTATCTGAAGGGTCTGCTGCCCCGGCGGCCCGACCTCAAGCTGATCGTCACCTCGGCCACCATCGACCCGTAGCGTTTTGCTGAACACTTCGGGAGTGCCGCAAGTCCGGCGCCCGTCATCGAGATTTCCGGGCGCACCTATCCGGTGGAAGTACGCTACCGGCCATCGGAAGACGAGCACGAACCCAAGGAGCAAGCTACTTCTTCACCCTCGTCACCGAACGGCGGCGCCCCCTGTTAATCGATCATATTGATCGCCTCCGTGACGCCTTACGGCAGGTGTGAACCAAGTCCCCTTTCACTATTGACGCTATCGTCGTCCTTCCCGAATACCTCTATACTATTTGGACCCTACCGCAAGACGACAGTGATTACTCGACCCGATGGCAGCAGGTCAAACGGAAATTGGTAGTGGTTAATGTTTAAATGAGAACATCGCCGATAGCAATATGTTGGGCACGCCACCGGCTGCACCTCCTCTCCCTCCGAGGGTGTCGCAAAAGCCCCTCTCCCGCCGGGAGAGGGGTTGGGGAGAGGGAATCAAAAGAAGCGATCGGGCGTGGTTAATGAACCCCTCTACGCTGACCATTTAAATATTTACCACTACCCGGAAATTTTCCAGCGGTTTTC
>Ga0209568_1000181_pt1 | contig 22280 bp, 12 predicted proteins | sample WorMetOlspDAHAB2_FD_187406 | JGI IMG/M metagenome (GOLD analysis project Ga0209568, IMG submission 187406) | Marine gutless worms symbiont microbial communities from Max Planck institute for Marine Microbiology, Germany - Olavius sp. DAHAB.2... ...
ATATCTTTATGAGCTATCCCTTGGCTTTTTAAATACAAAGCGTCCATTCTCGTTCTTACTCGCGGATGGGGGTGATGAATACGTTCATATCGAAGAGCACATACATCTGCGTCGCTAAACAGGATTTTAATCATTTTTGATTTCCAAGCTTTCGACAACGTTAAGTCATTATAGACGATAAAATGATAAAGTTAAATTTTTTGTAATTCAAGGTATAGTGGTAAATTTCAAAGTGGATGAAACCAGGTGCCTGGTCTAAACCTGTGAGCGAGACGGCCCAGGACGAGACGACCCGGAACACCCATACGACCCAGGCAGCCGACCCGCCGGAAGTGCCGCCCTCCGTTGCGGCGAAATCCGGTCGCCGGTCCTGGTTGCGGGTCCCGTCAACGCTCCTGTTGCAGGCGGTTCTGCTGCTCCTGCTGGTGGTCTTTTGGGTGCTGGGCACCCAGAGCGGGCTGCGGCTCGCCCTCTCCCTGGCGGAGGAGCTGGCGCCGGGCCTGCTTCAAGTGGAGCGGGCCGACGGCCGCATCCTGGGAGATCTGCACCTGGAGGGCTTGAGCATCCGGGTCCCCGGTGTGGCGCTGAGGTTCAGCAACCTGGAGCTGCGTTGGAGCCCCCTGGCGACCCTGACCACCGGCACCCTGCGGGTCTCCGAGCTCGGCACGCGTGAGCTGGACATCGCCATCGCCTCTTCCGATGACGTGGAAGAAGCGGCATCCGGTCCCGTCGAGCTCCCGGAGATCCGTCTGCCCCTGGGGCTCGCGCTGGCGCTGGATCAGGCGCGGGTCGGGCAGCTGAGCATCGGCACCCTGGACGAGGATGCCCGCTTTCGCATCGACCGGATCGGGCTGGCCGCACGCTGGTCGGGCAGCCGGGTCAACCTGAAGGCACTGACCCTCACCCTCCCGGAGCCGAGGTTGCAGGCCGGCGCCCAAGGCGAGGTGGCGCTGACCGGTGACTATCCGCTGGCGCTGGGACTGACCTGGAAGCTGACCCAGACGCCGGCAGTGGCGTTGACCGGTACGGCGACGATTGGCGGTGACCTCGAGGCGTTGCGGGTGGAACATGACCTGACGGGCTCGGCACGGGCCGAGGTCCGGGCCCTGGTCCGGGGGGTCTTGGATCATCCCCGCTGGACGGGCGAGGTGCGTATTCGAGGGGTCGATCCGCCCGCGTTCCGGGTCGACCTGCCGGCGCTGGAGCTGAGCGGGATCTTGACCACCAGCGGCGACCTCGACGACGTCCGGGTGCAGGGAAACCTGACCGGCATGGTCCCGGATCTACCCGACCTCGGACGGCTTCGAGCCGGGTTGGACATCCGTTGGCGGGATCAGGTCCTCCGCTTCTCGACCCTCGGGCTGACCTCGGACCGGTCCGGCGCCCTCCTCACCGCCGATGGAGAGCTGGATCTCTCGAACCCCGCGGGCAAGGTCGATCTGCGGGCCGCCTGGAAGGGACTACGCTGGCCCTTGGTGGGAGCGCCCATCGCCGAGTCTGGACGGGGCGCGCTCCAGGCCCGTGGGACCTTGGAGGCGTTCGGCTACCGCGTCTCCTCCGAGGTCTGGGGCCGGGACTTCCCCGCGGCGCAGCTGCGGCTCACGGGGAAAGGTAGTCGGGAGGCCGCGCGGATCGAGGCGCTACGGATCGACACCCTGGACGGAACGATCGAGGTCAAGGGCCGGGTCGCCTGGGCGCCGGAGCCGAGCTGGGCGCTGACCCTGGTCGCGGACGGACTCGACCCCGGCGTTCAGTGGCCGCAATTGCCCGCCCGGATCCGGCTCGCGCTCACCAGCAAAGGCAACCCGGATGCCTTCGGGTACGAGTTGGCCGCCGGGATCAAGAGCAAGGTCCTGCCGGCGGCGACTCTCGCGCTGAACGGCCGGGGCAATCACGCAGGCACCCGGATCCGGGACCTGCGTCTGGACACCCTGGGCGGCTCTCTCCAGGCCACGGCGGACGTGACCTGGGCCCCGGCGGTGACCTGGGACGCGGCGCTCAGGGTCGCGGACATCGATCCTGGTAAACAATGGCCCGAGTGGGGCGGCGTTCTGAACGGGCGCATCCTGAGCAAAGGCGCGCTCAAGGATGAGGGGCCCGAGCTCAGCGCCCGGATAGCGTCCCTCACCGGCGAGCTGCGGGGCTATCCGGTGAATGCCGTAGCCGGGATACGGATGCAGGGCACCGAGGTCCGGATCGACACGCTACGCGTCACCTCGGGTCCCAGCCGGCTGACGGCCGCCGGCGCGGTGGGCGAGCGGCTGGACCTGACAGTGAACATCGGCTCGCCGGATCTCGAGAGCCTGTTTCCCGACGCCCAGGGCAGCATACAGGCAAATGGGACCGTGACCGGCCCGCTCGACACCCCGGCGGTAGCGTTCGAGCTGACCGCGGCCGGTGTCGCCGTGGTGGGGCAGCGCATCCGAAACCTGAGCGGTACCGCCCAGGTCGATTTGGCGCCGGGCGGTCCGGTCAGGATCGACCTCGCCGGACAAGACCTGGCGGCGGGTGGGATGGTCTTCGACAACCTGCGCATTCAGGGCCGGGGCGATATGGGCGCGCACCGGCTGTCCGCGCAGCTCACCGGCACGCCCCTGGCCTTGGACCTCAAGGCTTCAGGTGGCCTGAAAGGAGACAATGCCTACGCGGGCCGGCTGGAGGAGTTGGCGCTACGCACCCGGGAGTTCGGCGCCTGGCGGCTGCAGAAGGCCGCTCCGATCGCTCTGGCCGGGGCCCGAATCAGCGCGGGTCCGGTCTGTATCCGCGAAAAAACCGGTAAAAAAAGCGGTGAAAAAGCCGGCTCGGGCGGTTGCATGCGCTTCGCGCAACAGGAGGCGGGGCACTGGAACGCGGCGCTCGATCTGGATCGATTGGCCTTCGATCTTTTTAAGGATTTCATTCCCGGAGACCTGATCCTGACGGGTGAGGCCAGGGCCAAGGCCGACTTCCGGGCGGCGGGTGAAATACTCACCGGCAATGCCAGGGTACAGGTCGTCAAGGGAGAGCTCGATACCCTGCGTGGCGGGGACGGAGTACACCCCGAATTGCTGAACTTCGCGTCCGCGCAGCTCGCTGTCGACGCGGGGAAGAGCGGCCTTCGGGCCAAGCTCGCGGTCCCCCTGACGGGTCTGGGCGAGCTGTCCGCCGCTGCCTCCCTGCCCGGCTGGAGCCTGAAGGAGCCGGCGCGTCCGCAACAGCCCCTGCGGGGGGACCTAAAGGCGCGGATCGAGGATCTGGGTATCGTCTCGCGGCTGGTCCCGGATATCACGCAGGTGACCGGCAAGCTGAACGCGGACTTCAGGCTCGGGGGAACCCTTGCCGAGCCGGGGCTCAGCGGCTCCGCCCGGCTGGCTGGCGGGGGGCTCGCAGTGCCCTTCATCGGCCTCAGGATCGAGGACCTGACCTTCGACGCCCAGGCCAGGGGGCTCGACCGCATCGACTACAGCGGCGGCCTCAAGGCCGGCAAGGGTCGCCTGGAAATCAGGGGCCACACGCTGCCGGGCGCCGAGGGTTCGATTACCCGTATCGACGTCAAGGGCAGCAAGCTCAAGGTGGCGGATTCCAAGGAGTATTTCGTCCTGGCCGCGCCCGACCTCCGGGCCGAGGTCGGGCCGACAGGAGCCAGGCTGACGGGTACGGTGACGGTGCCCGAGGCCCGCATCCGGCCCCGCACCATACCCGCAGGCACGGTTTCACCTTCGCCGAACGTGGTCAGCATCTCCGAGGTGCGGGAGGAAGGGTCCCATTACGCGACGAGCATCGACCTGCGCCTGGTGTTGGGCGAGCAGGTCGCCATCGATGCCTTCGGTCTGGAAGGCGCCCTACAGGGCGAGCTGGCCGTCCTGCAGGCACCGGGAGAAGAGCTCCTGGGAGACGGCCGGTTGGAGATCGTCGACGGCACCTACCGCATCTCGGTCGTCGGGTCCCTGAGTGCGGCCGTCGGCACCCCGCTGACCATCGAGCAAGGGGTCCTGAGCTACGCGAAATCGCCCATCGACAACCCGCACCTGATACTCACGGCCCAGCGCGAGGGCGGGGACATTACCGCCGGTCTGCGGGTCTTCGGCACCATCAGGAATCCGAAGCTGACCTTTTTCTCCGCGACCGATCCCGGCATGTCCCAGTCGGAAGTCACCAAATACCTGCTGACCGGCATTCCCCCCAAGCGCGGCGACGAGCAGCAAGTGCGCAACGTCTCGCTCGGCACCTATATCGCGCCCAAGCTGTTCGCGGAGTACGACTACAACCTGGGTAACGAGTCCGATAAGATCAAGCTGCGCTATGACCTCAGCGACCGGATCGAGCTGCAGGCCGGGACCGGCGAGGCCCAGGGCGGCGACATCTTCTTCACACTCGATCATTAGGGCGTGTTGACATTTGATGAGGAGTGAGCCCTAACCTCCGGGCTTGTCTCCTAATAGTACAGGATTAACAAGATTTTCAGGATTAACAGGATTTTATAATTGATTGCTCAGAAAATAATCCTGTCAATCTTGTCGGTGGTGGGCGAGTTGAAAGTAGGAACCGATTCGATCCCCTCTCCCTTTACCCCGCACCTATCGCTGGTAGCTCCAGCAGCATCTCTACTGGCTCCCCCCCAGCGATAGGTGCGAGGCAAGCCCCTCTCCCGGCGGGAGAGGGGCTTTTTGTACCCACTTGAAAAGCTACCAGGTAATGGTTAAGGTTTAAATGGAAGCATCGCCGCTCGCAATAAGTTTGGCGCGCTATAGGCTACACTCCCTCTCCCGCCGGGAGAGGGCCGGGGAGAGGGGATCAAAGAAAAGTCTATGCCAGCCATTTAAAAATTCACCACTACCAGCTACCACTACCATCTTGTCCTATTAAGGGCCAGGGATGGCTCGCACCCAACTCCAGGATGTCGGGTGCGCCGCGTCCCGGCCCCGCACCTAAATCCCGCGGGCTCGACGTGAGAGCCAGTATGGGTCTGTAATGACGGCCTGCTGTTGACGTGGATATTCGACAGATTCAGGTGCGGGGCCGGCGGACTTACCCGACCTACTGCTACACCCAATGCGAGGTCCGCGCGGGCAGACCGCACGGGGGTAATATGGTGTAGGTTGTGTTAAGACGCCGGCACCGGCGCCACGGGAACCCAACGTCTTTGAGCGTCGCAACGCAACACGTCCGGTCTCCCGTGCAGCGCCAAATCATTCAGGATTGTTGAATGTCAACAGGACCTAATACCCAGGTGTTAACCCGATGCCCCGGTGTTAAGCTACCGGCACCAACCAAATAATAAGGGTATTTCAGGCATGTCAGCAAAACAAGTTTCCATCCTGGTCGGAGCCGTCTGGTGTGCATTCTCGGCTTTGGCCTGGGCCGGAACGCCCGCCCCGGAAGGGGCCCGAGTCTACTTTATCTCGCCCGTTGACGGAGCGGTCGTCACCAGCCCGGTGCACGTTCGTTTCGGATTGTCGGGCATGGGCATAGCGCCGGCCGGAACGGATAGAAAGCACACGGGCCATCATCATCTGCTGATCGACGTGGACAAGCTGCCGCCTCTGGACCGACCGCTGCCGAACGATGCCCGGCACAAGCACTTCGGTGGCGGGCAGACGGAGACCGAGCTCGAGCTGGCGCCCGGAAAGCACACCCTGCAGCTCCTGTTGGGCGACGGGAGCCACATCCCCCATGAGCCCGCCCTGGTATCGGAGAAGATCACCATAAAAGTGAAATGAGAAGCTGTTTGGTTGAAACGGCCCTTGGCGTCGCGGTGCATTACGCCGCGCCCGATATTGTGCCTGTCCGGATGTAGTTCCAAGGTGTCTGTCGGGTCAGGGCGCGTTCGACGCCGGGTCTGACCGGGCGCGGTCCTGGATTATTCAGCGCTGTTTAGGGGACCGAATGTGTTGGGTTACGCCCCTCACCTAGCGCCCCATTTCATCCCATTTTGCACGTGTAGGGAACGGCCTCCATGCCGTTCCGCAGACTGTTCGGAACGCCACAGAGGGCGTTCCCTGCCGATATTTAAGGTGAAACAAGGTACTAGCGCCATCGATTGCTTGATCGATGGCGCTAGGTGAGGGGCTAACCCAACCTACACCCGGTGCAGCGTCCCACCCGGCGTGACGAGCCCGGTGAGACGTGCGGTTCAATCACCGGGCGCTCCGGCTTTCCCCCGGTTACGCGCGAGTCGCCTCGGCCGGACTCATTGGGAGCTCTTCGGATTCTGTGCGGTCGGAGTCGATCCGGGGCCGATATCGGCACCTGCCTTTGCGGCCAGTTTCCGGTCGGTCGGAACGGTTACATCTCCGGTTACGCCCGGCGGCATCAGCTCTCCCAGTAATTGACCGATCTTCCGGTTCAACTGTTCTGGACTGGCCCCGGCGCCGATCTGTTGCTGGAGGCTTATGAGATTGCCCGCGAGCTTGAGCCGATTGCGGCCGATTTCCTCGCTGGCGTGTACTCTCACGGCCTGTTCCCGGGTGGCGATGATGTCCGTCGTTTCGCCGCGTACAAGGGATTCGACGGCAGTTATCAGCCGATTGATGACCCGGTATATCAAGGCGGCTGAGAAACCGCCGAGAATGGCCAATGCGGGCTTGCCGAGTCCTCCCATTATCCCCTTGCTCTCCGTTGCCTCCCCGGTCCCCAGAGGAACGAGCTCGGCGAGGAGGAGGCCGGCGAGCAGTCCGAGTACGAATTTGATCCAGTATGAGGATTCGTATTTCGGATCGAAGGTGCCGGCCACCACATATCGGTTGGCTTGAAAGAGGGCCTGAAACGAGGCGCCGAGCCCGGCGGCGGCGATGAGAAAGAGCAGATTGAACAGCAGCACCTGCCCGGAGAGGACCAGCCACTCCTTAGCCGATGTTCGCCGTATTGACCTGGTCCGACAAGCTGAGCCCGACGATCGCGAACAGGCAGATGATGGCCGCCAGCATCATCCGGCGCACGAGCGGCACCGGACCCAGGAAGTGCCAGAAACCGCCTTTGGCGGACTCCATGGCGAGGAGATGGATCGTGCGCGGCGTGGCGGGCGCCACGATGCGGGCAAGCTGGTCGTGAATCGTGGCCAGCAGCCTGACGAACCGATTTCCGTTTGCATCGGCATGGGTGCCCCTTCCGGCCATATTTCCGTTGGCTCTCGAATCGAACGAGTCGGAATCCGATCCTTTCCCGCGCATCTGGGCGGCGATATCTTCGAGCTTTTCCACGGCGTCCGCCGGCACGACGAGCCCCGAAGTGAGGGCATATCTCGCCATCGCTTCGGATTCCTCCAACAGCTGGGTTTGCAGCGAAGGATGACCGAGACGGCCGAAGCGTCGTGACCCTTGGGTCCTTCTTCCGGATTTCCGCTCGATACGGGCATTGTGCTTTGCTTCCTCGTTCTCGAGATCGGGATTCAGAGGGGGGACCGAATGATTGAGGGATGACCTGAGATCTTTCATTGTTTCTCCTTAAGATTTAAGGATTGGGTAGTGGAAAATCTGGTAGTGGTAAATTTTTAGGTAATGGTTAAGGTATAAATGGAAGCATCGCCTCTGGCAATGGGTAGGGCGCGCTACAGGCTACCCCCCCGGGAGAGGGCCGGGGAGAGGGGATCAAAACAAGTCCACGTAAACCATTTAAAAACTTACCACTACCGAAAATCTTTAAGCTGTCTCATATTTCAGGGCACTTTGAAAAATACGGTTTTCGTCTACAGCACCTCGCAACAATCAACGGCTTAGAGTCGCTTGATTGGTGAAAGTACCTATTTTTCAAGGCGCCCTTCAGATAGAGGTAAAACAAGCAATTATGTGCTCTAACCTTGATTTCAGGTGAGACTGTGGAAAACCCGATCGGTATGAAGCGCTATAATATACCTTTTACCCGGATCATGCCGTGTAGCGATTTTTCTTCGCAGGGTGAGCGCGTACAAATTGCGTTTCGATGCACGAGTTGCAGCCGGCTCCGGGTCGTCAGCCGTGGCCACGGAGGCCCACCATAAGCGGTAGGCGCCGGCTTGCCGGCGCTTAAGTTGGCCACGGAGCCGGGTTGCCGGCGCGGGAATTGTAAGCGCGGGCAAGCCCGCGCCTACCAGTCCCGCGGTTACGTTGCTCTGATCTGACCGACGCCCCGGCGATTCCGCCGAGATCATGTTTTCGGGCGGATTTATACGCGCTCACCCTATCTTTTTCCGCCGGCCCAGGCCCATGACGGCACTTGATCCCTTACGCATCCCCCTGCGGGGCCTGACCCTGATCGAGGCCAGCGCCGGCACCGGCACCGGCACCGGCACCGGCAAGACCTACAGTATCACGACCCTGTACCTGCGATTGCTGTTGGATCTGGGCCTGGAGGTGGACCGCATTCTGGTGGTCACCTTCACCGAGGCCACCACCGAGGAGCTGCGTGACCGTATCCGTGGACGGCTGGTGCAGGCCCTGGACCGGCTCCGGAACGCTGTGGGACCCCGAGCGGAGGAGGGTGTCGCAAAAGGCACCGGACCGCGCCCGATGCCCCCTCCCCCCAAACCCCTTGGGAGCGCCGGCAGCTTGCCGGCTCCGTGGGTACCGACCGGCGGGAGGGCAAGGCGGTATTTCCGGATCGGTGCCTCAGCGACGCCTGCCGCCTGGAAGGCGGCGCTCCCGGCCAGAGGCTTTTACGACACCCTCCGGAGGGAAGGGGAGGGGGGTGAAAGAAGTGAAAAAAATGAAAGAGACCCGATCCTCGCCGAGCTCTTGTCGGAGCTACCGGATCGAGAGCGGGCGCGCACGCTGCTGACCGATGCCCTGACGCGCATGGACGAGGCCGCGATTCACACCATCCATGGTTTCTGTCTGCGCACCCTCACGGACCACGCCTTCGAGAGCGGCGCGGCCTTCGATGCCGAGCTCATCACCGACGAGACCCGACTGCGGACCACCGCCGTCGAAGATTTCTGGCGTCGAGAAGTCGCAAGCGCGGACCCGCAGACCGCGCGCCGGGTGCGGGAGCAATGGAAAACCCCCCAGGACCTGCTCGCGGACCTGCAGCCCACTCTGGCGCTCGACGACCTGCGACTGTTGCCGCAGGTGGACGCGGCAGGCATCAAGGCTGCGCATCGGGAGCTGGCCGTGGTCTTTGGGCAGATACGGGAGCGATGGCGCGACGCCTCCGATCAGGTAGAGGATATCCTGACGACCAGCTCCGCCCTCAACCGGCGTTCCTACACTAAGAAGATCGTTGCCCAGGCCGTTCGGACCGCCGCGGAGCTGGTCGCGGCGACCGAGCCTCCCGAGTCCCTGCCCGCCGGGTTCGAGCGCCTGACGCCGTCCGAGCTGGTGCGCGGGACCAAAGCGGGGCAATTCCCGCCGACCCACCCCTTTTTCGACCTGTGCGGTTGCCTGTCGGAGCTGTCGGTCCAGCTCCATACCGGCGCCAAGGCCCTGTTTCTGACCGCCGCGCGGGCCTTCGTGCGCGCTGATCTGGAGCGACGCAAGCGGGACGAGGGCCTGCTCTATTACGACGACCTGCTGCGCCGCCTCGACCGGGCCCTGGCCGGGGACGGCGCGGAGGCCCTGGCCGCCGGCGTGCGAGAACGCTATCCGGTGGCCCTGATCGACGAGTTCCAGGACACGGACCCGCAGCAATACCGCATCTTCCGACGCCTCTACGGTGAACAGTCCGACTGCGGCCTGTTCCTGATCGGTGATCCCAAGCAGGCCATTTATGCCTTTCGCGGCGCGGACATCTTCACCTACATGCAGGCACGGGACGACAGCGCGCGTGACGGCCGGCGCTATGGCCTTACCGTCAACCGGCGTTCCGGCTCGCGGCTGATCGCGGCCGTCAACTGCCTGTTCACATCCGCCCACGAACCCTTCATCTGCCGGGATTACATCGACTTCGAGCCGGTAGCCCCCGGTCCCACGGCGGACGAGGAGCCGTTGCGCCTCAACGGCGTCGAGCCCGTCCCCCTACAATTCTGGATGCTCCGGCTCGACGCGGAGAATCAAACCACCCGGCCGTCGGGCTTTATCCGCAACGACGCGGCCCTTACCGAGGCGGCGCGGGCCTGCGCCGGCTACATCGCCGACCTGCTGAACCGGGCGGACGCCGGCGAGGTGACCATCGGGGACAGCGCCCTGAAGCCGAGCGATATTGCCCTGCTGGTGCGTACCCACCGGGAAGGCGACCTGGTCCAACAAGCACTGCGGGACTGTGGCATCAGCAGCGTGAGCCTGAACGAGGACAGTGTGTTCGCCACCGAGGACGCCGCAGAGCTGACCACCCTGCTGCAGGCCCTGGCGGCGCCGCACGACGAAGGTCGCGTGCGGGCCGCCCTGGCTACGAGCCTGCTGGGGTATGGTGCGGCGGAGCTGGAACGACTCGGCGGCGATGAGCCCGCCTGGGAGGCGCTGCTGGACTGGTTCCGGTCCTATCGGGAGCGTTGGCGGCAACAAGGGATCATGGCGGCGTTACAGACCCTGCTCGGGTTGGAGCGGATTCCCGCCCGGCTGCTGCGCCGGCCCGACGGCGAGCGTCGTCTGACCAATCTGCTGCAATTGCTGGAGCTGCTGCAGGTGGCCTCCGGCGAGCACCCCGGCATGGACGAGCTATTGCGTTGGCTCGGTGATCGGTGCGCCGAGGAAGGAGGGGACGCGGCCCGGCAGCTACGCCTGGAGAGCGACGAGGGATTAGTCAAGGTAGTCACCCTGCACAAGAGCAAGGGCCTGGAGTACCCCCTGGTGTTCGTTCCCTTCCCCTGGAGTGCCTTCAAGGGAGCCCAGGGGGGGGTCTTTCATGCGCCGGAGGATAAGCGGGCCTGCCTGGATCTGGGCTCCGGGGACCTGCAGGCGCATGCACGCCTGGAGCGGACCGAGCGGCTCGCCGAGCAGCTGCGCCTGTTCTACGTCGGGGTGACCCGGGCGGCTAAGCTCTGCGTACTCTGCTGGGGGAAGGTCAAGGGCATCCAGGATGCGGCCCTGGCCTACCTGTTGCATCAGGACCCGGAAAGCGAGCTTCCCGCCAGCCGGATAGCGCGCCTGTCGGAAGCGGAGATCCACGCGGACCTGGATGCCCTGGCGTCTCGGGCGCCGGATGCCATCGAGGTTCGCGCGTTGCCCTTGTCCTCCGGTGGGCCTTGGCGCGGCGGCCGGACCGACCCCGGGCACCTGACCCCCAAGATATTCCGGGCCACTATCGACGCGGGCTGGCGGGTAGCCAGCTACTCGGGCCTGGTGCGGGGAGACGAGAGCGAGCGCCCCGATTTCGATGCCGCCGCCGTGCCCCCCGCACCGGAACCGGAAACCGAGCCGGGCGCCCCGACCGATCCGATATTTATGTTTCCCGCCGGCACCCAGGCCGGTCACTGCCTGCATCGGTTGTTCCAGGACCTGGATTTTCCCCACGCCGCCGGCGAGGTCCTGACCCGGACCGTCCGCGACCTGCTGGATCGCTATGGCGGACTAGACACGGGCCGGGCCGCGGATCGGGACTGGGCGCCCGTGGTGGAGGAGCTGGTGACCAATGCCCTGGATACCTGGCTGGACCCGGCTGCTTCCCTGCGTCTGCGCGACATCACTGCCGCCGATCGGATCTCGGAGCTGGAGTTCCACTTTCCCGTCGCGGGTCTGAGTCCCGAGTCCCTGCGTGCCGCCCTGGCGGTCTCCGAGGCCCACGCGGACGCTGCCGAGGGACTAGGCTTCGAGCCCATGCGCGGGCTCATGCACGGCTTCATCGACCTGGTGTTCCGCCGGGAAGGACGCTTCTACCTGGTCGACTATAAATCCAATCGGCTCGGGGATCGGCTCACGGCTTATGGTCATGATGGCCTGCGTATCGCCATCCGCCGCCACCGCTACGACCTGCAATACCTGATCTACACCCTGGCCTTGCACCGGTTTCTCGGGTGGCGGTTATCCGACTATGACTACCGGACCCATTTCGGCGGCGTCTACTACCTGTTCCTGCGGGGCATGCGCCCGCACTCGGGCCCGCGTTACGGCGTCTGGTACGACCGGCCGTCCTGTGCCTTGATCGAGGCGCTGGATCGGCTGTTCACCGACGGGCAGGAAATGACATTCGCCTCGAAAGATCGAAAAAATGCCCTCACTTTGGACCATTTTCGCTACGATCCATTTTAGAGCCTATCCCAATTGGGCTAAAAATCGCCGGTGGGCCGTGCTGCTATAATTCATTGGTGAACCATTTGGGATAGGTTCTTAATCATGTCTAGCTTCAAAAAGAGAGTCAGGGGTTCAAATTTCAAGGGCGTGTATGACGATACAGTTGTTCAAGACCATATGGGCTATAAATTGATAGGTAGTGGTTAATTTTCAAATGCCATCCTAACCAGCGTGCCTGGATGGTGGGCACAGCCCACCCTACGGGATATATGCAAAATTTTGAGAAACAGCGTACTAGGTATCACACCTTGCCGTGCCGGGGAAAGGAGGCCTTCACTTGAACCGCAAAAACGCAAATGACGCAAGGAGCACGTCGGTTGAGGGACGAGGAACGAACCCCAATGGAGAAACCAGGAAAAATCAATGCCTTAATTTTTATACAGCCTCTCAGTCCCAGGACAGGGTGCCGCCGGTACGGTACTCGGTGACGCGGGTCTCGAAGAAGTTCTTCTCTTTCTTCAAATCCAGCACCTCGGACATCCAGGGGAAGGGGTTGGCGGCTCCCGGATACTGCTCCGGCAGACCGATCTGGGCGCAACGGCGGTTGGCGATGAACCGCAGGTACTCGTCGAACAGGGAGGCGTTCAGGCCCAACACGCCGCGGGGCATGGTGTCGTGGGCATACCGGCTCTCCAGCCCGACGGCATCGCGGATCATCCGCGCCAGCTCCTGCTTGAACCCCTCGGTCCACAAGCGCGGGTTTTCGAGCTTGATCTGGTTGATCACATCGATCCCGAAATTCATGTGCATGGATTCGTCGCGCAGGATGTATTGGAACTGCTCGGCGGTGCCGGTCATCTTGTTGCGGCGCCCCATGCCCAAAACCTGGACGAAACCCACGTAGAAGAAGATGCCCTCGAAGATGACATAAAAAGCGACCAGCTCGCGCAGCAGCTTGCGGTCGTTCTCCGGGGTGCCCGTGTTGAAATGGGGATCGGCGAGGCATTGGGTGTAGGGTAGCGCCCACTCCGCCTTGCGCGCCACGGCCGGCACCTCGCGGTACATGTTGAAGATCTCGCCCTCGTCCAGCCCCAGGCTCTCCACCGCGTACTGGTAGGCGTGGGTATGCAGGGCCTCCTCGAAGGCCTGACGCAGCAGGTATTGGCGGCACTCCGGGTTGGAGATGTGGCGGTAGACGGCAAGCACCAGGTTGTTTGCCACCAGGGAATCGGCGGTCGAGAAGAAGCCCAGGTTGCGCTTGATGATGGTGCGTTCGTCCTCGGTCAGACCCTTGGGGTCCTTCCACAGGGCGATGTCCGCGTTCATATTGATCTCCTGCGGCATCCAGTGGTTGGCGCAGGCGTCCAGATATTTCTGCCAGGCCCAGTCGTACTTGAAAGGGACCAGCTGGTTGAGGTCGGCACGGCAGTTGATGATCCGTTTGTCGTCCACCCGCACCCGGCCGGCGCCCATCTCCAGGTTTTCAAGGCCGGTGGCGCCACCCGTGGCCGCCGGATCGGCGTGTCGGTCCGGTCGGCCGTCGGCGTCGGCGTCGGCAACAGGAACGCCGGGCTCCCAGGCCGCCAGCTCCGGCTGTATCGGCAACGGGTTCGGATTCACTACCGGCGTCGTACCCGCGGTGGCTACCAGGGTATCGTCGGTGACCACGTCCCTACTCCGATGCACATAGCCGGCGGTGTCAGGGGCTTGACGCTCGGTGTCTCCGTCCCCGATGGCGTATGCATCATCGCAGGGTGCCGGGCTCGGCAGCACAACCGGTGGGGGTGTTTCGGAGCCCTCGCGCCGGCCCGACACGCCGGCCAGCGGGTCGTCCCAATTCAACATATCAGCGCTCCTCTCTCTACCAGCCTCACCCCGGTCTCTACCAGCCTCACCCCGGTCTCTACCAGCCTCGCCCCGGTGCTCTTGACTCAATGGTAGTGGATTTTTAAGTGGATAGGTCTGCCAACTCCGACCTCGTTATTCCGAATCTCCCGCCTCGTTCGCCTTCCCCGCCGGGACCGCGGCCCGAACCTCGATGGGCGGCTCACCTGATTCCTCGCGCTGTTCCAGGGCCACATGATCGCCCGGGAATTCAGGGTCGCGGAGCTCCGCCAGGGTCGGCAGGTCGTTCAGGGAACGCAGCCCGAAGTAGTCCAGAAACTTGCGGGTGGTGGCGTAGAGGGCCGGCCGGCCGGGCACGTCGCGGTGGCCGACGCTGCGTATCCACTCCCGCTCGGTGAGGGTCTTGACGATGTGGGTGCTGACAGCGACGCCGCGGATGTCTTCGATCTCGCCGCGGGTGACGGGCTGGCGGTAGGCGATCAGGGCCAGGGTCTCCAGCAGGGCGCGGGAATAGCGGGCCGGCTTCTCTTCCCACAGGCGCGCCACCCAGGGGGCAATCTCTTTGCGGACCTGGACCCGGAAGCCGCCGGCGACCTGGATCAGCTCGATGCCCCGGTCCCGGTAGTCTCGCTCCAGGGCGGCGAGGACGGCCAGCACTGCGTCTCGGGTCGGTCGTTCCTCATCGGGAAAGAGGCCGAGCAGGCGATCCGGGGTCAGGGGCTCGCTGGCCGCCAGCAGGGCCCCCTCGAGGACTTGCTTGAGAGACGCTTGTCCGCTCACGCCGCGCTCACGCTTCGGCTCCGCGCAGGCGGACGTGGATAGGCGCAAAAGGCGCGGGCTGCACCAGCTCGATGGCGGCGTCCTTGACCAGCTCGAGCAGGGCAAGGAAGGTGACCACAACCCCGGCCCGTCCCTCGTCCAGCTCGAACAGCTGGACAAAGGGGACGAAGCCCGCTTCCCGCATCCGTTCCAGCACCTTCGCCATGCGTTCGCGCAGGGACAGGGATTCCCGCTCGACGCGGTGGCTGAGGTAGAGATCCGCCCGGGCCAGTACCTCGCGCAGGGCTGACAGGAGCTCACGCAGGTCCACGGTCGGCGGCAGTCGGCGCACCTGTCCCGGCGGCACCTGCGCCCGGATGACGAAGGCGTCCCGTCCCAGGCGCGGCAGGGCGTCTAGGTCCAGGGCCGCCTGCTTGAAGCGTTCATACTCCCGGAGCCGCCGCACCAGCTCGGCCCGCGGGTCTTCTTCGTCCTCGTGCGACGTCGGCCGCGGCAGCAGCATGCGCGACTTGATCTCGGCCAGGATGGCGGCCATGACCAGGTATTCGGATGCCAGCTCCAGGCGCAGCTCCTTCATCAGCTCCACGTACTCCATGTACTGTGCGGTGATCTCGGTAATGGGGATATCGAGGATGTCCAGGTTCTGATGCCGAATGAGATACAAGAGCAGGTCCAGCGGCCCCTCGAAGGCCTCGAGGATGATTTCCAGGGCGTCCGGGGGAATGTAGAGGTCCTGGGGGAATGTGAGCATGGGAGCGCCCTGCACGATGGCGCAGGGCGTCTCCTGCGGCTGCGGTCGGTCGCCGTCGCCGGTCTGGGAGCTGGGGGCTGTCAACATAATCGTGGTGCCAACTGTAATAATACAGGATTAACAGGATTTTTTGTTGTAAAGGGCGCTTGTGCTCCAGGGCCACCGAATAATACTCACTGCTAAAACAAGACGTTAGCATGGGAGTGAGTCGGGCAGGTTGGGCAAGGCCGCTGGGAGCGCCGGCATCTTGCCGGCAATCATTTGCCGCCAGGATGGCGGCGCTCCCGGCTTTGTCCAACCTACCTCTGTAATCTATTACTTTCTATCGAATTATTATTCGGTTGCCTTGGCTTGTGCTCCTTGCCAACTGTCCCCTGATAACTGATTCAAAGCACCAGAACCAGGATAAGAGCCCCCAGTAAGACCCGATAGAGGACAAACGGAAGCATGCCGATCTTCTCGATGAAACCGAGAAAGAAGTGGATGGTGAGATAGGCGACCACGAAGGACAGGAGGGCGCCCAGCCAGAGGGCGGTCCAGTCCACGGCGGCGGGGGATCGGATAAGCTGGAAGGTCTCCAGGCCGCCGGCCATGAGGATGGTGGGGATCGCCAGCAGGAAGGAGAAGCGGGAGGCGGCCTTGCGCGTCAGGCCCAGGATAAGCCCCGCGGTCATGGTGATGCCGGAGCGGGAGGTGCCGGGAATGATGGCGATGGCCTGGAAGCAGCCGACCAGCAGCGCCCCCTTCCAGCCTAAACCGTACTCGTCCCAGGAACGACTGCCGCGCACATCCGCTATCCGGAGCAGCAGCCCGAAGCCGATGGTCGTAGCGGCGATCACCAGGGCGATCAGCCGATCGTCCCCCCGCAACAGCTCCAACAGAGATTTCAACGGCAGCCCCAGGAGGACGATGGGGATGCTTGCCAGGACGATCATCCACGCCAGCCTGGCGTCCGGAGTAGCGATGCGTCGCGTCTGCAGCGAATCCACGACGGCGGTCGCCATGGCGGCGACCTCGGCGCGAAAGTAAAGCATAACCGCAACCAAGGTGCCGAGATGGACCGCCACGTCGAATGCCAGGCCCTGCAGCTCATAGCCGAACAGGAGGGGGGTCAGAATCAGATGCCCGGAGCTGGAGATGGGAAGAAACTCGGTAAGCCCCTGGACGATGGACAAAAGGATGATCTGGGTGGTTTCCAAGGTCATGTTCCAGGTAAACAAATGGATTTCAGTATATATCCCCTGGACGCGAATAATTAGGCTCTTAAATACGTGAGAACAGTCGGTTAGCATTAAATGTCAACAGCACCTAACCCCGCTCTTTGTTGCTGCGCAGTCGGCGCTGAAAGTGACCGAGCAGGCGGGAGCGGATCTTCTTCTCCTGGTGCCTCGAGGCCGCCGTCAGGCGCCGCTTGGCTACGCCGATGAGGGTCTCCTGCACGCCCTTGGCAGTATCGTCGGTCGGTCGGCGCTGGATATAGGCGCCGTCGGACTGCATATCCCAGGCGGAGCGTTGGTCGGCCAGCTGCGCATCCAGGATCAACCGCAGCTCCTGGCGCATCTCGGGGTCCTCCACCGGTGCGTGTACCTCCACCCGGCTCTCCAGGTTGCGCTTCATCATGTCCGCGGAGCCGATGTAGTACTCCTCGTCCCCTCCGTTGCGGAAATAGAGGATGCGGGCATGCTCCAGAAAACGCCCGACGATGCCCACCACCCGAGCCTGCTCGGACAGACCGGGGAGTCCGGGGCGGAAACGGCAGGTGTCGCGCACGATGAGATCGACCGTCACCCCCGCGCGGCCGGCCTCGTAGAGGGCGCGGGTAATGTCTTCGTCTTCCAGGGCGTTCATCTTGATCTGGATCAGTCCGTCGCGTCCCGCCTTCCGGTGGTGAATCTCGCGCCGGATCTTCTCCAGGATGGCGTGCTTCATCTGGTAAGGGGCGACCAGGGCCTTGCGGTATCTGGGCGGCGGCGAGTAGCCCGTGATGTAGTTGAACAGCTCGGTGATGTCTTGTCCCAGGTCCTCGTCGCAGCCCAGTATCCCCAGGTCCGTGTAGAGCTTCGAGGTACCCGAATGGTAATTGCCGGTGCCCACGTGGTAGTAGCGGCGTAGCCGCGCATAGTCCCGGCGGACGACGAAGATGAGCTTGCAGTGGGTCTTGAGGCCCAGCACGCCGTAGTTAACATGGATGCCCTCGGCCTCCAGCCGGCGCGCCCAGCGGATGTTGGCGGCCTCGTCGAAGCGGGCCTTGAGCTCCACCAGCACCGCGACCTGCTTGCCGTTGCGCGAGGCCCGGATCAGGGAGTCGAGGATCTTGCCCTCGGCCGAGGTCCGGTAGAGGGTCATCTTGATCGCTAGGACCTTGGGGTCCTCCGCCGCGGTGTCGATGAAGCGCTCGACCGTGGTCGCGAAGGGCTGGTAGGGATGCTGGAGCAGCAGGGGCCCGTTCTCGCGGATGATGTGGAAGATGCTGCGGCGGTCCTGGGCGAGCAACGGATGCTCGACCGGTTGATGCGGCTCGTCGCGCAGGTCGGGAATATCCAAGGTGGTCAGCTCGAAGAGGTCGCGCATGGCCATCATGCCTTCGGTCTCGAACACATCCTCGGTCTCGTCCAGTCCCAGCTCCGCGGCCAGCATGCCCCGATGGACCGGGGCTATGCCCAGCTCCACCTCCAGCCGCACGATAGGGGCGAAGTGACGCTCGCGCAGCTCCGTCTCGATCGTCTCCAGAAGATCGCTCGCCGCCTCTTCCGACGGCTCCACCATGGCGTTGCGGGTAACCCGGAACAGCTCGCAGGATTCGATCTCCATGCCGGGGAACAGCATGTCCAGGTTGTCGACCATGAGGTCGTCCAGGGTCACGAAGGTATGGCCGCCGTTGATCGGTATCAGACGCTTGGAGAGATCCTTGGCTACCGGCACCTTCACCCGCGCCATATGGGTCTCGCCGGCGCCGGGGAAGTGCAGGGTCACCAGCAGATTGAGCGCCAGATTGGAGATGAAGGGGAAGGGGTGCGCCGGGTCCATGGCCAGGGGCGTGAGGATCGGGAAGATGTCGGTGCTGAAGTGTTCCCGCAGCTGTTCCCGGGTAGCCTCCGGCAGGTCCGCGACCCTGGCGATCCGGATCTCGTGGGCCTCGAGCAGAGACAGCAGCGCATCGAAGATCCGCTTCTGCTCCGCGTGCAGCTCCCGGCACATGGCATGACACTCCCTGACCTGCCGGCCGGGGGTGCGCCCGTCCACCGAGGGCTTGCGGACCCCGGCAGCGATCTGCTGCTTGAGTCCGCCGATACGTTTCATGAAGAACTCGTCCAGATTATTGCTGACGATGGCCAGAAATTTGACCCGCTCCAGCAGGGGGGTGCGGGGATCGGCCGCTTCGTGCAGCACCCGGCGATTGAATTCGAGCCAGGTCAGCTCCCGGTTGAGGTAGATCGCCGGGGCGTCGAGGTCGAGCTCGGGGACCTCCGTAAGTGCCCGCTCGGGCATGGCTTCCTCCGCCTCGGGATTGTCGTCGGGAACGGGAACGGCCTGGAGCTTGTTCATAGCGGGATCTTCAGCTGATTAAATAAGTCGGTGGGACACGGCCGCCAGTTTATCAGGCACTGCCTGCCGGTGTTTTACCACGCTGTCATTTTATGCCTGGTTGCCCCCTGCACGGCCTGTACATATTCGGGTAAGATTCGAGGTCCATAGGTTCCCGAGGGAGGACGCATCAGCGCCATGACTATCCAAGCGACGGCAGAGAGACGGATCGGTGTTTACGGTGGGGAGCAGCTCGCTCGCTACGGCTTCGGCGATGGGCACCCCTTCGGTCTGGACCGTCACGATGCCTTCTGGGACGCCCTCGCGGAGTCGGGTCTGAAGGCGAAGATTCGGAGCCTGCCGCCGGTCCGGGCGCGGGACGAGGACGTGCTGCGTTTCCACACCGGCGCCTACCTCGAGCAGGTACGCAGGCAGTCCGCGACGGGCCAGGGCTATCTGGACTATGGCGATACGCCGGCCGTCGTGGGCATCTACGAGTCGGCGTTGTTCGTCGTCGGGAGCACCCTGGATGCGGTGGCGCGGATTCTGGCCGGGGAGCTGACCCGCGCCATGGTGCCCATCGCCGGGCTCCACCACGCACGGCGCGACGGGGCGTCCGGTTTCTGCGTCTTCAACGACTGCGGCATCGCCATCGAGACCCTGCGGCGGGTGCATGGCATCCGGCGCATCGTCTATGTGGATATCGATGCCCACCACGGCGATGGGGTTTTTTACGCCTTCGACGATGACCCCGAGCTCGCCGTAGTCGATTTCCACGAGGACGGGCGCTACCTGTATCCGGGCACCGGCCATGCCGAGGAGACCGGAACCGGCCCGGCCCGCGGTACCAAGCTGAACGTGCCCTTGCCCCCGTTCGCCGAGGACGAGCAATTTCTGGGCTTGTGGTCCGCGGCCGAGCGCTTCATCGAGAGCTACGGACCCCAGTTCATTCTGCTGCAGTGCGGGGCGGATGCCCTGGCCGGCGATCCCATCACCCACCTGCAGCTGAGCACGGCGGTACACCGGCAGGTAACCACTTCCCTGTGCCGGATCGCCGACAAGCTCTGTGAGGGTCGTCTCCTCGCCATGGGTGGCGGCGGTTATGAGCGCGACCACACGGCCCAGGCCTGGACTCAGGTGGTGGCCGCCATGGTCGAAGCCACCGCGCGAGGGAGCAAGCCATGAGGTCACGCCAAGCCAAGCTCCACATCGGGCAGGTGATCCGCCACCGGCGGTTCGATTATCGGGGCGTTGTCCGAGTACATCATTTGGTGAACGGGGATGCGCTGCTCGTCGTGGAGGTCAAAAGTACTCTGCGGGTAGAGGAGGTGCGCAAGCTGCTTGAAGACCTGAGCCGGTTTCCGGCGTTCTTCCCCGAATACCGGGGCTACCGCCGGTTCGGGGCGGTCGCTGCCTTGGGCATCGATGAGTCCGCGGATCGGTACGCCTATCGCCAGGGGCTGTTCGTGCTGACCCTGGGTCGTGAGGGGCTCGTCACCCTGCGTAACGACAGTGCCTTTCGGCCACAGGATTTTGCCGCCGATGACAGCGTCGAGCAATCCTGAATGATCCGGCGCTTACGCTCCAGCGGTAACCCCTTGTAGGCGCTGGCTTGCCCGCGCAAAAGCGCGGGCAAGCCAGCGCCTACGGGAAGGGATCGAGCTAGTTTGCCTTTTTAGACAGCGTCTTAGGTGCGCGGTCCGATCCCGAAGTACAGTGACAGGACCGAACGCACCCTAGCCCAACACGTCAGCCGGAGCATCCGTACCAGGCGACCATGAGCATCCAACCGAGTCATCACCCGACCCGCTACTGGCACCGGCTGGAAGACGGCCGCATCCGGTGCGATGTCTGTCCGCGGGCCTGTCAGCTCAGGGCGGGACAGCAGGGGTTGTGCTTCGTACGCATGTGCGCGGACGACCGGATCCTGCTCACCAGCTACGGGCGTTCGAGCGGCTTTTGTGTGGATCCGATCGAGAAGAAGCCGCTCAACCACTTTCTGCCCGGCACTCCGGTCTTGTCCTTCGGGACGGCCGGTTGCAACCTCGCCTGTAAGTTCTGCCAGAACTGGGATATGAGCAAATCCCGGCAGGTCGATACCCTGGCGGCGAGTGCGTCACCTATGATCATCGCCCGCAAGGCCGAGGAATTGGGGTGCCGCGGCGTCGCCTATACCTACAATGACCCGGTCATCTTTCTCGAGTATGCGCGGGATACGGCCCTGGCCTGCCGGGAACGGGGCATCCGTAACCTGGCGGTAACCGCCGGCTACGTCAGTCCGGGGGCGCGGGAGGACCTCTTCTCCGCCATGGACGCGGCCAACGTGGATCTGAAGGCCTTTACCGATGATTTTTACCGGCGCCTCTGCGGCGGCCGGCTGGCCCCGGTATTGAAGACCCTGGAATATCTCAGGCAGGAGACCCGGGTCTGGCTCGAGCTCACTACCCTGCTGATTCCGGGCCACAATGATTCCGACGCCGAGCTGGAGCGTATGTGCGCCTGGGTCCGGGAACACCTGGGCCCCGCAACCCCCATGCACTTTACCGCCTTTCATCCCGACTGGAAGCTGCGGGACCTGCCGCCGACGCCGCCCGCGACCCTGCTCCGGGCGCGGGCGATCGCTCGCCGCAACGGAATACGCTATGCCTACACCGGCAATGTCCGGGACACCGAAGGGGGCAGCACCTGGTGCCATGCGTGCGGTGCGCTGCTCATCGAACGCGATTGGTACCGGCTCGGGGCCTGGGGACTGACGCCGGAGGGCAAGTGCGCGGCCTGCGGCGCCGCCTGCGCCGGCCACTTCGAATCCAAGCCCGGCACCTGGGGCGCTAGACGCCTGCCAGTAAGCATGCTGGTATGATCCGAATTTACATGTAAACATCACCAATAGCATCGTAAACGTAATCATTCAAACCCCTACTGTTTTTGCGACCCCCCCCCCGGCACCGGATTTCGGTACCCAGCCCTGAAAGGGCGTGACATACTAGCCCAGGGCAACGCCCTGGGGAAGAGAGGTGGGGGAAAGATGAGCCCTGAAGGGGCGTGACATCGAAGGCATCAGTCCCAGAGATACCGTTCGTTGGTGGTGGGTGAATTGAAAGTGGGAACCGATTCGATCCCCTCTCCCCAACCCCTCTCCCGGCGGGAGAGGGGTTTTTTGTGCCCACTCGAAAAACTACCACTACCCATTCGCTTTCCTGATTAGCAATGAGATTCAGCCATCCGAATCCAGCCTTCCGGGCGTGGGCCACAGGCCACCGCAGCCACCAAGAGTCGGTTGGGCAGCGCGCGCAGATCAAAGCGCCGACTGAAGCGATAGGCGA
>Ga0209568_1000182_pt1 | contig 22214 bp, 22 predicted proteins | sample WorMetOlspDAHAB2_FD_187406 | JGI IMG/M metagenome (GOLD analysis project Ga0209568, IMG submission 187406) | Marine gutless worms symbiont microbial communities from Max Planck institute for Marine Microbiology, Germany - Olavius sp. DAHAB.2... ...
GATCGCTTCAAAGCCAGTCTCAACCGCGCTTTTCCGAAGACGAACGAGACGATACAGATGCCTTTCGATGACTGATTCTGGAAAAAGAAACCAATTAAATATCAAGGCCCCAAACTAGGCAATTCCGTTTCTTTTCAACACACTAGTGGATCGACGCTGTTGCCGCTTTCTGAAATTGTAAACGATCCCGACTCTTTTGTCTGCTCCCACGCGCTCCGGGAATCCAACGCATCCGGCCCTTTGGCGTATTGTCTTTTAAATTCAATGAATTACTACAGATTTCGAGAATGCTAATTGTTGTAAGGTAAACCGACATCCCCACCTTTCCAAGCGGCCGGAACTCGACGTCCCGCGTTCACATCCATTCGAAACGGAGCGCCCCGTCAGCTGCCGCTGAGCCTTTGAAGGAGCGCCCGTGCGTCGTCGGCATCCCGGAATTCCACGCCTGAGCTCAGCAACGCCTCCAGTTGCCTGCGGGCCTGGGCCTTGCGGCCAAGACGATCGAGCGCGAAGGCGATGTGGTACGAGATCGTCGGATCTTCTGATTCCCGGGCCTGGGCTTCGCGAAGCAGCGAAAGCCCACGGCGGGGCTGACCCTCGCGAACCAGAATCCAACCCAGGGTATCGAGGACCGATGCCCGGTTCGGTGCCAACGCGTAGGCACGTTCGGCGAAACCGATCGCCCTCCGGTCGCCGAGCCGGTGGTAGATCCAGGCGAGATTGTTGATGACCTGGGCGTCGTCGGGAGCCGCCTGCAGCAACGCTTCATGGGCGGCAGCGGCTTCTTTCCACCGATCGTGGTCCATGTAGGCGCCGGCAAGGACCTTCCGCACATTGTAGTCCTGCGGGTTGTTCGCCAGCCATTTCTCCAGCCGATCCAACGGCGGCTGCTCGCCCTGCTCGCGAAGGGCCAGGTAATGACGCAACAAGAGTTCCGACGACTCGCCCCGCTCCAGCGCCCGTTCGAATGCCGCCGCAGCCTCTTTGAAACGACGGGCCCGCATCAGCGCGTCGCCGGTCAGCCGATCCGCATGCTCGAAGTCGGGATTGGCTGCGCGGACCTCCTCGATCCGCTCCAATGCCCGTTCGTAGTAGCCAAGGCGCCCCTCGAGGTCGATCACGGCGACCCGCTTGAGGGTCGTGTGCGCACCCTCCTGGTCACCTGACGCGAGTTGCAGTTGGGCCGCGCGGTGCATCACCTGCGGTGTATCCCGTGACAATTCCGCGAGCTTGAAAAACGCCTCCCGCGCCGCCTTCATATTCCCGGCCGCCATCTCGGCGCGGCCATACATCTCCAAGACCGACGGGGTTTCGCCGTTCTCCTCGCGAATTTCCCGCGCAAGGGTCGCCGCGTGGTCGGCCTCGCCAAGCGCGACGTAAATGAGCGCCAATCGGATATGGGCGTCGACCGCGGCCCGGTCCGTATTCCGCACGCGCTCTAGCCACTTGGCCGCTTCGCGAAGATCCCCCTGGTTTTCGGCGATATCGGCAAGCGCCAACATCGGCGCCGACGAACCCGGGAACATCTCGAGCATCTTCTGGAACCGGGATTTCGCGTCTTCGAGCCGTCCCTCACGCACGTCGAGGCGCGCAAGGTTGCCCAGCGCGGAACGGTGTCCGGGATCGACCTCGAGAGCCCGCTCAAAACTTGCCCGCGCCGCCACCCGGTCGCCGAGACCGAGGTGCGCGGCGCCGGCAAAGTTGTAGGGCGCGGCCTCATCCGGACCGTGGGCAATCAGCGTATCCGTGACTTTCAGCACCTCTTCGAAATCCCCGTTCTTGAGGTGCACGATGGCAAGCATGATCCCCGCGTTGACCGCTTCCGGATCGAGTTCGAGGACCGACGCGAACTCCTTGATGGCTTCGTCCCGGCGCCCGGTGGCAAGGCGGCTGAGGCCGAGTTGCGCCCGAGCCATGCCGTATTCGGGCGAGATCTCGACCGCCTTTTCGAGGACTTCGGTCGCTTGAGCGTGACGGCCGATGCGCATCAGTGCGGTTCCCCACGTGGCCAAGAGCTCAGGATCGTCCGGTGTCAGCCATGTCGCCGGTTCCAGAATGCGTTCCGCCTTCTCCGGCTCGCGCTGTTTCAGCATCGTATGGCCTAGCATTCGTCGCGCGGCCGGATGATAAGGGTCGGAGGCGACGTACGCCGACAGGTGGCGCCGAGCCTCAGGGAAGTTGCGCAGCTCGAAATAGACCTTTCCGGCCGTCAACATCATCAGCGGGTAGGTCTGTACGAAGCCGGGCTCGAGGCTCCGGACGATGTTCGCGGATCGCTGCGTTGGCCCGCTCCTCGTCACCGATGCCCCTCAGCGCCTTCGACTCGTAGTATGCCGCCAAGGGATCGCCGGGATCCGCCCGGCGAACGAGGTCGAGGTCTGGCAGGGCGCGCTCCGGAAACCGCGCGGCGATCAAGCTCGCGGCGCGACCGATCCGCGACGGCAGGTGGCCGGGCTGCAGGCGAATCGCCTCCGTGTAGTCGCGAACCGCTTCGCCATACTGGATTCGCAATCGCCGCAGTTCGCCGCGGTGATGGTATGCCTTGACGTCCCCCGGATCCGCTTCGATGGCACGGGCGAACATGTCCTCGGCTTCGTCCCATTTCCCGCGCTTCGTCAGCACGCGCGCCAAGCCGACCATCGGAGAGGCAAACCCACGCCTCAATCGCATTGACGCAGAGAACGCCCGCTCGGCTTCCGTCAGCTCGAGCTGGCCGAGCAAGGCTTGGCCACGAAGATCGAGGATTCTTGCCTCAAGGTCAGCCGAGCGGCCTCCGCTCCGAATGTGGGCGAGCAGATCGCCGAACTTGCGCTGCATCAGGTACGCCTGCCCCAGCGGCACGAGCACCAGCGCTTCGTCTCCGCCGCTGTTGAGCGCGCGCACCAGCTCCTTCTCGGCCGACGCGCCATCGCTGAGCATTAAGTGGACCCGACCGATCAGGACCCGCGCCGGGAGGTTGTTCGGGTCCACCTTGAGCGCGTTCTTGAGTTGGATGACCGCTTCGTTGAAGCGGCCCTTGTTGAAGTATGACAACGCGCTTTCGTAGTACTTCGACGATTCGTCGACCCCGAGGGCGGCATTCGCGGGACCCGCAAATGCGGCAACACACGCAATCACGGCCGCGGCAGCAAGGCCGCGAAACCGGCGGGCCAGACCATCGTCGGTCTGGTACCTGGACAACAATGCGTTCACGCAATCACCCGAGAATCGTTGTCGAAATCGTACTCAAATGTGGGTATCCCGTAAATCGCGGGCAATCTCCGCGCGGGCCCGCACGTTTCTTTGTTTGACCGGCACCGCCGAAGACTTGAAACGGTTTCCCCATTGGCATTAAACGTGACCTCGGTGCCGAGGCACCGCCTTGGGTTTCGGAGCGGCAACGCAGTCGAGGGAGGGACGACCCGTGGCAGCCGACAACCGGCGGTCGAACCGTAACAGACGGGGCGAAGACACCGCATGGCCCTACACCGAGCGGCGCGAGGTACCGCTGGACTGGCAGACGCCAGCGAGCGTCGACGGCGCGCCGCCGATCCAACGCCGGAGTGGCGTTGACCGGCGCGCATCGGTTGATCGGCGGACCGATGCCGTCCCATCTGTTCCGTCCGAACCGCGATACCGGGCCATGGTGTTTCCGGGCCAGGGCGCGCAAGCCGTTGGCATGGGTCGCGACCTCGCGGCCGCATTTCCCGAAGCGCAGCACGTGTTCGAAGAGGTCGACGATGCCCTCGACGAGCGCCTGTCCCGGCTGATCGCCGAGGGCCCGAACAGGAATTGACGCTGACCCGCAACACCCAGCCGGCGCTCATGGCCGTGAGCATCGCGGCGCTGAGGGTCTTGGAGCGTGTGTCCGGTGCCGACATCGCCCAGTCCTGTCGTTTCGTTGCCGGGCATTCCCTGGGTGAATACACGGCGCTAACGGCGGCCGGCAGCCTTTCCGTGGTCGAGGCGGCGCGCCTGCTCAGGGTCCGCGGCGAGGCGATGCAGCAGGCGGTCCCGGTCGGCGAGGGGGCAATGGCCGCGCTGATGGGTCTGAATCTCGATGACGTCCGCGAGGTGACTCGGATCGCCAGCGAGGCAGAGGGCGTCTGTGTTACGGCCAACGACAACGCACCGGGGCAGATCGTTGTGAGCGGGTCCCGCTCGGCGGTCGAGCGGGCCATCACTCTTGCCGCCGATCGCGGCGGTCGGCGGAGTGTGATGTTGCCGGTGAGCGCGCCGTTCCATTCACCACTGATGAAGCCCGCGGCGGAAGCATTGTCCAGTGCCCTGGACCAGGTTGACCTTCGCCCGCCGAAGGTACCGCTCATCTCCAACGTCACAGCGGGCGAGGTTCGCGAACCGTCGGAAATCCGCAAGCTTCTGGTTGAACAGATCACAGGCATGGTGCGGTGGCGTGAAAGCGTCGCCTACATGAAAGGCCAAGGGATAGACACCCTCGTTGAAGTCGGGTTTGGCCGCGTCCTTAGCGGATTGGCCAAGCGGATCGATCGGGAGCTCGCCACCTTCAGCGTCGGAACCGCCGAAGAACTCAATGCCATTGCCGAAGTGATCTGAGAACGCGCCCGCCGCTGACCAGCGCCGTCAACGGCACTCGCCGTCGGGAGTCTTTTCGGCGCCATCCTCGCAGTCGTCGGGACCGTCAGTCGGACCGGACGCCGGTGCGATGTCCACGTCCTCCAAGACCTTCTCCTGAACCGCAATGGGTTCATGGTCCGGGCTGACGCCTTCGTAAAGCCCCCAAACCAGCAGCCAGCCAAGAAGGGACGCACCGGTCCACAGCGCCAACGCCGCCAATTCGGCGGCGCCAATGCAGCTTCTTCCGGGGTCGATCGGAACGGGACATCTAAGTAAGAATCCTCGCTCTCCCAGCATCTTGTTTCTTTCGGGCCGGGTTCCCTACCCTTCCCCTGGAAAGGTACGAAACGGCGATCGCTCGCCAATCCAGCCCCGACAGATGAGTTCATGCAAATTGCGGGCCGATTTTTCAAAACATCTATAAATCAATGCACTACTAGACATTCCGGATTACAGCCGTCGCGGAACTGCAAAGAAAACCGACATTCCAGTAACTGTAAGCGGCGGACCCGGCGTGACGAGGCGGACCGCGTCTCGACGCCTTACGCATCGCCCCTCCGCGAGCCTTTGCGGGCGAGAAATATGCCCGTAAGAATGATCGATGCGCCGGCGATCTGCCAAATCCCCAGCGCTTCGTCGAGGATCAGCCACGCCAGCAACGCGGCGACAGCCGGCTGCAGAAGCAGCGCCACGGAACCGAAAGCGGCCGGCAGGTGGGCGAGGGCATAAGCGATCAGGCTTTGCCCGCCGGCGTGACTGACGAGCGCCAGGGCGACCAACACCGTCCAGCCGAACGCCGTCGCGGCGATCAGGTCTTCTCCCGATATCATCGCCACCGGAAGCAGGACTGCACACGTCACCATCCCGCTGCCGAACATGATTGTCGACGTCGTCATCCGAGCCCGTAGCCGGCCAACGGTGACGATGTAGGCCCCGTAGAACATCGCGGTGACGATTCCAAGCGCATCGCCGAAGAGGTGAGTCGTGCTCACCGTGACGCTCTGACCCATCAGGACGCACGCGCCCGTCAGGGCCAATGCCAGTCCGACGAGGAAGGTGCGGGAAAAACGTTCGCCGAACAGGACGAACCCGGCCAAGGCGACGAAGATCGGCGCGAAGTTGGCGAGGAGCGTCGCGTTGGCCACCGAGGTGAAGCGGATGGACCAGTGCCAGAACGCCAGGTCTCCGGCGAAGAACAGACCGGCAAGGACAAGCCCCAGGTAATCGGACCGCCCGATGGGGCGCACGTCTTCGTGCGTGCGGCGATCCTCCAGGCGCCACCACAACGCCAGCACCGGAAGCGCGAACAGCAGGCGATAGAAGGCGGTCGCACTTGGCCCGGCTTCGCTCAACCGGACGAAGATTGGCGCGAACGCGATACCGATCGCACCACAGAACAGCGCGACCAGGGCGACTTCGCCGGCACGTCGGCGACCGGAAAATCGTTCCCCAGCTTGGGCGTCGGTGGTAGACCTTCGCAACGGCATGGCAGGCCGCTAATATCGCCGTTTGCGCACGGCGACCAGCCGGAAATCGTTTGTTGGCCGCGGCTGCGCGGAATGGAGACGGCGGCTTTGAGTTTCAGTACTGTTCGGAGCGACCTGGCGCACCACCCCGCCGGCCCCGATGCCGGCTTGATCGGACCCGACGACCCGGCGCCGTTCACCATTTACAATGCGGACGGAGCGGCCCCAATCCTCCTCGTCTGCGACCATGCCAGCCGCACGATTCCGGTGGGCCTCAACCAGCTCGGACTCGAGCCCTGGGCCCTTGAACGGCATATCGCCTACGACATCGGGGCAGCCAGCGTCACCCGGTGTCTTGCGGATCGCCTCGGCGCGTCGGCTGTTCTCGCCGGCTATTCGCGCCTTCTGATCGATTGCAGCCGTCAACCGGGAGATCCCCATTCGATCCTCGAGGTTAGCGATGGCATTCCCATACCGGGAAACCGGGGCCTCACCAGCGAACAGCAGGAAGCCCGGGCGGAGGCATTTCACTGGCCGTACCACCATGCGATAGACCACGCGTTCGCCCGGCTGCGGCGCGAGGGGCCCGAGCCGATCCTGTTCTCGATCCACAGTTTTACACCGACCCTGGCGGGCGAAGACCGGCATTGGGACATCAGCGTCTTGTGGAACCGGGACCCCCGCATGGCCGTGCCTCTGATCGAGTATCTTCGCGAGCGTGACGGTTTGCGGGTTGGCGACAATGAGCCCTATTCCGGCAAGGAACTGGCGTATACGATCAATCTGCATGCCGGCGCCGGGGGACTCGCCAACTGCGCCGTCGAGATCCGCCAGGATCATTGCGACAGCCCCGAAGAGGCCGAGCGTTGCGCCGACCTGCTGGCCGAGGCACTGCGCCGGGTGATGGCGCTCGGGAATTTGCACCGGGTCGAGATGTTCTGAATGGCACCGCGTCCGGAACCATCGTTCACCATCGGCGTTGAGGAAGAGTACCTGCTCGTCGATGTCGAGACGCGCGACCTAGCCAGCGATCCGCCGCCCGAGGTGCTCGAGGAATGCGAGGCCCGCATCAAGGATCTGGTCTGCCCGGAATTCCTCAAATCGCAGATCGAGATCGGTACGAGGGTGTGCAAAACCGTCGCCCAGGCGCGCGACGACCTCGCCTGGCTGCGCCGCACGGTCGCCGACGTCGCCAGCAAGCACGGCCTCGCGCCGATCGCGGCGTCAACCCACCCGTTCACCGATTGGCAGGATCAGAAGCACACGGACAAGGAACGCTACCACGTGCTCGCCCGCGACATGCAGGCCGTCGCCCGGCGGCTGCTGATCTGCGGAATGCATGTCCATGTCGGTGTTGACGATGACGAGCTGCGGATCGATCTGCTGAACCAGATCGGCTACTTCCTGCCGCACCTGCTGTCGCTCAGCACGTCGTCGCCGTTCTGGCGCGGCGAGGACAGTGGCCTCAAATCCTACCGGCTCAGCGTGTTCGACGAACTGCCGAGGACCGGACTGCCGACCCGGTTCGAGTCCTACGCCGAGTACCAGCGTCACGTCGATGTGCTGGTCAGCGCCGGGCTGTTCCAGGATGCTTCCATGCTGTGGTGGGACGTCAGGCCGAGCCTGAAGTTCCCGACCCTGGAGATGCGTATCACCGACGTCTGTCCGCTGTTGGACGATACGGTGTCGATCGCCGCCTTGTTCGTCTGCATCGTGCGCATGCTCTACCGCCTGCGCCGCCAGAACCAGCGCTGGCGCGGCTACAAGAACATGCTTGTCGACGAAAACCGCTGGCGGGCGAAACGGTACGGAACGGACTCGGGCCTGGTCGACTTCGGCAAGGGCGAACTGGTGCCCTGCGGCGAACTACTGGAAGAACTTTTCGAACTGGTTAAGATGGACGCAGAGGCGCTCGGCTGTACCGAGGAGATGCTTCATTCCCGCGAGATCATCCGGCGGGGCACCAGTGCCCATCGGCAACTCGCGCGCTATGCGGAATCGGTCGAAGCCGGACGCAGCCATCGCGACGCGCTATGCGACGTCGTTGACATGCTGATCGAGGAGACCGTACAGGGGCTCTAAAGGCCGAAGGTAGGGAGAAAGGTATGTACGTTTCCGACATGCTTAAGGGCAAGGGTGGCGATGTCATCGCCCTTGGCGCGGCTGAACCCTTGGCCGCAGCGGTCAAGTTGCTGGCCGAAAACCAGATTGGTGCGGTCCTGGTCAAGGACGCCCTCGGTGGCATCGCCGGGATCCTTTCCGAGCGCGACCTGGTCCGCGCCCTTCACCAAAACGGCGAAGCGGTGTTCGCGAAGACGGTCGGCGACTTGATGACCACGCAAGTGGTGACCTGCACGCCCCAGGATCCCGTGGCCGGGATTATGGCGATGATGACGGCTCACCGGTTCCGTCACGTCCCGGTGGTCAACGAAGGGCAGATCGTCGGCATGATCAGCATCGGCGATGTGGTGAAAAACCGCATCGAGGAAGCCCAGTCAGAGGTCGACGCGCTACGGCGCTATATCGCGATGTAGCGGATGCCTTCCGATGTCGCGCGCACTGTGACGGCTAGCCACTCTCCTTTGTGTTTAGCGTCCCGGCCGCGGCTTCCTGGCACCGTTCGAGGTACTCGCGGAACGCGATACGGCAACCGGTAACGAGTTCGTTTGTCGCCCGCACGTCGCCGGTCTGAGCCGTGAAGTAGATCATAAACGGATACAGCGGCATGATCGCACCAAGGTCGCCCCAAGCCTTGCGTACGACTTCGAATGCGCCTTCCTTGTCCCCCTCGGCGACGTACGACTCGATCAGGCGCTTGTAAACGGGAAGCCCGGCGCCGGGTTCACGCAACGCAATCAGCAGATTTTCGCGCGCCTTCGCCACCTTCTTTTCGGCCAATCGGACGCGATAGCGTGCAAGCCGAACTGCTCCGTCGCGGCCTGTCGCACCGCTGACGGCGCGCAAAGAATAGCGGCGGGCGTCTTCCATCCGCTCCGCGTCGAGGGCGTCGGAAACGTCTTTGGCCGCGGAATAGGCATCAAAAACGTCCTGCGACTGCCGACGGCGGGCAAGAAACGACTCAGTCGATACAGCGGGAAGCTCGAGATCTTCATACTCTCGGGCAAAATACTCGTCGAGGGAATCGCGGCGGGCTTCGACGTCGCGGTGGCGTTCCTTCAGCCGCGCGCGGGCCGACTGGAGACCGGTCTCGCCGGCGGCCAAGGCCATGTCCCAGACGGACGTCGACTCGCCCATCTTCGCTGCGACGTCATCTTCGGCGCCGGCATCGTCCTCGGGCGGAGTCTTTTCACGCTGCTGTTCCAGCCACGCCACGTAGCGGTTGAAGAACTCAATGGCCTCGGTACCGTTGTAACCGGCGGCAGTCATCAGATCCATTCCGAGGAGATCGGCTTCGTCCTCCTGTTTGCGGCTCCAGCTGGTCAGGAAGACGTCGCGGGTTACCTGCCACGTCAGGTCGGCGACGCGCGCATACCGTTCGACGCGTCCCGTATCGACGGTTCCGGATGGCAGCTTCTCGCTCAGGCCCTTCACCGTGCCAATCCCGACGTCGGCCATCCCGACCAAGTGGCCTTGGAAACGCCCTATCCACTCGATGTCATGGTGTCCAAGCAGAACGTGCGAAATCTCGTGGCCAATGACGAAGGCGAGCTGGTCTTCGTTCTCAACGTCCCGCAACATGCCGATGGGTATTCCGATGACTCCGTCCGGCATGGCGATCGCGGCATCGTACGACTCTGTCGACGTCACCTTGATCTGGACTGGAGCGTTGGTAATCGGGGAGTGGGCGAGCAGGCGTTCCGCGACCTCATTGAGATAGCGGTTCATCTCCTGATCGCTGACGAGGCCGTCGGAGAGCGTTCTGAGCATCGTTTCGCCGTCCGGGACGACGACCGCTTTCGGTGCGCTGTCATCCTCGCCAAGCGCCGGCGGAGACCACTCCCCCTTGCCGATGTCATCGATCAGCTTCCCGTCCACCTGTTCGTAGGTTTCGGTGAACGGATTGGCCCGGTCGAGAGCCGATCCGATGCCCGTCGTCTGGCACCCGCCGATCAGGAGCGCCGCGGCCAACGAGATGGCGGCGGGTACAGGCCGACGCCCAGTCGGCCAACCTTTTGCGAAGCTTCGCTGCGTGGTCATTTGCAGTTCCCCATGCCGCGGACGGCCGCGTAGTCTTGCGTTTTGACGCAGCCGCTCTCGAAGTTGACGGTCTGGTTGGTTCGAACCTGATGGCTGTTGACCCACACCTTTTCGCCATCGATGACGACAAGCAGGCGCCCGTTCTGCGATACATCGAGGACATCCAGCGGAGTCTTGATCTCGGATTTGGGCACCCTGCGGATCTTCTTTCCGGTCGGCGCACCGAACAACGAGACCTTCTTGCTGGTAATCTCATCGATCTTCAGAGCCTCGCCGGCCGCACCTGGATTGGCAGTGGCGATGCCCAGTGCCACCGCACAAGCGACGACAAACAATCCTGGTCGTCTCATATCGTCTTCTCCCCCTTGGTCTCGGCCCCGGACGGGGCCCCCTGTTGATCGGCGGTTTGCGCCTGCCTCTTTCGGCTGACCTCGTAGCCCCGCAGATACTTGTTGAACCACCCACCGGCGTCTTCCAGCAGTGGGCGGTATCTCAGGACTTCCAAACCGACGATGATCGCAAACAAACCGGCAATATTTCCGGCCGTTATTCTTAAGTAATCAAACAAAAATCCCGACATAAAATGAATAACTATAAACATGACCGACATATAGACGACAGCGAACACACAGAAAAACAATATGATTTTCGAGATCCGCCGAACGATTGTTTGATGGAACTCCGCCACCGACATGGCGCCCTCGGGGAAAACGGGGTCGACCGTCCGCCACCGGCCGTACGCCTGTGCGAAGGCGATATGAATCGCGACGACGATGAACGAGACGAGTAGATCCATATGGCGGAGCCCGAACGCCACCAATGGCGAAGCAACCGCCGGCTCGGCGAAGGGAACGTGCCCGCCGAACGTCAGCAGATTGTCGAGAGCCATGGAATGAAGGTACACACCGGGCAACGCCGAATGCGTCGGCGGATGGATCAGGTCTGCCGCCATGGCGACGTGCGCGCCGTAGAACACGTGCTTGCCGGTGATGGTGTGGTCGAACAGGTCACCGGGTTTGTCGCGGAAGAACTCGTCGGCCACCTTTTGCGCGGCCGACGCATTGTCGTCGTAGCGGAAAAGCTCGACGACGCTCATCGTTCGATGGGGCGGACACCAGTTCAGCAGCGACCGCGCGCCGTCCTTGCCGCCGATGATGCCCGCATTGACCCCGAGGAACCGAAGCAGGCGGAGCGGTACCGTTTCCGGTAAGTTCGGATTGCAGCGCATCACGGTGTCGTTCACGTACTCTTCACCGACACGCGCACCGCTCATCGAATACCAGATGACCTCGAACGGCCGGACGTGGTTGGACTCGGGGCACGGCTGGCCGAGCCTCGCAGCGTGTGCGTCACCGGTGAAGTGCACTGCCGCCAGACAATCGAAGACCCTGCCCCGGATCCGATCGGTCGCCGCGGTGACGGCGTCGTCGGAGTGCCCGCGCGGCGCATAGGCCGGACGCACAGTCTCGAGGTACATCGCCACGGCCGCCGTCAGCCGCGATGCTGAACCGCCGGTGATCGGATAGTTCAGGGCGTAGTGGTCTCGCTCGGGACCCGAAACGGCGACGAGGTTGACGCGGTCGTCGCGCGCCGCGAGGGAAGCAAGCGTCGGCAGAATCCCTTCGCGGTCAGGGCTTTCGGGGTCCGGATTGGCGGCGGCGAGGTAAACCGCTGTCTGATCTTCCGGCGATGTCCACGCTGTCTCCGAATTTGGGGCTATGGCGGAGACAAAATCCGCGAGCGTCGGGTCGTTTCGGTCGTCGAGGAATCCGATGTCGACCATGACGCTTTTCGGCCGATGGGCGAGGATGCGCTCGAGCACCTCGGCATGGACGTCGAATCCGACCGGCCACGTCTCGCCCAGGATGTCGAGGTCCGTGTCGGTCAGCAGGACAACGGTGATGTTGTCTCTCGCCGCATTTTCGTATCCCGTGTATCGTGGGGACTCGATCTGCAGAAACACGCGCGCCGTGTAGCTCTGCGTCGCCGTCGCCAGCCCGAACGGGTCGAACATGTTGAACAGCGTTGCCACGACGACGATGGCGACGGCCTCAGCGCCCCCCCGGCAAAGTCGACGCCAAAGTCCGCGATTCTGCCCTTTCCCGGCAGTCGGTTCCGCACCCGACACCGGTCCCCCCCTCCGTTTCCCGGCCACATCCATCCCGCGAAGGTCTGACCTCCTGCGCCTCCAGCGGGAATCGTCATAGTTGCTTATTTAATATGAAACACGACTTTTATGGCAACACGAATCATGGCCGCACGCGCAAAAGTCTTCGGCATAGCCCCGACGGTTTCGCAAGGCACGAGAAATCGCAGATGCCCGATTGAACGCCCTGGGTACGCTACTGGACCGCGGAGTGGCGTTCGATGGCTTGCTTCAGGGCGGCGTGCAGGGCGCGGCCGACGTCGCCGCCGTCGCCGGCTACTTTTTCCCGGAGGACGGCCCGCATTGAATCGATGTGCGCCTTAACGACCTCGACGTCACTGTCCTCGGTGCGGCAGCCTTCGCCCGTGCAGTCGTAGAGCATCTTGGCGAAGGAACTGATGAGCGGATAGCCGAACGTTCCGCCCTGCCCGCGGAGTTCATGGGCCAGCAGATTGATCTCCTCGAACAGCTTGGCCCGTCGCGGTGGTTCCTCCTGGGCGTCTTTGCACGCGCGCGCAAGCTGGGCGATGTAATTGGCGGCCCAGTCGGTGAAGTCGAGGGCGGCCCGTTCCAACTGCTTTTCCGCGTCGGCAAGGAGCTGGACCGGCAAGTCTCCGCCGCCGGTCGCCCCGAGGCCGCCGACCTTCTCCTTCAAGGAGTTCTGCAGCCGGAAGTACCAGACGTCGGTGGGCTTGGTCGCCTTGACGACCTTGTCCGCCGAATAGACGACGGTCACGTCGGCATCGGTATTCTTCCGCCGATCGGTTCCGCCATATCCGGCCTGGCGCTTGCGCCGCCGGTCGGGACCGAAATAGGACTGCGTGGTGACGAACTGCCGCGGCCGGTCGATGACTTCCAGCATTTTGCGGTAGACCGACGTCGCCGAGAACGGCTTGGCCAGGAACTCGGTGACGCCGAGGTCCCGAGACGCGTTGACGTACTCGGCGTCGGCGGCGCCCGACAGCATGATGAACGGCATGAACCGGTTGGGCGATTCCTTGGACGTGCGCACCCAGCGCAACAGCAGCAGCCCGTTGATCGGCGACATCACCAGATCGGAGACGACGAAATCGAAACTGCCGGCCGTGTGGCGGAGGGCTTTCAGGTACTCGATGGCATCGGCGCCATCTTCGGCCGTGGTGACGGTACCGAACTTCAAATACCGCAGCATGTCGGCGAGGATATTGCGGACGTAGCTATTATCCTCGACGAGAAAGATACTGCATCTTTCGAGGTCGTATATTGCCAAGTTGCCCCCGTGCCTCGGCCGTGTTCACCGTTTCACCGTGCATCGTCGGCGATCCTGCCGCACGGCGCAACCCTGCGACGCGCATTGCCGCACTTTGACGATTTGGTGCTCGCCGCCATTGCTTGCCGCCATCCCCGGTCGGCGCGTATTGTCCCCCAGGCAGTTTGCACGAGGGGAGATCGACGATGGCCGACGGCGGAACGGTAGCGGCAGACCGGTTGCGGTCCTTCGTCGAACGGATCGAGCGGCTGGAAGAAGAGAAGGCGGCCCTTGCCGCCGATATCCGCGAGGTCTACTCGGAGGCCAAAGGCGCAGGGTTCGATGTCAAAACGCTGCGTCAGATTGTCCGCTTGCGGAAACTGGACCAAGCGGACCGCCGCGAGCAGGAAGAGCTGCTCACCGTGTACATGTCGGCACTCGGCATGGAATAGGGTCGGAAAACGCCCAAACGCCGAACGCCGGAGCCGCGCAGCCCCGGCGTGTCTGTCTTGGCTGTTTCGGGTTCAGCTCAGCGAGGGATCGAAATCGGCGCCCGACGGCCCATCGCCATCGGAAACAACCGTATATCCGCCTGCCGGTTCGGTGTGGCTGGCACCCGCATCCTGCTCGCCGCCGACCACGGAGACACCGTCCTCGGACATCGCCGCTTCCGCCGCTTCGTCCATGTCTTCGAGGATCATCGAGAGATCGAATTCCCTGTCCTCGACGCTGGACCATCCCCCGTCGACGAGGCCGGAAATGGTGGCCACCTCCGCCGCTGGGGCTTCGCCGGCTGACCCCGCCTGATCTTCGGCCACCGGATACTTGAGAATCTCGCCCAGGGTCAGCTCGTCTCCGCCGACCGGAGTCCAATCCTCGAGGCCGTCAGGGCCAAATCCGAAAGTGTCTTCGTCAGCCGCCATCTGCTCCTCCGCAGCTGCGTTCGGCTTATCGTCCATAACTCTACCTCTGATGCAGAGAGGGGTGCACTATTATGTTACGTCAGCACGGGAACCGGCGGATGTGATGGCCATCACACCAACGCGGCCACTTGTCCACATGCCGATGCCGAATCATGGGTCGCCCGAAACACCCTATTTGGCCGCGATTTCCGAGGCGAAAAGCGCGCAAACGTCGGTAAAGGCTGCGTTGAACGCATCGATCGCCGTGGACACCGAGTCATCGGCCGGCACCGCTTCGCCACGGTATGTCGACAGGTGCAGGAGACGGGATTGCCGGTTGTCGCGGAGACCCAGTTCGATTTCGATGACGACCTTCGGTGAGTCGCCGACGATCCGTTCCAGCCGCTTGAGCTTTCCCGTCACGGCGTAGTCGGCGGAAATGCGAAGATCCTCCGTGACAACGGTGTTCGCGATCCCCGCCGTTCGCAGATAGTCGACGAGCTGATCACGCAGCATGATCGACGGAGGCTCGGCCCAGAAGTGGTAGTTGTACTCCAACATCTCGTTGGGCCGGGCGCTGTCGATGTAGACGATCGGCCGGCCATCGGCGAGGCCCGCGGCGTCAGGCCGCTCGACGACCAGGGTCGCGGCGATGGCGGTCTTCTGGTTGGTCGGCGACGGCGCGGCAACGTCGATGCGATAGAACCGGTCCGGCGGCACTTCCGGCTGGCTGCAAGCCGACACCGCCAGTGCCGCAAAAACGACCGACGTCAACAGACGGATGGTCACACGCTTCCCCCACGGCGGCGTTGGTTCAGCGGCGGTCGGCCGCATCCCTGGGGGCCGTCCCGCCGAGCAGCAACCCCGGGTTTTGCCTGATCTGGCGGCTGAATTCATACATGTTTCGAGACGTCGCTTCCAGGTTCTGGTTGATCGAGTCGATGTCGCGGGACACCGAGTTCATGATGTAGCGCATATCGGCGATCGACTCGTCGATGTTCGCGCGGTTGCCCTCGACCACCGAACTCAAGGACACCATCAGCGCATCCATCTTGCCGGCGAGGTCGTTGTAGGACCGCGCGGCCGCATCCAGATCATCGACCAAGCTGATGATCTTGCCGCGGTTCTCCTCGTTGATCAGCAGCCGGAGTTCGGCGGCGGCGGCACTCATTGCTTCGGCCGTCTGCTCCACGTTGCCGACAATGGCCGGCGCGCGATCGCTGACGTACTGGGCGAGGGTGCGGAGCTCCTTGACCAGCACGCGCCCGTCCCCGTCCATGACATCGGTGGCGGTGCCGAAGGCATTGCCAATGGTATCCAGCAGGGGCTTGATCCGCGATTCGGCGAGATCGCCGAACTGTCCGGCGAGTTCGGCGACCACGGCGAACATGTTGGCGGCCTCCCGTCCCTGGACCTCGCCTCCAGGTTCCAGCGCGGTCGTGCTTTCGCCGGCGCTGATGCTGATGGTGAAGGCGGCCAGCAGGCCGGGTGCGGTGATCTCGGCGACGCTGTCCTCGGGGATTCGCCATCCTTCCTTGACCGAGAAGTCGACACGAAAGCGCATGCCGCTCTCGGAGGGCTCCGGCACCACATCCTCGACCTGACCGATGGGGTAGCCTTCGTACACCACCTGGGTGCCGAACTTGATCCCCGTCACATTGCGATAAACGACATGATAGGCGTCCGTGGCGCCGGTCCGTCCGGTGAGCATCGCCAGCGCGACGATCAGTCCGGCGAGCATGGCGATGACGAAGCCGCCGACGATCACGTAGTTCAGTTTGCCGTAGTTCATAGAGTGGCGTTCCCCATGCGGTCCTCTCCGGTCAGACGCGTCAAATACTCATCGGCGTCGACCGTGTCGTCTTCGGGCCGGCGGTTGAGCAGGTTTTGAATGCGTTCACTGGGATGGCGGCGGACTTCGTCGACCGTGCCGACGAACAGGATCTCCCCCTTGTCGAGCACGGTGATGCGATCGGCGATCTTGAACGCGCTCTCCAGTTCATGGGTGACGACGACGATGGTCATACCCAGGGCATCCCGTAAACGCAGAATCAGATCGTCGATTGCCGAGGCCACGGCCGGGTCCAACCCCGCCGATGGTTCGTCGCAGAACAGAATCTTCGGGTCCATGATGATCGCGCGGGCGAAGGCGGCACGCTTGATCATGCCGCCCGAAAGTTCGGCCGGCATCAGTTCCTCGAAACCGGCAAGGTCGACCACCTCGAGCTTCATCCGCGCCATGATCTGCATGGTCTTCGGATCGAGGTCGGTGTGCTCGACCAGAGGCAGCATGATGTTCTCGCCGACGGTCATCGAGCTGAACAGCGCGCCACCCTGAAAAGCGACGCCGAGCCGTCGGCGCAGATCCTGCAGTTCACGTGTCGACGCCGTCGCGGTGTCCTGCCCAAGGATGTGAATGCGGCCCGAAGTCAGCCTTTCCAGTGCCAGCATGTGACGCAGCAACGTGCTCTTTCCAGAGCCGCTGCCGCCCATGACCACCATGATCTCGCCGTCGTGGATGTCGAGATCGATCCCCTTGAGGATCATCCTTGGGCCGTAGTGGGTGACGAGATCGCGGATCTCGATGACGGTGTCGGCGCCGCTCGCGGTCATCGCCCGATCCCCGCTCACCGAGTGACCACGAACGCGAAGATCATATCGGTCACGACGATCGCCGCGATGGACTGGACCACCGCGCGAGTCGTGACCCGGCCGACCCCCTCGGCGCCGCCGGTCACGGACGCACCATTGACGACCCCGATGACGGCGATCAGCACGGCGAAGATGGCACTCTTACCGATGCCATGCATGACGTCGTCCGCCGAGAGGATATCGAGGACTTCGGTGACGTAGGCCGCCATGCTGATGTCCAGGGCACCGCCGACGTACACCCCGGCGGCCCACAGGCCGACGACGTCGCTGAAGAACGTCAGCGACGGCACCATGATCAGGCAGCTCAGCATCGCCGGCACGACCAGGAAACGCACCGGATTGATGCCCATCACATGGAGCGCGTCGATCTCCTGGTTGATCTTCATTGTGCCGATGCGCGCCGCCAGGGCCGAGCCCGATCGTCCGGCGACCAGGATACCGGTGATCAGCGGCGCGAACTCCCGCGTCATCGACAGCGCGATGCCGAAGGTGACCCGAGATTCGGCGCCAAACAGGCTCAACGAATAGATGCCCTGGATGGCCAGCATGACGCCGATGGTCGCGCCCAACACGCCGACGATGGGGATCGCCCGGATGCCGATCTCCATCATCTGGGCAAACACCGACGGCATGCGCACCGGCTGGTGCTGGCTCGGCCCGAGGATCAGCCAGTAGACACTCTCGACGACCAGTCCGGCACCCTTGCCGACCTCCTCGACCCCACGAAGCGTCAGCCGGCCAACGCGCTCGAGGTAGCGGAGGAAAGCGTTGTCGGCGGGGGTCGCAGGCATCGGAGCCCCGGACTAACCGGCGCCCGAAAGCGCGTCTTCAAGGGTCGCGTGTATGGAGAAGACCTTGTCCAGGCGGGCAAGCTGGAGGACCCGCATCGCCGCCTCGCTGACCGAAACGAGGCCAAAACCGGTGCCCGACTTGCGGGCCTGCTGCAGCGACTCCACAAGCGACGCAACGCCGGAGCTGTCGATGTAGCTGACGGTCGACAGATCGACGAAGACCGCCTGGCCACGTCCCACGGCCTCGAGCAGAACCTTGCGGGCCTCGGGCGAGGTCTGCAAATCGACGTCACCGGCAAGGGCGACGACGATTCCCCCGGCTTCTTCCCTAATCTCGTGTTTCATCACGGTTTCTCATTCGATCTTTTTGACCATCCGCAACAGATTGCCGCCCCCATCAGGCGGCGGCAAAAACTCGACTTCGTCCATGCACTGGCTCATCAGATACGTGCCGAGACCACCGGGGCGAAGGTCGTCCAGGTCGCGCGGCCGCACCTTCGCCACATCGACCGCCTCGGCGAAGTCGCGAAGATAGATGTGAAGACAGTCGCCGACCCGGCGAATCTCCAAGACGATATCGCCGCTCGTATCATCGCCGTAGGCATGTCGGATGATGTTCTGGCAGGCTTCGTCCACTGCGAGCACGAGGTCGCGAACCACGGCTTCGCTGCATCCGCAGAGTGTCGCGGCCTCGGATACCGTCGACCGCACGAGCTTCAGCCGGTCCGGCTTTGCCGGCAAACGCAGCTTGACGAGTTCCGTTCCCAAATCCGACTGGCGCGCCGGCGGTTCGTCGCCGCGCCCTGCTTGCCGGACTTCGACCTGGCCGCCATCGTCGATCGCCAAAACGGTGACATCATCGCGCAAACCGCCGTCGTGGTTGAACGGCGCGATCACGGCGTCCAGCCTCGCCGAGGGTGACAGGTCTGCGTGGTCGCGGATCAACGCTTTCAACTCCGAAACCTCCAATGTCGCTCCCCCCTCAAGGAACCCCTCGGTGACGCCGTCAGTGAAGACGTAGAGCGTGCCCCCGTCAAGGCGCAGTTCAATCTCGGGAAAACCGCCAAATGCTTCAGAAAGCGGGGCGATCCCGAGCGGCGGCGATTCGGCCGGCAGGGCGGTGAAACTGCCGTCGGCGCGATGGACCAGCGGCGGCTCATGGCCGGCATTGGCGAGCCGGACGACGCCTGTTCTCGGATCGTAGATGCCGCCAACCATGGTCACGAACATCCCGCGGGTCGCTGTCTCGCAGATCTCGGTATTGACCATCGCCAGCAGTTCGCCCGGATCGTGGATGGTCTTGCCGAGGCAGCGATAGAGGCTCGCCGTCTTGGCCATCAGCAGCGCTGCGTTCATGCCCTTGCCGGACACGTCGCCCAGGTTGAAGCAGATACGCCCGTCGGGTAGCGCGAAGAAATCATAGAAATCGCCGGACACGAGACGTGCGGGCTGGTTGATTCCGTGGACCGGAAAGCCTTCGTCACGGGGCACGGGAAGCAGACTGCGCTGGATTTCGGCGGCAAGTTCGAGTTCCCGACGCACCCTCTCCTGCTCCATGAGCTGTTCGGCCATACGGGCGTTGATGATCGCCAGCGCCGCGGACGAGCTCATGGTCTCGAGCAGGTGCAGGTCCTGGGGATTGAACAACGGGTCGTCACCGGCCTTGTTGACCAGTTCGATGGCACCGATCTTCTGGTCGTGGACGCTCATCGGCGCACAGAGGATCGACTTGGTGGTAAAGCCACTCTCCTCGTCGACCTGCTTGTAGAATCGCGGATCCTTGCTGACGTCGCGGACGATCTCGCCGACGTTGTCCTGGACGCTGCGGCCGACGATCCCCTGGTCGCTCTTGAGGCGGATTCCGGTGATGTCGGCGCCACCGTAGCACGACGTGCATGTCAAATATTCGCCGCTGTCGTCGAGCATGAAGAGCGCGCCGCCTTCGGCGTGGATATAGCGCGTGATGAGTGCCAAGGCCCGCGCCAGCGTCGCATCGATGTCGAGCGACGCGGCGAAATCCCGGCCCATGACCGCGAGCAGTTCGAGGTGGTCAATGACCACTTCGTCATCCGCGGGCGAACTCGGAAATTCGACTGGCGGCGTCTGCGAGCGAGGCTCGGTCATGACGCCAATATGACCGCAATCCAACGCCCGGGCAAACGGGGTTGCCGGTTCGATCGGGTGACGACGAGAGGTGGATATCCACCCGGCTCCCGGTGGTTCGGATCGCGGCAATAAATCGGGCGATTCCCGGGTTCGCATCGGGACCGGAGCATGTCATAAAAACGAAACAAAACTGTCACCATTTTGTCATTGCAGTAACCGCCCAAGGGACATACCACTGGCTTCTGTCGTCTACGGTCGCGTGTTCGGGTGTGGTACGGTTTGGGCATGAAACAAGACTCCGAAACAGCGTCAGATCCCGAGCACCTCGACAGCGAAACCCCGGAGCCTCCGAAGACCGAAATCGAGCTGAAGTTCGAAGTCCGTCCCGAACACATGATGCGGCTGAAGCGGGCGCCATGGGTCAAGGCGGCAATGGACGGCCCGGCCAAGGTCAAGACGCTCAACGCCCGCTACTTCGATACCCCCGATCTGAAGCTTCGCCGCAAGGGCCTCTATCTTCGCGTGCGCAAGGAAGGCCGTGACTACGTGCAGTGCGTGAAGGCCCGCGAGTCCGGCGATGCCGGCGCCTTCGCGCGGCTGGAGTGGGAGTCAGTGGTTCCGCGGGGCCGCCCCGATCCGACGCTGGTGACGGACGGCAAAGGCCGTTCGCTGTTGCCGATCAAGGACTCGGCGGAGTTGGAAGAAGTGTTCGAGTCGCGCGTCCGCCGCACCCAGCGAAGGCTGACCCCCGACAGCGACAGCGCCATTTCGCTGGACCTGGACGTCGGAGAGATCGCCTCGGGCTCGAAGAGCGAACCCATCTGCGAAGCCGAGCTCGAAGTCATCTCCGGCGACCGGCGGCACCTGTTCGATGTCGCGTTGCAGCTGCTCGATGAAATTCCGGCCCGCTTGATCGCCGGCACCAAGGCCGACCGGGGCTATGCGCTCTATGCCGGCGGTCCGCCGGAATGGAGCAAGGCCGAGCCGCTGGTGCTCGACCGCGGTGTGACAGCCGAGGACGCGCTGGCGCGCATGGTGATGAATTGCATCGATCACATGCGCCGCAACGAGGCCTGTGTTCTGGCCCGCGCCGACGACGAAGGCGTCCACCAGATGCGCGTTGCGACCAGGCGCCTGCGGTCCAGCCTGGGAATCTACAAACGCCTCTTGCCGGCCGAGCAGCAAGGCCACCTGATCACCGAACTGAAATGGCTGATCGGCGAGTTGGGCCCGGCGCGGGATTGGGACGTGTTCCTCTCCGATGTGCTGGGGGCAGTCATCCGGGGACATCCCGACGACCCCGACCTGGCGGCGCTCCGCCAAGCCGCGGAAGCGCGGCGCGACGCCTGCTACGAGGCGGCGCAGGCGGCGATCCGCGCGCGGCGGTATACGGCGCTGCTCCTGCGCCTGGGTGCCTGGGTCGAAGGCCGGGGCTGGCGGACGACGAACCGGCCCGAGGATTCGGCCGCGCTTTACGAGCCGGTCGAGAATCTTGCCGACGTGCTCCTGCGCAAACGCCACAAAAAGGTTCTGCGGGAAGGCAAGGGCTTCGAGTCCATGGCGTCCGACGAGCGCCACGCGCTGCGCATCCAGATCAAGAAGCTGCGCTATGCGTCCGAGTTCCTGGGTTCGTTGTACCCGCGCAAACGGGTGACGAGGTTTGTCGGGGCGCTCCGTGATCTGCAGGACGGCCTGGGGCTGCTCAACGACCTGGCGGTCGCCCGCCGCCTGATGGCCGAACGACCGCCGGCGTGCGGGGCAAGCGGGCGGCGCAGCTGCATTTCGCCTCCGGCCTCGTCGCCGGCTGGCACACCCACCTCATCGAGGCCCGGGAACGGAACATGGTGAAGGCATGGAACGCCTTTGCCGCGCAAGCACCGTTCTGGCGCTGAACGCGCTCAGAGTCGCCGCCCCCTAGGGTCTACGATTTCTCTTCGGGAGTATCGCCCGCCGACGGCGTCGCCGCCCGCGCCTCGGCGACCAGGGCTTCGGCGCTTAATACCAAGCTGCATTGATCGTGACTCATTAACGGCTTGTTGATGGATGGCGTGATTCAAAGGGTGGGGAAACGGTAGAGGAGTTTCCCATGGGCCTGGCCATTCCCCTTCGCTCGGACTACGACGGATCGACCCTGCGACGCCTTGCCAGGGGTTCGGAGGACGCCAACCAGGCGCGTCGCTTGTTGGCGTT